>JAABUH010004629.1_pt1 | contig 11065 bp, 6 predicted proteins | sample 5559121 | NCBI WGS metagenome assembly JAABUH01 (sample SAMN10711871, study PRJNA513364) | rock metagenome | isolation source: Antarctica rocks | place: Antarctica: Victoria Land, Battleship Promontory nord | collected 2015-12-28 | reverse complement strand
GTCCAATGGGACGGCCTCCCCGTCGATGAGCACGGCCGCACCCATCGCTCTATCGCCCAGTTCAGCTTGTGACAGTATGCCACTAGCACCAAAGGTTAATACAGGATGACTGCTGTCGCGACGCCTGCTTTGATGGGGAAGATACGGTTCTGCAGCGCGTCGCTAAGACGCCCGAACTTTGGCCTCACCTCCTCTCGTATGCGCCTCCGGCGCGTCTTCAGGGTCAATGGGCGCCGTCGACCGGCGCGTGATGAGGTGCGGGAGCACGGTCAGGCGGTCGGGGGTAGCGTTCGCGTTCACGCCATCGACGCGGCGCAACAGCAACTCCATCGACCGCGTCGCCAGCTCCTGCTTGGGAATAGCGATAGTGGTGAGCGCTGGGTGCAAGTGCGCGCACAGCGCGATGTCGTCGAACCCGACGACTGAGAGGTCCGCGGGGACGCGCAGGCCGGCGTCGGTCGCCGCCTCGATCGCTCCCAGGGCCATCAAATCATTCGTAGCGAATATGGCCGTGGGCCGCGCCGCGTCCAGAGGGTTGTCAAGTAAAGTGACCGCCGCGCGGTACCCGCTCTCAACCGTGCCGTCGCCGAACTGAACGCGCCCCTCATGAAGCGAAACGCCGGCGGCGGTGAGCGCGGCGCGGAAACCCTCCAGCCGGCCCGTATGCGACGGGCTCCGTGTGTCACACGCTGTCCCGCCCGTCTCTTGCACGATCGCGGCGACACAACGGTGGCCGAGCGTGAGGAGGTGACGGGCGGCCAGCTCGCCGCCGTGCCGGAAATCGACCTCCACGGTCGGGAGTTTCGGAACTCGCCCCTTGGTGGTTCGCGCCTCGACCTCAGACCAGTTGCACAGCACCACGGTAAGCCCGCGCGCCACGGCGGCGCGCACGTCGGCGAGCGCCAGCCCTCCGGCCATCGCCAGCACGCCGTCGACGCGTCGCCCTAGCAAGCTTTCCAGTTGGGCGCGGCCGACGGCGTCATCGTCGTGGGTATTGCACAGCGCCAGGGTATAGCCGTGCGCGCCGGCGATGCGCTCGACCTCAAGGGCGATCTCGGGATAGAACGGGTTTGCGATATTGGGCAGCAGGAGGGCAAGGGTCGCGCTGCGGCTGCGCGCCAGCCCACGCGCCACGAGGTTAGGCCGGTAGTCGAGCGTGGAAATAGCCGCCTGCACGCGCTCACGCGTTTCGGCGCCCACGGAGCCCTTGTCGCGTATGACGTTGGACACCGTGGCCGCCGTCACACCGGCTCGCCGCGCCACATCGTAAATCGTCGCCGCCATCTCGCGTCGCCTCACCGGATTAAGCGGTTAACCAATGTGGGTAGAGCGTAACACGTCGCCGCCGCTTTGTCAATACGACGCTCTCCAAATGCCGTGGGTTTTCGCGGGGATTTCTATACATAGAGGGGTGAGCGGGGTAGTGCCCCGGCCACCCCTCCATCTACCTACGGCGTGCGGTCGTGCGCCTTGTCCGCGCGGCGGCGCTTGCGGCGTCCATAGAGGAGCGCGCCCAGGGCGGGGATGATGCCCACGACGACGAGGTCGCCGCTGCCGAGCTCGGGCGTCGCCGCGGGCGGACCTACGATGGGACCCGGTCCGTTCTGAGTCTGTAGCGCTGCGGCCTCTTGCGCCAGCACCCCTACTAACGGCGCGTCGCGTTGCGCGTCCGCCAGTGGTAGGTAGGGGTTGACGTTGTAGTCGCTGTCGGACCAGTCGGCCAACTGCCAAATGTTGCTGCCGACCCCGCCGGCGCCGTAGAACGTATCGAGCATGTCCTTGTACCACTGCACGCGCGTCGCGTTGAACGCCGAATCGGTGGGCTGGAGCGCGGTCGTCCCCAGATTGAGGGAGGCCGATTTCTTGACGCCGTACTCCTCCATCACCACCGGCTTGCCGAGAGCCATCCCCTCCTTGGTGATCCCGTCGATGAGCTCGTTGGTTTGCGCCAGCGTGAGGTTGGCCCACGGCTCGTTGGGGTAGGGGTGGAAGCAGAAGAAGTCGACCGTGGGTACGTTCTGGACGTACAGCGGGTCGTTGTTGTCACCCTCCTGAGACCCGGCCCACTGTAGGCCCGGACCGCCGGTTTGTGGGGACGTGCAACTCTGGTCTTGGGGGCTCGAGCCCGCGTAGAGGGGGATACAGCCATGGCCTTCGGAGCCGGTCGACACCATGTGGTTGGGGTCGAGGCTCTTGACGTAGCCGCTCATCATGGAGATCCACGCGCGCAGCTTCGTGCCCGAGGGGTCGCAGTACGTGTGATTGGGGGTCGGGTCGTCGGTGCAGTCCATGCGCGGCTCGTTCATGAGCTCCCACGAGAAGATGGTGGGATCGCTCTTGTAGGCCACGCCCGTGACCGTGTTGACCCGATTGACGAGGTGGGCGACATAGTTCTTGTAGAGCGTTTGGGCGCCCGCGTCGGTGAAAAACAGCAGCTTATTGGGCAGGTTGAGCCACTTGGCCACCTGCACGATGCCGCCGTAGTCGCCCCAGTTATTCTCCATGGTCAGGATGACGCGCATATGGTGGCGCGCGGCGCTGGCCACGATATAGTCCAGCTTCTGGAAGGCCGCCTCGTTGTACACGCCGGGCGCGGTCTGGAACGCGTAGGGGTCCGACGAGTTGTCGAAGGCCCAGGTGCGCAGCACGCGCAGGCCGTTGCGCTCGGCCTCCATCATCTGGCGGTCGATCTGCGTCCGCCAGGGGATGACCGTGCCCTTGAGCAGTACGTTGCCCTCGCTGGTCTGCTCGTCGTGGGCGACGGTCTGGTCCGTCCGCGTGAACAAGTCGTATTCGTTCCAGCCGACGTAGCGGAAGGGGCCGTGCCCGTCGTCGAAGGTCGTCCCTGCGGTATGCACGAATAGGTCTTGCCGGGCTTGGTTTTCCACGAGCGTGTCCACGAGGTCGGTGACCGCGAACTGGCTGTCCTGCGCGGTGACGCGTAGGGTCTGCACACCATCGCCCAGGCGCTGCGTGTCTAGGCTGACCGTGTAGACGCCACCGGAGCCCGCGCTCATGGGCAGCGTGAGGCCGCCCACGGTCAAGGTGACGCTCTGCAGTGGGAAGCGCGGGTCCGGCTGCACCTGCGCGCTGACCGTCGTCTTGCCGTCGAGTTGCTGGTCGAACGTGGGGGCGGTGATATGGACCTGCAATTGGCTGTTCTGTACCAGCACCGTGACTTGCGTCGAGGTCGAGGCGCCGGCGTTGTCCGTCGCCGTGATGGTCAGCGTCTTGAGGCCTTCGCCCTCGCGCCACAGGTCCCACGCAGCCGTGTACAGGCCGCTCGCGCTGTCGAGGGTCATCGGACCGGACTGTGTTGGCGTGCCGAACGTGATGCTACTGATCTGCCGTCCGAGGGAGGGCCGGACCTGCGCCTTAATGGTGTAACTCTGGCCCTGCGGCACGCTCAACGTGTCGTCGGTCTGCGGCGCCACGAGTTGCACGATGGGATTGGTGGTGGGGATGAAGCGCACGTTGTCGAAGTAGATGTTCCCGCTGTAGGTGGCGCCCTGCCCGACCACGCGCAGGATGAACTCCTTAGCCGTGCTGAAGTACGTCTGTGAGTTGGGGAAGTCCGCGCTCGACGCGCTCAGGTCGAAGGTCACGGTGTTCCAGCCGGCCTGGAGCGACTTGGGTCCGGTGGTCGAGGGATGCCAGGGGTCGTTGAACACGATGTCCGAGGAGAAGCTGCCTGCGGACACGGCGGGCACGTAGACGTCGTAGCTCACGGCCTTGTAGACCGTGAGGTCGACGGGGTTATAGTTGTCGAACACCTTGTCCGCGCCGGCCTGGTCGTAACTGCCGCCGCTGAAGTTGACCGGCAGGGCCAGGCTGTAGGACCCCTCGGAGTGCTGCGCGGCGCTTTGGACCGGCTGGCCGGCGTTGGCGCCCAACCAGGTGGGCGCGGTGAAGCCGTCAGCGCCGTCCTCGAACGTGTAGGTGATGGGGCCGTCGGCGTACGCCCTGGCCGCTGGCCGCGCCCCCAACGAGCCGCTACACGATAAGCTGAACGTGACAGCGATGGCGGCGAGCAGGATGCTCATGCGTCGTAATGTATGCACAGATTCGGTCTCCTTCGATGATCTCTTTATTACCCCTCACCCGCCGCCCCTCTCCCTCAAGGGGCGAGGGGAGCGTCATCCCCACTCATCATCTCTATCGCGTCGGGAGAGGGCGAGGGGGAGACGGGCGTGACACGGCAGGCGGCCCCCCTCGCCCGCGTCAGGGAGAGGGGCGGGGGGTGAAGGCCGCGCCGTCGCCGCCGAAAACGACCTGACCTTGCCTCCTTTCCACCCCGCTTGTTTGTGTCAATCGTGCCCGCTCGTCCGCTGGCGTTATGTGATGTCGAGCCAGCGCACTTCTTTGGGGCCAAGGGTTAAGTCGTAGGTGTGTGCCGGGTGGCCGGCAGGCCGGCGCGCGCCGGCGGCGGGAGGACGAAGTGGTGCGTCATGCCCGGTGTGAGGCGGAAACGCTCCGTGCCCATCAAATCTTTCCCCTCGACCAGTGGGAGATCGGCGATCGTTCCGGCGGGCAGAACCAATTGCCCCTCTCCACCGAGCGGCGTGGTGAGCGCGACGCGATGGCCCTCGTCTCCGCGCTCCGCACCGAAGCGCATCGCCCCCTGAGGCGTGTGTAGCGTCACATCAAGGCCCCCGATGTCGCCGAGCTGTGGGCGTATGACATACCGCGCAAATCCGGGCGTGACCGGCCGCAACCCGACAATGTCCATCGCCAGCACATAGAGCGGCGCGAGGGCGCAGTGGCTCCACTCGTCGGTCGAGTCGGGCTTGGCGGCCCAAAACTCCGCGATGGTGTTACTCCGCACGACCGATTCCATGGTCCCCCATCGGTCTCGGAACTCCGCGAGCGCCACGTCGACGCGCCCATGGCGCGCGAGCGCCCGGTAGCGCCAGCCCGCGTTCGCGGGGTAGGAGAGTCCTAACTCGTGCGGCGGGGCGGCGAGCGCGTCGACAGCCGCCCGCACCTCGCGCCCTGGGCACTGGTCGAACAGGACGGACATCGCGAGCGAGCGATCGCACAGACGCGGGTCGCCCTCCTCGTCGAGCCAGGGTCGGTTGCACACGAACAGACCCCACCCCGCGTCCCAGAACCGCGCCACCGTCGCGGAGAGTAGGCCACGCCCCGCGCGCGCGCACCGCTCAGCCCGCGCTGGGTCGCCGGACGCCTCGCTCAGCGGGGCCAGCGCGTGCTCAAGCATGGCCGCCGCGTAGAGGTTGAACGCGCACTGCTTGTGCCGCTGCCGTCGATAGGCGGTATGATCGATCCAGACGCTCGGCACACCGATGTCCTCCACGGGGAGCAGCCCGTCGGTCCCACGCAGTTCTCCCAGGTAGTCCGCGAAGCGCAGCAAACGCGGGTATTGCTCGCGCACGGCGTCCAGGTCCCCGGTCTCGAGATAATGGTCCCAGCAGTCGAAGACGAACCCGACGCTATGGTCGAGCAGCGGCCCCCATGGGGTGGCGTCGATCTGACGCTGTGGCAGGCGGGCGAGTCGGTCGTAGCCCGGCCAGGTATCGAGGAAGTAGCCGTCGCGTGTCAGGCCCTGGCCGAACGTCCGCAGGTAGCGGCGCGGCAGGCGCGTCTCGCCGAAGATGTAGCGCACGGCGTGCAACTGGTGGCCGGCATCCCCGCTGTACTGCTGCCGCTCCCGGCCCATCCCGTCGACGACGGTCTCCTGCGCGCTGTTATGGAGCGTGTTGACGCCGGCGTCGAACAGGCGCTGCAAAGCCGGCTCGGCGCAGACGACGCGCGCGTCGTGCGGCCATGGGTAGAGCCGCCGGCGGACGCCGACAGCGCGCAGGATAATGGGACCGGCCGCATTCCGCACATGCACCTGCAGCCAGCGCAGCGACTCGAAGTCGAACGTCTCGAAGCGATTGAGGCCGGCGCGGCAGGTGAAGCGCGACCACGCGTAGAAATGCGTGTCGAGCCAGGGCTCGCCGTTCGGGTCGTGCGCCTCCTGACACATCAGCTCCACGATCGTCCCCTCCGGCGCCTCGATGCTGACGTAGGGCCAGCCGACGACCTGCTCGGTGAACTCGAACGTGGCGAAGGCCGCCCGCATGGGATCGGGCGTGGCCGGCAATTCCCAGGAGCCGGAGCCGCGCTCGACCGCGACCGATGCGCGGTCGATCCGGTACGAGTCGGGCACGCGGAGATCGAACCAGTCGCGCGGGTCACGGCGCCACAGCACGCGCCCCGATGCCTGGAGGCGGGCGGCCGCGACGTCCACCTCGCGCAGCGATGGGATGGCGCGAGGGCGCAGCGCGCTACCCGCGGGGGCGGTGCGCATGTCGCCCGCGTAGTCGGGATAGGAACCACTCGCCGCCGGTTTGTCCGCCGGGCAGTCGAGGGCCATGGCCGGCATCCAGCGCGCGTCGGGCACGAATCCCGGCGTATCCCACCCATCGGGGTGCAGGCGCGCGTCGAAATCCTCCTGAAGGGCGCGCAAGTACCAGCGCTTGTACTGCCCAGGCGCGTGGGCGCGATCGAGATAGGTCAGCCAGGTGTCGTCGGAAACGATCTCCGTCACATCGCCGGCGTCGTCCTCGATCTCGACGCGGCACAGGAAGCCCGGCTTGCCGGCGGCCCAGGTCCCGTCGCCGTGGCCATAGTAGAGCACCTCGGCGCCGAGCACGTTGGGTCCCGCGCGCAGATATGGCGTCAGGTCGAGCGGGTCGACGTCGAGGTAGCGCGGGTCGCACGGGGCGGGACCCCACCCGACGCGCACGCCGTTGACCGTGAAGCGATAGCGGCTGTCTGCCGTCACCCACGCGATCGCGCGCCCCGGCGCGCCTGGGAGGGCGACACCGAGACGAAACAGGACGAACGTGTTGGGCAAGGTGCGCCCGGACGGCAGCCAGATCCAACGCGCGGGCGTGAGATCCAGCGTATCAACCGTGTCGTCCAGCATCGTTTCCATCGTTTCTCTATACCTTGCATCGCGAGCGCGCCGGAGAGGCGCGCCACCGCCGCAGCCACTACATGAATCATTGGATGGACAGGACGGACAACTCCTTCCACCGGCGGCCCTTACGTCGGCGCTCCTACTCAATGAGGCTGGGCGGCGTAACAGCGCACGAGGTGGCCGGGCTTGACCTCCGTCACCTCGGGCGTGCGTTGGCGGCAAATGTCCATGACGAGCGGGCAGCGCGGGGCGAAGCGGCAGCCAGGTTTGGGGTTGATAATGGTGGGGATCTCCCCCCGCGCCTCGACGCGCGTCTTCTCCATGCGCGGGTTCGGCGCCGCCGAGAGCAACAGCCGCGTGTAGGGGTGCTGCGGATCGCGCATCAGTTCCTTGCTCGGCGCTTTCTCCATCATGTGCCCCGCGTAGAGCACCATTGTCTCATCGGCGATGTAGCGCGCGCTAGCGAGGTCGTGCGTGATGTAGAGATATGTGAGGTCGCGCTCGTCCCGCAACTGCTTCATCAGGTTGAGGATACCCATGCGGATGGAGACATCAAGCATGCTCGTCGGCTCGTCGGCCAGGATGACCTCCGGGTTCACGGCCAGCGCGCAGGCGATGACCACGCGTTGCCGCTGCCCCCCTGAGAGTTGGTGGGGGTACTTGGGCGCGAACTCCTCCGGCGGCGCCAGCCCTACTGTGCGCAATAGTTCGTCGATGCGCCGCGCGCGCGCGGCCCCACGCAACTCAGTGTGCAGCGCCAGCGGGCGTTCCAGGTGATATTGCACCGTTTTGACGGGATTGAGCGACCCAAAGGGATCCTGGAAAATCATCTGCACGTCGTTGCGGTAGGCGAGGACCGCCTTGCGGTTCTGGTGTGACAAGGCGTCGTGGCCTTTCAAGAGCACTCGCCCCGATGTGACCGGATAGAGCCGGGCCAGCAGTCGCGCGATCGTGCTTTTGCCGCTGCCACTCTCCCCGACGAGGGCCAGGATGCGCCCCTTCTCCAGCGTGAAGCTGACGTCGTCGACGGCGTGGACGTAGCGTGCGTCCCCGCCCAGCCCGAAGGGGCCGCCGCCGCCGACGGGGAACCACTTGGTCAGCCCCTGCACATCCATAACCGGGGCCTGTGCTTGTTGCATAGTTATCTCTCCTTCTGAAACCTGCCCTAGCCGCGTCCGCCGGTTTAGGGCATCCCCGTCGTTCGCCCCACGACCGCGGTCGCCGGCTGACCATGCGACGGATACAAATGGCACGCCACGGGATGGTCGGGGCTCGCCGCGACCAGCAGAGGTTCTGCGTCCACACACACGCTCATCACATGCGGGCAGCGCGGGTGGAAGCGGCAACCAGACGGAGGCGCGGCCAGATCGGGCGGCGCCCCCGGAATGCCGGCCATCACCGCGTCGTCCGCGCCGTCGAGCGATGGGAACGAGTTCATTAAGCCCACCGTATAGGGATGTTTGGGCGCGCCGAACAGTTCACGCGCCGGGGCCACTTCGGCAAGCTTGCCCGCGTACATGATGGCGATGCGGTCGCTGAACTCCACGAGCAGCGAAATGTCGTGCGTGATAAAGATGATCGAGAAGCCGAAGCGCTCTTTCAGATCCTCGATCTGCTGCATGATCTCTTTCTGCACCACCACGTCGAGTGCCGTGGTCGGCTCGTCCATGATGATCAGGTCGGGGTTGAGCGCCAGCCCAAGGGCGATCACGGCGCGCTGGCGCATGCCACCGGAGAGTTCGTGCGGGAAGCTTTTGAGGCGCGCGCGCTCGATGCCGACGACGCGCAGCAACTCGGCCCCGCGCTCTAGCGCCTCGCGCTTGCTCATGGTCGTGTGCGCCCGTAGGGTATCGACCATGTGCGCGCCGATTGACATGACCGGATTGAGGGCGTTCATGGCGCTCTGCGACACGATGCTGACACGGCTCCAGCGGAAGCGCCGCAACGCTTCGGTATCGAGGGCCAGGACGTCCTGGCCCTCGAAAAGGATCTGGCCGCCGGTGATCTGAGCTGGGGGCTTGAGCAGGCGCGTGATGGCGTTGGCGATGGTACTCTTGCCGCAGCCCGACTCGCCGGCCAGGCCCAGCACCTCACCCTTGTGCAGTGCGAAGGACACGTCGTCGACGGCGCGCACGGCTCCGCGGCCGGTCACATATTCCACACATAAATGCCGCACGTCGAGCAGCGGCGTCGACACGTCTCGCTCATTCGGGACAACGGCGGCGCGTTCGTGGCGTGCGGGCGCTTGATCGACGCTCATGAGGCCACCGCCTGTCCCGCCGCGGCCGTGGAGGCCGTGGGCGTGGGGGTCAGGGCGCTATGTGATTTTTTAACTTTGTCGACACGCAGGCGTGGGTTGCTGATCTCGTCGATGCCGTAGTTGATGAGGGCGAGGGCCGTCCCGACGAGGGCGATGGCCATACCCGGAATAACGAAGGTCCACCAGGCTCCCGATTCCAGGGCGCCGCTGTTTTGCGCCCAATAGAGGATGGTGAACCAACTCACCTCGGAGATGTTACCCAGACCCAGGAAGGCCAGGCCGGCGGCGGCGCCGATGGCGTAGATGGTCGTGCCGATCAGCCCGCTGACCACGAGGCTGGTCATGTTGGGCAGAACCTCACGCAGCACGATGCGCCAACCTGGTTCGCCACGCACGATGGCGGCCTGCACGAAGTCCTTACTGCGCATGCTCAACGTCTGGCTGCGCAGCACGCGTGCGCCGCCGGCCCAGGCCGTGAGGCTAATGATGATGATGATCGGGATATCGTTTTTTACTTGGATCCACGAGGCCAGCACGATGATCAGCGGCAGTCCCGGGATCACCAGGAAGATGTTGATGAGGAGGCTCAATAGTTCGTCGACCCAGCCGCCGAAGAAGCCCGCGCACATACCGACGGTGATGCTCAAAGCCGTGGCAATCAGGCCGATGGCGAACCCAAGCGCGAGGGTGGGGCGCGAGCCATCGATCATTTGCAAGAAAATGTCGTGGTTGAGGTGGTCGGTCCCCAGCCAATGCGCGGCCGAGGGCGCCTGCATCGGCGCGGCCGTGAAGTCGGAGGCCGAGGGATCGCCGGTCCAGATCAGCGGGGCAAAGATGGCGACCAGGATAAAGAAAGCCAGGAGGCCCAGCCCTACTGCCGCCTTACGATTGCGCGCGATCCGGGCCAGCCATTCGGGTATCCCAAGGCGCAGCGTGCGGCGCACCAGGAACGGGGCCGCCGGGGCGGGCGCCCCACCGCCCGGCCCTTCGAGCCCGTCGGCGTCCTCAGTCATCGGTTGTCGTTGCATCGTCGGGTCCTCCTCAGCAGGCAAGGTTAGGTAGCGCGCGCGCGCGGGTCGAGGCGGGTGTACAGGAGATCGGTGATGAGGTTGGCCACCAGGACACACACGGTGATAATCAGCAGCAGGGTTTGGATCAGGGGGTAATCCTGGTTGCCGATGGCCTGGAACAAGGTGTAGCCAACACCCGGATAGCTGAAGACCGTTTCGATCAGAACCTGGCCGCCGACCAGATAGCCCAGGCTCAACGCGAAACCCGTGACCTGCGGCAAGATGGCGTTGCGCGCGGCGTAGGCCAGCATGACCCGACGATCGCGGAGCCCACGCGCCTGCGCCATCGAGATGTAGTCCTCAGATAAGGTGTTGATCATGGTGTTGCGCATGCCCAGGAGCCAGCCGCCGATGGTGACGATGACGATAGAGAGAGCCGGCAATATCGCGTGGTAGAGGGCATCGCCGATAAACGAGAGGTTGAACCGCGGGACGGTGCCATCGGCGTAGGCATGGCCGAGCGGGAACCACTTGAATTGAAATCCCAAGACGTAGAGCAGGAGCAGCGCCAGAAAGAAGAAGGGGAAACTGCTGGTCAGCAGAGTGAGCGGCGGCAGGACGTTGTCGAGGAGCCCACCCCGCCGCCAGGCCGCCAGCACGCCGATCCCCGTCCCAATGATGAACGCGAGGACCACGGCGAGGCCGACCAAAAAGATGGTCCAGGGCAGGCTCTGTGCGATGACTGTCGCAACGGACACCGGGTAGTAGGAGGTGGAGATGCCGAGGTTGCCGTGCGCCAGATTGACGATGTATTGCCAGTACTGCACGAGTAGGGGCGCGTGCGAGACTCCCAACTCGGCCTGGACG
>JAABUH010004628.1_pt1 | contig 11066 bp, 17 predicted proteins | sample 5559121 | NCBI WGS metagenome assembly JAABUH01 (sample SAMN10711871, study PRJNA513364) | rock metagenome | isolation source: Antarctica rocks | place: Antarctica: Victoria Land, Battleship Promontory nord | collected 2015-12-28 | reverse complement strand
GTAAGCATTGCATCATTTGCTGGGTGCAGGTGACCGCACAAGTATGGGAGTGCAGCTGATGGGGAAGTTGTCCTTTGTCACAGCCAGAATAGAGCAGGCCAACAAGGGCTGTCTGGCTGCCTGGTTGGAAGAACTTCCACTGGATCAATTCGCTTCACGCTGCGTCCGTCCTGTGCAACACTACCTGGGTAGCCTAGCACAACGACAGGTGAGCCTGATCACTGAACATGGAAACAATCAATGCCCTCTGCTACAACAATGATATTTTGCAGCCTGGTTTGTGTTGTGAGAGGATCAGCAATGCAGCTGATTGGTTGTGTTGCAGCCTGGCAGCATGAAAGGTCAAAAAACTTGACATGCATGCGAATATGCTAGAGTGCAACCATCTGCCCAGCTCAGATGATGCTGGTTGAAAGTGGCAGGCAGCAGAGAATATGAGGGCGAGAGTTGTGTGCAGGGTAGCAAACAGGACAGGGAGGACCTCATGCGTGCCGTACACCTGCTCCACATCATGTATCTGTCAAATGAAGGCCGCAGTACAAGACTGCCACATTCTGAGTTCTACAACAACGACATGAGTCAGAGTGCTGATCTGGCGCAGGAGTACATGATCTGGCGACACCTTCTGGTAAGTAGCCTTGTATCTCAGTGGCTGTACAGCCAATGGTCTGGGTGCCAATACTGCACTCAGCTTTGCAAGCAGTGCAGCATCAAGCACATGTCTGCTGCATTGATCCCAGAAAATCTGGCCAGCTCGTTTGAGCTATTTGACCCCCCCCCCCCCTAAATCCTCTTTTCCCTTCCCCGCCCCTGTGTCCCAGCCTCATCTGCCAACCTGCTGCTGAATCAGGCTTTCCTTGAGCTACCGCGTCGCAAACTCTGCTCAATCAAGCATCATGCAACAAGTTGGGGTTAGCCTTGACGCAACACCTTACATTCTGACAAGCAAAACCCAGACGTGGCAGCATGGCCTGACAATCAAAGTGACAGTTGCCTGCAGTGAAGATGTGGCTGGCAACAAGGCTCAAGATGACGTCCTGCTGTGCATTGCTGGCCTCACTGTCTATCTGGATGCGACAGGAGCATCGCAATGAGGAGTCCAGCCCTGGGCGGGGTGGGGGGCCAGGCCAGAGGGAGCTAGTCACTCTGTGCCAACTGCCCTTTGTTTTGAGCCCAGAAGCCAAGGCACGCATCATGCAAGGGGAGGCCCTGCTTACCAAGCAGCACCAAGTCCAGACCTCAGCCATTCAAGTCAGTTGGCATGCTGTGCGTGCATCTCATTTCCAGTGTGTCATGCTTCACCGGTCTAAGAGGACCCCTGTGTGTCCCTGTCAGAAAGCACAATATGATGTAGCAATGCTGCTGTGACATGATTTCCAAACATAAATGACATAAACATTCCAAACTGTACAATGAGCCGCGAGTCTTCCCTGAAGGACAAGTAGATGTGACTCTTGTATGGGCTCAGCCATGTGACCATCACACATTGTCATGTACCGTACTGGCACAAAATCATCCCGCAAAATTATTTCAATAGTGCCCTGTGGGATGTAACTAAATTGTGAACCAGACCGAAATTTGACCGCAAAACACCGTAACTGTATTACAGGCATCAAATATGTAGTGTATACACTGTAATACCTATGTGTGCGGCGTAGTGCGGGTAGCAAAAATACATTTGGAATTTTAGGGCGCGGGATGATTTCGTGCCAGTATGGTAAGCTGCCATCAGACTAGACTTGCAGGTGATGATGCACATCAGCTTTGGTACTGCAGAACCAACATCCTCATTGCTGCATCTTCTATGCAGATGCTGGTGGAGCAACAGCAGGCTTGACAGTGATGTTGCTTGCAGGCTTTGTTTCAGGGAGTCCACCCGGCCATGGTGCAGTACCTGGGCGTGCGCATACGTCGCACACATGTGCTGCAAGACGCCATGAACCAGCTCATGCACCGCCCAGGGGAGCTCAAGAAGCCTCTCAGAGTGACCTTCATCAGCGGTGGCATGGATGAAGAGGGACTTGACGAGGGCGGCGTCACAAAAGAGTTTTTCCAGTTACTCATTCGCCAGATCTTCAATGAGGTAATGGTGCTTATACTGTGTTGAGATGTGGTATGTGTTACACTGTGTTGAGATGTGGTACGTGTTGCACTGTGTTGAGATGTGTTACGTGTTACGCTGTGTTGAGATGTGTTGCGTGTTCCACTGTGTTGAGATGCGTTACGCTTTACACTGTGATGAGACGTGTTTCGTGTGTGAGGCTGTGGCCTTGGTTGTGTCTGCCTGGGGGAAAGTTTTGCTCTATGCCTTGCACCCATACAAAATTAGGGTTAAGAAACCCTAACCCAAAAACCCCAAAGTCTTGCAGTCATTCAGTTGCGCAGCCTGTGGCTGTCTGTGCAGTTGTGCATGCTCATGTGTGCCTGTCCTCTCAGGTAGACCATGCCAAGTTAATTCACTGGGCCCCTCACCATCACAGCATTGTTCTTCCATAACCAGTTACTTGATGCAGGAGTTTGGCATGTTCGAGTACATGGAGAACACGCGCACCTTCTGGTTCAGCCACCTGTCTATTGAGCTGGAGACAGAGTACAGGCTGGTGGGCAGCGTGCTGGGTCTGGCCATCTACAACGGCGTCATCCTGGACCTCCACTTCCCCCCTGTTGTGTACAAGAAGCTGCTCAAGGGCAAGCCCAGCTTCCAGGTTAGCAGCTCACGCCATCACATGTGGCTAACCTGCTTCTTGTCAAGAGAGACTGTACAGTCAGGAATGCTGTTCTGAAACGGCTTGTGGCTGCCAAGAAAACCCTTCAGCAGCGTCTTGTGCTGGTGTGTGCAACATGCTTGCGTGGGGTGTGGCAGTGTAAGTGGAATTGTGTGCAGTTCTGCACAGATTGTCAAGTGTTGGTGAAAGCTGAGTCTCAGCACTATGTGGTTGCGCTAGAGCTCTGACATCACATACCCTGACCCTGGCAGGCTCAGCTGGGTATTGTTGGTGTGCAGGACTTGAAGAAGGCAATGCCAGATCTGGGTCATGGCCTACAACAGTTGTTGGATTATCCTGGTGACGTGGAGGCAGATCTGGCCACAACCTTTTCTGTGGAGGAGGACAATTTTGGGGAGCTACAAACGCATGAGCTGAAGCCTGGTGGCAGCAAAATTGCTGTGACCAACAGCAACAGGCAGGAGTATGTTGATCTGCACACCAAATGGGTGCTGGAAGACTCAATTCAGACGCAGTTCGCGGCATTTGATGAAGGATTTCACCAGGTAAGCTTTTCAGTCACACAAATGCACAAGTGCTAAGTTTCACACTTAGCGTGGCAAGTGTACCATGTAGTTTGCATGCCCTCACAGATATTGCATGGACATTTGAGAGATACCATTGTGGCACAGAGCATGGCTGCAACTGTGGGTGTAGCATGTGACAATGCAATGTTGATCTTGTACCTGATAAACGTGTTGCGCTCTTGCAAAATCTGTCATCAACATGCAATGACTGGCACTTTTGCGCAAGGCCACACAGTCTGCATATGGTATGCTCCTGTTCACTTGGTAAGAACATGCAGGTGTGTGGAGGTCTGGCGCTGCGCCTTTTCCAATATGAAGAGTTGGAATTGTTGGTCTGCGGGCTGCCTCACCTGGACTTTGCAGAGTTGAAGGAAGCTGCTCAGTATGACGGGGGGTACCACCCTCAACACCCAGTCATTGTTCAGTTCTGGCAAGTCGTCATGGCGCTGACTTTTGAACAAAAGAAGAGCTTTCTTAGATTTTGCACAGGCTGTGACAGGTATGCTCATGTTGTGTGTAAGGAGTAGACTATGCATTCTGCTTGCACTTTGTCCCTTGCTACTTTGTTTGCTAATTCAAGTTTTGGTTGGCTGGCTTGTTAGATAGCACATGACCTGAATTGACTGGTGATTTGCACAGGGCTCCAGTAGAAGGCCTGTCTGGGTTGAAGTTGACCATACAGAGGGGTGGTCCCGATACAGACCGACTCCCTACCTCCCACACTTGCTTCAATGTTCTTCTGCTTCCTGAGTACTCATCAAAAGAGAAGTTGCGCAATAGGTTGATGACAGCAATCGAGAACGCTCAAGGGTTTGGACTACAATAGACCAACCTGTACTTTAACAGGGCTCGATTCAAGCACTATTTTAGATACAGCACAGGTACCCTGGAAGTATCACCGAAGCAGATGTACATTCAACTGTGTTTGTTTGCCATGTTCGCCTGATAACTCTACCATTTCATGTCAATTTTGTTCAGGGTCTGCCTGCTTGTTCATGAGCTGCAGATAACGCAGTTGCAGTATTGAGGGCTGTCAGCATGTAAACGCATCCAGCGACAAGAGCATAGCAGCGAATCCGAAACAAGCTACATAAGCTGTGCTCAGCAATGGGCAAGTTCAGGGCACGTGGCTCTGAAAACTTCAGAATGTTACAAAATGACTTGCATAAATTGAGGATCCCAGGCAGGCAGCACAGCTGTTTCGAGTACACGTCTAAAACTGCACTTTGTACTCGAGCTTATCTCCCCAAGTGAGCTCAGCAAGCTGACCATTGCTAACAGGTCCTACACCAACCGGTGTACCAGTAAATATAACATCCCCGCTACATAGGGGAAAATATTTTTTGATGTAAGGCAATGCTTCCTCCGGCTTCATCGTCATGTCATTGCCCTTTGCGTGTTGCACCTTTTTGCCATCCAGCTTCAGCTGGAACTCCTCTTCCATATAGTGTGGAAATTGCTTCAAGTCAACCCAAGGGCCGATGATGGCTGAGCCTTCAAACACTTTGCCAATTTCCCACGGCCAACCATTATCTTTCAGTTCCTTTTGAACATCCCTCAAGGTGAGATCAAGCCCCAGAGACACAGCATCTATCTGAAGGTCGTCATCAAGCCTGAGCAGCAACTCTGTCTCGTAGTGTACCACTCCTCGATCTTCAGGCAGCCTGACTTGCACGGTGTCATGCTGAGCCCCTGCCACAACTCCAGCGCTTGGTGGCTTCATGAATAGCACAGGTTTGGGTGGAACTTTATCGCCCAGCTCCTTTGCATGCTCTAGATAGTTTTTGCCAAGCAGGATCATCTTGTCAAAAGCATGCCGTGGCACGCGAACCATCGCGGCTTAACTACACGCAACCAGCGCTTGGCGCAACAATGCAGCCCTCGACAACGCCTGCTCAGAGCAAGGTCAAAGACATGCTGAATTTCATGCAGTGGGCCTCATGCTGGCCTTTGTTTCACCATCCCGTGTGGACTGCCTTTGGGACAGCAATGCTGTCGTCGACGATTTAGCAACTTGCATGTCACTGGCCGTTCATGAAAGTTCATGCTGTCATTGTCACTGTGAAAGCATCACACGTTTGCTTTTGTGGTAGCCATGCACAATCGTTGAGCGATGCACCACCCAAATTCGAAAACAATCAGCATTACCAGATCTGTTCGAAAAGGTGCAGAACTCTGCAGAATAGGATCGGCGAGCAGAATCTGCCGGTTCTGCTAGGGTTCTGCAGAATGAACTCGCATGATATGGGAAACACATGAATCATGGATTCTGCGAATCCCCTTTTCACAGCCTCTTTCTGCTAGCAGGGCTGCACTTGTTAGCTACGCCCCATATGGTGCAGGGTTTAACCCTAAACCCTAACCCTAAACCCTAAAGCTTGAAAGTCAGTATTGATCACTCATGCTGCGTGTGTGGTCTGGGTCATGTACCTATATTGGTACCTGCCAATCATAAGCAATTTGTTTGAAACTTTCTGCATTTGCCCTCAGGAGCCCAAGACAACTCTGATTTCCTTGATATATCGGATCTCAGATACAGGTTCCCAAGGATGCACTGATCTGCAGAGCCTGGTAACATGTCTGGACCATGGAGATATTGTGGCACAGTATGCAGTCATGAAGGGTTGTGTTAGGTGCGCTATGCGTTGAAGTGCATCTCGGAGGCTGTATTTACAGTCATGGACTGTAGCGACGCTGACTTGAAAGCTGCTGAGCAATATTTGTAGCGTCTGTTGCTGAATATTAGGTCAAGGCTGACAGTTGACGGCCGGCCACAAGCACAAGCACAACGCATGTAGAGCTGAAATTGGAGGTTGTGTCAGTGGCTATACCTATATCAGCAGAGTGAAACAACTCTGGTTTTTTTAAAAACAACCTAGTATACAATTTTGCAGATTCTGCACATACAGAAATTTACTCGCCAAACAATTGTGCGCTGTACCCAAGCTTAAGCTCGAGCTCGATATATATAAAGAATTGTGATATGCAGGCCAAATAGTATGTTACATTTGAATGACGAGGGTCTGGTGTGCTTATGCATGTACAAATGGGCAGTATCTGTTAACAACGTTGTTATAGCATGGACACTACTCTGCCCTCTAGCTGGAGTTGCACCTCTGCCTCAAGCAAGGCAACGTCATGTTGAACCAAAAGGAAATATCTCGTTGACAGCCACTCCGTGACGACCAGCCACAAGGGGTCAGCAGATTGAATGGTCTCATGAGAATATAATTGGGGGGGTAGGGTTTATGATCTAGGGGTTATGTCACTACGTCACAGCCATTTTTTATCACGTAAGACTTGCACCTGGCTGGACAGGCTGTGCCAGCACGACGCCTGGCTGGAAGGTCTTGTAAGTGAGACTAGTGATATCAAACGGTTGCCTGCTGCCGTCTATGAGGATACTTGCCATCCCAAAATTCTGTGCAAGGGAAGTGCAGCCGGCCATCGACCAAGTCTGTGATCAGCTCAGCAGTTCCGTGCTTGACCGTGGCTTGATCCTCCTTGCATTCAGACTATCTAGGATTCAAACGTTTGACTAAGCTCTGCATCCTTGGTAACGTGTATCTGAAATCTAATCTACCACGGGAACAAGAGTTTTCTGACACTGTACTTTGGTGATTTGTGCAGTGTCAATGTTTTCCCAGCTTCTCTGTAAATATCGTTCCCTAGGACGGTGATGGTGTGCCAGCCAGAAGCCTCTGCTTGCATGCTACGGGGTTCGCACATGAGCAGTAACTACTGGTTATCCTTTCTTGCTCGCGCGCAAATTGCCCTTCGGAGGGCGCTTGCTTAGGGCGATTTCTCTAGTCACATGCATGTGCACGGGGCAAATCGCACCTGGCAAAACGGTCTTGAGCATGCATGCATGCGTTGGCGAGATGCGCAATGCGATGAGGCGCTGAAGAGCATGTACTTTGATTGCTCAATGACACCCGTAAGCAACGACGTGATCGCTGGTCTGACTGTATGAGGAGTGCACGATCGGCGGTTTGAGGCGGTCCATGACCTTGAGCTATGTGGAGTTGGCTAGGCGGAGGAGCCGCGTCCACAGCGAAAGAGCCAGAGAAAGACAAACCTGTGATTCCCACAGCTCGCACCCTCACAACTGGCAACACGAGCCCCAACGCCAGTCGCTCTAGCTCGATTGCGTCATTCAAACGCCCAGACTCCGAGAAAAGCCCCGTCGTGTATGTCACAGACAGAATATGCGCATTCGTGTTTGGTAAGTCAGAACTAGGCACGTGCAGGCTGCAAATACCAGCCACGTTTGCTGACCTTGCCCCTGCACCAGCAGCAGCACTTTCCTACCTGCTGTATCAAAGCGCACCTTCCAAGGTTTTATGGTGTGTAATCTGCAGAGGAGGACCCCTCTACGTGGAAGGAGGCTTTTCATCTTTCCACTCTCTCTGATAGGTATGCTGGCTAGAAGTTTTGTGACCCAGCACGTCCAGCAGTCTGCACTAGCAAACTCTATGCCCTGCATAGGTACAAGGGGGTGTTGCATGCTGCGTCAGAGAGCATTGCAGATAGCTATGGTACCAGTTCAGGCATTCTGGCCCTTAATCTTGGACCAGCGTGGAGCAATTCCGAGGCTTACGCCCTGTTTGGCGACAATGTGATCGAAATCTCCTTTAAAGAATGGGAGAGCCCGCCTGGCCTCGGCATTTGTCCCTTGGATGTCATATTCTCGGTCTGCTACAGCATTTCCAGCTGGCTGAATCTCAATGATGACCATGTGGTGGTAAGTCTCTTGATATCCGTAGTTTGTGTTTGCATGACCTCCACAGATGATACTTGACATCATGGTGCATGAGCTGCAGTGACAGCAGTCAATCCGCTCATCCAGCTGCAGCTGACATTGCAGTCATGCTGCAAAGCTGACCGTGAAGTGCAGCATATGCAGCAAGGGACCTGGTGTGTTACTACTACGCAGGTGCTGCACACAAGGAGTTGCTCAGGGACTGGCATGTCCTTTGTGCGCTTCTTGGCTGCCTGCTACCTCACCTTCAATATGGACTGCCTCACTGTGGCAAAGGCTTTGGAGACACTGCCAGCCTTGCCTCTGCTGCGCCAGTCCACACTTGCTCCAGGTCAGAAAGCGCTGACAGTACGCGTGTATATGCATCATACGTCAAGGGGAAATCGCTCATTGCATCTGCAAGGATGTTCTGCCTTCCCGTCTGCATTCACCGTTGCAGTACACAGCTTTCTTTGAAGGCATAGGGATGAGCTGGCCTGCATCAGACTGCGGCTAAGCTGGTCTTGCTCTGGCATTGCTGCACAGCTAGCAACCCAAGTAGCGCTCATCATCACAGTGGTTGAACAGGTGTGGGCAGCGGGGCAAGCCAAGGGGAGCTGACTCGGCTAGGGGAAGCCACAGGCCTGCCTGCCATGGTGGGAGCCACATCTGTCAAAATGCAGCACTTTGCTAGCACCAGGTCAGCTACAACATGACACTTTAGCTGATGTCAGGATAGGCTAGGCTAGGTTGCTGTGGGCATTGAACGGTGTCGGCAGTGAGCTTCTTAGCACTGGATTGTTGATGCGTTTGCTGAATTCACAATCTTAGCAGTGAGCTTGAGCTGACAAGGCAACCTGCTATTTTGCAGTGCTTGTGTTCTGAGGAGAGCACTTTGTGAAGCTGCTTATGTTAAACACACCATACTTGCCTGCACTCTCAGTCTAATCACACCCATGAGATGTTGTGCCAAGTCTCAACTGAAACATCAGCATGGCCTTATCAATCACACAGCTGTATGGAGGGAGTGCGTGCACAGGTATGTGGGTCCTGCTCAGCAGAGATATGGTGAGTACTTTTGTGGGGTGCTGTTCAACCCAACCCTGCAGCCCCCCTCAGAGATCACCAAAATGCTGCGGCGCATAGTGTTCAGCCCCTTTGACTTTGTCACCCTGGCAGCAGCAGACCCTACCCTTGATGGGGTGTGGGATAGCGATGACCCCGCCCCATTCTTGGTGGTATACCAGCACAGCAAGAGTGTGTGGGCTGGGCCTTCAGAAACACATGTAAGCTAGTGTGAATGGCCCGCTATTTGCAAGGATTCCAGGATGATGCTATGTCAGGCATTTGTGTCCATCATAAGCACAAATTGCTGCTGAAGCACTACTTTGTGAAGCATCAAGAGGTCAAGAACAAGACAGGTACTGCCTTGAGAGTGAAAACATGAAGCAGCATCATAGAACAGCATCTGCCCATCTATTATGTTGACACTGGTGACGCACACTGCAATTGAGTGTCAACATTCAGAGGCACTGATCCTGCACTTTTGCCTTCTGCAGGAGGGCTTAGTGCCTTTCAACATCGGGGTGCCTGTTGTTGGAGATATCACCATTGGAGTTTGGTTTGGTCATCATAACCTGGGGCAGCGCCTACATGGCAGGCCTGCTCTGTCGTATGCTTTCCATACAGCTTTCCTGTCTGCTGAGACTATGCGTGTCAGCTTGCCCAGTCTTGACATCAGTAACAAGCGCCTCTTCCCAGCTGACAAGGCCACCAACTTCTTCATGGATGTAACACTGGAGGATACAGAGGGCCCACCAACTGCAGAGTAAGGCTTTCCTGTGTATGCGTACAGCACATGGTCAGCACAGACAGCACTGATGCCTTCTCTCTCACAACAATGTCACAAAGTTGCATTTGAGTCTATCAGGGTTTAGGAGCTGCCAACATGCAGCAATTGCAGAGGAACTTATCACCTTCTCTTTACAGCAAACCTCCTCCCAGCATGCAGGCTTCTTTGCTGACACATCCTGCTTCAGCATGTAATGGGCGATGTCACAGCTGTGAAGCTGCAGACAATGTCAGTGCCTATGTCAGATAGCTTGTGGATGTGCAGGATGGAAGGTCAGATTGAGGAGGGGGATCTAGTCCGGCTGAGGGGCAAATGGCAGGAGACCATGGCCAAGATTCACGGAGCATCCCCTGCTCCACGCGCTGCCCCAGAGTATGCTCACATGCCACGCAAAGCCTGCCAGCCCAGTGATGCATTGTGTGCAGAAACCATCCCATGTGTTACTGGGCTTGTTGTTCATTGTTGATTTTGTTGATTGTCGACTCAATCAACATGACTTGTGTTTATTGGGGTAGTGCAGTGAAGACAGGCCAACAGTGTGGTCATGCCTGTGCAGAAAGAGTGAAGGAATGGACAGTGTGCTTGAGGAGCTGCGGGACAACAAGTCCTTCAAGAAGGGATCCAGGCCATCCAAGCCTGCTGAACCCGAGGGCACAGCCATTGTCGCTTCATCACCTAGTCTCACGCATGCTGAGACGGTTCCAGACACAGATGGATCTGCAAGCGCCAGCACCTCGGGCTCAGATGACATGTGAGCACCTCTGTCAGAGTGTGATGCATGCACATCATGTGTTTGGGTGCGGGATGACTTCATTGGGAGCTGTTGTGTGAGGCTTGAATGCTGCAGCATTTGCTTGCTTCAGGTGAAAAAGGATGTAAATGCCAGTCTGGGTGCCATGTATCTTTGGCAACGTTCATTTCAATGATATACAAAATCATTTTACTCACAGCCTGTTCTTTGCATGCGGAACTGATCAAAATTCCTGACACAAGCAGAGATGTTCATATAGCAGACTCACTTCTGCATCTTTCTTTGTTTGCAGACACGGACATTCTGCCTTGGCAAAGGCCGTTGCTCGCTACAAGCTGACGCCAGCTGAGGCAGGGAACTCCGTGGTACCGTCTCTGAAGCTGCCACTGCAAGACATGGCAGCAAAACAGAGAAGTCCCGCCCAAGTGGA
>JAABUH010004626.1_pt1 | contig 11068 bp, 4 predicted proteins | sample 5559121 | NCBI WGS metagenome assembly JAABUH01 (sample SAMN10711871, study PRJNA513364) | rock metagenome | isolation source: Antarctica rocks | place: Antarctica: Victoria Land, Battleship Promontory nord | collected 2015-12-28 | reverse complement strand
TACTACGGTGCCGATAGCTTTGCTGGAGGGTCGTCATGGGATTTTGAGGCTGGATGGGAGGTATTAATCCTGTGACATGAAGCTCAAATGAGGGTTATCGCTAATGCCAGGCGAGCCTGCAGTGGATATGCGCGGACCCTATCACGGTTGATGGACTCACGTCCTATATCCTCGGTCGACTACAAGTCCTCCCAGAAATCCTCAACTCCCAATTGCCCTCTAGCGAACCTGTTCTCCGTCTGTCACCTGACCAGGCATTGCAGGCTATAGAATCACTGCCGACCGAGATCATCTCTAGCATCACCTCCTTTCTGCCCATCCCAGCAGTCCTTAGCCTACGCCGCAGCAGTCGGACGCTAGCTTCCAAAGTCCTCATCGGCCAGCCCTTCTGGCGCGACCGACTCATATCTGGTGATCTGATTGACTACCTCTGGGACCTAGATGTACAAAACTGCTATCAAAGAGACGAGGAAGGCAGCTGGGACTGGAGAACCTTGGCACAAAAATTGGCACAACCAAAGATCTTGAAAAGCGCTCTTGGGAAAAGCCTTGCCAATGGAGAAATCGACGAAACCACGACTAGATACGAACAGATGAGCCTACAAGAGACAGCTCTCAATGATGCGCCGATTGGGCTGCAGAATCGATGTCGGATCGTCCAGATCGTGAAGGACATTGAGAAGCTGGACAAAATTGAAGCTGAAGAGCCAGTGGTAGATGGGGAGAAGCAGCGCCATCTAGGACTCCTGTGGGCTGACTTAAATAATTGATCTTACCAGACCTGAGCATATTCCAACAGCCGCAATGCTAGCTTTCCCGCGAGTAAGACTCCTATTCCGAACTCTGTCTACTCTGCAGACAACCTTTTCCCCGCGAGGTTCGGGATACTATATGGTCGTTGCCGTTGGCCATTACCTTATGCAGTCTGCCAGGATACCAACTTCATCTGATCGCCTTCATCAGGAGGACTAATTGGAGTACCAGGACCAGTATCGGGATCCCACGGATGGTCAATCTTTAGGCTGATGAGGATTTGACGGCCAGCTTGCGCTTTCTTGGTGAACTACAAGCCACTAGCGATCACTCCTAAGGTGTTCGTGATATGAGTACAGAGACATCAATCGCACAGACCGTTGTTTGTGTCATCATCTTTTGAGGGACAATAAGGCTTGCCTGAATTGAATTGTCGTCTGTTCTATTTTATGGTAATTCGGTTATATTCCGCGAGCCTGCGGCGAGTGTAAGGCGAGAATACGCACTCTATGAATCGCCGACAGTCCTCAACGATCTACCGCCGGCCGGTCGTTGCTTCCATCCGTGACGTTTCAGGCAAGTGACCCATTCTGGGCCCCTGTACAGTAGGCCTTGTGCGTCCAATCATGCAAATACATTTCCTGCTCCACTGAACCAGATGCTCTGCAGTTTCTTAAATTTCGTAGCACCTCCCTTGCAATTTGTGAGAATCTCCGACGTTGACGTTATCGTGGCGCATACTTAGAAGACGTTCCTGTGACATGCAGCCACGCTGAGCAGACACTCATCGTTTTCGAGGCATCATTCATCGAAGCGTTGGAGCCGCTCTTGCGCGCACTGTTGGTAGTTTCGCGACGGTGTGCTTGTAGTTGGTCTCTCACTGAGCGTGGTGCCTCTATTGTGACCGCCAGTGGGCTGGTAGGTGAACGCCTTTCGGTGAGAATTCTTCGTGGCTGGATGAGTACTTAGGTACCCGATGCCTTACTTCGAGCGTGAGGGCATACGGTGGAATATTTGAAATGGCTCTATCAGCAAGGCGGACTCCTGCCACCTTGCGCATAACTCAATAGCTGCTGGGACTTCAATATTCCTCCATAGAATATTTTTGAGTTCAGAATGTATCAGTACTCTGCTTCGATGCTAAGAGCCGCTTGTAAAAGCCAGCCAAAGTAGGAACAAAACTTGCAGAAATAGTGCTGTGGCTTTCAGGCAGAAATTCATCGAGATGCTGAGCCATTGGAGGGGCTCAATTTCCGTACATAGCGCTATGCAAGGCGTTGTCAGAACGTATGCTAGCTCGCTGTACTGCGCAAGATCCCGTCCAGATTCGAGCGCTTCACTAAAGGTGTGTTATGAGGCTCGTTCGTTTAGTCCGAAGACTTCACTAGTAAGGTATTCCTATAGGTTAATTCTTAAGGAGAGGAGTATTAAGGATAATAGGGTAAAGTAGGCTTTACTAAGACTATTCTAGTATAAGGAGATAACTATCCTATAGAGTCTAATCATCTCTAGTAGAGATAGTTTACGGGCTACTAAGATTTTAAGTAGAGATAGTTACGATTCTTAAAGCAAATTATCTCTACTTCGAAACCTAGCCGATCCTAATAATTTTTAGCGCGTTTTAAAGCGCTGAGTCAGCGCTTTAAACTAACCCACTTTTTTACCTTAAACGGACTAGTATTTATAAAGTTATTAAGTAGTAAATATCTAGATTTTTTAGTAGTTTAGACCCTAGCGGGTAATCGACCGCTAACGCTGCGCGCACTTCTTCTCCCTCGTGCCTTTGAGTTTCGGCCTATATAAAAATTATTTTTAGAACCTTTTCCGACTAATTAGACTACGGGCTATAAGATGCGCTAGTTTCTAGCCGGATTCGATAGAAAATACTAAAGTTATTAAACGACCTTAGTACGTACTTACACGGACCTCACGTAAGGTACTATAGATAGTAGTAAGTCTACCTTATCTAGTAAGTATATATTATAGGATATAAATATCGCTATAATTTAAAAAAAGAATTACCTAGATAGCTTAAAAACTCGCTAAGATATTAAGGTCGGAAGTTACTACTACTACTAATACTCCGACCTTACCTAGCGGGCTATAACTATTATAAGAGTCTATTAACTATTAATATATATCTTATAAAAAGGGCGATAATTTCGTCTAATAATAATCTAGAATACTTAAGAATTCGTAAAGTTATTAGCGTCGCGAGTACTAGTATACTAATACTACTATATCTTCTACCGTACTTAATATTAGACTATACTAGAAGAAGTTAGATATTACTCTAGTATATAGGCGTCTATTAAGCGAAACCTTAACCCGGTACGCGAAGTCCGAACTCCCGGTGTCTCTCTCTTAGTAAAGTTATTTTAGTTATTTCTCGCTATACGGTAGTACTTAAGTCGTTTTTCCGGAGGAGACGCTAGCCCTAGCTAGAGTCGGGGGGAAGGGTACGGCGACAAACTTTGGAGCGGAGCGACCCGGGATAGGATAGGGGTGGGGGGGAGAGAGACGGGGGAAGGAAAAACGACTGGAATGCCACGGGCGAGAGCGAGGGTTACCGACGGGGAACCTATCCTATAGAGTCTAATCATCTGGGGCCCAGATGGTTTACACACTACTAAGGATATTAGCCCAGATGGTTACGAATCTATAGGCAAACCATCTGGGGTTCGAAACTTGGCCGATTCCAATAATTTTTAGCGCGTTTTAAAGCGCTGACTCAGCGCTTTAAACTGACCTAGTTTTTACCTAGAGCGGACTAGTATCGGTAAAGTTATTAAGTCGCGAAGTTAGCGACTTTTTGGTGGTTTAGACCCTGGCGGGAGATCTACCGCTAAGGGTGCGCGCACTTCTTCGGGCTCGTTCCTTTGAGTTTCGAGCTATATGAAATTTATTATAAGACCTATTTCCGACTAATTAGACCACGGGCTATAAAATGCGCTAATTTATAACCGAGTCGGATAGAAAACACTAAAGTTATTAACGATATTAGTAGGTATATACTCGGACCTCAGGTGACCTACTATAAATAGTAGCGACTCTACCTTATCTAGTAAGTACATTTTATAAGGCGTAAAAATAGCTATAATTTAAAAGAAAAATTGCCTAGATAGTTTAAAAACTCGCTAAGATATTAAGGTCGGAAGTTACTACTACTACTAATACTCCGACCTTACCTAGCGGGCTATAACTATTATAAGAGTCTATTAACTATTAATATATATCTTATAGAGTATGAAAAGGGCGCTAATTTCGTCTAATAATAATCTAGAATACTTAAGAACTCGTAAAGTTATTAAGGTAGAGAATCTATAGTACGAATACTACTCCGGCTATACCTACCGTACTAAGATAGTAGTATTACGACTTAGTCTTCTATATAAGGCTTATAGAGTATAATAAGGGCTATAATATAAGGGTGTAATACTCTAGGATACTTAAGAGCTCGTTAAGATCTTAAGGTAGGAAGTCTCTAGTACTAATACTACTTCGGCTATACGTACCGTACTAAGATATTAGTATTACGACTTATATTCCTATATAAGACTTATAGAGCGTAATAAAGGCTATAACTTAAAGGTATAATAGTCTAGAATACTTAAGAACTCGTTAAGATATAAAGGTAGGATATCTCTAGTACTAATACTATTCCGACTATAAGTACCGTACTAAGATATTAGTATTACGACTTAGATTTCTATATAAGACTTATAGAGCGTAATAAGGGCTATAACCTTAAGGTATAAAAGTCTAGAACACTTAAGGACTCGTAAAGTTATTCCCGTCGTAACTCTCGAGTACTAATACTACTACGCGAGAGACCTTAGACTTACTCCCTCTACTTTATCGAGAGAACCTCTATATAAGACTTCTATATATACTTCTATATAGCCTAAATAGGATAAATTAGAAGTACTAGATACTACTTTCTCTATAGACTTAGATACTTAGGGTTACTCTTACTCTCGTACTAAGTATAACTACTACCTAATATATCCTCTCTTATATATCGAGTAAACCTAGTCTTAGAACCCTATTATATATGTTTTAATAAAGTAAATAAACGATATAATAACTTACAACTAATAGCTACTAAGTCTACCTACGTCTTACTTACTACGATAGTACTATTTACTACTCGATCTTTTATTAAAGATTAGGCTAGTAAATATTAATATTTTATTATAGAGTTAGAGTTAAGAATTCTTATACTATAAAAGAGCTTTAAGGAAAAATAATAATAACTTAGAATACTTAAAAACTCGTAAAGTTATTAAGGGTATTATCTTATATAGTAGTACTACTACTAAAGAATACTTTACTTATAATCGAGGGTTTAATAAAGTAACCCTAATATATAATATTCGGTAATACCTTTAAAGAGACTTATAAATATAGAGAAGAAGTCTAATATACTTTAACTTATATATACCTAGTCTTTACTTACTAATCGTACGAATTACTACTACTACTCTAAAGTATTATCGAGAATATCTATAATTTAGTAAGATAATTTCCCTTAGAGTTATAGAACTATTAAAAAGCTATTATTTAGAAGGAAAATAATCTAGACTACTTAGGACCCTATAAGATTATTAAGGTCGCTACTACTATAGTAAAGTAACTAGTATACGAGAGACTTCTTACTATATTATCTAATTAGCTAAGGAACCCTCTATATAAGACCTTCGTAAATACTTCTTTATAGTCTAATTAATATATATACGAAGTCCTAAATACGAGAGAGAGAGTATATCTAACGTCTACTACTTAGTACTTAGTATACGTACGTTTATTAAATTTTAGACTAGTAGATATTACTATTTTATATTAGACTTTTAATCTAGACTTATTAAACTAATAAAGGGCTATAATAATATAAAATAATAATCTAGAATACTTAAGAATTCGTAAAGTTATTAGCCTCGCGAGTACTAGTATACTAATACTACTATATCTTCTACCGTACTTAATATTAGACTAAACTAGAAGAAGTTAGATATTACTCTAGTATATAGGCGTCTATTAAGCTAATATAACGTCTAATATATCTAGATTATTATATACTTCTTCTTTTGTCGCGTGTTGCGCGCGGGTACCTAAAACCCTTAGGGTAAACAACTTTGCGATACCGCCCTAGTAATTTTGGTGTTAAAAGCTAACCCTATGTTAACCCTAAGGGGCTAGGGTACCTATATCTAAATTTTCCCGAAATTATTACTACTAAGTAGTACTTTATTCCTCGCGAGAGCGTAGATATCGCTAGAAAACGGCTATATCTCGCTAAAGACACGCTAAAACCTAACTTTAAATTAGTTTATCGGAATCCCCGCTATCGACTTAGTAGGTCTAGATACTCTTACCTTACTTTAAGTACTTTATTACTCGCTTTATAATATAAGGATAGGTTCGCGACGCTAGTACCTCGCTTAACGCTATAGGCGCGGAACCGCCCTCCCGAGCCGACGAACCTTATACGAGCCTTAAATAAGCGCCGAAACGCGTACTTTAACGACCTCTCGTACTTAAAGAACTTCTCTTCCTATTATATCCTTCGGATTTTCAACTCTACTACCTAGGGTTTAAAATCTATATAGGAAATCGACCTTTCTCTATCGATTACGATGGAGTTTATCTCGATCCTCGGTAACACCGGCTTCCTAGCTTGTCGCCGGTGTAAGTTCTCAGTTCTTCCTTCGAGTATTACTTCTCACTTCTCCGGTTTACCTCACTATCTCTCTACCGACGAACGAGGAAAAATACTTTCGGTAGTAGAGAGATACCCCGAGCTAGTTCGGGATCTCCCGGGGCTAAACGGAGTCGAGATTCCTACTTCTTTTCCTTACTTCTTCCCCGATTTATCTCTCTATTCGAACGGGTTTCAATGCCAAGACTGTTTCTATCTATCTAGAGATAGACAGACTATAGTAAAGCACTATAGGAAAGAGCACGGATGGGAGAACCCTAGGAAGAGAGGTGAAAAACTAGTTGAGAGAGAAGAAGACGTTCCGTGGAAATCGGGAGTTCATTGCCAGCGTTTCCTACCTCAGGGTTCGAAACGTAGCTATTTTCAGGTGGATCCGAGAAGAGCTTTTGGTACCGAAGCTAGGCCCGGAGTGGCTAGCTCGGACGAAGGAGATGAAGGGGAAGAAGTTCGAGAAAATCGAGAAAATCGCTCCCGATCTTATTCGATACGAAGCCAAGGTATTTTCCTTAGCTATTCTAACGTAAAATAGTAACTAATATCTTCTTTAGATCCTATGAATTGGGAAGCCGAATGGGAACGTCTCGGTTCGAAAGTCGACGTCTTTCGAGAAGACGAACTTCGACGAATTCGAAAGAATCGGGAAGACGACCCTAGTCCGTGGCTCGAACGGACTCGGTGGGCTCTATATCTAGACGGTCTAGATCGATTCGCCTTACTCGATTTAATAGAGGGCCCGGATACCCCTCTATTACGAGTCGTCTGGATTTCCTTCGACGAACTCGCCCGGAAATCTCAGGATACCCTATCGATAATAGGGTTATTCGGACGCTTCGAAATAGCTCGAACGGAGAAAAATCAAAACCGAGCTAAGCCCTTTCGAGCCTATCAGGATAGGAGCCGGATTTCGAAGTATTCTCGACCCTGGAAACAGATACTCAGCTTCTTCATTCGAACACAGGAGAATCCTAGTCCTAGGGCTTATCCGGAATACACTTTTAATAGTGTACAATCGTCTACCTATCGACGATTAGTTCGGATCGCCTCGGAAGTCGTCGATTCGGACGAAATCGGGCCGGAAACCGAAAAATCACTTCAATCTCAATCGGATTCCGACGACGACACTAGCCAAATCGAGGCTAACGACGACGACGAGGAAGACGACGAAGGCGAGGAAAAGGATACTCGAATTCGGGCTCGAAAGCCTAGGGAGGTAGCTCCTCTATCGAGACTCGAAAAAGCTCTTCTCGACTTTTCTCTCTCACTTCTCGACCATATTACTTCTCGAGACGATTACGACCTACCTCTCGTCGGAGCTCTAGCCGTCTTAGGCCTAGATCGAAAGGGTTTTAGGGGTCCGGACTCCTACACCTCGATTCTCTCCTCGATTTTGAAAATCTCTCGATTTTTCGTTCTCCGGTACTCTTTCGAGGATTCTACGACTCCGAATCTCGACGACGACGACGACGAGGACGATGAGTCGAGTACTTTTAGTACTCCGGACCGACTTTTCTCCGGTCTCGACCTCGGGAACGGTCCCCTCGATCGGGTAAAAGTACTCGTCGACCGCTTCCTTATTCGAGGATCGAATACCCCGATGAACTGGCTATTAGACCTACGAAACTACGGTCTAAAAATAGCTCGAACGTCGACTTCACCGGGCTATATCGACTGGGATGGCGAGACGATACTCTACGGGAGTATTTCCTTCTCGATTTCGAATTTTCGGTCTTTCCTTCACGGTCTTACTTCCTCGACTCGGGATATTCTCTTCCGGGAAATACTATTCGAGAATAGTACTTTTACCTCGGATACACCTCTCCGGCCTATCCCCGATATCCCGTGGGAAGGAATATTCGATAATCCGATCGATTCGACTCCTTTTTCGAACTTCCTCAGCGATTCCCGTACGGATCTCGGGCTACAAAATCCTCAAAAATTCCTATTCACCCGGATAGCTACTAGTCCCGACTTAGCTAGCCGCTTTTCTCTTCCCGGGCCCGGTTTGACGTGGAATACTCGAAAGCTTTCGGACTGGATTTCGACTATTCAACTTTTCCTCGAGAAACTCCTACTTCTCTTCCACCTAGGCGGGGGCCAGCCTTCTAGGGCTCCGGAAATACTATCTATTCGATTCTCGAATAGTATAGAGACGGGGAACCGGAGTATCTACCTCGAAAACGGATTCGTTTACTTCGTTACCTACTACCACAAAGGGTATTCGATATCCGGATCGACGAAGATTATTCACCGCTATCTTCCTCGAGAAATAGGCGAGTTACTAGTCTATTATCTATGGCTAGTACTCCCTTTTCTTACTCGAATCTCTCTCGAAGTCTCCGGAAAACCTCCTACCGACTATCTTTTTCAGAATCTCTCTCGGAAACCTACTTCGAAAGCCCGCCAGATATCGTCGAATCGATTTCGGACTATTTTTCGAAGGGAGTCGCTAGCCGGATTAGGCCTAGCCCTTAATCCGAGCGAGTATCGACATATCGCTATCGGGATTTCGAGACGTTTTCTCTCGAAGAGCTTTCAGTTTCAACCCGAAGACCTTCCGGATTTCGACGACGAAAAAGACGTCGAATACGAAGACGAGGTTCTAGACTCGATTCTAGATCGACAGGCCGGACACTCGCCTAGTACGGCTGGGAACGTCTACGCTCGAGGAATTTTCGAAGCTTCCGGAGAAGTACGAGGTCAGAAGCGGCTATTTCAGGAGGCTAGTCTCGTAAGTCTATTTTTCTTTATATTTTCACGTTTATTTAACTCCTAGCTATCGATATCTAGAAGAACTATCGGATTCCGAGCTAATTACTTATAGAACTGGCATCGACTTCTCGGTTTCGCGAGTTCTACTCAACAGTTTCACCTCAATCGACTCGAGAAACCGAAATTCGAGAACGAATTCGAAACTTCTCGTCTTACTCGTCTAGAGTCTCTTCGGAAGGTCGACTTAATCGCTAAGTCTCGAGACTTCTTCGGAAAACCGGTCGAATTCCGTCACGAGCAGCTATCGATTCTACGGGCTATTCTAGATAGGGTTACTCCTATACTAGTAGTAGCTCCTACCGGATCCGGAAAGAGTCTCCTTTTTCAGCTCCCGGCGAAACTCGGCTCTCTCGGGGTTTCTATCGTTATAGAACCTCTAGTTTCTCTCCTTCAGGACCAGCACCTTAGGGCACGAACCCTCGGCATTTCTTCGGCTATTTTCGACGCTCGGAACCCCCCGGACTCGGCTCGACTCGTCTTTACTACGCCGGAGACCTTCGTCTCGAAAGACTTCCGGAATTTCGTTAATCGGCTTCGAATAACGCAGCTTCTCGATCGAGTCTTTATCGACGAAGTTCACGTTATTCTTAGTACGAAAAACACCTTTCGAAGAAGTCTTAGTCGACTCGGAGACGTCGTCGACCTCCGAACTCAAATCGTTCTACTTACGGCTACTCTACCTCCGAGATACGAACGAGACCTTCTTCGAACCCTCTACCTCGCTTCCTACGAGCCGAAGATCTTCCGAAGTCCGTCCGAACGCCCGAATATTCGATATTCAGTTCGATTCCCGAAGACGAAAGAGGAAGTCTTCTCGATTATTCGAGGTTTAGATAATAAGTACTCTACCGGGAGACTTATTATCTACGCCCGGACTCGAGAAGAGGTTCGAGGCTATAGTAAGACGTTAGGATTAGCGTCTTACTACTCGAATAGCCCGGGGAAAGATCGAGTGCTATCGGACTTTCTCGAAGGAAAAATTCGAGTTATCGTCGCTACGAGCTCCCTCGGCCTAGGAATCGACCTCCCGAATATCCGAGCCGTTATTCATCTAGGGTTACCGTATACCCTATACGATTACGCTCAGGAGACCGGTCGAGCCGGAAGAGATAACTTAGCTAGCGAAGCTATTTTACTTCTCTCTTCTCCGAAGACACCGGGACTAGGACGACAGCCGACGACTAGCGAGACCTTCGAGAAAGACGTTATTCAACGTTATATCTCGCCTACGTGTCGACGAGCTATTTTTAATAGCTATCTCGATGGAGAAGAAGAGAAGAAATGCGATTCTTCGTCGATTCCGTGTGATTTTTGCCAGCCAGACTACTCCGGTAAGTTCGAGACCTCTTTTAAACGATTTTTCTAACTCTATTTAGTTATCTCAACAACTAGCCGAGAGCCGGGTAGCGACCGGGGCTCGATACTTCTCGAAGACGACGAAAACATCGAAATCGAGTCTTCAGAGACTCGGGATTCAACTCCACAGGCCCCAGCTATCGGTACGTCTATTTATCTACTAGAATATATAGTTATTTACTAATTATCTAATAGATATCGATGAGATTTCGACTCGGGAGAAGGTCTTCACCTCGATTTCCGAAGGGAAACGACGAGAAGTTCAACGAGAAGCTCTAGGATTCGAGGAGACTACGGGATTTCTTCGGCAGTACTACGACTACTGCCCGGGGTGTCTACTCTATCGATCTATCCCGGAGTCTCGTCACCGGTTTACTAACTGTTCTCGGGAAGAGACGAAGAGTCTTCGAGACGAATTCTTTCTCTATTCGAGAACTATTCGATCTACCCACGCTCTAGCAAAATATTCGG
>JAABUH010004624.1_pt1 | contig 11070 bp, 10 predicted proteins | sample 5559121 | NCBI WGS metagenome assembly JAABUH01 (sample SAMN10711871, study PRJNA513364) | rock metagenome | isolation source: Antarctica rocks | place: Antarctica: Victoria Land, Battleship Promontory nord | collected 2015-12-28 | reverse complement strand
CCGACGGACCCGACTCGAAGGGCGCCGGGGGGCGGACCTGACTCTGAGGCTGCACAGGCGCGTGTTGTCCGCTGCCCAGACCAGGCGCTGCAGCGCGGCGGGCCTGAGCAGATCGGCTGCCCAGACGTCGGCGCGGCCATTGTCCAACGCGGCCTCCAGTGCGCGGCACGCCTCCGCTAGCGCGGGGCCGTAGGTGCTGGACTGCAGCGTGCTGCGCACGGCCTCCACAAAGATGGCGCTCGCTGCCAGCGGCGCCGCCAGCTCAGCGTGGCAGCACAGATTGGCGGCGATGCCGAGCGCCAGCTCGCTGAGGCGCTCGCCTGCGTGTGTTCGCATCCAGACTTCAAGATTGGGGCCGCTGCCGGGCAGGCGCGCTGCGAGCTCAGCGCGTGCGCGCCTGAGTCCTCTGCCAGGACCAGAGCAAGTATCTCTGGTAGTCCCTTGGAGACGGCAAGAGCCGCTGCGGAGACAGAGGTCGTGACGTCCCACAGTTCGCAGGCTGCAGCCTCACGGGGAGGCTCCTCTCCCGCCTCGGAGTACTGCTGCCAGTCTACCTCTTGCGGGTCAGCAAGCAGCTGGCGCATGAGCGACAGGACGTGAGCGTCCTTCACTTGCACGCCATCGTGCGCTGCGCTTCCGCTCGCGCCGTTGCTTGCCGGACCAACGTCGCCATCGCTGTGACCATTCATGCTTGGTGGATAAGGCACCGTCTTGCTTTTGACAGCATTGGCCAGTTCCTGACAGGAAGGCCAGAGAGAGCCTCTCAGTGACTCAGCAGCGGCATAGCAATCAGGGCACATGCATTGCAGCAATGCAAGCTCAAAGCAGACGCTCCCTTGGACTGGACACGCAGACACTCGATGAGTCAGTCAGCAACACAAGCTCCTACACCATGCAGGTGCCCCTCCCCACGCGCCCCGCCCGCACGCCCCAGCTGGCACCCGGGCGCCCCGCATGACAGCGCCCGCCCCGGCCACTCCCGCACATGCACGCGCTCGCTCTACTTGCCGTCGCTGGCCCTTGCTGCGCCCGCGTCTGACGCTGGCCGCTCAGACGCCGAGCCCGTGTCCGCCTTCTTCCGGAAGACCAGCAGGTGCATGGGCGTGAAGACGCCGCTCTCCCCGCCCTGCAGCACGCGCGGCCGGTCAAGCGGGCTTGGCTAGAGCGCGCCAGCAGCCCTTTGCGGCTGGATGGCAGGCAAGCAGACCTCGTGAGTGCGCGGTGCTACGAGCGCCTGAAGTTCCCGGCTGACGCTCAAGCGCAGGGACGGGGCGCAGCAGGGTGCCTGTTTCGAGCCGGAGCTGCCACCTGTCACATGCAGACAGGGCGCACCGCAGGCTCTGCAAGCATGCACTTCGTGCGAGGCGACCGCGAGCAAGGCAGCGGCGAGAGCCTGACCGCCCGACAGTCAGCTGTCAGCCAGCTGCGCACAATGGGACGCCGCGGTAATTGTCGGGTAGCCGCCCTGGGTTAGGGGTATACCCCATACCATATACCTCACCGTGTATACCCTATGCCATATACCCTACCCTGGGGGCGTCCCCGCAAGGAGCGGGCCCGCGCCTGCACCAGGCTGAGCGACACCTTGACCGACATGTCGTGCACGTCCTGCATGCCAGCCGGCGCCAGGCGCAGCAGGCTACCATGTATACACTATACCCTATACCCTACCCTGGCGGCGCCCTGCAAGGAGCCGGGCCGCGCCTGCACCAGGCTGAGTGACACCTTGACCAGCATGTCGTGCACGTCCTGCAGGCCGGCCGGCGCCAGGCGCAGCAGGCTGACCGCGCGCACCAGCGCGCAGTTGACCGTGATCAGGTTGCTGTCGCGCAGCCACTTCAGTTTCCCGTACCTGCTCGCGCACCGTGCGAGCACGGGCTGAGGCGCTCGCCCGTGCGGCGCGCCCGGGGGCGCGCGTCATGAGGCTGCTCAATGTCACATCTATGTTCGAGCGTGGGGCTTGCAGCCGCCCATCAATGTGAATGTCTGTAGCTATGGCCCCTGGCTGGTAAACCAGTAGCTGGCCGGTCCGCATGATAGCATGTAGCACCACGCTGCACTGTGAAGCTGGACGGCACAAGCCTGTTGAGTGCTGGAACGGTGGGGCGGTACGCCTGAGCGCTCCCCGGGGACCGTACCCCATGCAGGGCTGGCAGGCCCTGGCCGGGCCGGGTGCCAGCGCGCCGCGCCGGGCGCGCCGGGCTGGGCGCGCACCAGGGGCTGGCGACCGGCGACACGGTGGCGATGTCCACGCTGCGCACCAGCTCGAAGCCCACATTCTTGCCGGCCTGCTCGGCCTCCTTGTACGTGCGCATCTCCTGCGTGCGCGCTCAGGCGTCAGCCGTCAGCGGCTGCTGCCGCGCGGCAGCGCGCAGCCCGTGCAGAAAGCATGCACCAGCCGGCACTCTGGCAGGCCTCCGGGCACATCGCACGACGGCTTGCTGCCGACATGCGGTGCTCTCCGCTGCAGGCTTTTAGGGGACAGCTGAACAAACAGGTGGATGTGCCAGCACCTGTGAAGCGTGTTGTTAGAATTCGCAATCGGCATCTTCCAGCGCTGTGTGCTTGAAGCTCACAAGCAGCACTCACCATCTTAGCAGTGGCTGGTGCGAACTCACCTACTCCGCATAAGTGTGCAGCGCACCCCGATTCTCTTGCACAGCCCAATTTATCGCAGAGGTCCCAATCGATTGCAAAGGCACAATCGGTTATCAATGCCCATGCCCTGCGCGGTAGGCGGGGCGCGCCGGGAGGCCGTTGCCATAGTTGATCTCGTCGATGATGCGCACATGCTCCGCGTCGGCCGGGTCGAACGCCTTGGTGGCCACCCACTCGTACGTCGCGAACATGCCGCCCGGCTTGAGCACGCGGAAGATCTCTCCGTACACCTCCTCCAGCTGCGCGCGGCCCGGGGTCAGCCGGCGTGGTATTGCGCATAACGGCTGCCATCCGCCCAAGAAACAGCGCATCTAACTTTCCCCAACGTAGAGAGGGGGAGAGAAGTGTTGGAGAACTGTTGGAGGCGACTTGAAGACAAAGGGGAGCTCCCACGGTCCTTTGTCTAGTGCACGCGTCGAACAAAGTGGAAGCCTCTACGGCCATGCCGCGATCCCATGCAGGGGCAGCGCCGGCGGCGATGCCAGGCAGCCACAAGGCTGCGCGGCGGCTTGGCATGCGGTGCGACCGTGGCGGCTGTCGCGGGCCCGCCCGCGGCGCGCCTTGTTGGCGTGGCAGGTGGCCTCGATCGCGTACGCGGCGTTGAAGCTCTCGTCCGCAAACGGCATGGCCAGGAAGTTGCCTTGCACGGGCTTGCACAGCGTGGTCAGGCCGAGCTGCGCGCGCGCACACGCTGCGGCTGTGTCAGGCGCGCCCGAGGCGAGGGCGCATGTCCCAGCAGGCCACAGGGTGCAGGGCGCCCGATGTGGCTGGTGCAGCTCGGGCTGCAGCCAGCGCGCGGCAAGACGCTCATGCACAGTGTAACTGGTGCACTTCACCCACATTGCAATTGCTGCAGCTGCGTGCTGGCTGGTTAAAGCTGTATATACTGGCCACGTTTGCGCGCCAAACGATGTTTGACATGGGAATCAAGCCCTTGCGCATCAGGTGTCCAGGCTTGGACAGGGGGAGGAGGGGGGCAGCGCGCCGCAGCGTTGTGGTGGTGCGCGCGCTGGACCTGGTAGCCGTTGATGGTGAGCCCGGTGACCTCCGCGCCGCTGGTGGACGCGATCGTGCGCATTGGCCCGCCCACGCCGCAGCCGACGTCCAGGCACGTGGTCCCGGGGCCCAGGCCCAGCAGCGCGGGCAGGCGCGCCTCGTGCGCGGCCTCGCTCGCGGCCCAGTCCTTGCCGGGCAGGCGCGGCGAGAAGTGGAAGCTCTGGCCCCAGCCCCACTCGTACAGGTCGGTCACCAGGTTGTCTGCGCGCGCCCGGCCGGCCTGTAACCTGCCAAAGCTGGCTGATACGCGGTAGTAATCATTTGTTCATTTATTCATTCATCTGCGTAGTCGCCTGGCCGGGCGCGGGCGCGGCAGTGGGGGGTCCGGCGCGGCAGTGCAACGCGCCGCTCAGGCCCCGGTCCTGCCTGTGCAGGCATACAGCGAGGACGCCCGTGCGCCACAGGGCGCAGCCGCGCTGCTGGGTGGCCGACAGGCGCCGGCGCCGCAGCCGAGTTTGCTATCCAGTCTCTAGCTACCCGGGTGCTCAGCTCGCAGACAAGCAATGCAGGTTTGCTGCAGCCAGTGTCGGCGACGCACGCTTGCATGACGCATGTTTTGGCACATCACTCACGCACCAAACAAGATGTATGCGCTGCCTTACGCATTTCATCTAAACTTGTAGACAAGCAATATTAGAAGTAGAAGGATGGCTCCACGCCGCTCACATGACAACAGTGAGCGGAGCACATCGGCTGCGGAGCGGGGCCGCACAGAACGTGTCCACGAGTTCGGTGGTGCGGCTGCGCTCTTTGATCCCCTCGCCCGGGGCCTCGCTGTAGGCCGCCGCATAGTCGGTGAACTCCCGCTTCACCTCACCGCGCGCAATGCCGCCCCCCGTGAGCTGCGTCGTCGCCGGCTTCCTGCTGCGGCTGCTCTGCGCCAGCCAGTAGCCCCCGAGCAGCACCGCGCCGGCGCCGGCCAGCGCCACTGCGGCCGTGTGCTCCCGCGCATAGTCCGTGCCGCGATTGCAGCCATCCTGCAGTGACCGCAGCACGCGGTCAACCATGGGGGCCATGCCGACCGCGGACTCAAGGAAGGCGGGAGGTGCTCGAGCGGCTCGGAACAAGTTTCGCGCCTGCCCTAAGCCAGGCCCTGGATCATACACCAGTGTGTGTGCAGGCCTGCCTGAGTCAGCATCGGTGGGCTCCTGTCTGGAAGTGTAGTACACGGTGCTGGGTGAGCTCCGTGAGCAGGCAGGCGCCGGCGCCCAGGCGCACAGCAAACCCTTGGAAGCTGCCTGCGTTGTCGGGTGCCGGCATGGAGCGCGGCTTCAGCGCGGATGACCTCTCCCTGATGCTGAAGCTGCAGGGCGGGCCGGGCTTCCCGCGCACGGACTCTGAGGCAGCGTTCATGGACTTCCTGAAGCGCATCCCGTCCACCAGCAACCTGGCCGCGCAGGCGTCCGCGCAGGGCCTGGATGCGGCGCAGCAGCAGCAGCTGATGCAGACGGCGCAGCAGATGCAGGCAGCGCAGGCGCAGTCCGGCCTGGCCAGCAGCAGCTCGCTGGCTGCGCCGCTGCCCGGCACGCTGCAGGAAGTGGGCCGGCTGAACGTCGGCGGCATCCCGCGCGTGCCCTCGTTGGACCTGCTGCGGCAGCTGGTGCAGGTGAACCAGTCTATGAGCCCGGGCGGCGGCGCCAAGGCGATGACATCCGCGCCAGGCGCGCACCTGTACCCATGCGTGTCTGCGCTGCGCGTGCGTCCCGTTGCGCGTCCCGCTGAGTGCCGGGGGGCGCGCGGCGCAGAGAGCGCGGCCCTGGAGGGTGCACCGTCGTCTCGGGGCCTGACCCCGCCGGCGAGTGCTGTCCTGCCGATGCCGGCAACCGTGCCGATGGTTGCGACGACGCTGCTGCCGGTGCCGCCAGCCGCAGCGCCGGTCAGCCTGCGGCATAGCAGCAAGGGGCACAGCGGGCAGAGCGCGCCGTGCACGGACTCGGAGTCGGGGGGAGGTGGCACCACCAAGGAGGGCTCGACCAAGGCGGAGATACGCCGCGCTCGCAGGTCCGTGCTGCCCGGCTCGGAAGCAGGCTGACACGCCTGGTGTCGGCGCGTTTCTTACCAGCGAGCACGGTGGCGCAGGATGCTGTCCAACCGCGAGTCTGCGCGACGCTCGCGGCGGCGGAAGCAGGAGCACCTCAGCACGCTGGAGGAACAGGCATGGCCGCGCCCTGCTCGCAGCCGCGCCCTGCTCGCAGGCCGCCACAGCAGCTCTCTGTCGCTGAGCAGCTGCGCTCTGGTGCAACGTGCTCGATTGCAATGCGCTTGCGCACCTGCTGGGGAAGCGCTGCACCGCTAGCAAGTGCGCTAGCCCAGTGACTTCCCCGGCTCCCGCACGCGATGCATGAACGTCGCGACGAGCCTGCCGCGGCGCCGCGACCATAACGCCGCGGGCCACCACGATCGCCTCGCCGGCCACCACTCCGGGTGGAAACGTCACCCTGCTGACACCGCGCGCAGATAGCCAAGCTCGCGGACGAGAAGGCGGCGCTGGAGGAGCGGTGCGAGGAGCTGGAGGCGGCGCTGCGGAAGCGCGACGAGGACGTCCGTGCGCTGCGCCGCGAGGCGGACGCGCTGCGCCGCGGCGAGCCCGTGGAGTCGCCCACCGCGGTGCGCGCCCGTCTGTTGCTCTCTGCGCCTTGTGCTCAACGCGCCTTGTGCTATCTGCGCCTTGTGCTCAATGCGCCTTGTGCTCTCTGCGCCTTGTGCTCTCTGCGCCTTGTGCTCTGCGCTTTGTGCTCTCTGCGCCTTGTGCTCTCTGCCCTTGTGCTCTCTGCGCCTTGTGCTCTCTGCGCCGGCCCGCCCGGCTTGTGTTCTCCGGAGGCGGACACTGCTTCCGCCGCGGCCGGCCTGTGAGGGGCTCCGGGCGCTGGTCGGGCGAGGGCCGCCGTGGCGTGCGGCCAGACGCGCGTGCAGCGTGCACTTGCCTGCGCCCGGCGAGCCTGTGTGGACGGCGTCGGCAGGGCCCTGACAGAAGGCCTGCCGCAGCGAGGCGCAGCAAAAGCTGCCCTGGAGCCGCTTGGCAAATGCAGTGCTCCGCACTGGCTGCAACAGCTTGCCCTGCCAAAAGCACAGCCCGTCACCAGTGCTGCAGCCAGCCGCGTTGACTCAATGTGCGCCGGTCTGGGCGCAGGCAAAGGCGGAGCGGGGCCGGGCGGGCCACCGTGGCGGCGGCGGCGGCGTGCCGCGCGTGGCCTCCACGGAGCACATCGCGAAAAAGGCATGCGCCGGCCGCAACAGCGAGTGGCAGGACAAGCCGGACGCCGGCAGCTTCGCCGCCTCGCACGGCAAGCGCAAGCTGGTCGTGGAGGCGTCGTGACGCGGCGCGGCGGCGGGGCGGCGGCCGCCGCGCGGGGCTTGCGGCGTGCGCGCGGCGGCACGGCGGCGGGGGCAGCCCTGATGCTTTCCGCAGGGCGGCTGCGCCCCAGCTGCCGCGCCTGCTGTTGGACGCGCGCCTCCAGCCGCAGCCATGCCTGCGCGCAGCTGCCGTCGCGCATCCCGCCCAGGCGCCGCCCCGCGGCGCCCGGGCGTGCGCAGCGCGTGGAGCCAGTCCGCGGGACACTGGCGACTGCGAGCGCTCGCGCGCGTGCGACGCCGGGCGTCCGGCGATGCTATGTCGTGGCTGCGCGCTCCGCCGCGGCGGCAGATTGTGAGTGTGAGCGAGCGGGGTTTGGAGCAGGCCAAAGGTGTCCGCGTGTTTTGTGGGGAGCTGAGCGAGGCGTGATGAGTGAGGTCGAGAGGGGAGCGGAGGCAAGCAGGCTGAGGCTGAGACAACGATGCAGGCGTTGAAGGATTTTGGTGAGCCGGGCTCTGCCGCCTGGTGCTGAATAAGGGCTCTGGAAGCCACGTGGAGGCAGTGCGTTTGAAGCTTGGGCGCCCCCTGCTGCGCCTATCATAGAACCATGCTGTTCTCTCTTGGAACACTGTAGGTTGGGCGGGGTTGGCCTCTTAATTTGGCCGGGCGCGCATGCAGCAGACCGTGCCTCATTGTGCTGCGTCTGTGCTCTGCGGAGCACACAGCAAGCTGTGAGCGTCAGGTCTGCAGCCGCGTGCCAGCCGCGACGCTGTGGCGAGCGCCAGCGTCGGCTGCAAAGCCGCGCCGCCAATTTTGGGTCAATGTCAGGGGCTTGTCGGCCCTTGTGGATGCCCCGGGGCGCCACGAACTCGCCGCGTATGTGCATGCCTCTGCTGTGCGTGTTGAATCCAGTGTGCCTGCAAGCGTTACTTATGTTATCGAGTGGCTTTCACAGGCAGGACGCCGCGCTGCGCACTAGCACGACGTGTAGCCAGCATGTCACGTGGCATGTGGCCCTGCTACAAAATGTCTGCTACAGTGTGTCCGAGAGCATAAACGTCAGGTCTGGTATGCAAATGCTGCCCGCCTCAACCATGGCCACGCTGCTGGCTGGCGCAGCCGCGACCTGCGCGGGCGGGCCTGCATACATTGCCACAGACTGCAAAGGCGCATGGCCGTTGGCGAGGCCAGACGGCACCCCATTGGTATGCAGCCAGGCATCGTAATCCTCAGACCCACTGCCTTCATGCCTAGGAGTGGACGGCACGTCCGCTAGGGCGTGGCAGTCTGCAGCCTGCCAGGCGCCCGCGGCCGACCCAGCGCCGCTGAAGGCGGGGGAGACTGCGCCGCCAAAGCTGCCCCAGCTGGACGCCCGGTCGCTCGCGGCCAGCGGCCCCGCCGCGCCCAAGCCGCCGCCCGGGGCAGGCAGCAGCGGGGGCAGCTCGCCGGGGGCCGCGAGGGCACGAGCACCGCCGGGGGCCGCGGGGTCGCGAGCAGGGTCCGGGTCGCCCTCCCGCGGCAGGCCCAGCGGCTCGTCAGCGGCCGCTGTGGCAAGCGCTGCCGCCCCTGCATGGTCCGCTGGCAGCCCAGGTGGCCCAGCGCCCACACTGCTGCCCTCGGCCGGCCGCGCCAGGCCTGAGGTGCCGCCACCAGCAGCCGCAGCTTGCCCGCTGCCGCGGTCAGCCTGGCCAGCCAGCTCCACGGCCGTGCTGCTCTCGGCCGGCTGCCCCAGGGCGGGCCCGACGCCGGCAGCCTCCGCTGGCAGGGCGCCTGGGTTGCCTGCGGCGGCTGGCTCCGTTGCCACGCCCTCCACGTTCAGCAGCAGCCCAGAGGTTGGGAAGAGGGCTGCCAATGGGTCGGCGCCGAGAGCAAGATCCGTGCCGGCATGATTGGCAGGCGGCGCGGCCGGCATACGCGCAGCCGCTGCTGCCTGCCCCGGCCGCGCCTCACCAGAGGCGCCTTCGCCCGCTTCCATGGCAGGCCACGCCGCCAAAGCGGCCCCTGCAGGTGCGGGTGCACACGCAACGGCCGCCGTTGCATCCGCGGGCGGCCGCTCAGTGACAACCCCAGCGTCTGCCTCAAACCCAGGCCACAGCGCAGCAGCGGTCGCATCCTCATGCAGCTGCTCCACAGCCACCCCAGCGCCTGGCTCAAACGCCGGCCACGCCGGCGCAGCTGTCGCGTCCCCAGGCAGCTCCGCACTTGCCCCAGCGCCTCCATCGAATGCCGGCCACGTGGCCGCAGCTGTTGCACCCCCGGGGAGCCGCTCCGTAGCAGCCCCAGCGCCTGGCTCAAACACAGGCCATGCCGTTGCACTCGCTGCGTCCCCATCCTCTCGCTCCGCACTCGCCTCAGCGCCTGGCTCACATGCGGGCCATGCCGCTGCAGTCGCAGAGTTCCCATCCGCCCGCTCCGCACTCGCCCCAGCGCCTGGCTCAAGCGCACGCCACGCCGCCGCAGCCGTTGCATCCCCGGGCGGCCGCTCCGCAGCAGCCCCAGCGCCTGGCTCAAACGCAGGCCATGCAGCTGCACTCGCTGCGTCCCCATCCGCCCGCTCCGCACTCGCCCCAGCGCCTGCCTCAAACGCAGGCCACGCCGCCTCAGCTGCTGCGCACCCACCTTCCCGCTCCATGCTTGCCCCGGCGCCTGGGTCACCTGCCGGCAACGCCGCAACAGCGTCCGTCGGTGCGTCCTCCGGCGCGGCCGCTGTTGCGGCGCCCTCAGGGCGGGGGCTGGCGCCCGACTCAGCCGCCGCGAGCGCGCCGGGGGCGGGCCATGCAGCCGCAGCGCCCTCCGCCGCTGGCGCCGTCGCCGCACCCCCCTGCTCAGCCGCCAGGCCAGCGCCCGCCAGCGCAGGCCGCGCGGCAGCCGCGCCGACCGCCGCAGCGCCGCGCTCCGGCCGCCGCTCACCGGCATTGTCGGTGCCGGCGCCGGAGGCCGGCACCTCCGCCGCGGCGCACGCTGGCGCGCCGGCCGGGGCCGCGCCCCCGAGCTGCCGCTCCGCAGCCGCCCCAGCACTTGCGGCGGCGGCGACGGGCGGCGGCGCCGCCCAGGCCGCTTCCTGGCTCGCGGGCGCTGCACCCCTGGCCTGCTCATGCTGCCTCACAGCCTCGGCGCCCTCAGCGCGAGCGCCCGCCCGAGCGCCGCCCGCTGTCCCACCCCGCTCGCTGGGGTCGGCGGGGCGGGCCGGCTGCAGCCCTGTCGGCTCTGCCCGGCCGGACTTGCCGCCCGGGCCAGGCGTTGGCGGGGCGGCGGGCGGCAGGGGCGCCGCAAGCGTTGGCGCGCGCAGCGGCTGGAGCGTGTTTGAAGCGGCGGCCGCGCGGCTACGGCCTGCGCCGCATGCATGCCCGCTCAGGGGCGCATCGAGCGCAGCCCTCAGCAGAAACTCCATGTTGCTGGCCAGTAAGCTGTGCAATTGCAGGTCATCTCGCAGTGGTTCCCGACTCAGGTCTGCTCAGCCGCAGCGACGCCCGGCAGCAGCACATGTCCGCACCCGCGCACGCCTGCCGCCATGCACAGCGCACATCCTGCAGCCTGATTCTGCAACGAGCCTGGCCCCGCGCGTGGGACATCACGGCCGGCGCATCCAGAGCAGGGCACCTGCGGGTGGGGCGTGCTGCGGCCAGGCCCGCATGCAGAGACGGGACGCGCGCGTGCGCGGGGTGGGGGGGGGCGCGGCGCGCCTGCCCTACGGAGCTGGCTGCCGCAGGTGACTCCGCAGGCGCCGCGCACGGCTGCAGCCAAGCGCCGCTCTGCGCCTGCCTGCGGCGCCGGACAGCCACGGGGGCGGCGGTTTCCAACCAGTCTGGAAGCATACTAACCTTGAAGGTGAGCAACGCTTGGTAGCCAGCCAGACGCTGATCCCCTGCACTGAGCAGATCCGGGAGCCCTGACTGGCAGCTGCGACTCTGCATGTTCACGTACCCAGGCCAGGATGGGAAGCACGGGGGGCGGCAGCGCCCGCTGCTGCCCGAACGCCACCCGAAGCGCTCACGCTAGGAAGCCGGCGCAGCAAAACAATGCAGTGATCGCCGGTGTGCTCATGTGCAGCGCCGCGCCAGGCA
>JAABUH010004620.1_pt1 | contig 11074 bp, 19 predicted proteins | sample 5559121 | NCBI WGS metagenome assembly JAABUH01 (sample SAMN10711871, study PRJNA513364) | rock metagenome | isolation source: Antarctica rocks | place: Antarctica: Victoria Land, Battleship Promontory nord | collected 2015-12-28 | reverse complement strand
CCGTTGAAATTTGCAGTAGCCCAGGCGGCTGGTGCGTCCGGCGAGCCTGGTGCGGCTCCTGGGCCTCGGGGGCATGCCCAATGCCTGAAGCACTCATGTGCACTGCTGAGCCGCCAGGGGCGCAGGCGGTTTGCGCGCCTGGCGCGTCGCGTGCTGCTGCTGGGCGTTGCGGTCGGCGGCGGCGCCGGCGCGGCGCTGAACGCCTGGCGCGACCCGGTGATCGCGCTGTTCACGGGCGAGCCGGGTGCGGTGGCGGTGCTGCGCGGGCCCGTCTGGGCGCTGCTGTGCGCGATGCAGCCCGTGAATGGCGCCGTGTTCGTCTACGACGGGCTGCTGTACGCCACGCAGAGCTTCGCCTGGGTGCGCGCACGCGCGTGCAGCGCTGCCGGCGGGCGTCAGTGGTGTCCTGCGACGCGAGCATTGCCAATCCGTGAGTCGTTTCACGCTGTGCGAGGCTGGCAGTCAGCGCGCTGCACCGTGCAGGTGCAAATTGGGTGCCGGGTTCCACCCGCGCGGGATGCCATGCGGCTCCTGGGTCATTCTGTGCGGCGGTGCAGTACTGTCGCTCTCCTAGGCCTGCATGCGCATGCCCGCTCAAAGATTATTCCATAGGCCTTCATGCGCGCATGCCCGCCTGCGTGTAGCGCCCGCTAATCGCACGGGAGTTTGGTGCGGGCGTCACGCTTGTGCTATCAAGCTGACAAGCTGACAATGCTGCTTGCAGCGCTATGTTGCCCGGTCTGGCCGGCGCGGGCGGCTCCAGCGCGTGGCAGCGCACGGACCGGCGCGCGCGCGCGCAGGTGCGGGACGTGATGGTGACGGGCTTCGTGGTCGCGTACCTGCCTGTGCTGGCGGCCGCAACGTGGGCCGTGCACGCGCTGTGGGTGGTCTGGGCGGCCAAGGCCGCGCACAACGTGTGGCGGCTCGCAGGTCCGCCGCGCGCGCGCTGGCCTCGACACAGGCGGGCAGGGGGTTGGGTGGGCTGTGAGCCCGCTTGCGCACCACTTGTCACGCGCTGCCCGTCCGCCTCTCAGCACAGCGCTGAGCAAGAGCTGGAGCAGTGCTCGAAGGATTGAGAGGGTGAGGAGTGCCGCGCATGTTGTGCATACATCCCAACTCAGTACGAGGATGATATCGGCGTTCCTGTTGCGTGGGCAGGAGGCTGACTCGCGTATGCGGAGCGCGCAGGCGCTGCAATGCGCATACACTGGCAGATCCCGCGCATGGCTGATGCAGCGCTCGCTGCGGAGCGAGCAAGTCCGTGACCGCTCTGCCGCACGGGCTGAGCAGCAGAGCCTGCCGTGCTGCAGCAGTGGTTTCTTCTGCATGTGCATAGTCGACCTTGAAGTCAGTTTTGAGAGTCGTGTAGGTGCTGTGAGGCAGGCCACAAGCGTGCACACCCTCTAGTCTTTAGCACAGGAGTCTCGTTCGCACGCATCACAGGCTGGCAAGCCATGCCAGTGCATGCATATTACCACTGCATGCCCCCTTCATTTAGCCCCAGCATTTGCGCATGCCAGCAAATTGCTTCCGATTCCGACTCTGACGGAAAGTCATACTCTCTTCAATCACGCTTATAATGCCTGCTTTTGACAGGTCTGTGATGCAGACGCGCAGCCGCTGCACAGTTGCCGTGTGAGATGGCGCGCAAATGCCTCACGAATGCTGCGCTACTGCTCTGCACGGCATGCGCCAGCGCGAAGGAGCTGACGTGCAGGACGAGCACCGGTGCTGAGATAGACTGGTGAGCACACTGTATAACAAGGCCGAGGCATTGCGAACACATTGTCCAACTGCTAAGGTGCACGTGACCCGACCGCGCAGGTGGTTGGCCTTGAAGCTGCCGTTCGGGCGTGAATATCTCTATCTTGACAGCACAGCAAGCTCTGGTGCGAGTCAGTGCTGACACGTTCCACCCAGTGTTCTTCAAAGAAAGGTTCTGAGCGTTTGCTACAGTGGGCAGTCCTTGCAGCACAGAACCTGCTTGTGTGTGCACCACGTTTTCTCAACACGTTCACAAGCAGCACACTCCAGGACAGGCAACATCTGTTCATCTTGCCTACATACATACGGCATGCTAGTCTGGCGGCGCAAGCCCTCTGCTGCAGGGTGAGAACGAGCGGTTACCATGTTGATAGCAGAGCCATCACCTATGCCGCGCTGCAGAGTGGCAGTACCACAAGGACATCGCCGGCGTGCAAGGCAACCCGCTGGCAGAGACGCTACAGCAAGTACGGCCGGCACCCCCTCGGTGCTAGCGTGCGAGCTCGTGTGCATGCACTGCCACACTGCCTTGCGGAGTTACAATTGCGCGACTCCGTCGGCGGTGTGCAGGTGTACGACACCAGCAGTGCTGGGCGGGTGCTGTGGAATGACGAGTGGCCCAACGGCACTGTCACCTTCACGCTGGCGCACGCGAAAGGTCTGCAGCCAGCTCTTCCCGCTACATGTGGCTTGATACACATGCAGTGGATGGCTGCAGTGCGCTTTTCGCACAGAGCAGGGATCTGCAGGCAAGCGCTGGGGCCTGTCCGGCAAGCTAGGGCTGAGAACCATGAAGCAGGCGTGTCCAGCGGGACGCTGTCCCTCCAGGGTGGCAACACAGGAACTGACCCCGAGCTGCACAGAGGCTGCGCTGTGAGGCGGCAGGTGTGCTGGGATACGGCGCGACCGGCACTGGCTTCTGGCTGGTGCACAGCGCGCCGCGCTTCCCGGACAGCCCGGCGCTGACGCCGACTTACCAAGGTCTGCGCATATGCACATCGCATGCTTATCAACGGTCATGCCATTTGACAGCATGCTGGCAGTAGCAGGCTGTGCTTAGTTCTAGCACAAACATGTTGGGAGAGCAACAAATGCATGAGGCTGCAGCCCTCACTGCCTTGACATCTAATGGTGGGCTCAATGATTACAGTATTCCATGCAGTGCGCCCGCATGCATCGCCGAAAGTGTGACAAGGGATTGCGCAACAAGACAACCTCCCTGCCAGAGCTAGATAAGCTGCCGCCGCTCGCAGGCGTGTGCTGCGGCGAGCACGGCGGGCAGCTGCTCAACGGGCAGAGCTTCCTGTGCGTGACGCTGGGCGCGGACGCGCTGGCCGCCGCCGCGCGCCTGCTGCGCACGCCGCACATCTTCATCTATGACGCCGCCGTGCCCGACGCGCTCGGCTTGCAATCCCCACCGCCGCCCGCCCGCGGCCCTACCGCCGGCCCTGCGCCGAGCGGCGGAGGCGGCAGCGCTGGCGGCGGCAGCGCTGGCGGCGGCGACGGCGGCGCGCTCGCGGGAGGTGAGGAGGGTCCAGAGAGCGGTGCCGGCGGCGGCCTGCAGCCCAGCAGCCGCGGCGCCGCGGCCGTGAGCGGCAGCCGTGAGAGCCATATGGATGCAGACAGGGGCCGCGTCAGCGCGTGGGCGGGCGCCGCACGGGTGGCGCGCGCCGCGGCCGATCTGGCGGCCCCAGCGAGCGGCGCCGGCGCAGGCATGGCCCGAGCGCTGCCAGTCTGCTTCATCTCACAAAGTCCTAACTCTTGCAGCACCTGGACTTTTGCTGTATGCCTGTACACTGAAAGGTCCTCGTACACGTACACTGAGAGTGCTCCACGCCCAGTGCTGGCATGAAGCACGGCCTGCGCCAGCAGGCGGCGACCTGGCGCAGCAGACCGTCACGTCGGCTGGCGGCGAGCGCTTCCACGCCTTCGCCAAGGCCACCACGCCCGGCCGCGACGTGTACCTGTACGAGGACGCCGTTGCGCCCTTCTACGGCAACGGTGCGGCCCATGCCGACAGGCCGCTCTGCGGACCCTGGGGCAGGCATGCCTGCCTGGTATGCTATCACCGCTCTGTTCCCTGTTCTTGTCAATGTTTCTACGCGATGCACATGCAGTGGCACAAGGGGTCTGGACGCGCAAAGCTGAGTTCGTGGGGAGGGCGCTATACACATGCATGTAGTGCCTGCCGCGCTCGGAGCGCTGTGTGCATCGCTAGCACCCCCTCGTATGCATGCAGAGGCATGCAGGGCGGGAGGTGCAGACCTGGTCGCGCAGGGTGGGGCCGCTGTTGCCGCACTGCCCGCCCTGCCATGCGCTCCGCATTTCTGGTCACTTGGCAGCGGAGGTGCTGAAGGGTGCGCAGTCCGCCGCACCTGGCGCGCCCGGCCGTGCACGCCCACGCGCAGCGGGGCGGCGCAGGGCTGGAGGTGCAGAGTTGGCTGCGCGGGGAGGGCGCGCTGCCGTCATTCTGCCCGCCAGCTGGCGCGTCCGGCGCATACCCGGTCACCAACATCCGCGCGCTCGCCGCGGCGGCCGCCCGCCGCGCCTGGAACACGACCACCGACCACTCCAAGTGGGCGGTGGGCACGCCGCCCCCGTGGCGCGGTCCTGCGGATGGCCTGCTCGACGTCGACCGCGGCCGGGGCGGCCCTCCTGGGCCGGAGATGTCGCCGGCGCGACACGCGCCTGGGGCGGAGGGGGGCAACAGGACGAGCGGGAGGGGCGGTGCTGGAGGCCTAGGCCTTGGGTCAGGTTCTGGGTTGGGACTCGCCGACATGGGCGAGGCGCCAGGCGCATGGTATGGCGCCGCGTGCGTTGGCGACCTGAACCGCGAGCGCGGGCAGCTGGTGCGCGGCGGCAGCGCCCTGTGCTTCGCCGGCCATGCCGGCGTGTGGCGCGCGCTGCGGCGCCTGGTAGCTACTGTCGAGGTCTGCGCGCCTGGTGCACACTGAGCTGCCGCTTGTATTTATGTACTTGATGTGTATGTGTCACATAGCGGGTTGGTGGTTCTGTGGCTGAGCGTGCAAAGAGCAGGGAGTGGTCGCTGGGTATTTTGGTGTGGAGAAGGTCCTTGGCGCAGGCGTTTTTAGTGCTACATGCGGAACAGCACGACCAAATGTGACAGCACCGCAGTGCGCGTACTGCATTTCTGATATGCCTGGCCATGCACGGGCCGCTGCTGGCAACATTTGTATTGTCACATGCAGGTATGCTCCAGCTGGCCCCGGGCGAGCTTTCAGTCATAGGGATCAAGAGCCCAGGTAGGGGCCACGGCACCACACTCTCGGCAGCCAAATAAGCGGCTGCTCACGTGCCGTGTTGCACAAGCCGTTAGACTTTGACAGCCAGCTCTTTGGAGCGGGGCAGGATGGCGGCGCACTGGCGCCTGGTTCTAGCTTGCACTTTGGCGGTGTGTGTTGCGCAGACCGTCCTGGCCGCCAGCGCCGCCGCAGTGCGCGCCCGGCCTTGGTTGAAGCCTGCTGCGTTCTGTCGCTCCGCTACTAGTCCAGCAGTCTGTCAGTTGAAAGAGCTTCCTGGTTATGCGCTGATGGTTATGTACTGACTCGCGTTGAGCTGCGTTGGGGCAGGAAGCTAGTGACCTCGAAGTGCGCTGCAAGATGCTGGCAAGGTGTGCATATGCAGGCCAGCCAAGCTTGCGAGCTGTGCTTGGCGGCAACTGCACAAAATAGTCTTATGGTCGCGCTGCGCTGCCTGTGCTGTGAGTTTCAGTGGCAGGAGCCTTGCTGTAGTGCATATGTGTGTAGAAGAAGGTGCTTGCAGTTATAAACTCCGGGCCAATGGTGTAGTTCATGTTTGCACTGCGCGCTATACCAGTGCAAAGTCTATCATCAGTGTCACAGGTGGTAGCTACGAATGCCAGCGCACTGTCTGCACCGCTCGCATGCATAGGCTGGCACGCCTGTCAAGTGGCGAGCTCAGCCTCTCGCTGTTCACTGTTAGGAGCGTGAATAGCAGGAGATGCAGACCCGTGTAGCGATGTCGTGGGCGCGGGTGCAAGGTTGCCCGACGCCCTCTTTGCGGGCCGGCAGGACCGGCAGCGCGTGCGGCAGCCTGCACTCGGGGGCCGCTGCTGCAGACTCAGGCGGCAGGCACCTGCTGCAGCGGGGCGGCTCCGCGGCTGCGCACGCGGCGAGCGCGCATCGGCGGTATCTGACGTGGTTGCACGGCGAAATAATGCTGGTTGTGTTTGTGGGGCTGGTTCCGTTTGGGGTCTTCATGGCGTACGCGCGCAAGAGCATGATGTCCCGCTGGTGGTTCCAGGTGCACCGCGCCGTGCAGGTGTGCTCCCGGCCCCTGTCAGGGTTCCTTCACGCGCACCTGCACCGCCATCTGCTGTGCGTCAGAGGGTTGTGCCATGAAAACATGAATGTGTGAGGCTCCGCAGTGCCAGCTGGGGCGCATTCACAGCAGGGGCGATTGCAGGCTGTTGGACGTGCATGTAGCGGATACATAACGCTTGCGTGCTACAAGTGACTGAGCATGTCATCAGGATTGCCACAGGGTCATGATGCATGTTGACTGTGGATACGCATTCAAGTTTAGTATCAGCGCCCTGCTTTAGCTGTGCTCTCCCCTGGTGGCGGCCTGGCTGGTGCCAAGGCAGCGGCGGCCGCGCGCTGGGTGTCGTGCGCGCCGTGCGGTCGCTTAGCGCGAGTGCGCCAGCAGCGTGCGGCAAGCGCGGCGCTCACCGCCGCTCTGCACGCCGGCGCGCCCAGGTGGGGGCGTGGTTGGTCAACCTGGCGTCGGTGATCATCGTCGGGTCCCAGATAAATATGGCGTCCGTGAAGCGCTCGCGCGTAGTGCTCGTGCACGTGGCCGTCGGAATCGCATTGGAAATTATAGTGGGCGTCCAGGCGCTGATCGCGCTGCTGGTCCGGCCCTCGCACGAGTCGCCGCTGCGGCAGTCGTGGAACGTCACCCACAGGTGCACACGCCCCCGCGCCCGCCGGGCGCCCCTGAGCAGCATGCATGTGTTACGTTTGCTGAGTGGGAGCACCGTCTGTGTTGCTGCACAGGTTGTGTGCATGGTGTGCACGTCACAGTAGATACGAGCGGGCTGTGTATGCGTCCTCACAGGGGCATGGTTGCTGTGGCCCCATCTGAAGGATCGCACGGGCCTTCATACAAGGGCAGGCCCGGCTGACCCTGGCTGAGCCAGTGGTGGTGATGGAGGCAGCACCCTTTGTGCGTTTGTACACTTTCTGCGCTGCGCGTACAGCAGCGGTGCTGCTGGGTAGCAGTTCGTGATGGTGTGCGCGCGGGGAGGCCAGGTGGCTCGGCTGGCTCGTTGCGCTCGTGGCGCTCACACAGCTGGCCGGCGGCATGCTGCTGGGGCACCGACGTGCGCGCCTGCCCTGCTTGCTTCCCCAAAACTTAAACGCCAAAGCGCTGCTGTGCCTGCCTGAAAGCTGTGGAAGCCGTGTATAAGTGTCGTACTCGCCATGCCACTGCTCGGCCCCACGTTGCGCGCAAACCGGCGCCCCTGTCAGCTCCGTCCCGGGCGCGCGGCAGCCATGCGCGACTACTGGGCGGTGTTTGGCGTGCTGGTCGGCTGGTTCCTGGCCTTCTACCTGCTGGACCTGGTCCGCTACTCCCGGCTGCCGCCGCCAGGGCAGCCGCAGGCGGGGCCCGCCAAGGTGCGTGCTTGCCCGGCAGACCAACGTTGTCTGGCGGACCAGCATACTTTCTGCTGGGTTCAGCCTGTGTGCTCGCGGCCGCTGGGGGCGTTGTGGCCTGCCGAGGCAAGCGCTCTGTGGGCTGTATGGCGGTGGCGGCTGTTGCGCGGCGGGCACACAGAGTGCGCATAGTCTGTGCGGAGATTAGTGCACGAATTGCAGACGTCGTCAAGCCACTGCGTAGGCGGCCTTGTCATGTCGCAACAAAAGGGTGATCTTTGCTCATGCACTTCTCCTCAAACCGCCAAGGAGCTCACCGTCAAAGTGCTCTGCGGCTTTTGCAGGGCGGCTGGGCGGGCACCGGCGATGCGGAGCTGCTGCCGCGCGGCCAGCGGCCGCCCGAGGCCGCGGCCGACGTGCCCAACGTGGGCGGCTACCGCGATGGGCCCGAGGGCGGCGGCCTGGTCGCCGCCGCGATCGGCGGCGGGCGGCGCGCGGCGGCGCGAGGGCCGAGCTCCGCGGAGGTCTAGGGTGGGTCGTTCAGGCTGGGGGTGCCGGGTGTGTGGAGGGGCGGGGCGCGGCGCATGGTCCAAACCCCGTGAAGGCCTGAGCTAGCTCCTGCAGCGCCTGAGGGTGCAGGTCTGGCGCTGGGCGCGGTTGACAGTGGGCGGCGCGTGTGCGGCCGCTGGCGAAACAATGTAGTGCGCAGCCCTTGTGGCCACATTGGCCTCAGGAGCTTGTGAATGAGCATTCTTGGGTTTCCCTCCCTACGGGCTTGATGTTTTCCTGGGTCTATCTTGAGGGTTCATAGGCGCGGGGGCGCGGCTGTCCCAACGTATGCTGCAGGGCCCTACTTTATGGTAGGCACGTTTTGGTCGGTCACGACCATGGGCGAGGGCCATTGGTGCCTTGTCATGCCGTCGGCAAGCACTTCCTTCTGCTTCAGACCATGGTGGTGGCTCACATGCGGGCCGCCAATTGCACAGGAACTATTTCATACATTGTTGAACTGACTTTGGGCACAGTCCAGTCGTGATAGGGTCTAGTGATTGGCAGTGACGCAAGCGGCCTTCTTGTTGTCTGCGGATGCTTGAGCAGTGTCTGAGTGCGGCGAGCGCACGATGCTGTTTAGGGCCTGCGTGCCTTTAGGGATGAAGGCGACATTGCATGCCGTCAGGAACCCTAGACATGGCCAGGACGTGTAGGTATGATGCAGACAGGGTCTGCCAGTAAGTGAATGTACCGTGAGGCAGCAGGGCTTGCGTTGATGGCTGGCTTACTTCTGCTCATTGATCACATGTAACAAGTTGCAGCTTGTCCGTGGTCTGTGCTCGCAGTCATCTGCCACCTCATGCTGCTTGCGCACAGACCTGAAGCCAGGGATCTGCCTGCAGTGTAGCAGCACAGTGTGCAGTGCTATAAGGTCTACAAGATCACGACACGCTCACGCCGTCGGCTGCCCCGCCTCCGACAGCGTCCTCAGCCGCTGCTGGCGGCGCGTGCGGGGCCGCGGGTCGCTCCTCTCTATGCCGGAGCGCTGAGGCCACCCACGTCTCGATCATCTCCTTGGCCACCCAGGGCTGGTCCCCAGGGCTCATGTGGCCCGCATTGCGGATGGTCACCTGCGCGGATGCGCGCCGGGGACCGTCAGTCATCAGACCCCAGCTCGAGGGTCTGTGTGGGTCTCTGGGGTGTTTGCACCCGTCTCACGTCCTCAGCCTACCGAGCCCCGGGACGCTTTCCGCAGACTCGCCCGTGCGGCGGCACTTGCGCTTCGAGCTCCTCACTACAGAAGAGAGGCTTTCAGCGGCAGAGTGTGCCAGCAGCGAGCGCGCGTCGCGCCCGGGGCGCTCACGTGCGTCAGGTTGCCGTGCTCCCGCCAGTAGCCCACCACCGCCTGGCGCTCTCCGTCGGCGTGCGCATCGGCGTGCGCATCGGCGCGCCCACCGGCGCGCGCGTCGGCGTGCGCATCGGCGTGCGCATCTGCCGTGGCTGGCGCGCTGCCGCTGGGCTCCGCGCCGCCGTCGCTCGCGACGCGCAGGGGCGGCGGCGCCGGCTCCCCGGCGGAGCCGCCAATGGGCGCCTGCCGGGCGACACGCTTGCGCACGTCCATGTGCTGATACCTTCACGTCAGATGCAAACAATACACATGACCCCGCATGAGCAAGAGCTACTCTGAGCAGATGGAAAAACACCTGCGAGCAAAGCCAGCGTGGGGAAGCGCACGAGCTCGGCGGGCATGCGCCACAGGCGGCGCTCGGCGCGGTCGAAGCCGCGCTGGCCGGGCCAGGCGAGCGCGCGGATCCAGGGCTCGTTGGTGGCGGGGCCGTCCTGCGCGTCGTTCGCGCCCTGGTACAGCAGCACGGGAAGTCGCGCGAGCAGGTCCGGGAACAGGTGCGCCACGCTGCGCATGACCTCGCCGGCCAGCGCTTTCCTGACCGGCTCGCTCTTGCGGATCCACTCCTTGTCCGCGGGGACGCCCAGCGCCGCCTGCGCGCGCCGCGCACGACGCCTCGGCATTTTTCCGCATGCTGGCGGAGGTCTGACATGGCGCACTGTGTCCATTTCTGCATGCTCTGCCAAGCGGCCCTCACAACAGACCGTGGTGGCCAGCGCTGGGAGTGGCTGCTCCATATTCCTGTTGGCATCGCTCCCACAATCATGGGACGCGTCATCGCACGGTCAGTACCGGGCCGGGGGCGGGCAGGCGGGGCCGGCGCGCGCGCCTTGACGTGCGCCTGGTTCAGGAAGCGGCGCACGCGGTTGGTGTGGTCATAGCCGGCCGCCCGGCGCGTGTCGAGCAGCGTGCCCACGCCGCTCGCGTCCGTCATGAAGTCCAGCAGCGCCGCGCGCTCGCACTGCGCGTCCGCCCAGCTGCCTGCGCGCGCAGGGCAGCCGCTGGCCTGGCGGCTGCGGCTTACGCTGTGCTGGCACGCATGGGTTCTGTCATGGAGCCGAGGCCTGTTCGCACCGCATGCCCGCCAGCAGTGCTGAGGCAGAGCCATGAGCTGCCCCAGGCAGCAGGCGCGCACATCTCAAGATTATAGCAGGCAGCCCTAAACCCCAAGCCCATGCAGCAGACGCACGCATCCCTAATTACCCTCAGCAGGAGGGAACACGATGGCGGGCGCCGTCGAGTGCATCCGTGTTCTGTGATTTCAGACATGCTCGCACTCAGGCACGCCCGCCGTGGGCGGCCGCCGCCCAGGCACAAGGATGCGCGCGCCGTTGCTGATGTGGCCGGCGACGCTCGCGGCGCGCGCCTCCGCCTCCGCGCGCTGCTCCAGGTCCAGCAGGCCCATGTAGTGCATCGCGCTGGCGTGCTCCAGCACCTGGCCAGAAGTCGGGGTAGGAGATTCACGGTAGGTTTCTCTGTCAAGATCTGTGCACCCCACAGCAAGTGTGCGCGGGCCGCGCCATCATACTGAAGAGACGGACGCGGACCACACGGCAAGCGCACCGCGCCAGCCACAGGCCTCGCTGCAGAGCTCTGTCACGCGGCTGGGATTAGGGTCTACCACAACCCTACCCTTGTAGGGCGCGCCTGCGTGGGCGGGTCGGTGAGCCCGTTGCCGATCGCCAGGCCGGCCAGGCGGAAGAGCGGCGCGCCCAGCGCGGCGGCCTCGGCGGGCGGCGGCGGCGCGCCGGCGGCCAGCGGCGGCGCGGCGCCG
>JAABUH010004618.1_pt1 | contig 11075 bp, 10 predicted proteins | sample 5559121 | NCBI WGS metagenome assembly JAABUH01 (sample SAMN10711871, study PRJNA513364) | rock metagenome | isolation source: Antarctica rocks | place: Antarctica: Victoria Land, Battleship Promontory nord | collected 2015-12-28 | reverse complement strand
CCTCGTAGCCGGTATAGACTCCTACCGTCTTGCCGATGACAGAAGGACGGAGGATGATGGTTTTGTCATGTATTGTGCGCGCGGTCATAGCGGAGATGAGGTCGAGATTATGCTCGCCTGGCTCGTCGGTGAAGTAGATGGGTCCACCAGAGACACAGCGCCCTGCGGCGTGGAAAGAAGAGTAAGGATGCGAAGTTTGGAACATGTCCCAGTCTGGGAGGATGTTGAGGTGGGAGGTCAGTAGGGAGTTGTGGGCATTGACGAAGATGTGCCAGGGATGTGAGGTAGGTACATTAGGAAAGAAGTCGTCAGAGTTGCGGACCATCATGCGTGGCTTATCGAGAGGGAGCTGAGTATGGAAGAGAATCTGGGGAATCTGGGACATGCAGGATATTGTCTTTATGGAGAAGTAGCGTAGCGAGTTGATAGTCCAGGCATCCTGGAAAGCGGTTATGAAACGCCGGCGGTCAGGGGCGGAAGCGAGGAGGTCGAGAGCGAATTGTGCATCTGTTTTGACTGAGTCGACGCCGGACTCGAGGAGGAATCTGAAGAATTGGTCAAATGGCTTGCCCTCTGATAGATTGTGGGCGCTTACTTGTAGAAATCATTATACATTCGGTCAATATCGTCTGCATCAACCATGGTAATTGTTTTGGTCGGGATAAGGCTGGTCTCCTTTTTCAGCTCCACGGTCTTGTAATTCTTTGCAATTTCCCCATGTGGAGAGACACCTCCCCAGTAACCTGCCTATGATGGAATAAGTCTTGGGTTGCTCCTTTTAGTCGAAGCCGGCTTACTATTGCATGCCAAACGGCGATGTGCTGAAGATCAGGATGCTGATCTCGGATGTTCGTGATGGTGTGCTTCAATCCATGAGGAAAACCTTCCTTGTTGGCCTCAAAGCGTGTCCAGCCACGCTGGAACTGTGACTCGCCATGTTCGTCCTTAAGACAGTCAAGTCGGGTCAACATTAATTTACACTGCACAACTTACAAGAGATTGCCAATTGTCATCGATGATTAGGTTTGTTACTAGAACTGTGAGCGCATATGTATGGAGCAAGAGATGTAGACGTACTTTTGATTTTATTCTCCTTGAGAATATTCAAAGCATTATATATCTTATCTTCATTCAAGTCTTGTCCAAGAGCATTCCAAGTACAATATGTCAAACCGTCATACCAATTATCCATCCATTCGGCCTTAACGCCGTTCTCAATTGCATTCTTCATTTCGGCTTTAGTCTCATTACTCATGAATTCATCTCCACGAACAAGCTTGCGTGCATGATACATGACTGCTGCATTTGCTTTTTCGAAAGTCGTTCCTACAGCGGCGACAACTTTCGCTGTATTTGAGTCTGGTCTATCGTTTCTTGCGGATATGATGACATTTCCTTGACCGTCTGGCTTGAACACTGTCAAAACATCATCCACCCCACTGATTGCGAGAATAACCAGATGAAGACCATCCCAGCGCAGGAATGAACACAAGACGCCATCCTCACTGGGACTAAAGTTTCCATGACCATGGCGCGGCGCAAGCCAAGGACTCCATATCCTTACCAACGAGAACCACCGTGTAAAGCTGCGAGGTGTACCAAGACTTACATTGGCCCATCCAGAGGTCGTCCCTTCTGCAGCTTTAACGGGGCAAGTAACGGACCAGAGCTGAGTTTCTGGGGTATCACTTGGGACTGCGTGCACAGTGAGATCGGGGCTCATATCTTTCACATAGCCTTTAAGCTCTGAGGGCGGTCTTTCCGGCTGAAAGTACAGCTCTCCGTCTGACAGCGATGATTGATCGTTCACCCATTTCCAGATGTTTGAGGCTCCAATTCGATACTTCAGAGTAAACTGTAACGATCTTTCGATAGGAACACCATTGGGCAAATCAACAGAAAAGTATCGTCGGTAGACGTTGGCTCTGTTGGTAGAATCAATGGCAAGCTACGGATACGGTAAGCCTACATGTCTATCAAGCGTGATATGAAGTCAGCGTTACAGGAGCAAGGGATGGGTGCTGCTCTTGCAGACGAAGCTCGCGCCATTCTCGGTTGGCATGGCCATTGTGCCATATGATAGCTTCCCAGGGCTGTTCTGGAAAGGATCTGCTAGACTCGAGGAGCACGGTGAATTTTACCTAGGATCCTTCAGCAAATGCAGTTGTAACTAGACTCGCTTGGTCGCTATCATCAAGCGCACCGTCTCTCCATGAGGTACGACTGTGGCCTGCCCTAGCGGAGGGTCACAGATGGCATTGGCGAACAAGAGCATCTGGCCTGGTCTGACGAATTTTAGCTGAAAGGGTTTCCCATACAGGTCATTGGTGACCATGATGAGTCTCGAGCCTGCGGGCTAAGTGCTTCCCTGCAAACTTTCCACATTCCTTGCCACAGTGACGCGCGCGCGCTTGGCGCGCTTGTATTATGTAGATTGATGCAGCGAGCAGTCGAGCTCTCACGATCTCAACGGCCAACTTTCTTCTAGCACCGTCGAGTGAATTCTCTGCGCGACTCGTTGTTTAAATGATAGGTAGACCTTCCCCGAGCTTGGTCCTAAGATCGCGACACATCTGCCAATCATGTGTACTCCGACTCTATCCCCAGCGGAGAGTAATCAGTCAGAAATACCTAGAAAAGCAATTAGACGCGAAATTGGCCTGGGCGAAGAAGGCTGCCGAGATACAGGCTGGGAAACAGGAAAGCATGTTAGCAATGCTAGAGAACAGAGGCTATGTCAACCAGATTGTAGGGTTTGTGCTCAAGGCCTACAAGTGACATCTTTAGTCTAATGATGGCTCAGCGATCGCGATGACCTGGATCGTTTGATGACAAAGAAAAGGGTGGGTATCTATGTTGGAGTCGATCCGACGGCAGCATCCTTGCACGTCGGGCATCTGCTGCCCTTAATGGTATTGTACTGGGCTTATATCAAAGGATTCCATGCCTGCTCTTTAGTAGGCTCCTCACATCTCACACTTGCGATTCAAGTTTACTGACAAAGGTAGCTTGGGGGAGCAACTGCACAAATTGGAGATCCCATTGGGCGCACAGCATCTCGAGATCCTCAGCGCTCATCCGAACGGAAAATCAATATGGCCAAAATCCACTTTCAGCTAAAGGCTATGTGGAGGCACGTGGAGAAGCGTGCAGAAACCTATGGATACTGTTGGGAATGGGCATGGCGGAGAGAGTTGACAAATAATAATGCATGGCTTAACAGACTGCCTTTTGTGGATCTTTTGAAATATCTTGGAAACGATGTGAGACTGGGGACAATGTTAGGAAGAGATACGTGAGTGAGCCCTGGTCTGCACCAGGATTAGCCTGGTACTAACGGCGTTGCTACCGAAGGGTTAAAAACCGGATGAAACAAGGACAGGGCATGTCATTTGCAGAATTCACATACCCATTACTACAATCCTGGGACTGGTGGTACATGTATGACACAAAGGATATTCAGGTACAAGTTGGAGGGGCCGATCAGTTTGGGAATATTCTGGCTGGAGTTGAGGCAATCAACCACATCAGGCACCGACCCCCCCCACGGGATGGGCGAACCCCACCAACAGAAGGCAAAGAGGACGCTCTTCTTACAAAGCCTATCGGCTTTACAGTCCCACTTTTGACCACCGCGTCCGGCGAAAAATTTGGGAAGAGTGCGGGCAATGCTATCTGGCTAGATAAGGAGATGACGAGTCCGTTTGAGCTGTATCAGGTATAGAATTCCCGATCAGGTATACATGACTTGCTAATAGGCTTAAGTTCTTCGTCAGGATGGCTGATGCAGATGTTCATCGTTATCTCAAATTGTTCACTTTTGAATCACTCGACGCACTTGAGATACTCATGGAAGAGCACAGAAAGGAACCTTCCAAGAGAGTGGCTCAACATAAGTTAGCTCGTGAGATCCTCGAAATTGTACATGGATCAAAAATAGCCGAGGAAACCGAACAAGAGCACCGATCACTCTTCAAGAGGCCACCAGTAACCCTACCACAGCCCACTACTGAAGGCGGAATAAGGCCTCAGGATATCAATAGGCATGTCAACAAAACCGCCCCAATAGTAAACGCGGAGAACGCTCCGTCTTACAGTCTCACCCTTCCCAGATCCCTCGTCTACAACCAACAAATTTCAAAAGTCATCTATCATGGAGGGTTGGTAGCATCCCGTAGTGAAGGCCACCGCATGGTCGCCAACAGGGGCGTCTATATTGGTGCTCGGCCAGGTTCCACTGGAACCATGGGGGATCAAGTGGACTTCTCGCCCGCGCTCAACTGGGACGGAAAGGAGACCGAGAAATATATTATTGATGGGGAATATCTCATGATACGAATAGGCAAATGGAAGGTGAAAATCATCAAGATCATCAGCGATGACGAGTTCGAAGCTCAAGGCCTGACTGCTCCTGGGTGGAAGGAGGAGAAGCCAGACGTACAGGAGGACGTCGTAAAGATGAGTCCTCGTCGTGAGCAAAGGGACATTAAGCAAGCGCCGCCGCACCAGAAGGGAGTGGAAGCTGAAGCTTGGGATAAACCATTGAGCTCCTATGTACCATAATGCAGAATTGCCAGGACCATTACTCTTTCAACAGAATGTATTCGTGAGGTTTTGACTGCGCCAGGGCTCACACTAGAAAAACGCCAAGCAATCGCGTGACGCGTTTGGCGGATCGTCACGTCTCCACCCAATGTTCCTACATGCTTGAGCCATATTCAAAACTTCTACTGCCGACCTACTGTGAGATACCAGAGGAAATCGCTTGGTAAATACATGAGATCTGCCATAGGAACATGGTGGGCTCTTCCAAAATTACCAATGGCACACCAGCACCTCCACCCTCACTGAAGAAGTCAACCTCTAGCTCCAAAAACCAAACTTCGATCGCAGGATTCTTCCGCAAAAAGGACTCAGGACCTGCGACCATTGGTACACCGAAGATCAATGGGTCAACACTACCAGTCCATGCTTCTCCAAAGAAGCATGGACTGAAGAAATTGTCGAGTGCCCCAAGTCAGAGCTTAACGCCAGCACCAAGTAGCGATGCTGCTGAGGAAGTTATCGAAGAGGAAGACAAGAAGCTGGCTAAGCTGAACGGCAATGGCATCAATAATGGTTTGCCATCACCTATAACGCCTGCGGGTACTGTAGCCGTGATTGATGGTGCAGCGGATGATATAGCCCCCAAAGGCTTTTACAGCCCTTCTCGAAAGGTTTGCTTCTACATACGTAAATTCCAAGATCCATGTTGACATTCATGATACAGGCAAAGAAGGCTGTAAACTATGTTGTCGACAAGTCCTCAGGTGAGGAAGACGACGACGACGACGCTGCATTTAATCCAACCTCAATGAGCAAGAAACGAGGCCGAGCATCGAAACGAAGAAAGACCAGCCTTGAAAGCGATGACGATGATATCTTTGTAGTGAATGCTGAGGCTGGGGCCGACGTTGTTGATGAAGGTAACTTTTCAAACTTGATGTGTCCATTCCGTTTCATCTTTGCTGACCTCACTTAGAGGAATTTGTCGTGGATGATGAATCGGAAGAGGAAGCCGTCACGAAAAGGAAACGGAAACGACCCTCTCAAGCCCATAGATCGTCAAGTGAGGGCGCAGATTCCAGTCCTGTTGATGTGGAGGACGACGAGGAAATGCCGGCAGTATCTACTGCAACGCAATGGGCATACGATTCAAGTGCTGTGCAGCCACATCAATTGCAGCAGCGAGCCGCAAAAACAATTTCGGGAGCTACGCTCACGACCAAAACGGGGAAGATGAAAGATAAGGCCCATAAGACTGATCCTGAGCAGCGGTATTCATGGCTCGCTGACGTGCGTGACATGGACGGTAATAGGCCGGGCGAGCCCGATTACGACCCAAGGACAATCTATGTGCCGCCTGGGGCTATGTCAAGCTTCACTGCCTTTGAAAAACAGTATTGGGAGATCAAGCAAAAATACTGGGATACAATTGTGTTTTTCAAGAAAGGTAAATTCTACGAGCTGTACGAGAATGATGCCACCATTGGACACCAGCTTTTTGACTTGAAACTTACTGATCGCGTCAACATGCGCATGGTTGGCGTCCCTGAAGCGAGCCTACATACTTGGGCCAATCAGTTTGTTGCAAAGGGGTTTAAGATAGCGCGAGTGGATCAGATGGAATCAGCATTAGGCAAGGAGATGCGAGAAAGAGATGACAAAAAGCCCGGCAAAGCTGCGAAAGACAAGATCATTACTCGACAACTCGCTAGTGTTCTCACGAGCGGCACTTTGGTCGATAGTGGCATGCTTCAGGATGACATGTCTACTTACTGCGTGGCGATAAAGGAGTCAGAACTTGAGGGAAGGCCTGCTTTTGGGATTGCCTTTGTCGACGCCGCGTCTAGCCAATTCTTTTTGACCGACTTCGTTGACGACCCTGAAATGACTAAATTCGAGACGTTTGTTGCACAGATGAGGCCTCGGGAACTGCTAGTAGAGAAGTCTTGTATCACGACTAAGGCTCTACGGATACTCAAAAATTCAACAGCGACAAGCACGTTATGGAATTATTTGAAGTCAGGCAAAGAGTTCTGGACTGCAGATGCAACGACCAGAGAGATCACGGCAGGCAGGTACTTTGTCAATGATGAAGGCGATAACCTTGAAGCATGGCCTAAGGCTTTGCTGGAGGCCCGCGAAAAGACGCTTGTGATGTCTGCTTTCGGTGCCTTGACACAATACCTCCAGACTTTACAGATCGAGCGTGAGCTTTTGACGCTCAAGAATGTTTCTTGGTACGACCCAATCAAGAGCGCAAGTACGTTGGTCCTGGATGGAAAGAGTCTGCTTAATTTGGAAGTGTTCGCAAATTCTTTCGACGGCGGTGTCGATGGCACGCTTTTTACCTTACTAAACCGGTGTATCACACCTTTCGGCAAACGAACGCTCAAGCAATGGGTCTGCCATCCGCTCACGGATGCGAAGCACATCAACGCTCGTCTTGATGCTGTCGAGTCTCTGAATGCAGACGCCACGGTCCGAGATCAATTCATTTCCAATCTCACCAAACTCCCTGATCTTGAAAGAATGATATCGCGTATTCATGCCGGTAGCTGCAAAGCTCAAGACTTTGTGCGAGTTCTGGATGGCTTCGAACAGATTGAATACACCATGGGCCTCGTACGGGATTCAGGTTCAGGAGAAGGGATTGTTGGCCAATTGGTCTCTCGCATGCCATCTATGAAAGAGCTTCTCACCTATTGGAAGACTGCTTTTGATCATGAGAAAGCTAGAGAATCCGGTCTGCTCATCCCTGAGCGGGGCGTTGAAGAAGACTTTGACGAAAGCCAAGATCGAATTGAGGGCGTATTGACTGATTTAGAGAAATTACTAAAGAAAACCAGAAAGGACTTAGGGTCCAGCGCAATCGAGTACAGAGACAACGGCAAAGAGATCTACCAATTCGAAGTCCCTCTCAAGGTTAAAGGTGTTCCCAAAAGCTGGGATCAGATGTCAGCAACACAGAAAGTAAAGCGATACTACAGTCCAGAGCTTCGAGGCCTTGTTCGAAAGTACCAAGAGGCTCAAGAAACACACGCCCAAATCGTCAAAGAAGTGTCCGGGCGATTCTTTCAAGCTTTCGATAAAGATTATGAAACCTGGCTTGCAGCAGTCAAAATCATTTCCCAACTAGACTGTCTTATCAGCTTAGCACGAGCTTCGGCAGCAATCGGCGAGCCATGCTGCCGCCCAGAATTTGTAGAAGACGACCGAAGCGTAATCGAGTTCGAAGACCTTCGCCACCCATGCATGCTCGGAAACGTCACGGACTTCATTCCCAACGACGTGAAACTGGGCGGCGACACCGCCAACATCAGCCTCCTCACCGGTGCCAACGCAGCCGGCAAATCCACTATCCTAAGAATGACCTGCATCGCCGTCATCATGGCCCAAATCGGCTGCTTCGTACCCGCCAGCTCTGCCCGATTAACACCAGTCGACAGAATCATGTCCCGCCTCGGCGCCAACGACAACATCTTCGCCGCCCAATCCACCTTCTTCGTCGAGCTCGCCGAAACGAAGAAAATCCTCTCCGAGGCCACCCCACGCTCCCTGGTCATCCTCGACGAACTCGGCCGCGGCACTTCATCCTACGATGGTGTCGCAGTCGCCCAAGCCGTCCTACACCATGTAGCTACTCACATCGGCTGCGTCGGTTTCTTCGCAACACACTACCATTCCCTCGCCGAAGAATTCTCCTCGCACCCTGAAATCCGCAATCGCCGCATGAGGATCCACGTTGATGAAGGGGAGCGCCGGGTCACTTTCTTGTATAAGCTGGAAGATGGCGTCGCGGAGGGGAGTTTTGGTATGCATTGCGCGAGTATGTGCGGGATTCCGGCAAAGGTGGTGGAGAGGGCGGAGGTGGCGGCGAGGGAGTGGGAGCATACGAGTAAGTTGAAGGAGAGCTTGGAGGTGGCGAGGAAGGGGTGTTGGGTTCCGTTGGGGGTGCAGAGTGATGTTGCTTGGATGCTCAAGGAGCAGATGGAAGAGGCTGTGAGTGCGAGGGGGATTCAGGTGTTGATGAGGGCTATTGAGGGTCTGTAAGATCGAGGGAAATTTTGGAGAATGTGGTGGTGCTATTTCGCATCAGCGTTTCAAAACCGGCGCTTTTGGGTTGTTCTTAAGCCTTTGCCTTTTCGCCATCCATACCCATCCATCGCTACATGTTGATAATTTGAAAGCGTGGTAAGGGCTACAGCTGGAGACTAAATTAGAGAGATTACATTTCACCTATATTTTTTCTGAAATGCTGATCTAGTGATCTCCTGTCTCGAATTCGGCCACCAGATATTGAAACACCCGGTCTCACCAAAGCAAAGCAGGCATCACAAGAAAGTCTCAGCAACAGCCTAGCATTTCAACTATCTGCCCATCCTTCCAACAGCCTCAGTAAAGCTAGCTATCGAAGATACGGATCATGCTCTGCCCGTTCGCTCATCTCATCCAAATTCCATGATCCATCCGTAAATGACATAACAATCTCCCTCTCAACGACCCATCCACCAAAGCTAATTTCGCCAGTACGATACGCATATTAGCTAACTTAACGCTGCCACTTGCCACCATCCACCAAGACTCATTCCCAAAGATATGTTTGTCCAAAGCGTTGATCATATCATGTGAGGTGAGTAGTTGAGAATGAATCCGGTAGATAGATGATCGCGGTGCAGGTTCAGACAGAGGCTCCACCGCCAATTTGGTTTTCAAATTCGCCTTCACGGATCAGCTGATCAGCCCCATCAGCCTCCTCCTCACCCATGAAATCGCCTCCCTCATCCTCATTTGCTTCATCCTTGATGGCGTCACCGTCTCCGAAGATGGAAGCCTGCTGGCCTTCCTCATCATGACCGTCAGCTTCGCTAGCGAGTTCTTCTTTCACAGAGACGGGGTTGCGAGATTCAGCGGTCGCTTTGGTGCCTTTCTTCGCACGCTTGGTGGGAGGCGCGGTGCCGTCTTTGGGCTTGCGGTTGTACTTGCGCTTGGGCTTGGTGGCGGGCTCGTCATTGCCGTCGGCGAGATTGTCGGAAGCGGGATTTCCGTTCTGGGCGTCATCGCCGTTGGTTTCGGGAGCGCTGGGCTCGACGGCGGTGATCTTGCGCTTCGCTGGTGCTTTGGCCTTAGGAGTTGGGGTGGCTTCGTCGTCGGCGGCAGCATCGGCCTCGGTTTCGGCTTTGGCCTTGGGTGTACGCTTCTTTGGGGCGGCTTTGGGCTTGGTAGGAGTGCCGTCCTCGCCTGATTTGTCTCATTAGTGATGATTCACTTGCTTGGTGGTATATCTGAGGTGGGGTACCTTTGTTCGCAGATGCATCAGAGACGGTTGCCCCAGCCATGAGCTTCTTCTTGATGACGAGCCAGGAAGCGTTGGCTGATTTCCCATTAGAAAACCCAGCAAGCTCAGCAAGCTTGTCGGTGTCGATCTGAGAGGGGTTGTCAGCTTGAGAATTTTGGTGATCGCTTGGAATATGCCAGAAGATCACAGGGCATGTTCATTGACAGCGTCGTTGATGTGATGTTCGATGCGTAAAGTATGTAGGCAAGACACAAGCATGATGATGATGATGAGCAATGGGACTGGTGAGGGCGTAATTTCAACTCACCTTCATGGCGTCAGCGCTCTGGAAGCATTGGAAGACTTTCTGGACGATCTCCATGTCGCGTTCAGTAAGACGATTAGACATTTTGGCGGTGATAGAATGAGTGTTCCAGAGAATATTGGGTGTGTGGTTGATTGAAGTTGAGTACGACGTTGTGGTTGAGTAAGAAGAAAGATGAGGTTGTTGCAAGTGAGGTGAGAGTTGAGTTCATGAAGTAGAACTGGGACGGAAGACTAGCGCTGTTTTCAACTCATGCTGGGAGGAGATTTGCACTGAGTGAATGCAAGATATGACATGAAACAGTTACCCCTCACGATTACAGCACTGATCCATTGTCAGCTGATATAGAAGAGTCCTAATCCAGGAGTATTCCACTAGAAGGGTAATACAAGCACCAGCATCAAATTGATTAGGCGTATGCAACGCAACATCTTACGATCTTCGGGAGAACCGTGTGCAATCCTATCATCCTCCCAAGCGAGGAGGTTGGCTTTGAGTGTTCTTGATTTGATTCAACACTCTCTGCCATACCACAGCCTCCACAGTCTTCCTTTGTTCGTTGCCCACGTAGAACAAACACTGCTGCTTAGGGACCCACCAGGGCCGTTTCTGGCTCGAAGAATTTCTTGGAGCTCGGAGTAGATTTTGGATACCAAATGAAGCCTTGGTAGACTGCAATTCAGAGATAGGCATTCTGGAACTACGAAGACTTCCGTACGACTTAATCGTCGTCATCTCCACCTCTGTGGTTGGCGGGATGTTCTGTGACCATTTGGCTAGTTGCTCCCTTGATCTACGAGCAAGTGATGGAAGTCTGAGATGGACATATGCTACAAATGGAGCAGAGTAATACATCATATACAGAAAGGGAACCGCTCCAGCAGCAGCAACTGATAGCTTTAGTAAATGGTCAAATCGGCCTCTTTTGTC
>JAABUH010004617.1_pt1 | contig 11076 bp, 15 predicted proteins | sample 5559121 | NCBI WGS metagenome assembly JAABUH01 (sample SAMN10711871, study PRJNA513364) | rock metagenome | isolation source: Antarctica rocks | place: Antarctica: Victoria Land, Battleship Promontory nord | collected 2015-12-28 | reverse complement strand
CGGCGACCTCACGGCCCGCCCCGACACGCGTGCGGCCGCCGCGCAGGCGCGCACGCTCGCGCCCGCGATCATCTTCATCGACGAGATCGACGCGGTCGGGCGCGTGCGCGGCGGCGCCATGGGCAACGACGAGCGCGACCAGACGCTCAACCAGGCGCGCGCCCGCCTCGCGGGCGCAGAAACTCGGGGTGGGTTCGGACCAAGCAACTTAGGGTGTGGTTTGCATCAAGCGAAGGGCGGGCGGCTTGGCCCAGGAGCTGCCCGCCTCGCCCCTCGCCTCCCCGGGACACGGAGCCGGTCTGGCTCGCGGCAGGCGCTGCAGCTGCGACGGTCTCCGGCCTCACGGGTGACGGAGCGGGCCGAAGCAGAGGCCGGCGGGGACACCCCGGTGGCCAGTGCTCAGCCCCGAGGGTCGCCCAGCAGAGGCAGCCGAGCGGCCGGAGCGGCCGTAGCCAGCGGCGCGCTGGTCGCCAGCGCCGCGCGCAGGCGCGCGGGCCGGGCGCGCTCGCGCCACGCGCGTGCAGCCGCTGGCCGACGTGTTCACCGCATGCGCGCTAGGGTAGGGTCAGGCTTGATCCCAACGCTTTGCTGAGCCGAGAGGTCCGTTTGCGCGCGCGCAGCTGCTGAGCGAGATGGACGGCTTCAACCCCAGCGCGGCGGTGATCGTCATGGCGGCCACCAACCGGCGCGACGTGCTCGACCCCGCGCTCACGCGGCCCGGCCGCTTCGACCGCATCATCTACGTGGGCAGGCCTGACTTCGTTGGGCGCATCGAGGTCCTGAAGGTGCGCGGGGGCGGGGCATGGCGGCGCTGCCATGTCTAACACTTGCGTGGGGCCTCAGGGTACAGGTCTTGTGGTGCCGCTCGGGAGTGTCGAGGCCGTGTGTGAGGGATCTGCTGGCGCATGCGGCTGTCCCGAGGCCCGCGCCAGGGATGCCATAGCAGCGGCAGCGCTGGCGGAGCGGCCGGCTGGAGCCAGGAAACCCAGCGCCTGCGGCGCCCCGATCAACCGTTGGGGGACCGCGCCGCCCAGGTGCACCTGGAGAAGCGGCTGGAGGACGGGCGGCCGCGGCCGCACACGCTGACCGAGGCGCAGCTGCACGAGCTGAGCTTCGAGACGCGCAAGTTCAGCGGCGCCATGCTGGCCAGCCTGGTCAATGCGGGCGCGCTCGCCGCCGGGCGCGCCGGCCGCGAGGCGGTCGGCTACCACGACATCGCGAACGCGCGCCCCGCGGGCCCCCGCCCGCCCGCCGCGCCGCCTGCCGGGGCGGCCTGCTTGCCGCGCAGGGCCGAGCAAGCAGACATGCCCGGGCCAGCGCGTGCCGCGGGCCTCGACGTGTGCCTGTTAGTGCGAACCGAGCGTCCGGTGGCAGCGAAGGGAGGGTCTGCGTCCAGGGTGGGGGTTTATAGCTTCATTAGGATTTATAGCTTTCACTTTTTGGTTGTAGGTTTTAGTATTTTAGCAGAAGCTTGATACAGGAGCGCCGGCGCGCGCCGCCGAGCAGCCCCCGACCTGGACAGGGGGGGCGGCGCGCCGTGCTGACCGGCGGCGGCCGCGCGCGCGCAGGCGCTGGAGGAGGAGCGGCTGGGGCCGCGGCGGGAGCCGTACAGCGACGAGCGCAACCTGCGCCTGGCCGTGCAGGAGGGCGCCACCGCGCTCGTCTGCTCGCTCCTGCCCGCCATCGAGCCGGTCGTGCTGGCGCGGCCTCCCCGTGCCGCGCCCGGCGCGCCGCGCCGCGCCCGCGCCGGCTGCCCGCCGCCGCGCATGCCCCCGCGGAGCGCCGCCGCAGCGCCTCACGCGGCTCCGCCAGGCCGCCCAGGGTTGCGCGGGCGCCCGCGCGCGATTGGCATTAGCCCTACCCTAACCCTGACAGAGGCTCTAATCGGACCCTAATTTCGGCCCTAACCCTAAGTGCGCGCGCAGGTGACCACGGTGCCGCGCGAGAAGTACCCGCTGGGCCAGACTGTGACCACGCCCAACGAGCAGCGCGAGCGCACGCGCATGTTCACGCGGCGCTACTTGGAGGAGCAGCTGCTCACCGTGCTCGCCGGCGCGGCCCGCCGCCCGGCCCGCCCGCGCCGGCTGCTTGCCGGGGAGTGTGGCCGTGCCTCTCATACCACCCCGCGCTCAGCGCAGGCTTCCCGGCCGAGGGGACAGGGCTGTCTGCTGCGCATTCCCGGCGGGTCTGTGCGCTCGGTCCTGGTGAGGAGGGTGCGGTTGGCAGGCCGCGTCACCCTACCCTATCCCTGACCGGCAGGCCGCGCTGCGGAGGAGATGGTCTACGGCGCGGATGAGCTGAGCACGATCAACCAGCGGCGCCTGATCATGGCGCGGCGCATCGTGACCAAGCTGGTCGTGGCGGGCGCCATGAGCGACGCGCCCGCGATCGGCCCGCGCACGCTCACCATCCCCTTCGACAAGGGCGACAGCACGCTCATCCAGATCTTCCCCGGGCGGGTGCGCGCGCGGCGCTGCACCCTGGGCCTCATCGCTGGCGGGGCGGACCATGGGCGCGGCTCCCCGCTGTTTGCCGCGACAGGCACGCTCGTGATGCCCCTGGGTAGCTGCCCAGCAGGAGCGCCCGCCCAGCCAGCAGGGCGCGGAGCACGCGGGAGGATGTCTATACCCTAACCCTACACCCTATAACCGCGCAAGGCTGCGCATGCGCCCGGCTGCACGCAGGGCCGCGGCGCGCGGCCAGCATGGGCCGCACGCCCCGCGGCCGCGCGCTGACGGCTGGCCGGCGCGCTGATGGCTGGCCGGCTGCGCCTTACAGCGGTGACTAGGGGCTGGCCCACCCTAACCCTTGTTATCCTCGCAGATGTACAACGAGGTGCAGTACGCGGCGAACGTGGAGATGGAGCGCATGCTCAACGAGGCCGCCGGCAACGTGCGCGCCATGCTGCAGCGCAACCGGCGCGCGCTGGACGCCATCATCGCCGCGCTGACCGAGGGCGGCGAGGGCGCCCTGACCGGCGAGGCGCGCCCCGCGAACCTTGTAAGATAACACAAAAGTTCTACTTGACAACTTCCACCCGAGCGCCCCGGCCGCCCCGGCGCGCTCTGGTGGGGCAGGCGCCGGCGGCGCGGCGAGGAGCACGCGCGGGGCTTGCGGGGCCTGCCGGGCTCTGGTCGCAGCTGTGGCGTGAACAGGGCAGCAAGGCCATCATGCGCGCGGCGCGGGCTGTGCAGGATGCTCTGAGCATGCGTGCCTGGACGGGGCCACGATGGGCGCTGGTCGCTGATGTGGGGGTGCGAGGAGCTGCTCACTGCAGGGCGCATGCTGGGGCCAGCGTGCCGGGCCTGTGCGCTCGCGCCGGCAGCGGCGTCCTACGCCTGCCAGCCCGTGCACACGCGCTTAGGTCTCTTGGGTCCTTGAGGAGCGCGCGGCGGGGCGCGCAGGAGGTGCGCGCGCTGGACAGGGTAGATAGGGTAGGTTCCCTACCATGCACCATAACCGGATACCCTAGCGGCGCCCGACGCCTGCCGCCCGTGCACATGCCCTTGGGTTTTTGAGAGCGCGGCGGGGCCTGGGGGCGCGCAGGAGGTGCGCGCGCTGGTGCGGCAGCACGGCTGCGCGGAGGACCTGCGGTGGCTGGACGAGCAGAAGGCCGCGTTCCTGTGAGGGGCGCGTGGCGGGCGTGGGCGCAGAGCGCAGGCCTGCTTGCACTCACTGCGCAGGCTGACCCTGTGCATTGCGGTGGCCGGCCCGCATGTGGGCGGCAGCCGTAATGGGGCTTTCACAATGTGCAGGGTTTGCAGGCTGGCGATCGTTGCTTTGTGCTGCCCGGAGCGCTGCACCGTAACACAGGCTCTGGCACACACCCAGTCCTAGCACCCAAACACCGTCACTAGCAAACCAATTCCAAACACGGCATGCGTTTGTTCAGGCATTCTGACGCCACCATGCGCGCCTGCCAGGCCCGTGCGCATCGTGAGAAACAGCAGGCCGCCCCGTCAGGCCTTGGAGCCCAACATCTCATGCATGCACTGAGGCGGAAAGCACGTCAGTAACAGGTGTGCGTCTAAACAGCAAGACAGAGCTCGTAGTCGCTGGGCATGCGTTGCACTATCTGACATGGTCCTCCTCGAGCGCGCCTCGAGCGCGCCACTGTGTTCTCAAGCGCATCACTGTGCTCTCCAGTCCAACACAATGCTGCGGTAACATGTGCACCATGCTGTCCTCCGCACCATGAAGGCGCTCCCATGCACAAGGGTCACTGGCACCGTCTAACTGTGCCTGCGGCCCCCGGTTAACCCCCTTCCTGAACACCACAGTGCCTGCTACAGGCGGCCACCCACCCCTCGCGGCCCCGCCGCGCTGCCGCTCAACTCCGCAGCGTGCGGCGCGCCAGGCCCCAAGCGCACCTCTGGCGGCGCTGTCGCTCGACGAGCCTGGCAAACGCGACCTGTGCAACCAGCTGTGGCAGCTGCCGCACGCACAGACGACGCATGAGTGGGCCAAAGCCTCTGGCCCAATGGCTGACATGCTCGTCTCGGAGCCGGCGCGGCCGCCTCACCCGGAGAACGGAGCCGGCGCGGCCGCCTCACTCGGAGAACGTGGCAAACTCGACGATGCCGGGCAGCTTGGGCACCTCCTCCAGCACGTGCGCGGGCGGCAGCTCGTCCATGCCCAGCGCCATGATGGCGTCCGTGCGCGGCGCCGCGCGGCACACCGTCATGTAGCTGCGCGCGGCGCGCGCGGCGCGCTGTTAGCCTTCTGGGCCCGTACACAGCAGTGCCAGAGGCAGCCCCGCGCAGTGGTTGATTTGGCAAGCAGGACACATATAAACGTAAAGCGGATGCACTTGCAAGCAGTCGTGGCCAGACGCAAGGGTCGCCAGACGCATCGTGGCCAGTAGCTGCTAGCCGGCAGGCAGCCAGAATCGACCGGTGCCTGTGCTGCCCGTGCCACGCTCAATCCAGGCATGGTGCAGGCAGCAGGGTAGTGTCGCTTCGGAGCCAGCACACCACCGCACGGCAAGAAAGCAGCCTCCGCTGCAAACAGCCAATCCTGCCGCCACGCCACGCCCGCGGGCGCTCCTGCCAGGGCCACACCTGATGTTCACGTCGGCCGCAGCGAGCAGGCTGGCCACCGCGCCCACGATGCCCGGCTGGTCGCGCTGCCGCGTCTGCGCGCACAGAAGCCGGCCCGTCAGTCGCACATGCAGTAGTCGCCCCGCTTCTGTGATCCCGAAACCTCCCGGAATGATGGTGCTGTTGACAATGTGCTCTGCATAGCCGCTCCCCCCAAAGCAGCTCCAGTGGCTGATGTACACCCAGCTGCTCGGCTGGCCGGCCAGGCATGCCCATTGCGTCAACTGACGTACTGCGCATGACAACAGCAGCCAGCTGCCGCTTTCATACATGGCTACCCTCGACGTCTTGTGGGCGAACATGCGGCGGCATAAAGAGGCCGCCCCGACCGCCCTCGCCAGCACCGCGCTCGGGCGAGTCCGATGCGGCCCTGGGTGCGAGCGGCGCGCGCAGGACAGCGCCTATATAGTGAACTCGGGCCGGTCCTAGACACAGCATGTGGCCGGGCGCCGGCGGGGCGCGCCAGCAGGATGAAGCCCTCCATGGCCAGCTCGACGTCGAAGGCGCCGATCTGGGTGAGGTAGGGCGCGCCGGCCTTGACGTCGCCCGTCACTGACACGCGCCGCTCCGGGTTGAGCGCCGCGCTGAACTTGGTGTCGCTCGTGCCCAGCGCCACGCGCATGGACGCCAGCACCTCCTGCGCGCGGCGCGGCGCGCGTCGCGCCGGCTGGGCTCCAGGGTGTTTACGGTATTTTCATGTAGGGTGGCGCCCCTGCTGGCACTCCGGCGGCCTGCGCGCATCCATGCCCAGGTGTGCGGCACATGCGGGCAGTGCTTGGCGGCGGGCAGCGGCTGGGCGCGAGCGCGCGCGGCCCGCCTGGCGCCGGCGCGCATGCGGGGCGCGCGCCTGCTGGGATGCCCAAAGATGTGCTCCCTGAGCGGCACGCGCGTGCCGCTGAGGCAAAAGCCAGGTAACACAGACAGACATGCGCGCGGCAGTGCGCGGCGCGGGCGCGGCGCGGGCGCGCCTGGCCCTCGGACGGCACGGTCGACTCGGTGATTCGCAGGCCGCGCGTCTTGGCCAGCAGGTCCGCATTGACCAGGTTCACGCTGCTCGTGGTGATCTGCGTGCGCAGCGAGATGGCGTTAAGCTAAACCCTGTTGCGCAGTGAAACACCGCGCTGCATCAGGCAGCGCCGGCGGCCGCGCCGGCGGCGCGCGTGTGCCGCGCAGCACGCAGCGTGGCCCGGCCCGCGGTGGGAGCGTCCCGCTGGGGACCGCTCAGTGGGTGGCGGGCGCAGGCGCGCTCGCATGGACGTGCGCGCCGACCGTCGGCGCCGCAGCGCGAGCAAGCCCCGAGCCTCCTCCAGGATGGGGATCTACCCTACCCTACCCTATCCCAACCCAAGCGCCGCGCCTGCTCCAGGATGCCCTTGATGACCATGGCGCGGAGCAGGCGCGTGTCGAGCTCGTCGCCGCGGCTGGACGCGTAGGAGATGAACACGTCGCTGAAGCCGCGCGCGTCGGTGGCCACCAGCTGCACCGCCGCGCGCGCCAGGCCCTGCGCGAGCGCCACGTACGGCTGCAGCTCCGCCAGCACCTCCGGCGGCACCATCGGCGCGTTGACCGCGGTCGCCACCACCTTGCCCTGCGCGCGCGCGCGCTGCTGATTCACACACAGCGCTCTGCAGTCCTTTAGCTGGTCAATGCCCTAGGGGGTATAAAAAGCAAAAGTACTTAATTTACTAAACTGAGTCTGGCACCATGGGCGGTTTAATCGCGGTCGCGACTACCTTGCATTGCGCGCGCCCAGGGCCTCGCGCGGCCTGCACCGCTGGCGAGCGGTGCTGCCGCGCCCTCCATAGCCCTACCCCCAGAGCAGCCCGGCGCTGTGGCGGCTCAGCAAGCGCGCCCGGCGCCGGCACCGGCGCCGTCGCCGCGCCGCGTCGCGCCGGCCCCGGTGCCCGCCCAGCAGCCCGCCTTCACGTCAAGGGCCAGATAACGCCGGAGGGCACGCGGGCGCGCGCCTGCAGCGCGGCGACGACCACCTCCGCGATCTCGACCGCCACATCCTCCTGCGCCTCGGCCGTGCTGGCGCCCAGGTGCGGCGTGCACACCACGTCCGGCCGGCGCGCCAGCGGGTGGTCCTCCGGCGGCGGCTCCTGCGCGCGGCGCGCGCTCGGCGGCGCCGCCGGATGCGCGCCGGGCGCTGCGGCGCCGGCCGCCTGTCGGCCGCCTGCCCATGAGCCCGCCTCATCCGGCGGCTGCATAGCGAGTTTCTCAGGAGCTGATGCCCTGGTGGCGGGTGTGCAGAGGCCCGCGCGCCGCGTCGCTGCTCGGCGCCTCCGACGCAGCGGCGTCGGCGGCGCTCGCGAGGTGCTGCCCAGCGCCTCGCACGGGGCACAGCCAGGACGGGCGTACATTTGGAGTGGGCATACCAGGAGGACACCCTCCGTGAAAGCGCGCCGTGCAGCAGTCGCGCGCGCAGCAAGGCCCCGCGCGGCGCCGCACGGGGCGGGCAGGACAGGACAGGGCCGGGGTGGCTGCGCGGCCCGGGCAGGCGCGCCGACCTGCACGAAGACGTCCAGCGCGGCCTGCGCGACGACGCCCGCGTCGAGCGCGCGCGCGAGCGCCGCGTCGTCGATTACGCCGCCGCGCGCCACGTTCACCACGCGCGCGCCGCGCTTCATCTTGGCAAACGCCGCATCGCCGAAGATGCCCTGCGCGCCGGCGTGCGCGGCTGACGCTCATGCGCCCCGCTCGCCAGCGCCTCCGCCCGGGCTCGCCTCTGCATGCTCGGTGGCCCCGCATGCACAGGGCGCTCGGGCTTGCTGCTCTAGGTGTAGGGTTAGGGTTAGGGTATAGACCAGGCCCCCCGCAGCGGCAGCCGGGCGGCTGGGCGTGCGGCGCGGTTAGGGCTAGGGTCAGCGCGCCTTGGTGTCGGGAGTGAGCGGCAGGCTGAAGAAGTCGCCGGCGGCGAGCGCCTCGTCGAAGCTGACCAGGCGCACGCCGAGCGCGGCGGCTTTGGCCTCGCTGGCAAACGGGTCGTACGCGATCACGCTGGCGAAGCCGATGCCGAAGCCCCGTCGCGCGACCTCGCTGCCCACCTGCGCGGCGCGCCGCCCGGGCCGTGACGGCAGGCGCGCGCTCGCTTGAGCCCCTGCCCGCCTGTTCTGGCCCAGGCACGGCGGGCCCAGGCCCCATGAGCGCTGGAGCTCCTGTTCCCAGCCGCCCATCTGGGCCGCTCCCATGCTTGGCAGCCCGGCCTCGCATACGCCGCATGCCCGTGAAATGCCGCGCGCGGCGGACCTCGCGGCCTCCAGGCGCGGGGCCCTGCGAGCTGCGCGCCGCCGCGCCCGCGCCCGCGCTGCTCACTTGCAGCGCTGCCTGAACCCTATACCCTATATCCTATCGCACAAGCCACGCCGGGGCGCGCCTTGCCGAAGCCCATGATGGCCAGCGTCTTGCCGACGATGGACACGCCCGTGTACTTGGACCGCTCCCAGCGCCCGGCCTTGATGGATGCGTCGGCCTGCGCCACGTTGCGCGACAGCGCGGCGATGAGCGCGATGCCGTGCTCCGCCGCGGCCACCGTGTTGGCCGTTGGCGCGTTGACCACCAGGCAGCCGTGCTGCGCGCGCGCGCGGCGCGTCAGGCGCGGTGCCGCTGCCGGGCGGCGTTTCATGGGGTGCGCGGCCTGGGCGAGTCAGCTAGCCCACACACGCGGCCCGCCGCGACCAAACTGCTGCGGCGAATCGGGGCGTCCTCACAACACGTGTCCCCAGCGCGCCGGCCCGCTGCAGCGCGCACCGGCCCCGTTCTGCAGGGCGTGGGGTGACAGCGGGTGGCGCCTCCCGCAGAGCATGGGCGCGAGCACGCCGGTGCCTGGTGGCAGCGCCGTGCGCCGCTTATGTGCGGTAGCCTGCCCCACCCTGCGGGCGGGCGCGCGCCTCGGTGGCCGCGCCCAGGTCCACGTTGTCGACGCCCACGCCCGCGCGCCCGACCACCTTCAGCCGGCCCTTGGCGGCCTCGATGACCGCGCGCGTCACCTGCGCGGCGCGCCACACGCTCTGCGCCTGGCGCCCTGGCGGCGGCGTGCCCGCATGCACTCCCGCGCTGTCCTGTGCACGGCAGCGCAGAGGGCGCCGGCGAAGGGGTTGCCTTGCGCCCCGGCGGCGTGGCCGCATGCACTCCCGCGCCGTCCTGCACGGCTGCTGCGCAGAGGGCGCTGCGCAGCGGGGTTGTTAGGCGCCCTGGCGACTTGCCCGCATGCACTTTCAAGCCGCCCTGTGCGCGGCTCCTGCGCAGAGGGCGCTGCGCAACTTTTACGTCATGCGCTCTTCGAGGAGGGCGCCGTGAGCGGCCGCCTGTCGGAGTCGCACTGACGCGCATGCACGCTTCTGCTGCTGCGCGCAAGCAGGAGCCTGTGCACCGCGGCTGCTTGCGCCGGCCAGCCGCCGGGCTCGCGCCTTTGTAGCCGACCGGATGATGAGCGCATCGCAGCCGGGGATGCGCTCGATGAGCTGCTCCGGCGTCAGGTCGTAGCTGGCGTCCACGGTGCCAAACTCCTCCAGCAGCTTCAGGCCTGGCCGCCGCCGGCCCGTGTCTTGAGCGCGCTCCGACAGGCGTCCGGCGTCGGGTGCCACGTGGACCCAAACAAGCGCACAGTGCCCAGCGCGAGGCTTGCCTTCTACAAACATCCCATGCACGCAAACTGCAGGGGTGTGGTGCTTTCGACTGCCAAGGCGGCAGAGATACGCGCCCACACAGGCGGTCCCGTCAGAGCGGCGTGTCCAGCCAACTTTACTGGCGGGGCCGCACCGGGCTTCCCCAACTTCTCTGCAACCAGTATCACGGGCTTCGCCTCCGCAGCAGCAGCAGCGGCGACCCCTGCCCGGGGCGGCTGCGCCGTCAGCACTGTGCACCGCCGCCGAGCTGCCCAGTGCGCTGGGAGTAGGTGGAGCGGCCGGCCAGGCTGTGCGTCTTGGCGGCAGCACAGGGAGCGGAACGGCCACTACGGGCTTGGACGAGGAGCGGCACAGGCAGACATGCACGCCGCACTGACGGGCACCCACCCGCGCCTGCGCGGCCGCGCCTCCGCACGAGACGCGCCTGTTTGGGCACCTGCCACGCCCCCCACCCCCCCAATCAGGCACGTGTCTGCGGACAGGCTACGCCAGCTCAAGACAGGCACCCCCAGGTGCCGCAGCACTCTCGCATCCAGCGCACGCAAATCTACATCACAAGCTGCGCCCAATCCATATGCCAATCGGCTGTATCTTGCTGTGCCGCACCCTGATGGCGTGCACATCAGGCCTCACAAGACCTCGTAGTGCCATGACAGGCCACGAGCAGGCAGCGGCCCGTGGCATGTGCGATACATGCCGCCTGCCCGTAGGTGACCTGTGCAAAGTCGCTAACCGCGCCCGGCTGCTGGTGCCCTGCATCCCTGGCGCCTGCTACAGCGCCTGTGTCGTCTGGCACAAATGAGGCGTGTTGCCGCCTTCGGCGGGCACAAGCTTAATAATATGCTTCGAATATATTATTGCTATTTAAGTATTGACTTGTGAAAGTGGTTTCCTGAAAGTCACACTTTCATTGTAAGCAAGGACCTACACCGCCAGTCCCTGCAGGTGCCTGACACGCAAACCTATTCGCAACACAGCGCGCACACACCGCCGAGCAAGCCATGCGTTCCCGCGCCCCGGCAGGCCTGCATCCATGCAGGCAAGGCGGCGCGCGGCTCAGAGCAGGTTGTGGGCGCCACGCATCATCATCTCGCGCAGCTGCCATCGCGGCGCGTACACCCTGCCGTCGGACCCCACAAACCCTGCCGCGTCCTGCTGCAGCGCCCAGTAGTAGTACACGCGCTGCACCTCGTCCGCGGCGCCCTCCACCACGTTGCCGAACCTGGGCGCGCGCGGCTTCGTCACCCGCCTGCGGCGGGTCCGCACGCGCGCCCCGCCCCGCACAACTCCAGCCTGTTCAGACACGCAGGGCAGGAGGCGTGTCTGTTTGCTCGAAGGGCCGGCGCAGG
>JAABUH010004616.1_pt1 | contig 11076 bp, 9 predicted proteins | sample 5559121 | NCBI WGS metagenome assembly JAABUH01 (sample SAMN10711871, study PRJNA513364) | rock metagenome | isolation source: Antarctica rocks | place: Antarctica: Victoria Land, Battleship Promontory nord | collected 2015-12-28 | reverse complement strand
GGCCTTTTTTATTGGCCGGCGGCCGGCCGCCGGCGGAAGGTAGGGGCATGCAGGTATCGTCATGGAAGACAAGCCCATCGACACTATCGACTATCAATCATCGACTATCGACTATCGACCGGAGGCCCAATGGTTACCGTTACCGCAACCGCTGTCGCTAACGCCCCTACGACAGACGACGCCCTGGTCGTCGACGGCGCGCGCAAGTCGTTCCGCAGCATCAAACGGTCCGGCTCTTGGTGGGACCACGCCCGCGGCAAGGGCACGCGCACAGTGGACGAAACGCGCGCCGTCGACGACGTGTCTCTACGTGTGCGCAAGGGCGAGATCTACGGCCTACTCGGCTCGAACGGCTCCGGCAAGTCGACCCTGATCCGCCTCGTTTCGACCCTGCTGCTGCCCGACGCCGGCGCCGTCAGGGTGTTCGGGCGCGACGTGGTGACGGAAGAGGCCGCGGTCAAGCGCATGATCAATCGCGTCAGCGTCGAGGCCGCGTTCTTCAAGAAGCTCTCGCCAATGGAGAACCTGATCTACGCGGCGCGCCTCTACGACGTGGACCCGGCCCACGCGCGGCGCGAGATCGTGCGTATCCTCAACAGGCTCGGCATCAAGACCGCGCGCATCGGCCAGCCGCTGGAGAAGATGTCGCGCGGTATGCAGCAGAAGGTGGCCATCGCGCGCGCGCTGCTGACCTCGCCGATCCTCCTCCTGCTCGACGAGCCCACCACCGGGCTCGACCCGCGCTCCAAGAAGGACGTGCAGGAGTTCATCTTGCGCGTGCGCGACGAGCACGGCGCCACCATCGTGCTGACCAGCCACGACATGGAGGAGTCGGACCGCCTGTGCGATCGCATCGCCTTCATCGACGGCGGCCGCCTCGTGCGCGAGGACACTCCGCTCGGCCTGAAAAGAGATTATGCGCGCCGCCACGGCATGGGCGACGCGCTGCCCTCGCTCGAGGACGTCTTCCTAGAGGTGGTGGGCCGCTCGCTCGGCGACGCCGACTACGAGGACGACGACGACAAAGACGACAAAGACAAGACGGCTAAGCATGAGAGAGAGGAGGCGACCGCGTGAGCGTCGTCGCATCATCCCTGCGCGAGGTGCGGGCGTCGTACGCCTTCGTCGAGCGCAATTTCAACCTGAGCAAACGCTACCTGGGCTGGGAGCTCGTGTTCATCACCTATAGCGTGGCGCAGTCCCTGTCCATCCTATACATCGGCGCCTCGTTCGGCGGCGCCGCCGCGGGCGGGAAAGGGCGGGACATCATCCTGTACCTGGCCATCGGCGCGTTGGTGTGGAGCTACCTCAGCACCGTGTTCGAGGCCATCAGCGAAACGATCACGTGGGAACGGTGGGAGGGCACCATCGAATACACCTTGATGGCGCCCATCTCGCGCGTGACGCATCTGCTGGGCTCGAGCCTGTACAGCGTGGCCTACAGCCTGCTGCGCACCGCGCTGATCCTGGTCGTGCTGGGGCTGTTCTTCCACCTTGACCTGGGGCGCGCCAACTTGCTCTCCTCGCTCGTCGTGGTGATACTCTCGTCCCTGAGCTTCCTGGGCATCGGCATCATGGCCGCCGCGCTGCCGCTGCTGTTCACGGAGCGCGGCACGCAGATGACCTTCGTCATGTCGGCGGGCCTGCTGCTCGTTTCGGGTGTGTACTACCCGATCACGGTGTTGCCGCGCTGGATGCAGTTGCTGGCCACGGTCAGCCCGGCCAACTACGCCCTCGACGCGATCCGACAGGCCGTGATGTCGCGGGCGGGGCTGGGCGCGCTCTGGCCGGACATCTGGCCGCTGGCGCTCATCGGCGCGCTCACCATCCCGCTCGGCCTGCTCGTCTTCCAGCGCGCCGAGCGCTACGCCAAGCGTACCGGCCGCCTGAAGCGCAGTGGCTAGGAAAATCATGATGCAGCAAGGCGGTACATCCACCTTTCCTTTAGCCGATCAAGCCTACCGGCGCGACCTGGGGGACGGGTTGCTCCTGCGTTGGTCAACGCCGGGGGATGTCGAGCTGCTCGTCGCGTTGTTCTGCGACGTCTTTCGGCCGGGGGACGATGCTCCTCCCGAGCGATATTGGGTGCGCGACATGATGGGCGGGCGCCACCCGCACATCACAGCGTATGATTTTGCCCTGGTCGAAGATACTGTTATAGGGAAGGTTGTCGCCGCGACCGGCCTGTTCGCCAACAAGGTGAGCTACGAGGATATCCCTTTCACGCTGGGGCGAGCCGTGATCGTGGCCACCGAGGGCGCGTACCGCAATCGCGGCTTGCAGCGCGCCATCTTCGGCCTGATCCATGCGCGCAGCGCGGCGCGCGGGCACCTCGCGCAGGGCATCACGGGTATCCCTTACTACTATCGGCAGTTCGGCTACGAGTATGCCATCGACCTGGAATGGATGCGACATGTCTACATCGCCGCGCTCCCCTCCGCGCCGGCGGGGGAGGATGCTCCCTATGCGCTCCGTCCGGCGACGGAGGAGGATATCCCGTTGCTGGTGGAGCTCTCCGGGCGCGAACGGGCACGCTGGCAGGTCGCGACGGTGCTGGACGAGCGCGCGTGGAGCTGGATGGCCTTCGAGGCCGATCCAGCGGCGCGTACTATCGGGGCGACCTACATGATCACGACGGCCGGGGACGCGACCATCGGCTATATGCTGCTCAGCCGAGGACGACCGGGCGATTCGTTGGGTATCTGGGGAGTGGCCGTCAGGGAAGGGGTGCCCCTGATCGAGGTTGCCCCGCACGCGCTGCGCGCCTTGCGCGATCTCGTCCTCGCGGGTGCCTTCCCCTCCTACCGGCAGGATGCGCCGCCACTCACGCGTTTCCGGTTAGAGATGGGGCCGGGTCACGCGCTTTTTGACGCGCTCGGCCCCGATCTGGCCCCCCTAAGCGGGAACCGCTACGCCTGGTATATGCGCATCCCGGATGTACCGGCGTTCATCCAGCACATCGCGCCCGCGCTGGAGCGGCGGTTGGCGGGTTCGGCCCTCGACGGGCATACGGGCGAGTTGCCGATCGATTTCTACCGTGGCGGGGTGCGCCTGACCTTCGATCGAGGTAAGTTGGTGGCGGCGGACGAATTGCTGAAGCCAACATGGGGAGAGGACTGGACCCATGCGCGCTTCCCCCCGCTGGTCTTCACGCAACTGCTGCTCGGGTATCGCAGCTACGCCGATCTGAGCTATGCGTATATGGATGCCTGGGCGGAGGGTGTTGAGCGAGCCTTGTTGGAAACGCTTTTCCCGGCTCAGTCGGCGTATATGTTGCCACTGTCCTAACTGCTATACCCCCAACTCAAGATATTTGCCGCTTGCCGCCACTGGCGCGCTCGCACCGCGGCCGCGGCGGACGGCTAGGGCGACGAACGAGAGCAGGTAGGCGACGATGACCGGGACCAGCAGCAGGTGGTAGCCGATCTGCAGCAAGGCGTACTCCAGCGTCCCGCCCACAAAGGCGCCGAGCAGGATGGCGGCGTTGACGACGCGTGTGACGCCCGCGTATGGCATGGGACGGCCAGGACGACCGGCAGGGGCGGCGTGCGCCGGTTCGTCGTTATAGGATATCAGGATAGCCGCGTGGGCGGCGCAAGGTGGTGGCCCGAGTCCGCTCTACAAAAGGAGTCGCTTACGCCGGCGCTATCGTTCGTGGAAGCGCAGGCGGAGCTTGCCGAGGCGCAACTCATCGCCGTCGCGCACCGGCGCCGGCGTGTGCGCGGGGAGCGCCTTGCCGTTGAGCACGGTGTAGTTGGTGCTCATCAGGTCCTCGACACGCCACCCATCGGCCCCGCGCAGCAGGCGGCAGTGGCGGCGCGAAACGCCCGCGGCGCTGGCCCCGTCGAGCGTCAAGTCGACGTCGGGCCGGATGCCGGACCGCATGTCCTCGCGGCCCACGATCACGACGTCCTGCGCGGGTATCTCGAGGCGCCGCCCGGTCTCGGAGATCAAGGACGCGGTCGTGCTCCGCATGTCCGGGCTATCCATGAGCGGGGCGACGGGAGCAGCCGGGGCGACGGGAGCAGCCGGGGCGGCGGGAGCAGCCGGGGCAACGGCGGCGGGGGCCGTAGGACGGGTGTCGCGCCGCTCTTCCGCGTTCGCCATCCCGTCCTGATCGGTCGCGGCGCCCACGCCGCCGGCCTCGCCGGCCTCGCCGGCCTCGCCGGCCTCGCCGGCCTCGCCGGTCGCGGGTTGCTCGGTCGCGAGAGCGACGGGCGGGTTGCTCGGTCGCGAGGGCGACGGGGTGACGGGCGGCGCCAGGGTCGCGCCGCACTCCTCGCAGAACAGGGTGTTGGGGACATTGTCGTAGCCGCAGATGGCGCAGGGGTTCATCGTCGTCGTCGCGATCATTGGGCGCGCATCACGATGACCGAGATGTTGTCCTCGCCGCCGCGCTCGTTAGCCAGCTCTACGAGCCGCGCCGCCGCCTCGTCCGGCGTTTCCGTCGCCTCCACGGCGCGCAGGATCGCGTCGTCGCGCACCATGCCCCACAGGCCGTCGGAGCACAAGAGCAGCGCGTCGCCGCTCTGCAGCCGCTCGGTGAAGATGTCGGGCTGCGCCTCGGCCTCGCTGCCGAGCGCGCGGTAGATGTAGTTGCGCTGCGGGTGCGTGTAGATCTCGTCCGGCTCGATCTTGCCGAGGGCCACGAGCTGGGCGACGTAGGAGTGGTCGTGCGTCAGGGGCTCGATGGCGCCGTCACGGACTCGGTAGACACGGCTGTCGCCGATGTTGCCGATCACCGCGAGGCTGCCTTTGACCAGGGCCAGGGCCAGGGTCGAGCCCAGGCCCTGCGTCTCGGGGTGCTCCTCGGCGTAGCGCAGGACGCGCGCGTTGCAGTGGTTGATGGCCTCGTGCAGATGCGCCGTCAGCGGCCGGTCGGTCGCGCCGGGGCTATTGGAGGCGATGGCGTCGAGGAGGGGCAGCAACTCCGCCTGCAGGGTCTCGACCGCCAGGGCGCTGGCGATCTCGCCGCCGCGCTGGCCGCCCATTCCGTCCGCGATCGCGAACAGGCCCGCCGTGCCGTCCGCGTCGACCTGGGAGAGGATGCGGTCCTGGTTCTCGGCGCGCCGCCTGCCACGGTCGGTCTGGGCTGCGGCGCTGAGCGCGGAGATAGTCACGGTCCCTCCCCTCAAGGATTGTGCGGACAGGCGCGAAAAGGCGATGGGCAAGCGCCCCCTCATCACAATGCTACCTTTCCCATAGTATACCGGCCCACGCCACGCGCGCGACCGTCCCCAGCCGCCGTCCATGCGCTATACTCTACGCTACATATCGTCGCAAAGCGAGGGGCTGTCAACAGCCCGTCCGGGGGATACCGGCGGGGCGATACTCGATGGTCGATAGTCGACTAGGAGATTTCGGCCGCCAACTGCTCCCGGGTGGTGGTGGCCGCGCCGAGGCGGCGCACGACGATGCCGGCGGCGAGGTTGCCCAGGTGTGCGGCCTCGAGCAGCGTGGCCCCGGCCGTCAGCGCCAGCGTGACCGTGGCCGAAACGGTGTCGCCAGCGCCCGTGGCGTCGCGCACCTCGCTGAGGGCCGAGGCCGCCAGGTGGCGGCAGGCGCCGTCCGCCTCGACGAGGGTCATGCCCTCGCTGCCGCGCGTGATCAGCACCCCGCGCGCGCGCATGGCGCGCACGAGCTCCGCGCCGCCGCGGCACACATCGTCGTCGCCGCGCAACGGACGGCCGAGCGTCGCGGCCGCCTCGTCCTGGTTCGGCGTCGCCACCGTGATGCCCCGGAAGCGGTGGAGGTCGCCGTGGGCGTCGACCGTGACCGTGAGCCCGTGCTCGTGCGCCAGGGGCAACGCGGCGGCAATGATGTCCCCGTTGATCACGCCGTTCTCGTAGTCGGAGACGATGAGGGCGTCGACATGGGGCAATTCACGCCCGAGATAGGCGATGATGTGACGTTTGGCCTCGTCGTCGATCTCCGTGCTGACCACGCGGTCGATGCGCGCGATCTGCTGGCTGACCACCTGCGCGCTGCCGCCGACGACGCGCGTCTTGGTCGAGGTGGGCCGCCCGCCCTCCTCGACCAGCCCGGCGATGCCGATGCCGTCCTCGACCAGGCGCGCGCGCAGCGTCGCCCCGGGCTCGTCGCGCCCGATGACCCCGGCCACGGCGACCTCGCCGCCGAGCGCGCGGACGTTGCGGGCCAGGTTGGTGGCGCCGCCGGGGACGATGTAGCGGCCGGTCCACTCCAGCACGGGGATCGGCGCCTCGCGCGAGAGGCGCGCCGGCCGCCCGATGATATACTCGTCGGCCACCATGTCGCCGAGCACGAGCACGCGCCGGCCCGCGAAAAGGGCCACGAGCGCGCGCAGGCGATCCTGCGCAGGGTTGTTCGTCGTCGTCACGCCGGCCATTGTACCACGCGGCGATGGATGACGCTGCGCCTACCCTTGCGTGTGCCAGGGTCTGTGACCTGTTGGGGTGGCCGAAGCCCTGTCGCCCGTGTGATATGGGGAGAGCGCGCGCGATCAGTATGGGTATTAGTATGTGTTTCCGGCTAGGCAAGACGATCCCTAGCTGGAGGTTGGTGGTTAGGCGCCAGTCGAGAGGTCGCCGGCCCAGAGGTGGCGCATCTCGTCGCACGTCCCCAGCAGCTCGTCGAGCGTACCCTCGGCCTCGACGCGGCCGTCCTTGAGCACGACCACATGGTCGGCGCGCCGCAACACCGCCGCACGGTGTGAGACGACGAGGAGAGTTGTATCCCCTTGCTGTTGCCGCGCGAACATGCGCTCCCACAACAAGCCTTCGGTCTCGACGTCGAGCGCGCTCGACAGGTCGTCGAACACCAGCAGTTCCGGCGCGCGGGCGAACATGCGCGCCGCCGCCGCGCGCTGCAGCTGCCCGCCCGAGAGCTTCACCCCGCGCGGCCCCACCGGCGCGTCTAACCCACCTTCCAGCGCCTCCACGTCCCGCTCGAGCACGGCCATGCGCACGGCGCCCCGCAGGTCGCCGTCCCCTTTTCCGTCGTGTCCGTCGTGTCCGTCGTGTAGTCCCAGCAGCACGTTCGCACGCAACGTGTCGCTGAAGAGGCGGGGCGCCTGCGCCGTGTAGGCGACCCGCGGCGGGACCATGAACGTCGCGGGGTCGTCCACGACGACGCCGTTCCAGGCCACCGTCCCCGCGTCCGCCGGGAGCAGGCCCAGCAGGACACGCAGCAGCGTCGTCTTGCCCGCCCCGACGCGGCCCGTCACCACGATGACATCCCCGCGCCGCAGCCGCAGCGACACGCCCTCGATACCGCGCTCCATGTCCCCATGGCTCCCATGGCTCCCATGGAAGTAGGTGAGCCCGGTCGCCTCGAGCGTTTCCAGCCGGTCCGTCGCCGTCTTGCGGGGCTGGGGCGCGTCGGGGAGGGGGCCGCGCGCGTAGATCGGACCGTGCGCGACGAGCGCGGCGGGCGGCGCCCCTGGCAAGAGTTCCAGGAGGCGATCGATGGAGACGCCGACCTGCCGGTACTGCGTCATGAAGTTGCCGACCATGCTGGTGACCTGCGCGAGCCAGCCGATGTAGGAGACGAAGAGCGCGAAGTCGCCCACGGTGAAGCGCCCGTCGCGCATCGCCCCTGCGGCCACCAGCAGCATCGCGCCGGTCCCCAGGTTGGCCGCGTTGTAGGACATCGACTGCAAGAGTTGCGTGAGCACGAGGTCGTTGAGCACGGCCTTGCGGCGCGCCTCGTTGACCGTGCGCAGGTGGCTCACCACGCGCCCCTCGGCCCCGGCGATCTTGACCGCGCCGACCGCGCCGAAGACCTCTCCCAGCAGCCCCGTGACGTCGCCGATAGCCTCCTGGTTGGCCTGACGGTACCGCTCGACGCGCTTGCTCGCCAGGTTGACGATCGCGAACACGATCACCAGCGGGAGGAAAACGGTCAGCGTGAGCGGGCCGTCGATGCGCAGCAGCACCACGAGGGCCACGAGGGCCACCGTGGCCTGCCCGACCGGGTCGAGCGTCCAGGTCAGGAAGTTCACCACGTTCTTCACATCGTCGCGGAAGCGGCTGATCGCCTCGCCTGGCGAGGAGGGGACCGCCCGCGCGCCGGGCCGTCCCAGGATGTGCGCGAGCAGGTTCTTGCGCAGCAGCGCGGCCGCCAGGAGGTGCATCGTCGACTCGGCCATCACTGCGCCGAACAGGGCGGCGACGCGCAGCGCGGCCACGGCGACAAGCAGGGCGATGAGGCCCCAGGCGTCGAAGCCAGCCCGCGCCCCGTGGCTCAGACGGTCGAGGAGCCGCTGCACCACCAGCCCCGGCACGAGCGGGAAGACGTAGAACATCACGCTGGCCAGCAGCCCGCTGGCCGCGAAGAGCCACGGGCGGAAGCGCGCCAGCCCCCAGAGGTAGCGATAATAGCCCGCTGCGCTCGTAGCGCTCGTGGCCCCCGCAGCCCCCGCGCCTGTTCTATCGCTCACGCCAGGGCGTCCCGCAGCCCGCTACGCAGCAGGTAGGCGTAGCGCGAGCCCTCGTCGGCGGCGAGGGCGGCGCGCGAGCCGTACTCGACGACGCGGCCACCGTCCAGCACCAGGATGTCGTCGGCGCGGTCGAGCGTGGCCAGGCGGTGCGCGATGATGATGGCGGTGCGCCCGCGCAGCAGGCGATCCACGGCGCGCTCGATGCGCCGCTCGGTCGCGAGGTCGAGGCGCGACGACGCTTCGTCGAGCACGACCACGCCGGGGTCCTCCAGGAAGGCGCGCGCGAAGGCCAGCAGTTGCGCTTCCCCGGCGGAGAGGCCGCCCCCCGGGGCCAGCACCGTGTCGAGCCCGTCGGGGAGACCCTGGTACCAGTCCCACAAGCCTAGCTCGGCCAGGGCGTCGAGGATGCGTTCGTCGGGGATCGGCGTGTCGCCGGCCAGCTCGCCGGGATCGGAGGGCGCGAAAAGGGTCAGGTTGTCGCGCACGGAGGCGTGGAAGAGGTGGATGTCTTGCGTCACCATGGCGATGCGCCGGCGCAGGTCGGCCACGCGCGCCGCGCGCACATCACGGTCGCCCAGCAGGACCGCGCCCGTCCACGGGTCGTACAGGCGGAACAGCAGCCGCGTGAGCGAGGTCTTGCCGCTGCCGCTGCGGCCGAGCACGCCGAGCGTTGCGCCGGGACGCACGCGCAGGGAGATGTCGCGCAGCGCCGGCTCGCCGGCCGGGTCGCCGTAGCCGAAGGTCACAGCGGCGAACTCGACCGCGAGCGGTCCGGGCGGCCAATCGACGCCGGGGCCGTCGGCGATGGCGCTGCGTAGCTCGAAGAGTTGGCCGACGCGGGCGATCGCGGCGCCGGCCTGCTGCAGGTCCTGGAACTGGCGCGAGATCTGCTCGATCGGGCGCGCCAGCATCTCGGTGTAGTAGAACACGAGGTAGACCGTCCCAATGCTGGCGGCGCCCGTGCCGTAGAGGTAGGCCCCCAGCACGAGCCCGACGACCGTGGCCATGGCGAACAGGAAGATGCTCGTCGCGCCGGTCGTGGCTCCCACGACGTTGGCCGCGCGCTCCTTGCGTAGCAGGGTGCGCGAGGCCTCGTGCAACTGGCGCATCACGAACGGGACCGCGCCGCTGGAGCGGATGTCCTCGGTCCCGGCGAGGCGCTCTTCGATGAAGCCGAACAGGTCGGCGTTGGCCGCGCGCGCCGCGGCCCAGTGAGGCGTGGCGAGGTCGCGTAGGCGATTGACGGCGAGGATGATGAGCGCGACGAATAGGGTCAGCGCCGCCCCGATGTGCGGGTCGATGCCCCAGAGCAACAGAAGGACGCCGAGGAGCAGGAGCGCGTTGCCGAGCACGTAGATGACGAAGCGCGCGAAGAAGTTGCCGAGCGCAGATACGTCGCCGTCGATGCGCTCGATCATCGCGCCGGGCGTGTGCGCGGCGTGGAAGGCGGGGTCGAGGCACAGGCAGTGCGCGGTCAGGTCGGCGCGCAGCCTGTTGGTGGCGGTCCAGCCCACGTTCTCGGCGACGTAGGTCTCGGCGACGGAGACGACCTGGATGGCGAGCGCGACGCCCAGGAACAAGAGGGCGGCGAGCACGAGCGTGGAGAGGCTCCCCTTGCGCTCGGCGGTGTCGACGAACAGGCGCAGAATCTGCGGGTTGGCCAGCTGCAGCCCAATGCCCGCGAGCAGCAGCGCGGCTAGCAGGACGGCGCGTCGCCGTTGCGGGCGCAGATACGTGGAGAGCAGCCGCCAGTACGCCGCCAGTGGGATCTTCATGCGCGCCCCCCCCTTTGCCTCTATGCGGCGTACCTCGCCAACCTTTATGCAGTGTACGGGGAGAAAGCAGGAAAGCAGACTAGTTCGTTTCGCCCAGCATCGCAACGGCTACTATAGCACAGGTGGGAGGAACCCCGCGGGAAGCCACGCGGCGATCGAACGGACGGGGAAAGCAGTGAGGCGCGCCGATGAAGCGGCAGTTTTGTGCGCTCCAGTCGGTGTGCCCGATTATCTCTTCGCCCGCGCCGCGCGCCAGCATTTCCCTGGCTCCGGCGGCTATCCGATCGATCCACTCGGCGCCCTTCGCCGTCGCAGGAAGATCGAAGATCGGGCTGTGCGGCTCAGGCCAGAGGGTGTCTTCGGGGCGTCGGGAAGGCATGCGGCTGCGCAAGGCGGCGCACAGTTCGGGTGTGTCCAACAGGTCGCGCGTAGACGAGATCTGACGGGCGAGCGTTTCGGCCATGGCGCGGCGGATAGCAGGCCGGTGCGCGTCCGCATACTCCCCCTCGTCCACCAACTCTTCGACCGTGGCGTACCCGTAGCCCAGCCCCGTCGGGCCGAGGATGGGCTGCGGGCAGGGGAAGCCCCTGTCGGCGAGGTGGCGTTGCACGCGGTGTACGGTGTCGAGGACGGCATATGTCCATGTCGGCATATGCGCCTTGACGACGACCCGCTGCCCGTCCGTCAGCTCGATCCCCGAAACGCCGCCCTGGCTCGACGCGTAGAAGAGATACGCGGCGATGGGCTCCCCCAGGGGTACAACCCCACTAAAGTGTGGAGCAGGGGGGGGATGACAGGGACGGGCCACATGCGGCATGCTATCAGTAGTCGTGTCCGATCCACACGGCCAGGAGAGCAGCACGCATGGACCCGTCCACGCTA
>JAABUH010004613.1_pt1 | contig 11083 bp, 10 predicted proteins | sample 5559121 | NCBI WGS metagenome assembly JAABUH01 (sample SAMN10711871, study PRJNA513364) | rock metagenome | isolation source: Antarctica rocks | place: Antarctica: Victoria Land, Battleship Promontory nord | collected 2015-12-28 | reverse complement strand
TCGGTCGAAGGACCTAAAAAGGAAGCTTCGCTATACACAGAGCGTTGAAATTGATGAGAAGAAGCTTTGTGAAATGAAGGATAGACTATTGCACGAGGAAATTGCTATGGCCAGGCTAAATCCTTCGAGCGAGGATACCCTCAACGAGTATTTGAATATCGACGGCCAGGTGCTTTTGAAGCTTCCTTTACGTGGTGAAGAGGTCAAACTGCAGGCAAATTAACTATAAGAAATGTGTTAAGTAACCACTATTCTCAGACTTGCCCGAATTAGACTTAACAACGACCTGTCAACTGAAGCGTATCTTATTGTCCTTTGTTCCATTATTGAACGCACCATCCACACCATCACTCCAGGATCTAAGGATGGCTACAAGTGTTCTTCCTCAGTCACAAAGAGGTAGGTTCAGTGTTCAAATAAGCTTGCTCGGTCTGATCACGAGGACTCAGAAGCATTAGACACCGCGGCTGCCAAACCTGACCAAGCCCAACTTCACAACCTCGCTAAAGAAGCCGCTCGATCGGAGAGCATCGCCGCACTCAAATATGCCGTATCGCTTGGCGCGCAACCTTCGCAGATGATCATTCCCGCCCTGTCAGTCGACAATCCTGACGTCCTTGCCTGTCTCCTCGACGCCGGTCTCGACATCGATTATCGCATCCCGGGCTACATCGGTACCCCGCTCACCGGCGCCTCCGCCTTCGCCAAGGTCGAGCTGATCAAATCTCTACTCGCGCGTGGTGCTGACCGGAACTTGGAGAATTGCGGCTGGGGACAGTTTCACCTCAAGCCGCTTGCTGCTGCTGCCGCACAAGGGATGGTCAGGGACGAAGACGCGGCGGAGGCAATGAAGGTTCTGTTGGATGGGGGAGGGAGATGGGAGGGCAGTGCGGCTCTGCAGCTTGCGGCCAAAGCGGGTAAAGTGGAGTGTGTGAAGTTGCTGGTCGGGCGCGGAGCGGATGTGGATGAGATTGTGACAAGAGTGGAGGGAAAGAGTGCATTGAGACTGGCCAAGGAGAGTGGTTGCGAAGAGGTTGTGAGGATCTTGAACGCGCAGGGAGCAAAGGAGTAGGGCACGTCAGCTAGGTCAAGGAGATCAAACTTGTTTCATACTCTATTAGGCGACCATGCCAAATTATATCGCCGTTTCCTACTAGACATGTACCTACCATAGATGCGTACAAAGCAGGAATGGCCAGTCACTTGGCTAGATGTATGCACACGACCTCTCCCTATTCCGCTTACTACGCATTCCAAGTACATCTTCTCCCGCCATTGCCTCAGCCTTCCAGTAAATTATCGTCTAGGATCCCGAGCCAGGTTTTGAGGGGCGTATAGAATGAAGGGGCCTTCTGTTGACGTCTTGAAGCTCTATGACCGTGAAGAAAAGGATGAGTGTTAACAGGAAGAGGGTGTTGTCCTGCTCAAAAACGTCCTTATCGAGACGAAGGATTATGAAGTCTCATCGCCCTGGGCAATTGTTCCGAGGGCGGAGCGTTTGAGGGAGAAGACCGAGATGATATTCGAGTCGGTCGTACACAGTACTTGTTAGGAATCAGGCTGGGGTTTTCCCTCCACCTCAGTAGTGGGCGTAATGAGAAGTATAGGTCTCATTATGGTCCAGTCCCGTCCAGTCCGGTACAGTCAACGTCAAACGAGCTCACAGTCGTGATATTCCAACAGTATCCATTAATGATTAGTCTCCTCTCCATAAGGGCCGGTCAGTCTCGAACAGCACGAATACTGCGTCTCACGTCGATTCACCCGGTGCGAGTGATATAGCGACAATTGCTGCTCCCAACCTAATCGTTTAGCTTGCATCAAGGCTATGGCAGTTCACCCTCTAGCACCCTAATCAGCGACTTGCCCAGCAGCCTTGCCAGCATAGCTGCCATATCCACACTAGACCGGGGTAGCGAAGTCCTTGGAGCCTGTGGTAACATCGAGACTATGGCTAGTAACTGCTCTAGGAAAACTCCTTCTCTCACCGACGCAGCAATGACAGATTAGGCGAAATGTCTCTGCTTTGATAGAAATAGACAATATAATCCGAACCCATTCGATGATAACGCGAGCTCTTGCTACAATTCGATGACGTCCTCAAAGACTGTTCAGAGTTTCTTGTAAGTTAACCTTGCGTATGATCTTACAGATATCTTATATTATCGGGCACCAGCTTCGTCTGAACTATACATATATATTCATATTTTGTTTGGGCAAACTCGGCGCTCCCTAGCAGCCTCCAAGGCTAAATTTTGCCCTAGTAGCAGCCATGAGTTGCCAAGCACTCCCTCTATCTATGCTTCTCATTATACTGCCGGCTGCATCAGCTTTTCGATAAATCAGCTCAAGACACCGGATATCACTCACTTCGAGGCAAGTTCAGCTGAAAACGCTTATATAGAGGTCAGAAGATGACAGTCAAAGACCAGTTGGGTAGGTCCCAGAGCCTTGACGCCCGTACTGTGACAACGGTCGCGTTGCGGAACTGTGGAGCGGTTACTTGGAATTGTCGCGTATTGATGTACAGGAAGAGAAGCTTTGACAATTGGTCTAGAAGATAGAGAGAGTGGTAGCGTACTTTATAAATTTACATATGTAACGTTTAGAGTTCTTTTGCGGAAAGATATGCAATAGGGGGTCAGCCGTCGCTCGGTTGTTGACCACGATTATGCAGTGGCTCACACGATGCACGCTCATAGACTTCAACGCATACCGGTGCCTAATCGTCGTAGTCCCAATCGTCCATCCAGCTGTAGCATAATTCTCCGCCACTGAATTCGTCCCAATCTTTTCAAGTTCGAGTTTCTGCCATGACCGAAATGCAGGTTTCACTCAGTCGCACTTGACATTGTACGTGGTAATTCGAGATCCACGATCCAAGGCTTGTTTACAGGGTGGTTCTTCTCGTCCATAATAGCAGCATTGACCATGAGCGATTGTTGCCCATGAATTATCGGAGCGTATATCGGCTCCCGGTATGTATTACCGGAATATTCCTGGTCCTGAGAGCTTCCATAACAACTCAATCGACTCTCTTTAGATTCCCAGTCCACAATTTGCACGCCATTTCCCTCGTGAATATGTCCAAAGCAATGCATTCGTGGTCTCACTCTCCGTAAAGCTTGAAGGAGGTTCTCGCATCCTGCGTTGCCTTGCGGACACTCATCGAGTATGCCTTTGGGCGGTCCATGAGTCATGATGATGTCGACATCACTCGGAATGGGATGCTTTGCGATTGATTTGACTCCATCGGCTACTTGATGCGCTTCATTGAACCTGTCTTGATCATGTTCGTACGCGAACGCCCAGTCACAAAACGCCGGCGAGTATGGGGAGGTGTAAATTGTAAAAGACGCTCCATTTTTCAAGTCGAAGGTATAAGTGCCTTCGTCCAGATATAAGACGCCAGCCTCTGCTGCAAGAGGTCCTCTCATAACAGCGAGGGCACGAGAATGATCTTCCGGCTCGTCATCTTCGTCTAGATGTGTATCCCAATATTGCTTGTCCAGGTCCAAATCATGATTACCGGCTATTACAAGCTTCAATTCCGCATCGAAAGCGCCGAGCATTTTCAGGGCCTTTTTGTAGGACGATGAGCCGCCACAATGGGTAAGATCGCCACAGTGGAGCACCACATCGACTTTTGGTACGGGTAAATGAAGTGGCACAGAATTTGCGGTATTGTTTTCGAACTCGAAATTGTGTGTATCTGATATGACTAAGAAACGTGTCGGCCGCGTAGGTGGAGTTGGTCCAGGCATGATTCTTCCTGCAGAAGACTCAGCAAGATATTGGAGGCAACTTCGGAGATCAGCAGTATGGCGATACAAAAGACTTTCGAGTAAGAGAAAGACGATGGATCAGATATATGTAGGAATGCTAAAGATACAGCCTCTATAAGTATGATAGAATTTATGCAGCCGAATCAGACGGGTAAAATTGCTTGTGAAATGGAACTCATTTGTGTTAGAACCTATACAAATTCACTCGAAAGAAATACCTTACTAACCAAGTTTCCCAGCTGTTGATAGATGACTCTAACCCCTGGCTTCAACTCGCTTGTACTTGATCTAGACTAATTCCAGAATACGTGGCTTATCCGGGTCCATCAAAATACTGAAGTATAAGAGGCTCTCATGACTTTCTGGTTGCACTGAGACTAATGAGCTAGACCCTCTTCAGCTTCGAACGTTCGTTGTGCGGCTATTGAAATCTTCGTAACTTTCCTAATTGCGATAAGAATTGTGAGTATTTAAAGGGAAAATTTCAAGGCATTGAAACATCTGATGAGGGAATTTGCCGACAGGAAAAAGGCCGTCAAGCCTAAGGTGCTTTACCCTTTGTTACTTGGTCGCTTGCAGGTAAACTTGCTCGAGTGCTCTTCGTTAGAAGGGTTTAAATCGCTATTACTCCTCATCAACATCGCAGAAATAGCAGAAGCACTAAGTCAGCAAACATGAGCGGGATTTTTCAGCACAACCTACCCCATAGCACAAATATGAACAGCCTGCTATATTGATGGGTGAGGGGTAATTTTGCTCGACGAAACACCTGTTTAATGTGTGCCCTAATGCGGTTTAGGGCTTGTAGGCTCTGGTTCTAAATCTCATCCATGATGATCTAATTTGCTAGTTGCGCACGTGATTTCTAAAGTAATCAAGTTTCGGTTGCCGATAATAACACTAAAACCCATTTGAATAATGTTTTATCTTCAATGTACGATTATACCCACCCTCCACAGGTACCACAGCTGTTGTTACTTCACTGGAGGTCGAACAGCTGCACTAATCGCCGTAATACCGTGATATACTTATCCGCTCAATGAGCATCTCAACAGCTCATATTGATATACTGTAAGCCTCGATCTATCGCAACATGACTGCAAAGCTGCTAACGCTCTTTCGTCGACCAATTTTCCAGTATTCTGAGTACCCACATTTTTCGGAAATACTCGGAAGAGCCCAAAGCCGTGCCCCAATTTCTTTTATCGTGAAATCGCACTGAAGATAATTGGCGATAACACCTCTAGATATGGAGCCAGCGAGCGTCTTCAGCCATCTTTTCAACACAGATTATGACCTCGACTATCGGAAACCGATGAATGACAGACATGGAGGCTTCGAAGGTTGACATGGAGTATGTCATCTCAAGCCTGATGCAGAAGCGGAAAACCATGGAAGATCGCATTCAGACAGCTATTCTTCCAGTTGGGGTATTCGTACACAAGGCTCCACTGCCTGTTGTTGTTTGTAGGCGGCCTACTCAATCAAATACTCTTCCATTTATTGGACTAGAGAGTCAAGGCTGCTTCGACCCATCGACCTCTCGTTGCTTCGCTCGGATTTAGGAAGAGATGTACAAATCCACATGGTTCCCAACCAATGTAGCCTATAAGACAATCGTAGAGTATCATAGAGTGCAAATGGCAAATGCAAATCCTGGAGCAGAGGTTAGTCCAACCCACTATAATGTGAACAACGACCTCAAAGCATACATAGAGTTCTGAAACCTACCTCTCAGCGACGGACTCCCAATGATAGGATGGGTTCTAACCGCCACTTCCCCCCGGACCGGTATCAGCTGTCCCTGTAGAATCGTGGCCAAACAAAGAAGAAAAGAGACCATCATCAATGCTCGCTCGCGATTTGGTACGGGACTTTTTATTCCGACATGGAGTATTGAGAGCCTAGATAAAGGTGTAATACAGTTGATTGTTTGTCTGAAGAGTTGGACGGCCAAGAAGACGGGTGATCAAGGGGTCCCGTCAAATGAAGACTTTGGGGTTCGTCGAGATGTACCTTTAATTGGGGAGGTGGAGATGGGGATAGATCTACAATCTTGGTACTCCAACCTTTAAAAGATACCGTTACGGATGTACTCCTACCTTCAAGCACCTCCGAGGCTCTCGAAACCATCAGAACCAATATTCTTTCCGTTCCTTCCCCAAGCCCAAGATTCAACACTTAGGACGGGTCCACCAAACACCTCCTCCTTAACTAGATCCTTATACTCCTAGAACCTAGCGAATTGTAGTTATAATGTCCGTATCCTCACAAGGTCCGTTACATTTGTTTATGCGGACGCGTTAAGAACGAAAAAGTAACTAAGTATTGCCAGGGCTTGAAGTTGCTGCGATCTTTCTTTAATACTGGCATAAGTTGTCCAGGGTTTTGTGGATCCCAGTATTGAGCTTCTGTACCGGATTCCATAAGAACTGTAACTTCAGATTTGGTTATATATCTCCCCGTTGTATATTTTTTATACAGCACTAAGACATTCAATCCGAGTACGCTACTACTCGTAGCACCTCTGGATATCATCACCCGTGACTAAGCCGGCGGTTTCACCGTCATATCGATGAAAGATCTTTTCCCCAGCCGTGTTTGATATTGGTGATAGGATTCTCCCATCCATCGTGCTTTAAACGAGCACCTTTTGTGCCTGACCCCATCTAACTGCCACGCTCAATCATAGCCAAAGTCGGGCTAAACGTTCCTAGTCCGAAGAACAATCCAAAATCAGCCACAATGTATTTCTTTGTCACAAGGGGCTACGGAACCCGTGAAGAATTCGATCTAGGTGGGGTAGAAAAGGCAATGTCTGATATTTCTTAGGTGATAAAATTTGTTGAGTTCAAACGGATCAGTGAGGACTGGAGACGTATGAGAGGGATTATGCTAGAGATAGTGGTGATGGTTGGTTGTGTAGATGGGGTGAAGTAAGAGTGTAGTGGATGGTGATGAGAGTGCTCTTTGGTCGGAGGGTTGGTCGGTTTGCTTTGGTGTAGATTATGTGGTTGATGAAACATGTTAGAGACTGGGGAAAGACGAAGACAAGACAATGAAATGACGAAGTCCCGAGGACAGCCTCAATTTCAGCACTCACATTTCTCTAGAGGCGCTTCCAAGTATGACAAGGCTTCGTCGCCTCTTCCATGCACAGCCACCTTAGGGATATAAACGCACTGGTGCGATTTACGATCAATATTGGTGGGAATATCACAGGTTGGACGAGGCACTTCTGAGCGAAGATTGCGGGGGCTGTGAAATTGTAGTTCGATACGAATTTCAAAAGAGATGTTGATTCGACCCCAGCTTGCCCAGGAGATTATATATAGAGCTTACGAGGACCGTTCTCGTTTCTAATCCACAGGCGGCGTTAAACGAAATAGAGATGAATGTAGCCTTCTAAGCATGCGAGGAACGAGAAATACGAAACTGGATAGATATAGTATCAAAGGGTATTTGAGATAGCTTCATGATGCTATAAATTCATGCATTTATTGAAACAGTACAACATGAAACGATGTGATAAAGTGTAAAAGAACAGAAGACAGTTGAAGTTATTGACATATCTTAACCGTGCATTACATCCGGATCGTCCTGAAATCGACAGCGTGGTTCTCCACAAAAACACTCTTGCTGACCTTTGAAATAGTCGTCACCGTAGTCCACGGTGACCTCTTCGAATATTTCAATATCCCTTTCTGCCACGACCATGACTCTATATCTCCCGCCAATGGCCACGGTCACGAATTTCGTGTTCGCCTCGCAAGAGTGACTCATATAGCGCGTCCAATTGCCCATATATTTGGAACTAATCAAGGCAAAAGGTTCGGAATGTCCAGGACGCGTGAACAAGAAAGCATACACATAGTCCACGTACCTCTGATTGCGTGTATTCTTAGGAACGATTTGGCCGACGTATTCGGCAAGAACATCGTCTTGATGAATCTGCTGCAATGCTCGAATACCGACACCTTTTCGGTAATATCTTTTCAATTCAACAAGAGGTTGTGTGACATTATCGCAGTTGTAAGGCTCACAACTGCAAGAGTCAAGCTGACAAATTTCGCAGCTTTGTGGGGCCTTGGCGATTGTAGGATCTGATGGATAAGGAATGTCATACGGCCACTCAACCGGCATTGGGACTTGGAAGAAGACAGAGTGGTGGAAATAGTTGTTCTTGATGTCGATTCTTGGTCGAGTTCCATCCATCGTGCGCTCAAGCCCGTCAAATGCCTCGGGGACAATGCATCCGTGCGGTGACAAAGCTGTGTCCGGCGGCACTCTCTCCCCTAAGTTTTTGCATATTAGGAATTCATATTCTTCGCGTTTTGTCAGTGCTGTTTTCCAGTCCAGCTCTCGCGCTTTGGCAAAGACTTCGAGACTATTGAAATTGTCAGCAACGCACTTGCATAATAGGTTCCACAGGTGTTCGTCGAGCTGACGAGCGTCGTTGCGGAACGATGCAGAATTTGCCAAGATGCTGAGCATCATCCAGCCATTTTGGGTGACAAACTCTCCGTATCGTCGACATCGGCGCCCTTCAAAAAAGACGAATTTCTTAGATTCTCGGTAAGTATCTGCAGGAGTTGTCGACGCACGCTCTATCGCAGTCTGCAAATCATTATAGATAGTATGATGGGGGACAGTGTGCCAGGTGAGTGCATACCCTGTAGATTTCTTAGCAATGAGGGCAACGGAGCGAGAAGCTTGGACTAACCAATGACTTGATTCCGTGCAGCCTGGTCAAGTAAGAGACGTGAACCTACCCAATGTGTACTCCCTTCCGGTTTGTCCTCCACAATATCCTCCAAACTCCATTGTGGTACCAATTTAGAAGTTACATCATTTTCTCTGGTTGCCGAAGCAGCGTGAATGTCCTTGTATATTTCACCCATGCGCTGATTAACAGCACCGGCGCAAGGGTTGCCTGAGCCGACTGGCGTGCCCAGGTCGTGTGCCGCATCGACCACAGCCTGGCAAAGGTCGATAAACCGTTTTTGCTTCATAGCCGGGGTAGCTTTGGTAAGGCGTTGAGAGGTTCTGCGTGGTTTACTTACACCAGATCTTAATGTCAGCGAGGTAGTGCTGTATCTCTCGTTACTGGGGCTGGGGATTCGTTTCGTTCGCTGCTCTTCCTCATTTGTAGGCTCATTGCCGTTCTTCCAAAACTTATCCCAATAACCCATGAAGAATACAAAAATCAGAAAATTTGAATGACAGTGAAGAAGTTATGATATTGAGATTTGAATTTACTTATTGGTATGATATGGTGGGTTTTTTTTCGAACCATCCCAACCAGTCCAGACTACCGAGATATAGATCTCAATAGATTGTCTTGCATAAAGAGAGTTGAGCTTGAGGACGAGATAAAGATTGAATAATGAAATACTACGATTCCCTTTGTCCGATGTCTATATCTCTTTGACCACACGAAAGATGCGACACAATGGTGCATTATGTTAGTCTCGTTCCTTTGACGCTCAAGTCGCTCTCGTAATCGCTGAGGGTCGGCTGCAAGATTGAGCAAGTACCAACGGCATGGCAGAGATGATTCAATGGAGCCGGACCTCGTGCGGGCAGGACAGAGGTTCTACGAAGCGCCGACACCTCTAGAAGGGAAAGCATCGTAATACCTTGATATTGAAGGATGCGGATACTGTTAACATCACCTAGGTTCTCCTGAGTCCAGAGAGTAAAGAGACGTTTGTCGGCGAAAACGTCTTTGCGAAAAGAATCCGTCCAGCCTTATCCTACAGCCCTACATATTCTACTGGCTCAGCCGAACTTCGTCATTGCTTTGCCGAGGTGGACCGGACTTTACGAAGAACTTCCCCTCGCCCATGAAATATCCCTTTTGCAAAATGCTCGAGACGTGATGCTCATCTACACTTCAAATTGATGCGGAAACAAGTTCCATAGCTAACTGATAGAGATGTCCTCATTGCTCAGATCTGTTAATCGTGTAGCGACGAAAAGCCTACTGCAGACGTCGGCTGTTCGTTGCTCGCCTCGGAGACATCCACTACAAGCACCTTTGCTTGCCTCTTTCCGGTCAAGCTCTTGGAGACAATTTCCAGCAGCGGTGTTGTTTTCTACAATGCCCACCCTCAATGCCGCTACTGGCGTGGCGGGCGCTGCAGTTGGCGGTGGAAGAGAGTATGATCCTGAAATCAAGGACATGGCGAGCTATGTTCACAATTACAAAATCGATTCTGATCTAGCTGTGAGCTATCCCTGCCATTTGACCTTTCAGACCTGATTTGAAGGTCAGATGGAAACCGCGAGATATGTCTTTCTAGATACCATAGGCTGCGGCCTAGAAGCCCTTCGTTTCAAGGAATGTACGAAACTCCTGGGACCAGTTGTGGAGGGTACGGTTGTGCCCAACGGTACTCGCGTTCCGGGCACGCCTTATGTGCTAGATCCAGTCAATGGTGCTTTCAACATCGGGGCCATGATCAGATGGCTGGATTACAACGATTGTTGGCTGGCAGCAGAATGGGGTCACCCTTCGGACAATCTTGGAGGTATCCTAGCAGTTGCTGATTGGATTTCAAGAACAAACCGAGCCGGCGGGCTTGTAGGCAATGGGACGGTGATCAAGATCAAGGAGGTCCTGGAGGCGATGATTAAAGCGCATGAGATTCAAGGTTGCTTGGCTCTGGAGAACTCTTTCAACAAAGTCGGGTTAGACCACGTGGTTTTGGTCAAGGTTGCTACAGCTGCTGTGGTATCGAAAATGCTTGGAATGTCGGAAAGGCAGACAGCGGACGCCATATCACAGGCGTGGGTCGATGGTCAAAGCTTGCGAACATACCGGCATTCGCCAAACACCATGTCTAGGAAATCTTGGGCGGCTGGCGATGCTTGTCAAAGAGCAGTGAACTTGGTACTCAAGGTGCAGAGAGGGGAACAGGGCGTCCCCACGGTGCTTTCAGCGCCTGTCTGGGGTTTCTACGATGTGCTTTTTAAAGGAAAGAAGTTTGAATTCCAAAGACCCTACGGAAGCTACGTGATGGAGAATGTCCTTTTCAAGGTCTCATATCCAGGTCAATTACCTCTACGGCTTCGCATAAAGGACGACTAACATTGTGATTAGCCGAATTCCATTCCCAAACCGCCATCGAAGCCGCAAAGCACATTTACGCAGACCTCGAAAAGCGAGGCAAATCCGCCAAAGACATCAAATCCGTCACCATCCGCACCCACGAAGCGTGCATTCGCATCATTGACAAACAACACAAACCCATGGACAACTTTGCCGACCGCGACCATTGTATCCAGGTACACCT
>JAABUH010004611.1_pt1 | contig 11090 bp, 15 predicted proteins | sample 5559121 | NCBI WGS metagenome assembly JAABUH01 (sample SAMN10711871, study PRJNA513364) | rock metagenome | isolation source: Antarctica rocks | place: Antarctica: Victoria Land, Battleship Promontory nord | collected 2015-12-28 | reverse complement strand
GGGGTTTTAGAATGTGCATCATGGTTGTATAGATGGTACAAAGGGAAGAGAAAGAAAACCCAATAACCCGGACGGCGGAGTCGTGTCGCGCGCTCACAACTCAAAAGTTTTTGCCCGCGCCCTGAGCAATGCCAGGCTCATCCTCGTCATCATCCGATCAAACGTCGCTTCGCCTAGATCCGGCTTCCATCGGTCCAGCTCTGCCGCCGTCTCCTTCTCCATCAGGCCCCCTGCCGAAAACACCAAAGCACGGAACTCGGAAAGTGCCCAAGGCCGGCGGATATCGGCAGCTTTCCCGACCGACTCTAGGTATCGATTCGCTTGGGATTGGGCGTGCTCGAAGGTGGAAGTGCCGGTGGGGAGGCGGGTGGTGGTGGAGTGGGCATGGTGGGACATGAGAGAAACAACCTTGATGTCGTAATCAATGGTTGTCCGACGGGTAGCAGCCGATCCGTGGACCCGGATGTCGTTCCTCCTCCGCCCTTCACGGGATTAGGGCTCTTGGGGTTAGGAGTGGTTAGGGGCTTGGCGGATGCTTTTCCAATAAGGTGTTCGGGTATCCAACTGGGCCCTCTTCAGCGAGTTTCAGGGGGTTAGTGGATTTCGTAATCCGGTGGTTGTGAAGAGGTTGGGCGGCGAGCATCGATTGAATCGGGCCGTCCAGGTTTTGCTTTGAGGTTTGCTATGGGACTCACGGCCTTGCTCTTCTTTCCGGTTTGCGATAGGGTCAATGGTCCGGGAATTCGGGGTCTAGGAATGGTCATGGGTGGAGGGGATCTTCATCATCGGGCTTGTTCGGGTTCGGCCTCGAAGTTTGGAGTGACGTCCATGGGTTAGCCGCTAAAGGTTAAGTTGGTTGAACGATCCAGGAGGGGGCGAGAGACATCGCGGTGAGCTGAGGCTGCTCGTGCATTGAGTAGAGGGTTAATACATCTTCTACAACCTGGTCTCGCCCTTCGACGCAGCCAGCGCGTCCATCTGTATCCGCACAAGATCCTGTCGAGCGATCCGCTGTGACTCAATATCAGCCATACTGGACGCCGTACTATTCGACTCCAGGCTTACCGCCGTATCACACAAACCTCGGAAAGCTGAATTCGGATTATTGAACAAAGCGAGCGGGGCGTCAAACTGATCTCATCAGGTTACCGACCAAGGAAGCGATGCTTCGGCTCACCTCTACCAGTCTACCTGCATCTAGAACGATGATTCGATCGCTGTACGCTACAGTTTGAAGACGATGCGCGATGGAGATAAGCTGAAAGGCGTCAGCTTGGTTCGTAGGGGAGAGTATACCCACTGTGACATCCTTGAACTCGGATTGTATAATCCTTTGTATTAGGGCATCTGTCTGTGGATCGACGGAAGACGTTGCTTCGTCCAAGAGTAGTACTTTACATCCCCGAGCAAGCGCTCGGACAATGGCGACTGTCAAGGGTGAATTTCATTTACCTCGCTTGAGCATGAGACTCACGTAGTTGCCGCTCCCCTGCGCTAAAGTTCGCTCCCTCGTTCTGCACAACCCCATCTAACCGGAGCTTATCTCTCAGACTGCTCGATGCCTCGGACTTGTCATGAATGAGGTTGAGCGCGTCGTTGAGTTCCGCATCGGTGCGAACTCCGGTTGGATCGATATTTTCGCTGACATTAGCTTGATTGTTGAGAGGGTGCTCACCGGACAGTCCCGCCAAAGAGGAAGGCATCTTGAGGGATGATTGCGAGGCTGTTCCGTACCTGCCGTCAGCTGGGTCCCACGGACCGAACACACCGTATCCAATCCTAAGTCGCGCAAGACCAAGCCGTCCACCTCGATCGTACCGGCTGAAAGTTCGACGGTGCGGAACAAAGCCTGCGCGATACTGCTCTTCCCAGCTCCAGTGCGTCCAATGATTCCGATCTAATGTCAGCGAACCCCAGTACAGTACCGACCTTCTCGCCAGGATTGATGCGGAAGCTCAAACCTTTGAGGACAAGTGGGAGGTCGTCGCGATACCGCATTTCGACGTCGGTAAAGACGACTTCACCGTGACTCGGCCAAGCAGACTTTGGATCGGCGGGTAGGCTAGGTGCGGCCTCGAGTGCAAGCTCGTTATAATGCTGAACCCGTTCTACGTTATTCTGCGACCAGGATCAGCTGTCTGAATGCGTAGAGAAGAGTGAGACTTGCCATCTCTTGTTCAACTTGCGCGAACAGTTGCACAAGCTAAAGGAGAACGGCGTAAGAAGGTGCCCAATCGGGAATGTCGCGCCTACCTGCGAGAAGACTGAGAGATGCGTCAGCGCTGTCATCCAGGATATATGTCGAGAAATGATTGCTCACCTGAAGCGGAAGACAGCGTGTAGGTGAGAACGACACCCAGCTTTGACGGGCTGACAGTCTCGCGGAAGATTGCGCCGAAGATCGCAACGAGCTAGCACATCAGCCGAAAACAACCTGAACAGAGCCAAGCGTACCAGTACGAGAGAATTGCTCATCAGATCAAGTCGAACACCGAGCCATCTGACGGGTGAGTATTGATCATACCAACTGAACTTACCTTTGAATGGTGATCTAGCAAAGGAATCAGCGAGAGATATGGAAGCGAGTATCAGCCATTGCTCACGGTGACGATATACGCTTGCTACGGGTAGCGGATCAGCATCATTCAACCATGGAGGATCGGACTTACGCATTCCCCATTTACAGCCGACTGCAACCTCCTCTCAAAGTTGTCCTGCTGTCCGAAAGCCCGAATGACCGGTAACCCAGCGAGCTGTCTTTCAGCTCGGTTCGATGTTTACTTCTCACCTGTTCACCAAACGAGCTGTAAATATGACTCCTTGAGATCGAGTCGACCCTCTTCACCTCGCGAGAAGTCTGGCGGTAGTAGGAAGCAGCAGCGTACTTCCGTCAGCAAGAACCAGGAAAAGAACTTACGTAGAGAATGCCGAGGGGGATGAAGATTAGTCCGAGCCAAGGGTAGGTATAGACCACTAGTGCGAAAACGCCAACGACGGAGAGGGCGTTGCTATACGTAAGCTTGAGTCAAACATATTACTCACCCAAGCAGCTGGTTCCAGACGAAAGATAATCGGTCGTCGAGCATCTCGATATCTACAGTCAGCGTTATCGTCGACATACGGCGCACCTTTCGACAATCGACTGATGATTCGACCGGTCTGTGGGTAAGCAAAGGCCGTCAGGGGTCGGCTTACTGGGGTCCTATCGTGCCAACCCGTCGGACTCCGCATAACATGTCGCCAAGCGCCATTGAACAGGTTGAGCGAAGCGCAGATCCCAGCGAGGATCATCGTGAACATCGCGCCCCACTACAGATTAGCGGGTTCGATACGCTGACCCACCGTGCAAAAAGCCTGGACCACGCCCAAGCCTGGAACGATCAACTGAGCCTTACACCGAAGTGATCGAGCTCACCCGCATACATTGCCATGTAATCCCCATTACTCCAACCCTTTATCTCTTTCCCCGTCCAGAAGCCAAGGAACAGCGAGTTGAATACCTGCGCCGCCTGAGTGAAAACGAGGAACGACCCGAACACCACAGCCCACCACATCGATCCCATCGACTTGGCGTAGCTGTAGTAGACGTGCCAAGACACGGCGCCGACCTCACGCTCCTCCTCCAGGATAAGTTTGCCGCCGGGTCCCTTCTCTGGATCGGCGGCTTCGGACTTAGGGACTACTTCGCCGTGGTCTTTCGAGTCCGAGGTCGAGCCGAACTCTTCCATGAGTGTACGGAAGACACCTTGGCTCTCGCGCAGGGACTGAGACATTAGCATTGATAGAGGTCGAAGCGCAAAAAGTATTTACAGCGTAAGTCCCTTGTTGAATAATCCTAGCGTCACTAGGTCCATCGCGTTCCATCACAAGGACCAGATCCGCGTAGGGAAGCACATCGAGATGATGTGTCACGAGGAGGCGAGTGCGAGTAGCAAGCGGACCGTTCAGGATACATCGGTGTAGTAGGTGATGTCCGACATGCGCATCGACTGCGGAAAGAGGATCGTCCAGTAGAACCACTTCGCTGCTCCTGTCGTACGCGGCGCGAGCGAGGCAGATACGCTGACGTTGACCGCCAGAGAGGGTAATGCCTTTCTCGCCGATCCGGGTGCTACGACAATGAGCAAATTTCTGCTTGTCAAGCCGGTCAACGCACAGGTCACCTTCAGGCCACATATTGACATCTGGACGAAGACCACAAGCATCGATGATCTCGTTGACCCGGTCGACGTCGACATCTTCGGGTCGAGACGAAAAGGTGATGTTGTCGCGGATGGTCCCGGACTGAACCCATGCGTGCTGCGGGACTAACGAAATTGTCAGCGAGCTCATGGCAATAAAGAGCGGTCAATCGGACACTCGACTCACCGTAGCTGACCGGCGTGCCAAAGATAACGTGCCCCTCGAGCTGATGCATCTCATTGATCAACCCGCTCAACATCGATGTCTTCCCGGTAGCCACCCTCCCAACAATACACACCAGAGCGCCTATCATCAGCTCCATCCCTTCTCACTGACTCACCTCTCGGGATCTTCAGATTGATATCCCGAAGAGCAAACGGTTCTCTCTCCTTCGCCGTCTCCAACGCCGGCAAACCCGCCGTTTTCCTCCTCTTCGCCTCCTTCTCCGCCTCCTTCTTCTCCTTCTTCGCCTTCTGAGCCTTATCTCGATCCTTTATCTTATCGCCCATACCCCCGAACCCGGCTTGAACGGTTTTGATCGTCGTGTCTGGTGGTTCGGAGCTTGCGAACTGGAAGGAGCCGGAGACGTCGACCGCATAGGGTGAGGAAGGGTTGATGTTGATGTCACGTTTGAGTTCTTCGGATTGAAGCATCTTCCCGATACGACCTATGGTCAGCGAGGTACACGGACGAGCTTACCTATTCCGACGACCGCGTCGGTAGTCGCCGTGAGAGCTAGGGGAAGGAAGGTGATTGGGTTCTTGATGATATTGAAGTATTGGAGGGAGGTGAAGATGATGGCTACGTTCAGGTCGTGACCGCTCAGGCTGTACGTGATGAAGGTTACTGAGGATATCAGCGGGAAAGGTCAGGGTGGACTTCACTCACAGACCGTCGCAAGGGTCGGAACGAAGGAGACAGTCGAGAACATGACGGCTCGATTGACTCCATTTCGTCGAAGCATCTCAAGCTCGGCACGTCGTAGTTCCGTCACCTTATCCCCGAAGAACGACTCGTAGCTAGACCACGAGTAAGAACAACCTTAGTGCGAAAACGGGTAGACTCACGCGTATAGCTTGACCGCGCGGATTGACGAGATCACCTCAGAAAGCAACCTCACCCGCTTATCAACAATGACCATCTGCTTCCGACGGTTCTTGATCATGCTGAAGAACATGAGGACTGAGGTCAGCGATGTCGCGTTGCAGTCTCACCTTGGAAGGGCAGCGCAAAGATGAGGACCTATCATCAGCTTGGTCAGGCGGTATCACTCACCCCCAAGCCGACGAGAGCGGAATAGCCGAGCGTGTAAATGAGCAAGCCGATACCAACGATGATCTGAACTGGTTGTGCGATGAGGTTGAGACTGAGGGGTACGGAGAAGTCCTTTCGTCAGCAGAGTCGACGGCGCGACTCACGAGGAAGGATGCGTCCGCCGAAACCATCGTCGTCAGTCGTCCATTCGTCATTTCCACTCGAGACTTCCCAGATAGTCGCCTGACATCAGCGTGTCTAGATGACCCACTCACATTGACTTCCTCGAAATCACGTCGATGAGCTGAAGTAAGCGATGTTCTTTGTAAGTGACTCACCGAAGCCCGCATCATGAAACCGATTACCGACGAACGTTGCTGTGACTGATACGTAAAGAGACTCGCGGACATTTCCATCGCGAAAAGCGCAAACGCCAATCCTATCCCATACCCAACTGATCTTGGAGCCGGAAGAAGCGATGTAGGGATACCATCCTCCTTTGCTTGGTGATATGCGTAAGCGATGGCGAGCTGAGTGATGATCTTCTTCGTTACGAGGGGTGCCGTAACCTGTAGTGCGGCTTCCTGTCAGCGATGAAGATGGTATAATTCACCTGCACCGCAATTGAGCAACACTGAGAACCACCACTCAACCCAGACGGTCGAGTACATCGCTTTGAGCAAGCTCATATCGTACGTCTTCCCATCTTCCACCACCAACTTCCCTGCAGCGATCTTCTTCGCCTTCTTCTTTCCGTATCGCTTCACATCCTCGGGATCCGGTTTTTTGGAGTCGGAAGGTGTGCCAAGGACATTCGCTCGCACACCGCTAGCTCCTCCTTCCACCTCTGTTTCTCGCAATCCTTCGATAGCTGCACCGACATCCGGATCGACAGTCGCGATGATGTCATCCACGGCGAGGGCGGTATCATTCCCCTTCAGGGTTGACTCATCCTCAGGCGTCGGGATCTCCCCCGACCCCTTCTCGACGATTGATCCAGCGGGTGTCTTCTCTACATCCACCTGAAGCTTTTCGGTGAGATCGACAGCACGAGGAAGAGTCGACTGGTTGATACGCCGGGAAGGAGGGAGACGGATTTGAAGATTTGATTCGAGTTGATCGGCGATCTGTCGTCAGCGCCGAATAAATGTAGGCTCACATTCTGGCACTGCAGGTTCGGTGTCAAAGTCCAAAGATCTGTCATCAGCTACGTCCCATCGATTTACTTACCACCCGCCTCCAATGGCCTCGTATACCCGACCTATCGATCAGTCAGAATGTTCTGACCGCTGAGGTAGACCCCACCTTCATGATCGGCGCAACCCATTGAAACACGATCTGACTCAAAATCCCAGCCTTGGCAAGCGGTAAGGGTTGATCCTTGAACGCTGCAGGCGGAGCAGGTGGAGGACGGAAGAACGGTATAGGCATGATGAGATGTATGAAATGTACGAGATGTACGAGGCGAAGGCTGGAGAAGTGAGATGCATGATATTGAGGAATGTGTCCTTTCAATGAGACGATTTTCCGATGCGGTCGCCGTTGAAGACGTCTTGGCCGAATACGTACGCGGCGAGCACCGGGCTTGATCGGCGCCGAGGGAATCAGCTTTGACCCAATGTCTTGCGTTTCCCCCTCTTTAAGCTTACGTTGGTAAGTACTTCTCTAACCTGCTGAACACATATACTGTAATAATAGCTTCCAGCCACAAAGCGGAGAATTTCCTTCATCATGCTGGCCAGACAAGGGATTCTGATTGATTTCGATACTTCTTACCCGCAAAACAACATATACGAGTAACATGACAAACTCCTCCGTAACGGTTTATATCAAGCATGCAACGACAGGACTGTTAGCGATCTTTCTGCCAGATCGCGGCCCGATGAAAAAGCGAGAGGCTGATGAAGAAGGCCGGCCAAAGGTCTTTGGCTCTACAATTTGTCGCTTCGTTCATCAATTCGATAGGGAAGATTATGACTGAAACCACATAGCGATTCCTCCTCCCTCTACCTTTCCCTTACCCCAAGACTCAATGCTGCTTCGCCCATCTTCCTGATAATTTATCTTTCCTTAGATAAAAAATAGATTTAAAAAAAAAGAAAGAAAAAAGAGGATGTCTTTGAATGCTGGAGAGGGGAGGAGTTGACGCATCTTTCGGAAAGAAAGGAGAGCGATGGTACGATCTTTGGGGGGACGTAAGGTACTGCTCGTACGTTAAGCCCTTGAAGCAGACACCTGAAGCGTACTTGCCCCTGGATCTACCACCGGAGTATCGTTCACGACGTTCGAACGGAGAGAGTCACACTCCCCCCGGATGTTGGAGCGATCATGACCGCCGAAAGCGACATATAACTCTCACCCTTCTCGCTCGACGATTGAGGTGTAGGTATAGGTGGGCAATTCCAAGGCTGAACCATGTATTCGACATGAGTCTGATTCGTCCGAAACGTCGTGATGCCTAATGGTCCTTCCCGTCGATCTCCTCGAATCCGATGGACCAGCCGACGTGTGCGCTCAATGGTCCGATCCCTGATCCGGCAAATCCGACTTGGGCGGCTTGGAGGGCAGAAGGATAGTCGAAGAGGTTTTGGCAGGAAGATGAAGGACGGGCTTTGGCGACGATGCGGAAGTTGACATGGTCTTGAAGAATGAATGACGATTCAGCTTGGCTGTCAATGCTCAAGACTCACTGCTTCGCGATGTCGTCATTCCGATGCAACAGAGGGATACCATATCGCTTCAACTCTTCTTCCGGTCTGATACCCTGCCATCAGCTGAATCTCCATTGGGGATCTCACCGAAAGTATCAAGAGCTGAGGCGTGTGGAAAGCCCGCTCACATGATCACCTCCTTCGTCGCCGTCCCATCGAAGGTTCTCCCCTCCGCATGATCCGAATAAAAGATCTCCATCACCTGCTTCCCCTCCAAGACAAGCTTCTGTACCTGACCATGCGTGACGACCTGTAAGTTCGGTCGATCCTTCGCTGGGAGGTAATACCCCTCAAAACTGAGACTCGATGTCTTCCATCTGTTGCTACTGGCGTTATTTTCGTTCCGATTGTGTTTCCCGCATTGAGTTCAGGGCTGCAGCCGACGTCTGTATCGGACATAGCTTCAACGAATGCGTAAGCGGTATCGTAGTTGAATGGAGCGTAGGAGATCGAGATGGGACCGTTTTCGGAATAAGCAGAAGGCCTTGAGGAGGGTCCTCGCTCATTATGCATGCTCATTGGACAGTACAACCGACTCAAAGTGTAGTACGAACGCCTCGATGAAATAGACAAGCGCAAACGTTCGTTCATTCGATCGAATCGTAACGGTCTACGATAAATGGCGAGGCTAAGTGCAAAAGACCACCGAGGAGTATCAGGAGCTGCTGTGGAGCAATACGATCCTTGAGAGGAGGTGGAGGGTCAAGAAGGAGAATGTGGAGTTGAGGGCGAAGCTGGAGGAGAGAAAGTAGGGATACTCAACAAATGATACCGCATGATGCAGCCGGGAACTTCCTGCTTATCGCTTGATCTCTTCATTCGCTCTTCCATCCATTTGTATCAAGCCAACATTATCTTGAATATCCTCTTCTATTCCCATGACCTCAGTATGGGTAACCAAGCTTCCAAGCCAGCTCTTTCTCCTAAGACCACTACTAGACCCGCTCCTCGCGACGTCTTCACCGAGAAACCTCTCCCCGCTCCTCCACCGGCTTACTACGATAACCACGAATCAGCTGAGGATCTAGCCTCGGTCACAGCTTCATTTCTCGACAGATGGTCTTCCAATTTTGAATCGGTGAGTCCTAAACCCTTGTCGGAGCTAAGATCAGAATCCAACACTCCAACTGTCACGCTTGGTACTCTCCAACGCCGACCCAATCCTCTCCCTAGCCTCTCGATCAGCTTTGATAGACGATGAGAAAACCTTCAACCTTCAACTCAAAGGTCACTACCCCGGTCCCAGAGTCAACCAAGCTGCCACTGGGAGGTGCTGGCTCTTTGCGACTAGTGAGTCGATTCAGTCCGAGATCGAGGCGTTAGTTGATGGTGATTATAGCTAATGTGCTTCGATATAATGTCATCGAGACTCTCAAGCTGGGCGAGTTCCAGCTCTCGCAGAGTTATTTGTTTTTCTATGATAAGCTCGAGAAGGCGAATTACTACCTAGAGTAAGACGTAGGGGAGGACGAAGCTGATGATAGGAATGTGCTTGAACTGCTTCACGAGCCGATCGATGGGAGGTTGATGTCGTATCTAAACGGTTCGCCTGTTGGAGATGGTGGTCAATGGGATATGGCCTATAACATCATCGGTAAGTCACTCTGTAACGGACCCACATTCTCCCCGTTCTATTGCTTACTCCAGCCCAAGCCAAATACGGTATCATCCCTCAAACCCTCTACCCCGAATCATTCTCCTCCTCAGCCTCTTCCAAACTCGATAACCTCGTCACCTCCAAACTCAGAGAATACGCAATTATCCTACGTATGAGAACCGACAAAGACCCAATCACCCTCCGAAAGATTAAGAAGACCTACCTCGAAGAGATATATAACACTCTTTCCATCGCCCTTGGTTCACCACCAAGACCGGATGAGACCCTCAAGTGGGATTACTACGGTCGTGATGAGAAGTTTCACTCGTGGAGGGGATCGCCTAGGGAGTTTTATGAGCAGTTTGGGAGGAGGAAGGGGATGGATCCGAAGGATTCTTTCAGTTTGGTGAATGATCCGAGGAATGAGTTTGCGAAGGTTTATACGGTCAAGAGGTTGGGGAATGTTTGGGGTGGAAGGATCGTGAAGTGTGAGTGATGACTTGATTTTCACCGTCTTCAATGCCATCATATCCATCTTATACCATTCCTTGCCCTCCCACTCCTTCCTACCCGCCGTCGCTCTTGCTGGAGTTCACTCCACTCCGCTCCATCCCAAGCCTTTATCCTCGCAGGTCTACTTTTCACCTTCCACCCGCTCCTCTTCTTTCCCAGCTCCGTATATTCTCTCCGAAGATCCTGCCTGCTCCTCCTTCGCTTGCTTTTCATTGGCAACAAAATTGACACTAATCCCCTCGCTAGACGTCAACATCCCGATCGAATCCCTCGAAGACGCAGTCATCTCCGGTATCAAAGCCAACACCCCTCTCTTCTTTGGATGTGACGTCGGCAAATTCTCCGACCGGACCAAAGGCATAATGGATACCCGTCTCTACGACATTAAAGCAGCTTACGGTTACTCGCTCAACATGACCAAAGCTCAGAGACTCATCATGGGCGATTCTTCAGCTACCCATGCGATGGTCATAACAGCTGTACATCTGGGTGAAGATGGTCGACCGGTCAAGTATAAAGTGGAGAATTCTTGGTCGGAGGCTAGTGGTGAGAAAGGTTGGTATATGATGACGGCGGATTGGTTTAGGGAGTTTGTCTATCAGGTTGTCGTGCCTAGGTCGGTGGCGGAGAAGAGGTGGGTGGATGTTATTGATGGGGAGGAGGTTAGGGAGTTGGACCCGTGGGATCCTATGGGGGCTTTGGCGTAGCTCTGGAGGATTGAGAGAGAAGGGCGGGAGGAATAGATTAGGCTAGCTTTGTGAGGGGATTTTTGTATATGGGAATGGGGATGAATCGGATAGACGCTTTATGGATAGCTTCCTTGTCAAGCACCA
>JAABUH010004608.1_pt1 | contig 11101 bp, 12 predicted proteins | sample 5559121 | NCBI WGS metagenome assembly JAABUH01 (sample SAMN10711871, study PRJNA513364) | rock metagenome | isolation source: Antarctica rocks | place: Antarctica: Victoria Land, Battleship Promontory nord | collected 2015-12-28 | reverse complement strand
GTCAGGGACTTAGCTTTCCGACACGCCGGGTGAGCGGCTCGTCACCTCGCTAAATCCTGATATCAATGCCGCCGCGGCGCGGGTTTGCTCACCACCCCTGATTCGGCGGTATGGTTAGGTCCGGGCGGGGTTTTGCATCCTTGCGCCTCGGCGCGATGATGATCGCGTCTCGGCTTTGGGACGCTTGTCACCACATCCTTCGCAGACGAAAGAGCCGCCCCGGCGGGCGGCTCTCGATGTTGTCTGGACCGTGTTGGGTCGTTGCGAGCTTCGTCAGGCGAAGCCCAGCACCCTCCGTTGCTCCTCCCATCCGATCGGCAGGGGATAGGCGACTTTGAAGGCCTCGCTGTTGAGCTCGACCGGCTGCTCGCCGGCGAGGATGGCCTCGATCATGTCTGTCGACAGGAAGGCGAGGTCGCAGGCGCGCCGCACCATCGGAACCTCGATGCCCTCGCGTTCGGCGATCTCGGCGAGCGACGAGACGGCGCCAGTCCTCAGCTCCTCGAACCAGAGGTATCCCCGGGCCAGGCGGCCGATCAGGCCGCGGTCGCGCCGCGCCTCCTGGCGATCGGCCATCACCAGCTTCAGCTCGGAGCCGCGCCGCGCCAGCCTGATCGGGATCGTGATGGCGAGCAGGTCTTCATCGGCCGCCTCGATCGCGCTGCGGTCCAGCACTCCCAGTTCCCTGCGCAAGGCATTCGCCTTCACCCCGACGATCACCCGCTCGGCCCCGATCTCGACGCGCTCGACGATGGCCTGCAGGAGATCGCGCTGCCCATGGCCTGTGGCTCCCTTGAGGGCGTCGGCGAGCTGTGCGGCGGCCGCCAGGGCCGCGTCGAGCGCGTCGGGCCGCAGCCGCCCGAGCCCGAGCTGGTCCATGAGGCGGGACTGGTCGATCAGCAGCGCGTACACGGCCTCGATCACCAGCATCTCGATCTCGTTGGCGGGCAGCCGCCAAGTGTCAGCCTCGGGTTTCCGAGAGGCCCGGCTGGATGCCGATAGAGCGGGCTCGGCGTTGGGGCCGGCCACCAGCATGCGCGACACGTAGTATCGGTAGCGCCGCCCCTTCTTGTTGGCATGCGTCGGCGTCAGCGGTGCGCCGGCTTCGTCGACGATCAGGCCGGCCAAGAGGCTCGGCGATTGTGCCGAGCCCTGACCCCTGGTCCGGGCGGCCTGGGACGTGAGCTGGCGTTGCACCGCCTCCCAGGCCTCCGGCACGATGATCGGCGCGTGCAGCCCGCGATGGCGCTTGTCCCGGTGCACGATGTCGCCCGCATAGACCGGGTTCGACAACAGCTTGTAGAGCGCGCCGCGCGTGAAGCCGACGCCGCCCAGCACCCGGCCATCGGGGCGCGGGCGCCGCTTCGACACGAGCCCGAGCCGGTCCGTCTCGACCTGCACCAGGCGCACGTTGCCCAGTTCCCGATAGAGGTCGTAGACCTGCCTGACCGTCGCGGCCTCATCGGGATCGATGGCGAGGCTCCGGTCTTGGGCAGCGTAGCCGAGCGGCACGTTGCCGCCCATCCACATGCCTTTGCGTTTTGAGGCCGCGATCTTGTCGCGGATGCGCTCGCCCGTGACCTCCCGCTCGAACTGGGCGAAGGAGAGCAGCACGTTCAGCGTCAGCCGCCCCATCGAACTCGTCGTGTTGAACTGCTGGGTGACCGACACGAAAGAGACGCCCCGGGCGTCGAACACCTCGACGATCTTGGCGAAGTCGGCGAGCGAGCGGGTGAGGCGATCGACCTTGTAGACCACCACGACATCCACCTTCCCCGCGTCGATCGCCTGCAAAAGCTGACGCAGGGCGGGCCGCTCCATGCTGCCGCCCGAGAAGCCGCCGTCGTCGTAGACCTCGGGCAGCACCGTCCAGCCCTCGTGGCGTTGCGACGCCACATAGGCCTCGCAGGCTTCGCGCTGAGCATGGAGCGAGTTGAAGTCCTGCTCGAGCCCCTCCTCGCTCGACTTGCGGGTGTAGATGGCGCAGCGGACCGCCCCTGCCCCTGCACCGGATCCAGCCCTGGCCCGATCGGATCGCGACGCGGCGGCCTTGCCGGACCGGACCTTGGCGTCGCGCGGGCTCATGGCCGGGCCTCCCGCCGGCATGCCGTTCGGGGCGAAGCCGGTGGCGTGCGGTCGGCGGCCCTGTCGGTGTCGCGCAGGCCGAAGAACGCGGGTCCGTTGCGCCGCGTGCCCGTGATGCTCGACGCGATGTTGGACAGCGAGCGATAGCGGCGGCCGCGCCAGGCGAAACGGCCGTCGGGCGACACCGTCACCTCGTGGGTCTCGCCCCGCCAGGCGCGGATCAACCGCGAGCCGGGCTTCAGGGTCGGGGCCAGGGCCGGCAGCTCCGGCGCGGTAATCCCGTCGCGCAGGCCGCGGCCGATCTGCAGCAGCGCCTTCCTGACCGCCGGGCGGATGTCGCGCGTCGCCTCGACCTGGGCGCGGTGCGCCATGGCTTTGAGCAGGAACTCGCGGCTGGCCTTGCGGGGTGCGGGCACGCCGAAGGCCGAGGCCCATTCGGCCGCGAGGTCGTCGCGGCCGAGGGCGTCGAGGCGCGCCAGCCGCGCCGCGATCGGTGGATGGGAGGTCGCGGGCATCGGGATCTCACGCGCCCGTCGCGCCGGCAGCATCCGCCCCCGCCTGGCCGGTGATGCGGTAGACCGTCGTGCCGGCCGCGTCCTTGGTCCTGGCGAGGACGTGACCTTTCTGGCGCAGGCCGGTGAGCGCCGCGCGGACCGTATGGTTCTGCCAGGCCAGGGTCTCGGCGAGGGCGGGGACGCTGGCGCCCGCCTCGTCCGACAGCAGCGCGATCAGCACCGCCTGCTTGGTGGTGCGACCCGCCGGCTCGGCCGCAGGCGGAGCGCCCTGCCCCGCGGCCGGCGCCGCGGCGGGCGCTGCGGGCGCGGGCACCGGCAGGCCGATGGCGCGGAAGCCCTCGGCCGCGATCACGAGCCCGATGCGCTCGCCGTCGTCGCCCGACCGCCAACTCTGCGCCTCGGTGGCGACCGGCACCTCGGTGACGAGCCCGGCCTTGAGCAGCGCCTGCAGCACCTTCTGCAGCGCGCTGCCGCGCGCCCGCAGCGCCGGCGGGGGCGGCAGCAGCAGGCGATCCTCGCGGGCCGCCGCCTGCCCGAGCAGCAGCAGGGCCGCGTCCGAGAGGCGGATCGGCGCAACCAGCGCAGAGGGTGCCGGGCTCTGGGTGCTAGAGGTGGTGGAGCGAGAGGTCGTCTTGGAGCGAGAGGTCGTCATGGGCCTGGTCCTGTGCACGAGGCGCCCGGGGATCGGGCGCCAGCACCGGGCAGAGCCCGGCATCGGCCAGGCGGATCGGGCGGTGTGCGGGGGAGGCTCGCGTCGCCTCCGCCTCGTCAGGACAGCGACAGCAATGCTTCCCGTGCGACGGAAGTCCAGCGGCTTCGGCGCGATATCGAGAACTATCTCGGGCGCCGGCCTACCGACCCGTCATCACCTCGGCGAGGGTCAGCGCGAGCCGAAGATCGCGGTCGCTGAGCCCGCGCGCGACTTCGCGCAGCCTCGCCTCCTGCTGGACCCGCTCGCGCGACAGGCTGGGGCTGCCCGCGACACCGTCGAGACCGTCTAGGAAGTCGGAGAGCGGCACTTTGAGCGCCCGGCCGAGGTCGACCAAGGTTTCGATCGTGGGGAGCTGGCGCCCGCGCTCGATGTTGGAGACGCTCTCCGGGGTCCGCTCGATCAGCGCCGCCAGGGCCTCCTGGGTCAGCCCGCCGCGCCGCCGCGCCGCCTGCACGGTCAGCCCCAGTCGTCGTTTCAGCTCGTCCACCATGACCCGGAGCGTGGCTTCGGGCTCATGACTTGACTACGAAGCACACTTCGTAAGTGTGTCACCCTGTCGAAGCGCGCTTCGTCGTAGGCTCTCTTACCCGAACTTCAGTCGGGGCCGACCGCCAGCGACGAGCGGAGGATGGGGGGAACGCCACGTGAACGTCGGAACAGGGGTCTTCGTGCTGCAGAACGAGAGCACGCTCGTCGCCATGCAGGCCGCGAGCTTCGCCTCGGAGGATGACTTCCAGCGGCGTTGTCACGTTAACGGTTTTTACTAGTCAAGAGCATTGGAGCGTCGTGGGCTCTAGCAAGTAAATTCAATATGTTAACGCTCCGGATCCGAAGCCAAAATGGCCCCAAAAACGTCTATACTGGCTTAGCGTGACAATGCCGGTCGGAAGCCGCCGGACATCGGCCAGGGCGGAGGAAAAGCCGGCCACCTGATCGGCCTCGGCTTCGATCCCGACTTGCGGGTCCAGGAGGCCGTCCGTTCCATCTTCGCTCGCTTCCGCGAGTTGGGCAGCGCGCGTCGGGTTCTGATGGCCATGACCGCCGAGCGTATCCACTTTCCCCGGCCGTCCGAGTCCGGCAAGCAGGTCACCTTCGACTGGACGCCGATCCGCTACCGCAACGTGATCTCCGTGCTCAAGAACCCCTTCTACGCAGGGGTGTACGCCTACGATAAAAGCGAGAAGCGGACCGATATCGTCGACGGCCGTCCCCGCAAGACCTACGGTCATGGCCGGCCTCTCAATCAATGGGACGTTCTGCTCAAGGATCACCATCAAAGCTACATCGACCGGGCCGAGTTCGAGCGGAACCAAGGACATCTCGCGGCCAATGCCTACGGCCGAGCGGGCGGGTCAAAATCGGGACGCGGCGGGCAGGCTCTGCTGCCCGGCCTCCTCACCTGCGGCCGGTGTGGTCGGCGTCTCACGGTGGCTTACACCGGACGGGTGTCGCGCCGACCCGTTTATAGATGTGATCGCCCCAACCAGATGCTGGGGCGACCGCGATGCATGAGTTTCGGCGGTCCCCGGGTCGATGCCGCCGTTACGCGTGAGATGCTGGCGGCCGTGGCGCCAATGGCGATCGAGGCCGCGATGGATGCCGAGCGGGTGTACATGGAACGACAAGGCGAGCGCCGCCGCATGGCGGATCTGGAGCTGCAGCAGGCCCGCTACGAGGCGTCTCTGGCCGAGCGGCGCTACGCGGCCTGTGATCCGGCTCCCGATGCCAGATATATCCGACAGGTACGCTGATGCGCAGTTCACCCCGATGGGCCTTGGCGCCGGCGGCATCGAGCATGCGGGTCCGCAGGATGCCGAGTTCGAACTCGCTGATGCTGCCCTTCATGCCGAGCAGCAGGCGATCGTTGGGCTGACACGGGTCATAGATGCCGTCGAGATCGATGACGCGCGCGTCCACCAGGCCGCACAGCTCGAGCAGGTGGTGCCAGTCGCGGCCGTTGCGCGACAGGCGCGAAGCATCGAAGCATAGAACAGCGCCGACCTGGCCGGCGCAGAGCCATGCCACGAGCCGGTCGAAGCCCGGGCGTGCCACCATCCCGCTGGCGGAGCGGCCGAGATCCTCGTAGATGACCTCGACCTCGCGAAAGCCGTGTTGGCGGGCGACCTCGACCAGTTCGTACTGGCGTCGACGACTTTCAGGGTTGGCCTGGACCTGACCTGGGGTGGATTGGCGCACGTAGACGACGGCTTTGCGGCCCAGAACCGCTGCCGGCAGCCGATCAGCGGCCGTCATCGGCGTGCTCCGCGGTCGGAATGCCGGCGGCCTCCAGCAGAAGGCGGGTCAACCGGGTGACGACGAGACGACGCTCGGCCGGAGTCAGCTCCTGCAGGGCGGCCGGATCGAGGCTCATGGCGAGCTGGCGTGGGACTGCCGGCCTTGGTGTTGCTCTGAGCTGCTTCTTCATGCTGGTGCTCCGGAACGGCATCGTTGCCGCTCCGGGAGTTTCGCCGGAAACCGTGCGCGATCAGCAGGCCATGAACCTCGGTGAGCGCATGGACGGCGACACGCGGCTCACCGATTTCCATGCCGGCGCAGGCGACGGGATCCAGCATCCACGCCGACACGATCGTGATGATGCCGGGCGCGACCTCAACGGATGCGAACCGGCCATCGCTGCGCTCCTGAAATCGGTGCAGCCGCAGCCGTTGGCCGGCGAACGGATGCCAGCGATATTGGATCACAACATTTTCGCCGACATGGGCAGAATGGCCGGGCGACTGCCCTTGGGCGCAAGAACTACCTGTTCGCCGGCTCACCCCGTGGTGCCGAGCGGGCGGCCTCGCTCTGTAGCTTGATCGAAACCGCGAAGCTGAACGGGCTTGATCCCGAGACCTACCATCGCGACGTGCTCACCCGGATCGCCGATCACCCGGCAAAGCGCCTCGCCGATCTCCTCCCCTGGAACTGGGCCGTGACCCGGCCCGCCGCTCTCGCCGCCTGACCCCCAGGGCCAATCGCCGAGTGGTTACATCGAACCCACCTTAGCCACCTGTCCAGATTCTCGGGAACACCTCACCCTTTGCCGTCGCTCACTTAGCGTAACGATGTCCCCCGAGGACTGGCCGCTGGTTGGGTGGTCACCGTCACCAGCCTTGAGACCTGGATCAAAACCATCCATCAAGCACGCCGACTCCTGTGATACCGCTAGGGCGCCAGGAGCCTCCTGCTCGACACTTAGGGCGCGTGCGTCACTTTCGGCCGACCGACCCTCAATTATCGCGCCTCCGTTAGCCGCAATCACAATGCTCCGGAATTCTGGCGGGTCGAGGAGACACTTGATCAGTTCGGCATACCGCGTCCATCGTACACGATACTCGCGAGCATACGACACGTCCCACGGCTTCGGACGATCCAGGAAATGCAACAGCTTGCACGCCTCCGGATTTTTATTATCTGGTCGGTTTGGTCGCACGAAGGTGTTATACTTCTGAGGTAGGTTCTTTGCTTTGCCCGCGAATGCAACGTTGAGAGCGCACTGATCATGGAAGGTCAGTCGCTCTGGTTCGCACTCCGACAGGTGAATTGCTCTATCGATGAGGCCTGCGGTAGCCTCCTGTGCGGCGTCGATCAGCAGAACGCCGGAATTGAAATACGATTCCGGCTCAACCGAGTTCCGGAGCGCTGCATCTCTAACTTCCGCGCTCATCTCCTCGATTCGCGCTGCGAGGAGGCACCCCCCGAGGTCGAGGTCAAACAACTCGCTTAGCTCTCCCTGGCAGACGATATCGGAATCAATGTAGCACAAGCGACTAAATGCGTCTAGTTTCAGCAGGTAGCGGGCCGCATATAGTCTGAAATACGCGGCTCGCGCCAGGGTCCCTCCTCCAGTGAAAATGCCGTAGGATTCACTATGCACCATGCCAGCGGTCACAAACTGCTCCTCCTGTACGATAACCACGGGAGTTCCCATTGTACGGCAGCAGCTGTCGATTACCTCCTCCCACGAGGTGGGGACGTCGCTTGAGAGAAATACGTATACTTCGACTGCTCGCGCGCTATGTCTATGGTGTGCGGCGTAGGAGCAGAGAAAAGTAAGAGCCGCGAGTACGTAGGCTCTGTCAACGCAAAGAAAAAGCGCTAGCTGGTGATCCGAAGACGGCAAGCAAAGCCCGGAGTAGGAAAACAGAATCTCGTTCTCCGGAGATAGATGATGTATTATTCTACCAGCGCCCTCCAGCTCCTTAACGCCGGTCCGTATGCAAAGATCGTCAACAAGCATTTGACGAAACAAAAGCAAGTCCTCCGACCCAGCGGTCTCGCCCTCCAACGCCACTTCATCAAGGACGAAAAGGAGTTCCCGGCAGAGGGAAGCGCGGCGGGCGACCTGAAAAAGCAGGCTCGTGCAGCCTGGGAAGGAGTGACCTCGGCGCAAGGCTCCAGTGAGTACTTCTCCTGCCCTCGCCCAGTCCTTCTGCTCCGCAAGGTACCTTATGGCAGCCATAGCTTCCCAGCAAGTTAAATCATCCCGGTCAAGATTTAGGCTATATAATCTCCCAGCGCCTTCCTGATCACCAGAGAAGCAAAGTATCTCGAAGCGACGTAAGACCATTTCGGGATGCTCATACAGGTCTGAGGACTTGATACATTCAAGCAAAGCTTCCGCTTTTGGCCACATACATTCACGGCAGTAGAAGTGCAAGAGTGCGTGCACCTCGGCGAGGGTGCCGGTAAATGAGGCCTCAAGGCACGAGCAGAGAAGTTCCGAGACCACTAGGTCCTCCGCGCAGACCCGGTCACCCGGAAGGGTAAACGCAAACATTGCTTCAACTAACAACCACTTTTCCACGTTCTCCCAACAGTTATTAGTCGACCTTAACACCTCAGTCGCGCGCGCAGCGTCGTGCTGACGGCTTGCTATCCGGAGCTCTAGGCCGAGAAGCCTAGGTACCTCGTCAACCGCGGTAGCTCTCTGAGGTTGAGCCCGGAGTGTGTCACATACTGAGGAGGCATCTTCGGCGAAGCCAAGTTCTAAAAGGCGGTGCGCCGACTGAAGTAAGAGGTAAAAGTTAAAAGTCTGATCAATCATTGCTAGACGTAGAGCGTCTCGAGAGAGTAACGGCTCCCCTCGGAGCTGGTGTAGCCGGCTTAGGACCAAGAATCCCCACGCGTCGAGCTCGTGATTGACGCGGATACTGGCCAGTCGCTCGCATGCCTCTTTGAGGGACCCGTCCTCTAACAGAGCCTCAGCGATGCGGAGGTCGGACAGATAATCGCCAACGCCGAGGATTTTCGCGGCATTGTATATGTTGACGGCTAGATTGCGATCCGTCGTAAAAGCCTGATGTGCTATGTCAAGAATCGTTTCGTGGTGCGAGGTAGTCAAAGTGCATTCGCTTGAGGGGTCTCGGGCCGACGTGAGGAAGCGCAGAATCGACTCGCCTGCCGGAAGTTCACCCTGACAGAGTGCCTGGACGATGGCTAACTCGTAGTGGGCCCAGCAGAATACGTCGAGCGAGAGAGACATCCGAAGCCAAGCCAGGGCAGCGGCGTAATCTCCTAAATAGCGGTAGTTTCGACCAATTAAGAAACAGCTATATGGAGCAATGCCGTACGTGGAGATCAGCTCAAGTGCCGAGTTATTGGAAGCGTTAAAGTTCCCGGCGCTGAAGTAGTCTTCAGCCTTGTCGAAGGTTGCCAATGTTGCCGCCATCAATGGACAAGTCTCCCCTTTTCATTGGTCACGATGTGACAGCCGTAAATTGTACGTCGAAGTAACCCTTCGGGCCAAGTCTGTTGCGTAGTCGGCCACCTCCGGGTGGTCGCGCTGTGACGGATGGTGCTTCGCGACGGTTCTGCCGACCTCAACCCGCGTTCCGAGCCTCCCGTTCAAGAATGGCCGTCCTGCCGGCCGCGCCGTCTGAGCTGAGCATGCAGCTCAAGGCCGTCTCTCTTCCTGGTCTGTATGCAGAGCACCGGTTAATGGCTCCTCCCTTACCGCGTCGAGGATGACCCACTCGCTCGCTCGGCCGGCCGGCCGGTGACGGGTGGGCCGCATCTGCTGAAACCACTTCCACCGCGAGAGGCGTGATGACAAGCGCCCGTCGCATCGTCGCTGTCCAGGCTGTTTTCGGACTGTTCGCCAACACCAATTCCACACGCGTAACGGGTTCATCTGGGAAACGATCTCGTCTGGATGCTACAAGGGCCTTCTGGTATTCGTCAGTCATCGAAGACCGTTTATGGTAAATCATTGGTTAACTGAGCGCTCCGCCCCAGGCCGCAGCCACACCGTCACGCTTCTGGAACGCTTCTTCGGTGTGATCCACACCTACGGCTACGACGCGCATCGGACGCTCGCGCGCAAGCGCAACGGCATCGTGCTCGCCCACTGCTCGGCTCACGTCAGGCGCAAGTTCTTCGATCTCGCCGAGGCTGACTCCGCGCTGATCGCCGAAGAGGCGCTACGCCGCATCGGCGAGCTCTACGTCGTCGAAGGCAAGATCCGCGGCCAGAACCTCGACCTTTGCGCGGCCGCTTGCAACAAGACTAGCCGGCCCGCCGTCGCGGCCCTGGAAGCCTGATTCAAGAACCGTCCGCGCGCAGTTCCCGGCGCTCGCCCGTGGCCGAGGCGATCCGCTACGCCCTGACCGGAGACCATGAGGATCTCTGGGGTTCATGCCGCAGCGGCCTGGACGGGATCGGCCGAGTTGTCGTTGGCCAGCCCCGGATACCATCGCTCGAACAGGGGTCGGAGCGTGCCGTCGAGGGCGCGAGTGGGCATTGTTCCGTAAGCTAGTATAACCGTTTTTGAGACAACTTTGGCTCCGTAGTCGGAGCGTTAACCCGGTGAATTTGCTCGCCACAACCGATGACACTCGAGCGCTCTCGACAAGTAACAAGCGTTGACGTGACGACGCCCACGCTGCATTGGAAGCGGGGCGGACGCAGGTCGGAGGGATCCGAAGAGGCGTGAGGGTGAGGCGCCTGAAGGCCGTAGGAGGCCCATAGACGCCGCTCGGGGTTAATCGCATTTTGGGGCGGATAACCCTTTCTTAACACAAAACTCACTATCCTTAACCACGGCGCGCGCTGCGTCGGGGCGGAGCCGCGGGTCATGAACAAGCGGTTTTCGGCGATGTTCTGCATGTTTTTCGTGAGAATCTGCCGATAAATCGGTCGATTTAATCTATCTCGACCCGACGGTTAACCTCATATAGGTCAAACTAACACCAGAGAATGCGTGACAGATGGCAATCTTCACCTCCTCGAAGAGATCGACATGCAATGTGGAACGTGGCCTCTATGTTCTGCGCTATGGCTCCTGTGCTCCAGGCGAATCACCGACAGCATCAATAGCCGTCCAAAGGGGTGACATCGACCTCGTACCGGCTCCCGGACGTTCTGCGGATACCCTGACCGGCCCGGGCCAATCCATCGCGGTGATCGCCAGAACCGCTGGTGCGCTCGATATCGTCCTCACGGCGCGTTCGGCGGCCCTAATGCCTGAAACGTCGATCGACCTCGACCTGATCGATCACGGCGTCGGCGAAGCGAGGGATTTTCAAAGCAGGCCAGTTGCCTCGTCCGTTCGCCCGACCCGTTTGATGAAGAGCAAATTCGCAATCACGGCTCACGTTTCACGCATCGGCGACGTGACCGTCGCCGATGATCAATGGGTCGCCGGCCCAGAGATGCCGCTGCCCGTCGAAGGACTGTCGATCGTCCAAGCCGATCTCGGCATCGCCATTACTTATCAGGTCATGTCGGCGAGGATGCAGGGTCGCTGGAGCGGTATCTTCCAAGAAGGAGAATTCGCTGGATCACGGCA
>JAABUH010004605.1_pt1 | contig 11104 bp, 12 predicted proteins | sample 5559121 | NCBI WGS metagenome assembly JAABUH01 (sample SAMN10711871, study PRJNA513364) | rock metagenome | isolation source: Antarctica rocks | place: Antarctica: Victoria Land, Battleship Promontory nord | collected 2015-12-28 | reverse complement strand
CATGCGCTTGCACCGCTGAGCAGTGTGTGATTTAAGACAGGAGGTGTGCCTGCTTCCAGTGCTTGCCAGTGTCAGTGTACGCCTCACGCGCTTGACGCCGCATGCGGCATGTATGGCGCTGAGTGCGGGCGGGCGGCAGTGCACCATTAGATCCCAAAGCACAGGTATGCATAGGAGCCCTGTATGGTGCAGCACCATGTGCACTGGCCAGTGGCGTGATGCCCTTCCGCAGCAGCGCACAGCGCGTGTGCCTGCGTGCTCCTGCTGGTTCTTTAACCCTGTACAGGGTTGCGCAGGCGCTGGACCTGGAGGGCAACGCGCTGGCGGACTGGGGCGAGGTGGCGCGCCTGGCGCCGCTGCCCGCGCTGACGCGCCTGTCGCTGGGCGGCAACGGGCTCGCGCGCGTCGCATACCCGCAGTCGCCGCGCGGTGCGCTGCTTACTCTGGTTGCACTGCGGCGCGCGCTCGCCACAGCGCGGCGCCCCGCCACAGGCCCGCAGCCCGCAGGCGCATGCTCCACATGGTCTTGACTGCCAGGGGCTGCGCGGGCGCCCGCTGGACTGGCCGAGCCCCGCATGTGCCAGCGCTGCAAGCTTACGTTCTTGCAGACACAGACTCAGCGCTGCACGCGCAGGCGGCGCGCCCGCGTTCGCGGCGCTGCGGGTGCTGCTGCTGGGCGACAACGCGCTGGCGGCCTGGGCGGACGTGCAGGCGCTGGACGCCTGGCCTGCGCTTGCGGAGCTGCGCCTCAGCGGCAACCTCGTGCTGCGCGGCGCGGCGGGCGGCGGGCGCTACGAGGTGCCGCCGCATGCGCTCCCACCCGAGATTGGTTTGCAGTGACGCAACTGCCGGCGCCCCTGTTGACACCGTCTGAGCTCATGTTACGCCGGGCGCCGCCGCTGTGATAAGAGATTGACAGACTGAGACTGAAGAAGTCATGTCAGAGCCGGCCCCTGGCTTTGTCTGGTTGCACTGCTCTGTGCGCTGATCCGGCGCTGTCCGTCTGCTGCGCTCGCCAGCAACCATTGCCCGCCCGCCAACGACCACCAGGCCCTCATATGATTCACAGTCAGCACATGCACCGCCCGCCTGTGATGGTGTAGCTGCGCGCGGCAGGTCATCGCGCGCCTGGCGCGGCTCTCCGCGCTCAACGGCGCGGCGGTCTCCGCCGCGGAGCGGCGCGATGCGGAGCTGCACTACCTGCGCCGCACAGAGGGCGCGCGCGCATCGTCCCGGGCGCATGCCTGCGGTGTCGTGGCTGCATCTGGGCTGCTGAGAGAGAGCGGCCCACTGCTGAAAACCTTGTCTTGTCAGGAGAGCGTGGCGTGCTGGGCCAATCACATGCCCAAGACTCGTTGCCAGCTGGGCCGGCTGCCATGGGGTGCCTGTGCCTATTCTGGACACTAGCGGCCCCGCGCAGCTGCTGCCATGCCGATCAGGGCCGTGCCGGACTCGCAGCTCGCAAAATCCGCTGCTTGCTGCTCTGCCCGCAGGTGAGCTGCAGGCCCTGCAAGGCGATGTGGCGGCCGGGGCGGCGCATGCGGCCGCGCACCCGCGGCTGCCTGCGCTGCAGGCCCGGTGCGTGCTGCCGAGCGCCAGGGGTCCCAGTGCACGCGACGCACTCGCCCTGTCTGTGCAAAGGCCTGGCAGACATCAGCCGTCGCAAGGCTGTGCTGTCCCTAGCCCAGGACTTTGGCAGCGTTCTCCGCACGGCGCACGGTGGCTCTATTGCTAGATCTTGTGTTCCGTATGTGATGAGGCAAGCGCCCCTGGGCGCGACAAGGGCGCATCGCGCTCTGGCGCGCAGGTACGGCGCCATGGGCGGCGTGGTGCCCGCGCCGCCCGGCGGCGCCGGCGGCGGCGGCGCCGCGCTGGGCGCGGGGCTGCTGGAGCTGCGCCTCAGCTGCGCCGCGGCTGGCGGCGGCGCGCGCTCGGTCGTCAAGCGAGTGCCCGGCGCGCCCCCCGCTCGCCCTGAAATGCAGCAGGCCTTATGTCGGCCAGCCTGCGCACGGCGCGCCCGCCCGGACGTCAAGCGCGTGCCTGGCCCCCGCTCATGCTCAGTCGCATGGGGACGTATGTTGCAGCTCCGCGCTCGGTGCGCGCAGGAGAGCGTGTGGATCAAGCATGTGTGCTAGTCTCGGACACAGATGGGGTGTGTGTGTACTGGCGGACCAGGCAGATATCAAGGCTGGCTGTGGCCAAGCGGGCGTCCACGGCTCGGGGGCCTGCCGGCGCGCAGGCAGCCTGACGCTGGGCCGCCTGAAGCAGCTGTGCGAGCGCCTGTTCAGGCTGCCCGCCGCGCGCCAGGCGCTGGCCGTGGCCGGCGCCGGCGGCGCCGCGGCGCGGCCGCTGGACGGCGGCGACGACCGCGACCTCGCCTTCCTGGGGCTGCAGGTGGGGTTTGGAAGCCCTACCCCAGCGCTTAGAAGCCCTACCCCAGGGTGCCGCCGCGGCCCGAGCCGCTGGGCGCCCATAACAGCGGCGACGCTGGGCTGGCAGCGCCGTGCTGGCTTTGGCCGTGTTGGCGTGCCGGCGTGCGCCTCTGTCAAGGTCACGGGGAGAATTGGCCAATTTCGCTGAGGCATGCCGTGTGAGAGGGCGCGACTGTAGACAAGCAGTGCAGGTGACTACCCATGCCTAGACTACCCATGCCTGCCGTATCCCAGCCGGCACGGCTGCGGGTGACAGACCTACCCTGTCAGCTGGGCCGTGGGGGGTCACGGAACAGTACACATTTTCACGCCTTACTGGCAAAGTACATCCACACCCGGGCTCCGATGTGGCGTGCACGACAGCCAGGCCGGCGCGGCAGGCGGGCGCGGAAGTCATCGTCACGGAGCGCGACACGGACGCCGCGCGCGGGGCTGCGGCGGCGCGGCGCGCCGCAGCGGCAGCAGAGCACGACCAGCGCGTGCTGCGTCAGCTGCAGGTAACCGGATGCGCGGGACGGGCCGGGCTGGGCGATGAATGCAGCTGCCTCTGGTGCAGTGCTGCCTGCGTCGCTCTGCATCGCTATGGGACGGCATGGTGCCCAGAGGTGCCACGCGCACAACCTTCGCTTGGAGCACATGGTTGCGGAGTATAGGAGGGACATGCCTCTAGACCGCCGTCGGTCTCACTGATACCTCAGGTCTGTCGCAGTGACGAGAGGGGCAGCAGGGGGAGCGCTGGGCTGTGTCCGCGCGTCCCCTGACGCGGCGGCGTGCGGGCGCGCGCGCAGGAAGCCGCGCGGCGGCGGGCCCCGCACCCGCCGCAGCCGCGCCAGCAGGCAGCCAGCTAGCGCGGCGGAGTGGGCTGGCCTGGCTGGGTGCAGACCTGGCTATGGGACCGGCATGCCGCGAGCTTGTTCATATGGACAGCTTGCATGCATGCTGCTGGTGAAGTGATCTGTGCAGGAGCTCTCTGTATGCATATTTGCGACGCCCGAGCACTGCCAGCTGAGCGCGCTTTTGGTGCAGTGCCTGTGACAAAGAAGGATATTGTGCGGCTGAAGCTGCTGTGCAGCCGGCCAGTGCTTGTGGGCCCTGCGAGTGTGCTGAGACTGCAGTCACAACCTATTTCTGAGATCGCGCTTTGAAAACTGGGGACGAGTGAAGTGCAGCTGAGCTGGCGCCAGCAAGTCGAGTATTTCTGGTTTCACCGCTGCGCTTTGCAAAGCCCACAGCTGCTGACTTGCTGTCATGCACGCTAAGCAGAGTGTCCAGCACTTGCAGAGCTGGCAAGCTGGCGGCACGTGATCGGCACCCTGCGCCACGGCTGCCGCGACCTCCGTCCGCACGCGCACACTGCGCTGCGCTGCGCCGCGCTGCGCTCAAGCGGCCCTGGTTGCCGCTCACGCAGCGTGGCGCTGGGCGCCGCCCCAGCCCTGATAGGGCTTACGTCAGCCGCGCTTGCGCGCGATGTGGTCGAAGAGCTGCACCTGCAGGTACTCGGGCGTCTCCAGGTGCGTGCGTGTGGTGTTGTCGCCGGGCGCGACGGCCGGGTCCACGTCGATCACCTGCCGCGGCGGCGCGCTCGCCCGTCAGCGCACAGGCTCCGCGCACGCTGCCCAACCCCACGCAGGCAGCTGGAGCGCCAGCGGCCCGCGCCAGACGCGCCGGAGGCCAGCGCGTCGACGGAGGGGTAGGAGGGTTGCAGGGGCGGCTTGCGGGCGACGCCCCAGCGAGCGCGGCGCGGCGTGCAAGCGGGCGGTTATGGCGGCAGGGCGGCACGGGGAAGCACCTTGCGGTCGCGCTTGTTCTTGAAGAGCATGCTGGCGCCCTCGTCCAGGACAACCTGGCCGCCCGCCGCTTACGAGGTTAGGGTAGGTCAAGGTGTCCAGTGCAGGCGGCCCGAGCGTTGAGCGCGCGCTCGCCATGGCTGGTCACGACCAGGGCACACGGCCGCGAGCGGCCCCAGCCGCGCATGCGGCCCGCCCCCACACGAGGCGGAGCGCGGCGCGCCAGGGCGCGCGCGTGCCTGGAAGCTGGGCGTGTCATTGGGTCAGGGTTGGGTCGGGGTTGGGTCAGGGTTGCATCCCGGCGCGCGCGCCTGGAAGCTGGGCGTGTGGTTGGCGGTGGACGTCTGCGTGACCCAGTTGAAGAAGCTGAGGTCGCTGCGCCGCGGCAGCAGGCGCCGCCGGCCCGCAAACACCGCCTCCATGTCGCCCTCCTGGCCCAGCCTGCCGCGCCGCGGGCAGCGGCCTCAGCCGGCTGCGTCCTCGTGCTCATGCCCTGATCGTCACAGACCCTGGCCCGTGCGCCCTCCTGCCCTGCGCCCTCCTGCGCCCTCCTGCGCTGCCGCGCGCGGGCTACAGTCCAGCCGGCCGCTGCTGCTGCTGCCGTGGCAGTCAACCCCTGTCTGTCACCGCTCTGCCCCTGCGCCGTGCAGCCTGCATGCTGCGGGGCTTCCGGCGGCGACACCGCACGTGCGTGCGCGTCGCATGCACTCCTTGTAGGACAGGGCAGCGGGCCTGAGCTGAGGCTGCATAATGTCGCAGGTCTTCAGCAAGACGCCGCAGGCAGGTGCGGCATGCCATGAAAGATGTCGCCGGTGCCGGGCCCCAGAATGACACGTGAAAAGCAGGGCGAGCCGCGCTCCCGCTGCCACGCAGCCTCAGCGTGCGCGCACGCGCCTGTGCCCGAAGTCGATGTAGCCGGACACCTCCTGGCCGCCCGGGTTGCGGTCGCGGATGTACACGATGGTGCTCAGGCGCCCGCTGCGCACGTCGGCCTCGCGGTCCGCCAGCGCCTGCCGGAGACGGGTCGCGTCACTGCTGCGGTAATGCATTGCGCATGCATTGCGTACCACAGAGACTGTGATGAGTTGGTTCAATTGGCCGTCCCAGCCTCCAGCGGCCACCTCACTGCATTTGAGCGTCTCCTCATGCGGCGGCGTCCGCTTGCTCAGTGCCACCGTGTGAGCAGGTCAGGGTGCCGGGTCGGCCAGGTGAGCGGCGCTGCCTCTGGCAAGCAGCCGCGGCGGGCCCAGGTATGCAGACGCGGTGCACTACTCTGCAGGGTGGAGCACGGCAGTCGAGCTGCAGCCTGTGTTTGCCGGCAGGGCGGCCTGCGTGCCACGCCCTGCGCCGGACCTGGAGCAGCGGCTGGCCCGGAAACGCGCGCCCGCCGCTGGCCACCTTGGCGTCGTCCTTGTGCAGCGCGGCCTCGCGCGCGTCCGCGACCGCGGCCTTGCGCGCGTCGAACTCGCCGCGCTTAGCCACCTCGCCGCGCCCGTGGTACCTGGCCTGCGCGGGGCCGCGCTTGCGCAACGCCGCCGCCTGCTTGCCGAGCTGGCCGGCTCCTTGATCTGCCGCCTGAGACTAGCACCAGCTAATTAGCGCTGGCGCGAAGGCGGCAAAAGCTCCGCCCTTCGCAGGTCCGCAGTCTCGCACGCTGAGTGGTTGCAAGCGCTTGATAACACCCGACCAAGCACGTGCGGCGCGCAGCAGGCCTCTGTGAGGGAGTGGGGTGCGGGAGCAGGTGCGCCGCACCCGAGCTCCACCAGCTGGCGCGCGACGGCCGCGCTGTCCAGGAAGTACAGGTCCGCGGCGGTGATATGGTGGTCCAGGTACGCCTCATACCTGCGCCGCCGCGCGCAGCGAGCGCGCCCGTCAGCGGCTTGCCGCCGGTTGGGAGGCCGGGCAGGGGCCATGGAGCGCGTGCGCACGTGTCAAACTGGTCCAGCACCGCCGCGTCGCCCGTGGACAGCAGGTCGGCCTCTTCGTCCATCTCACGGTGGTGTGGTGGCTGTGCCTGGCGCAAGGCGACGCTGTGTGTGGAGGCGCACGGAAGGGGAGCGCACTGGTCGGCCGCGCCTATTTCAAGTCTTGCTTTATATTTCGTCTACATGGTGGACACTGCCACGCTGACTCCGTGACAAGAGCTACCCACGCAGTCAATTCTAGCAACGCTCGTTCGTTCAATTCCGCGGCACACCGTTCAGCTGTGAGGGCATAGTTTGGTAGTAACGCCCTGCACCCTGATGAGAAAGCTAAAAAGCCTTGCAAGCATGGGCTTGCTGCAGCCATTTGCGCGGTCTGCCTAATAACGAGCTAACCATAAGCCGTGCCTGGCGCCATCTCCAATGATGTGATGCCCGCGCCTGTAACAAAAGCATGCGTGGAGTCCCCTGTGACGGGTCAGCTGCAGGTGCTTGCCCAGCGTTGAAAGCCATCACTGCAGGCCTTTATACTTTCCAGCCTGCAGCCACCAAAGCTCTGCCCAATTATATTTGCATGGCAGTCGCCAGTGTAGCGCTGCTCTGGAGGCAGGCCTAGGGCGCAAGGGCGTCCGGCATGGCTGGGGCCGCGGCCGGAGCCGCAGACGATGCCCAGCCCGGCATCTCGCGGTCGTGGTGCATGTGGTGCGTGTGGTGCATGGAGGGGTGGTGGCGGCCGCCGAGCGATCCCTCTGCCTCAGGAAGGCCCCACTCGGCCGGCGCGCCCGCGCCCTCCCAGCCGGCCGGCAGCTGGTCCCACGGCGTCGCGGCATCGTTGTGGCTGTGATGGTGGTGGTGTTTATGCGTTTCCTCGCTGCCCCACTCAGCCTGGTCCCAGCCTGCCGAGCCGGGCGCCGCTGCCGCGGCCGCCGCCATCCAGTGCGCCTTGGCGCGCGAGCGCATGTCATCGTAGCGCTGCCGGTCGTGGTCGCTCAGCGCGCCGCGCTCCTCGTGGCCGCCCCGGTTGCCATGGTCATGCGAGTGGCCGCGCCCGTGCTCGCGCATGCCAGCGCCCATGTCGGGCTCCTCGCCCACGGGGTGCTCCGCCCGCGCGCCGGGCAGCTCCATCTGCGAGGGCTCCAGCATGGCCAGCGGCATCATGGCGGCCTCCTGGGCGGTTTTCGGGGCAGCGTCGGGGCCCGGCAGGGTCATGGCGTCGGCCGGCGCCTCCCCGCCCAGGCCCAGGGCGGCCGCCAGCAGGTCGAACAGCATGCCCGCCGTGTCCAGCGCGCGCTGCTCCAGCGGGCTCAGGGTAGGATCCGACTGCGCGCCCTGCTGCGCGCCGCCGGGCGCGCCCGCCTCAGCTGGGCCGCCAGCCTCGGGCGCGCGCTCGGCCCGGCCGTGGCCGGGGCGGCTCGCGCTGAGGCCCGGGCCGCGGCCGTCCTGGAGGGTCAGGCCGCCGCTCTTGAGCGTGATGCCGCCGCCGCCGCCGAGCGTCATCTCGGATGGCGCCGCCGCAAGGTACGCGCTGACAGCATCGGCCCTGCCAGGAGCACACCGGTCAGGACGCGCTCGGCTGCCGCCTGATTTGCGCATGTCGAGGCCAGCCGCAAAACCAGGGAGCTCAGCGGCGACAGTATAAATTCCTTAAACATGCAAAGCAGTTCGCTGTGGCTGTCACTGCATGACGCTGCCAACACGCAGGATGGACAGCCTGAGCTGACAGGCATGCGTCTGTGCAGAGATGCGGCGGCGCGCCCGGAGGTGCGGTCCGCCGGGCCGCCCTCGCGCAGCAGCCGGCGCGCGGGCGTGCTGGTCGCCAGGCGTGCGCGCGCCGCGTCCCACCGCGCGGCGCCCATGCGGTGGACCGCCTCCACGATGTGGTCCCAGTGCGCGGCCGCGGGCGCTGCAGCGTCCGCCTGCTTTGCGTGCGGCACGTGCGCGTGCACATGCTTGTGGGCCATGTGCGCCGCGCCCGCCGCATGAGCGGGCGCGAGCGGCGCGGGCGCGCCCTGCGCGGACGGCGCGCTCTCGGGCGCCCAGGCCGCGATGAAGGCCAGGGTGTCGGACGGGGCGGGGCCGGCCGCGGGCAGGCCTGGCGCCGACTCCGCGGCCGCGCTGGAGCCGCCAAACATGCCGGCGGGCAGGCCGGGCAGGCCGGGCATGCCCAGAATGCCGCTGCTGGCGCCGCCGCCGAAGAGGCTGGAGAGGAAGTGCGTCGCCATGGACAACGGGTTGGACAGGAAGTCCTGCGCAGAGACACCGTGCGTGCGAGCGTCCGCGCTGGAGTGCGAGGGCAGGCTTGGCAGGGCGCGTATGCCGCGAATGCACACAGACACTGTGTAACGTGTTTGCACAGAGGTAGCAAACAGGCTTTGCTTGCACATGTCAGCATCTGCTGCGGGAACACTCTTTGCTGCAATTGCAGGAGCAGGGGCTTGAAGCAGGAGTCGGTGCGCACGGGCTGGCTGGCTGCAGGTGCAGTCAGCGCGAGTGCAAACATGCAGGGCAGTAGGAGCGCCTGCGCGGGGAACCAGGCGCGTTGGCGGCAGGCCACCCGTTGCGTGTCAAGTGCGCAAGAGTGTGCGGTTCATACGCGGTGGACTGTAGTTCCACAGCCACACCAAGTTCAATGACCAAGCAACAGAGATGGAACTTACGTACCTTGAACGCCCCCATCGTGTGTCTCACGAGGGAGAGCTGTGTACCAGGCCCGCCGCCAGCCACTCTCGACGGCCTGAACGCCTGCAAACGCAAGGCTCTTTGAGAAGCAAGCGGTCCACGGCGCAAGCAGGACCGGCGGGACTTGGGACAGTAGCTGTACCCGACCAGCGTGCTGGAACGAGAGTCTGTGCCGCGGCGTGATCGGGCTTGGGCCCGGGGCAGGTGAGCAGGACAGCAGCTGAGTTCTTGGAGATTGAATCTGCCGGCGTTGCTTTTAGGTTACTGAGTCCCATCGCGCGCAGCGGGAATGTGAAGTCCTGAATGGCGTGGCTGCAGTTGTCTGGTAGCACACTTACAGCAGGTGCTGGCTACATCCTCCTCCTTCAGTGCAGCCGAGAAGTACAATGAGGCTGCCTGCAGGCGGATGTACATGCCTGAGGACACATGCGGCGCTGCCCGGCCAGGTGCGGCTGCGCATCTCGTCCGAGTTGCAGCGGCACATCCACGCCTGGGCCGCCCAGCCTGGCCTGGGAGTGCAGTCCGTGCCCGCGAGCGGGGCCGCGCTCACCGCGGAGCAGGGCGGGCGCGCTGACCGACGGGCGGAGCACTTTCGCCTTCCACGATCAAAGAGCACACACCGCTAGCACAAGTCATAATGCTGGACGGACTTTAGCAAGCCACGCCAGCCATGGGTGTCGCGGATCTTGAGCAGGGCACGCGCGCCCCCGGTGAGCTCACTCAACCCATTATGCGGAGGCACCTCGCGGCTGCTCGCTCATACTGGCTTTATATAAGCTGTCTTGCTCCTTGCAGAGCCGCGCTCACCCCTTGCCCCCCATCAGCGGCCGTGCGCCCCCGCAACTCCGCTGATCTTGGGTGGCACACGTGCGCAGAGACCAGCTTCGCCAAGGCCGCACCGGCAAAATCCAAAGGGACCGACAGGTCGAACAAGGCCGCGCGAGCACCCGGCGCGGCCCGGACGTATGGCCAGGTGGCGCAGCCGGCACCCGGTCGAGCTCCGTGAGCGCCCTGTGAACGCGCCGCCCTCCTATGATGAGGCGGAGAGCTGCTGCAACATTCAGTGGATCCTTTTCATCTTCGGCCTCGTTTTTGTCCTGCCCAGCTACATCGCCACTGTGCTACCGCTGTGCTCCGAGCCGAGGTTCCCGACCCGCGGCCACAAGTGCGCGCACCCGCTCGAGACGCTGTCTTGATAGGGAGCTGTTCCTGTAGCTTGATGATGCAGTATTACGCATACTGCTGGCCCTTGCCTGCTGCACAAGAGCGCCGCGGTTGCGCTGGCGTCCCCGTGGCTGACAGCAGCAGACAGGGCACACAGCATCACGACTGCTCCTTGGGGTGGTACACATCCAGCGCGGGCCTGCCCGTGCAACAAGCTGGCCCCGCTGCGACGGCGCCACTAGCATCGGTCGTGCACCACAGCAGCGCTCGTCCTGCTGCTGCATGCGCATGAGCAGCGCGCGCGCGCGCAGGTACGGCTGGAACGCAAACTTGATCCTATCAATCGTGTACACCTCAGCGCTCATCGCCATCATTCCCGCTGTTCTTACTACCGGCAGTCATCACCGTCTTCCAGCAGTTCAACCTATGTCCCAATCTACGTCGGCTCGACATACTATCCGCCCTCGTCGACTGGCTCTAGCTACCGTGCATCCCAGTACAGCCCAGTCGGGTCCAGCCGTGCCAGTCCTTCCTCCTACAATTCAGCGCGGGTGGTTCTGGTGGATCTTACCGAGGCAGGCATTTGTGAGCACTGCTGCAGGTGCCTGCGCCGTGTCACATTTACGCGCGCAGGGTGACCGGGGCGGTGGCTCTCAGCAGCGCATGCCAGCCTGTTGACAATGCGCAATGCTTGTGCATGAAGCAGGTTGAAGACCAGGGTTGGGCGCAGAGTGTCTGTGTATTGCTTTAAGTAATTAGCTGAGGGGGCCCCCTTTGATCACGTAGTGTGCCCAGATAGATAGATAGATTTATTACACTACGCAGCCCCAGCTAGGCTGATGAGCGTCGGTCCTTAGTAATCAGGTCATGTTGTCTCATGCACTCATACGTGAAACAGGCCACACCATACTGGTCTGCCTGCCACATGAACAGCTTCACCGTGCGCGGTGAGGTAAACAGGTGCGCATACCTGTCCCTCACACTTTGCAGCGCACGGCACTCAAGCAGCACATGCCGCTCGTCTCCCAGAGCGCCAGAGTCGCAGCACTGACAGACCCGCTCCTGGCGCTCTGGGATATCGCGGTTGTATATCGGTAGGCTATACATCGCCCCCATTCTA
>JAABUH010004604.1_pt1 | contig 11105 bp, 7 predicted proteins | sample 5559121 | NCBI WGS metagenome assembly JAABUH01 (sample SAMN10711871, study PRJNA513364) | rock metagenome | isolation source: Antarctica rocks | place: Antarctica: Victoria Land, Battleship Promontory nord | collected 2015-12-28 | reverse complement strand
ACCAGTTTTTGAGCAAAGCCCTGCTAGGCAATGCTGCTGCATAAGCCATTGTGGTGTATGCAATTGTGACAAAAGGCATCTTTGTGTAGTTTAGTCCAACCTAATTCTACCTGACAGGGGTTTGTGATTTGCAGCTGCCACATACACAACCACTGGCTATGCTCCAGCACCAGCACCTGGAATGGGTTGATTTTGAGGATGAATCTGAGCCTTTTGATGACTTTCTCCTGTACAAAACCCATTCCATCAGCTCTTTGACTTGACAGATGCAATACAAGTTTGACGTCAGCTTCTCAGCCCAACAACCAAATTTGCAGTGGTGACTGTGGACATGGCCCAAGTGTCTGATAGACTAATACAATAGACAACAGGGTGTGTCGGCAATCTCAATCATCATGGCTGTTGACATTGCACACTTGTGGTATGCTGAATTGTATGTGCAATTGAAGTGTAACAATGATCTGTACTGCACAAATAGCAAGCACAATTGTAGCTAGAAGCATTTGTGGCTACCATAACCGTTTCGTCAATATGAAATTAGAATGTGTCCTTGTAATTATTGAGCTCATTGTTCCGTGAGCTAATTGCTTATCCCGTATTCGACTATGTACGGCTGACATGACCATTTCCGACATACGACCATGCGCAAATCAGGGGGTGACAGCTTGTCTCACCTGCAGGAATGGTATTGGTGCAAAGTGGCCTTGTTTCATTGCAACCAGGGATCTGTGCTGATCACATCCGTTAATGATGATGTGACCCAGGCATGTCACAGGGCTCTGCAAATCCATTCTACCAATGAATGAAGATAGTGCTGACCATGCCACGAAGCAGTCTGCACAGCCGTGTTGCAACAGCGCACAGCTGTGGTGGGCTGCATGCAGCTCAGCATGCACAACTATGTATCATGACACATCTGAGCTGAGGTCACACATCAAGCCGTGTGTCACTTTCAGGTCACAGACCCCGTGTGTATGCACAGTATAAGCATGTACACAAGTTCGAACAGTGCGTTACATACGCGCATCGGTACCAGACAAATTCATCGCAGCTGCCTGTCACCTGCAGGCCTATTGTGAGTTGTGCCTGCTAGCTGTGTGTGTGTGTCTTACCCAGAAACAACCAACCTATGAACAGCACTTTGTGGTGCGATGACCATTTGTGTGATACAAATGTTGTTTACAGCCCGCAAAATCAGCTCATGTATGTAATCACATACATCATTCCATGAAATTGTTCCGTGCAACTGCAACTGCTGGTAAGACCTTCTGAGACGACGCGCTTGTGCTGGAAAAGCCTTGCACCAGCAAGAGGGCAACGCTGAAGGACTGTGTGTCAACTGTACAGCAGTGGTTGCATAGCTGGTCAGCTTCAAGTCAGCCGACTCCATTTGGGTCAAGTTGTTGGTGCACAGGGCAGAGGGTAAAGATAGGGAAGGGCAAAGGCAAAGGGCGAAAGGCAAACAGCAAAAGGCGGGAGATTGCACAGCTAGCAAATGTCAGTTCTGCGCAATTGCATTAGGTGTCCCACCCATTGAGCGTCGAGCTTTGCAACAGAGTTCAGTGAGCTGCATATCAAAGCACTGTGATAACAAAGCTTAACTGTTAAAGTTGCAGTGGCTGTGATGGAAAGCAGCTGTAACTGACAAGTATTCAGCCAGTGCTTGACACATCCTGAAATTGTTGGGATCCCAAAACAAGTCTCCAAGGATGCAGTGACTGTGATGACAAGCAGCTGTAATTGACAAAGCTTGAGCCAGAGCTCTATATGACGTTCTGTGTCTTCAATTGCCGAATCCAGAAACAAGTCCCCAAGGATGCAGTGGGTTGCTTAGATTGCAGGGCTTTGTGGTTTTTCTGCATCAATTGAGAGTTAGGATTGATTGAGAATCAGGATTGATTGAGAGCCAGGATCAATTGAGGTTCAGCATTAGTTGAAAAACAGGATCAATTGAGAAACAAGATTGATTGAGAGTCAGGAACATTTTGCGCTCAAGCAGCATTGGATGCCAAGGCAGAACAGCAAGGAATGCTTGGGTGGCTGCATAAAGCATCCGCATCCACATGCACAACGCAATGTGTAACAATGTGTGACAATGTGTTAACAGCAATGCCGCAGAGAAGACATACCTGCTGAAACTTTGTTGTACAAAATGCTGACACTTGAAGTGGTGACATATGCAATGCTACAGAAGTTGGTGGGGACTGCTTCAATGTTGACTGTGCAGTGCCACTACGTCAAACAGTGCAAACATCACTGCACAGGTCAATTACATCAATAGACCAGTGTCAAGTCAGCCATCTGCAGACAGTCTGTGTCGACCAGTCTGTAATGTCCCATGAAGGCTGCAGGATACAGTGTTGTGATGAGCACACGTGAAGATGGGAAGGGTCAACAATGACTGTCTGCAGGTGGCTCAACCCAATGAAGGCTGCATGACACAGTATTGTGATGAGCACTTGTGAAGATGCAGCAGCCAGCGTATGCTAGATATGTTATCAGTCACGCAGTAGACACTTTGAGTTATTGTGACCCATGTACTGTGTCAGTTGCAGCGTGCTCTTGCTGAGGGGACGTGTGTGATGCCTGTCAAGATATCCTGACCAAGCAGCGTTAGAAACAAGCTTGATAGCAGACGCCCAAGGGCGCAGCAGTAAGGGCAGTGTAAGTACTCAGTAAGGCCAGGTGCAACTGTACAATAATTGTGTTGCTGTGTCATTCAGGCCCATCATGTGAACTGTTGTCAGTCTCATCGTAAGTGCGCATGCCTGAAAATTGAGCTAGCCCAACACTACAAAGCAAATGAGTCTGTCTCTTGGTCACTCAGCAGTTGCCGCCATGATGTGATGAGCTTTCCCACAGCGTATGTATGAGACAAGCTTCAGGATGCGACAAGCCCCAACCAGGCGCATAGCAGGAGGATCAATGTTGAAATGTTCATAGTGTGTCTGTTCTTTGCTTTGTCTTCTCTTTCCTCATTTTCTTTTTCAGACCTGGCACGGTTGAACACATCAAAACTGTTACAACTGTGTTCACTGTTATTTGCGCTTTGTCATTGATGTATACAAACGAAGCAAGTGAATGCTATAGCAGCAGCATGCTGGCTTAGCAGGCATTTTGCTTGCCAGCATGCTGCGCAGTAGTGATCTGGCACAGATGTGTGCACTTTCGCAGAATCCTTGCAGCTGTCTTTGCAGGCAGTTGGACATGTGCACAATGATTGGTTGCAAAATGCTGAGCACAGCAATTGCAACCATGCCTGGCAGGCTTCCATGCACATTGGCTTATCTGACGAGTTCATCAAACACGCAGCAAACCAATGCATCAGGAAAGTGATGGCTCAGTACTAGTATCAACAGAAAGGTAAACAGATGAACAGCTCAACCAGGCAGGAATGTAGCCAGTAGCAGCAGGTGCACTCTTTGTCACAGTCAAGGCAGAAAGCAAAAAGATTAACTCTGCCAAAAGCCTCTCTTTGCAATGCAGCAAATCTGGAACAGCAGCATTAGCCAGACTCCTAGCATGCCGGTGACATAGGCAGGTTCACAATGTGTTGTGCTTAGCTGTCTTGTGATGCATACTCTGTATGCATACATATATGTATGTATATATCAGGGTACAAAGCAGTCCACATCGTGTGTACATTAGACTGGGCATGAAGATTGCAGGTATATATATATGTATGTATATGTACGTATATACCAGAGAACAAAGCAATGTTATGTCCACAGCGTCGACGTCTGTACATTAGACTGGGCATGGAGACTGCAGGTACACTCATACTGAATTGAACCTGTATAAGTTACGACTTTGTCAAGCAATGTGATGTAGTATATGTGTGCTGTTGCCTGGTTTGCACTGGCTGGTTGATTGCATTTCCACACGAACAAGTACACGTACTTTTGAATTTATGTTGCACAGGTCACCCCGGTGAGAGGCTGACTTTTCATAATCACAATGAACTGCAACAAGCGCAAGTTGTTGTGGTATCAAGCACAAGAGACAATCAAGAAGCAGCTGGCCTATTTACACAAGAGTCTTTTGCTAATGAAAATGCATCATTGGAAGATTGACGTCAGTAGCAACTGCTTTGGTTTTCTGGCCTAACTACATATAAAAGAATTGTACACCAGTGCAACATCTTTATTGCAACAGCTTTGCATGCCCTGATGCAAAAGTAGCGGTGCAACCTAAGCTATCTAGATAACTGTCATAACTGCATATCTACACTTGCCAGTCTACACCAACATGTAGCCTGTCTGTTGGGCAGAGCAGCTGACAAAGGTTGAAGGGCCGTCTGTAGTGTACAACAGGACTCATCGAAGACGTCTCTACATGGCAGGCGCAGGTGCAGCTGCGCCCGGAGTGTACGTCTCAGCTGCAGGCATACAGAAAAGGTTTAGCTGAAAGGTCCTGGAAATGCAGTGTATCTGGAATCGGTGAAGGTTGATCTCAACTTTCAGATTCAAGGCAGAATGTCAAGGAGCGACAAGCAAGGATGTGCAGACAACTTACCCTCTTGCAGCATTCGTTCACGCAGAGCTGACACTTCCTCCAGCTCAGCAAGGATCCTCTGGTGCTGCTCGGCCTCAGCCATCTTGCTATCCTCAGTGTCAGCCAGCAACTTGCGGGGCTCGGCGCAAGCTCCGATTACAAGTAGTGCAGCGAAGAAGATGGCAACGTTCACCCTGTTCATTTTTATGATCTGCGCAGAAGGGACAGCCGTCAACAAGTTGTGATCAGGTATACCTGGTTAAAATCAGGTAGATCACCAATAACAAAGGCAGAATGCATAGCTTGCATAGCGACGTCACACCAACTGGTAAGCAACAAAGCCTTAGGAAGACGTCTACCTGTAGGTGAGAAGGAACGAGAAGACAAATTAGCCTCGGCTGCAGAGGGGCAGCAGGAAGATGCTAAGAAGGCTGAAGGCAGAAGGAGGTGGAAGGCGGCAGTGTGGCGAACACAACACAATCTCGAAGCTTTGTATTGTCCTCTCCTGCCAGGAACACCGCGTGTTTTCGCGCTTGCGTGAAGTCCCTCCAAAAGCTTCGGTGTACGGTGCGGCTTGAAAGGTGTACAAAAAGTTGACTAATGTTGAGCTGCTTGCAAAGGCTGTTCAGTGATGCAGTTTGCGCAGAGCTGTCTCGAGATCAGGAATGCACGGATGTCTGCATCGAGCCAGCAGCGCTCTGTGCAGATCAACATGCATGCGCAGGCAAATTAGGGTCGCATGCTGTTTTACGTTTTGCTTGCAAGTGATCAGACTTGTTGGCTAAAGCATATTGCACATGTGCGTTACATTACATGTGATCTCTCAAACAATCGATGATGTCCTTGCTCCAGCTGGTCCTATGAGCTGTTGATGAGCATTGCAGTAATGTGATCGAGATACCGTGTGTGAAAAAAATCTGCCAAGAGTGCAGCTGAGTCTAGGCTGTTGCATCCGTTGCAAGGCTTGGCAGGTGCATGCAGAAGAAGGTTCAGTAAGAGGAAGAACCCAGGGTGAAACGCATGCAGCTACGATTCAAAGCGCCTAGCGAGTTGACTCAAGATTTGGAGGGATAGTGGGACACGCCCATGAACGGCGCAAAGCGCTTTTGTCACAATACAAAGCCGAGCCAGCACTGCTCCAGTCATCACATTTGCTCATCTCGCTGTCCTGTCTGACTGCCCCAGCACAAGCTGCTAGCACCAGATCCAAACTCTCTCAAAAAACGTCATTTAAGTAAGGTTGCTTCGAAGCTGCCTAGATGACTTGTTGCACCCAGATCTTGCTAGCTATGGCGTTCACGTCTTCATAAAGTTTTCGCCTTTCTACCTTTCGACATCACTCGCTATGTCGTGCAATCTCCTAGGGTTCAGCGATCTCTCCTGCACAATGTTGTTTTTACTTTGCCTTGCCACCGCACTTGCTGAGTCTGCTGTTCTGAAGGCATTGTAATCTTTGCTTGCTGACATTAGTTGGTTGCTGGCAGGCGTAGATCATGAATAAGGTCAATATCGCAGCCTTCTTGATGGCTCTTCTTGTTGTCGGTGCGGTCGCTGCACCTCGCAAGGTGCTTGAGACAACAGAAATTAGCGATGCTGCCGCGTCTTCCGAACAACACCAGAGGATCCTAGCTGAGCTAGAGGAGGTCAGCCAACTGCGCGAGAGGATGCTTCAAGAAGGTGAGATCTTGTTGCAAATCTGCCCTGTCTGGTAAAAAGTTATGCATGATTCATGTTTGCTTTTTGCCTGTGCATATCAGATGTTGGCCTGAGGTGCTTGTGCATCCTGGCTGTGTTGATGGTAGCTTTGCATGGTTGCAACTGTAAGTGCTGTCTTAGTTCCTTCTCACACACAAATCATAGCTCAGCTATGCTGTCTCACACATGCGCTGACACTACACCGGCTTTTTGTCTGCAGCTGAAACATACACCTCCGGTGCCTCCGCACCAGCCCCAGCATAAGTTGAGTGGATTTGGCATACTGTACTGGTGTTCACTGTTGGCTATTTTATCAAGATCAATTTGATGCACTCAAATGACAAGGAGGAGATGATAGTAGACTGAAGGATTATTATTGCTGTATCAGTCTGTATTTATGTCACGCCACATTGGCTGATTCAATGTAGAGTGTCCCAAGCTCATTCTTTGCGTTTTGTAGATAGGTTCACTGCCATTTCTTTGATACTGTTGCGAACTCAAAGTTGTCACAAACAGGTGTGAACAACTGATTCTGCACTGTAAATGGCTTGCAATCTGTATGATGACCTGGTGTGCTTTGCATCCCGTCCAATCACAGCATATATAAGCAGCTCTGTGTTGCACATTTGCAACACTTGTAATGCAGCCAAACCTTTTTTGTGATTGGCCTGTCATTGGTAGCAAGGAGTAGTGCCATCAGTCAACACCGCTTTAAAATTTCCCCCGTACCTCTGAAATTGACTGGAAAAGCTGCATCATGGATCTTGCATGCATGACACCTGTCCAGTGTTGTAATTTGCTACTGACGAGGACCATGTAAAGCCCTGAGCTCCCTTGTGTTACACTTGCTGATGTGAAATCTCAATTCAGCATGCATGCTCAGTGTTGTGCCGCAGTACGCTCGACGAAATCTGCGGCACTGCGTGCAGTATACGCAGTACGCCGCAGTACCGCAGTGTGATGCGGCGAGTTACACTGTGTTGTTGAAACTCCGAGTGGTGCCATTCGACGTCTTTCATTGCGGGCATTCCAATTCAGCAAAGAAAGTTTTTTCCCCAAATATTTTATTTCTGATTTGTTTGAGATGGAAATACTTATAAATCAGCAAGTATAGTATCAAATAATAACTTAATGAGTTATTTCAAATGAATAAATACCACAAAATATTCAACCGCAGTACCCGCAGAACGGGGGTTCCTTCGCCGCGTACTGCGCCGCGCGTACTGCGGACTGCGAGTACTGCGGACTGCGGACCTGCGGCACAACACTGTGCATGCTGTTGATGGAGTTGGAGTCACACACACATGTGCAAGGACATGTAACTCCAATCCCATGAACAGCAGGCCATTTTGTCTCATGACCCTTATCTTGTTTCGCGTCCACGCAGTTATTCTTGACACCATACAGCTGTGCAGCCACAGATGACAATCCTGACACTATGATGTTGTGAGTGTCTAGCCTGTCACAGTGTTAACAGTGTTAAGTGTCCCAAGGTGGATGCTACCTGAGTTTGTATGTGCCAAGGATGCTCTCTGTGCCACCAGAATGTGAGGCTGAGACAAAATGCTTTTACATGCCTACCCCTAGTGTGACACCTGCCGTGAGTGGCACAAGGCTGGAGCTACCTACAATCACACGTGAACTGGTGTACATTGCAGTGCTACCGAATACTTCCAGTTGCAAATACTCAGCAGGTACTCCTGAGTCCAGTACTTTGCCTCAGCTCCTATAGGTTCTCCTGAAATGCTGGAAGCCATTGACCTGACACGAGAGATAGAATGTGCCAGCCAGCTGGCAAAGCCCAGGCTCGACTTTGAATCAGAGTTTGAATGATGGTTCTGATTGGGCGGTAACGAGAATATCGAACGGCAGGTTTCGCCCTGGGCAGCTTTGCAGTCTTCGAGCTTGTGTCTTGTTGTTTTCCTCCAGGCTCCTCAGCATCCAGCCGACAGGGCCTCAAAGACAGCACTCGGTCACTCTACAAAGTGCTGCGGTCAGAGTCTGTTGGGAATCATCAAGGTGCGCTGGGGTTTCACTGTGGTGTCCTGAATTAGCATGCAGGCGGGCACTGTCGTCGAGCAATCGCAATACTGCCGACAACGAATGCTGCTTGATGTGCAACACATAGTGTCTGCGCGATTTGTCTTTGCACGACTCGTCACGACAGTCTGAAACTGCTCGCTGGCGGTACAGTCTCGGGTGATCACTGTCATCACGTCCGCGTAATCTGCGCTCTCCAGCCTGAGTAAGTCTGAAATTTACAGGTCGCTATCGAGATGAACAAGTTCAACGTCGCCGTGTTTTTCGCCGCCATGCTGATTGTAGGAGCTTGCGCAGCACCACGCAAGATGCTGATCAGCTCAGAGACGCAAGAGATGGCAGACGCTGCAGAGCACCAGAGAATCCTCGAAGAACTTGAAACCGTCCAGGCTCTGCGTGACAGAATGCTTGCTGAAGGTACGCCTTCGTCTTTGCCTTGCATTTTGACGCTGCCAAACAAGTCAAGTCAAGATTGAAATGCACTTCTTCCAGAGAAGCTTGCACAGTGACTGTCAAGGACTATCAGGACTGTACCGGCTGTTCGCGCTGCCCTTGCAAAAGTAGCCAAGGCATTCATGTAAACTCTGTGTTGTGTGCAGCTGCAACCTATGAGGTCGTTTCTACAACCGTTGGAGCTGCAGCACCTGCGCCATTGTGACCAGAGTAAAGCAACATGGCTGACAAGTTTGCAATGCCGCTGGGACTTCACCGCCTAACACATTCCGCAAGAAGACACCCTTGCCTGCTGTAGATTGCCAGTTCAAGACACATTCTTTCTGCAAGGTTTAGCTGCTCAGGAACCAGCAAGTCTCTAGTTTTTGCAGTGGGATGGCCCTGTATGTGCCACACGGTGTACATGGCCTTGTACAAACAGGCATAGCTAGCTGATCACACGTTAGTTGAACTAAAGTTGACACTTGTGTCGCAAGATGTGGCTCTAACGATCAAGTGAGAGGTTCTGGCTTTGTCATCTTAATGTATTTTGCGTGCATAAAGATAGTTTGCAAGCACATGTAGACACTGACTGCACTCAATGTGCGGCCGGTTCTATGAGCAGCAGCTGCAGCTTGTTGTGCTGTGCTGGCAGAGGCTGCAGCCTGTGCAGCAAACTGCATGTATACTTCATGCAGACATTGAACGTACAGGACAATTGTATGTTTGCTCACTGGTGCTCTTAACCCCACGCACCAGCTGATAATGACTATCGAATGCATGACAGGGACATCTGACCAAATCTCTTGCTCACACTTGTTGTCAACGAGCACTCGGACTCTTGATCAAGTGAGATCATCCTCATCTATATCTGCGGTGTCTACCGCAGCTGCCGGCACAGCTCCTTGTGCTCCCCCTAGTTGCGCTGCCATCGCCCTGACATCTCCCACAGGGAGCTTCTTAGCAAGCTTGCCCACCTGTATGTTCAGCAAACAAGATCACGTCTCACCACAGCCCCAGACGGTGCAACAGCTTGTGCAATGCAAGTGATGCACATCACTTATGGGTTGGCAGCAGAAGTGACAGAATGTGCATACATTGTTGACGCCATCCTTGCAGCAATGGCGCAGACTGCAAGTCAAGTAGACTGCAACAGCTGCTGGTGATCTTAGAGTCAGGTTTCACATCAGACTGATGGGCTCTGGAATTGCACACTGACACAAACGCAGACAGACAGACAGACAGCCACATGTGTTGTCTGATAGACTCGCTGCCACTGCCACAGAGAATTGGCAGACACACTGATCGATGTGTTCACCTGGTTGTCCAGGTCCAGAAAGATTGGTTTGCTGGTGATCAGCTTCCTGATTTCGGCTTCATCAGCTGATCGGTAGGCATCAAACAAAGCATCAGCTACTAAGGCTTCCGAGCTGCAGTTGAAGGCGTCCACACCCAGCGCATCCTGCAGACACATTGCAAGATTCACTCATCATTCATCCGTTTATTCCTGTGGTTATTCACTCACTCTGTCATCCATCCATCCATCCATCCATCCATCCATCCATCCATCCATTCGACATGTGTTTTCCCCTAGGATCAGGTACGTACAGTTTTGAGTAGCGTCCTGTCGCAGGTCCTATGTTCGCAGTCAGCAAGATGAATCAGCACTTCCTTAGGCATGGGTGTGAGGGCTTTCACACAGCTGTCAACGATTAGCCCCCTGCTGTGCAGTGTCTGGGTTTCCTGCACAACAAGCTAATGAGATATTTCAGCTTCAGATGGAAGCAACGCCACCCCAGAGCACTGCATGCATCCACGTTTCCAGGCTCTGGTACAGTACAATGCAGCACAGTGGCTACAGCTTGCTCTGAATGCTGCATCAACGAGCTCTGATTGGGAGCAAGCAGCATGGCCATCTGACATGTAAAGCAAGCTCCAGTGGCACGACAGTACTTAGTGCATCTGTTCACATCAGCATGCACAAGACAGATACCCATCAACCAATGTTGGAAAATTTATACAACCAATGGAACTGACATCAGAAGTGACTCAGGCCCTGTACTGATGCATCCAGCATCTCCTGTAAGTCAGTAGTGAATAGCATGGCAGACCTGATAAACAGCAATCATACAATGTAACACTTGTGTTTTAGGTATTGTATTCATTCTTTCCAGGACTGTAGGGGGATGCTGAGGACCAACGGTACAGAGATGTTGCTGCAAAGCTACTGATGAGCAGTACCCCACAGGGAAGCCCAACATACCTCACCCTCAGGCTTTTCTTTAAATGCCGAGAGGCGTTCTGGCCCCCCCCCTCTTTTCTTGTCTTTTCTTGTCTTGTCTTGTCTTGTCTTGTCTTTTCTTTTCTTTTCTTTTCTTTTCTTTTCTTTTCTTTTCTTTTCTTTTCTTTTCTTTTCTTTTCTTTTCTTTTCTTTTCTTTTCTTG
>JAABUH010004603.1_pt1 | contig 11106 bp, 21 predicted proteins | sample 5559121 | NCBI WGS metagenome assembly JAABUH01 (sample SAMN10711871, study PRJNA513364) | rock metagenome | isolation source: Antarctica rocks | place: Antarctica: Victoria Land, Battleship Promontory nord | collected 2015-12-28 | reverse complement strand
CTGCTGTGTGACAATACCTCTTAGGTATGCTGTGAGATCAACAGCAAACCCTCAACCACAGACGAGGCTGAGAGGTGCACTGTATTTGCTCAGAAGCTTTGTGAACATGCAGGCAAGCTGGAAATGCCGCAAGCCACAGACAAGCTTAGAGGCTGTGTTGATCCTGCTCTACAACTACATGACAATACCTTCTAGATATGCTGTGAGATCAACAGCAAACCCTCACGCCACAGAAAAGGCTGAGAAGCTGCATTGACTTTCTTCAGAGGCGTTGTGAAGATGCTGCCAACCTCAACATGCTTTCAAGTCCAAAAGTAAAACTCTCAAGTCATAGACGAGGCTGTGAGACTGCTCACCAGCTTATCTACTAAACCCTTCTCATCAGCGTGCCTAAACCCAACAAGGCAGTTCATTACAAAGTTGAAACAGATGACATACCTGTTGATTCAGCCGGAGTGAAGAAGTAAGTACCAGCTGAAAGCTCAGTGCCATCCTCTACTATGTCCATGCCAATGGCATCCTGCAACGTGCCTTCTTGGCACTTTGCTCTGAGTTTGCATGTCTTGAAAACCTGAGCTGCCAGAGTTGCAGCTTTCAGATAGCACAGCAGCTCCTCTGTACCCTGCAGCTTTACTATAACATGCAGCAGAGGATCAGCTGCCATTCCTGCATTCAGCCACAGATGTATCCACACACTACGAGACTGCCTATGCCAGAAAAACAAGATTGCTATTATATTGCACACCAACAACACAGCAGATTCTAAATTAACGGTTTAGCCAGTCGCTGTGTGAGCCGCACTACTAGCTGCACACCTGTACATGCCAGGAAAACCTGTGATCTGTCCACCTGCTGGAGAGATTGCTTGCTCTGACTGTGCTGGCCGAAGATTGTGCACGCCTCAGATAACGCGCACTTTCAGGCTCAATTTTGTCTGAAGTTGGCCAGAAGCAAGAGCAGCTGAACGTGAGCGGGCTGAGTGAGAGCCGGGCAGCCGCTGCAAGGCGTAAGTGACCAGACGATTCGCTGATACGCTGCCTGCTGTCAAAGGAACTGGGACAAGGCACCCGTTACCATAACGTTGCAACAGTGAGACAGGTAAAGGACACCAGCATAGCTCCGTGCTTCCGTGCCTCCGTGCAGTGTCACGCCACCTGTAGTTCCGGCGGTCACGTCATGAGTAATTCCGGTCAAAGTGGCTGGAATCTGGTCTGTAGCAATTCCCATGTAAAGCTCCGAGCTTCTAGGGTTATTGTTAGGGCAGGCTCAGAGCATAGCACAGCGTCCGAGCTCACTTGCGGCACTGCAGTCCCGGTACCAAGTGATAAATTTAGCACTCCTGAGATCTGCGCGAACTGCTGATACATTTCACAGCACGGAATCGAGCAGAGTCTCGTTTGGAGGCCAAAGGATCACGATCTAGCGTGTTGGCTTGAAGGATGAGCGCCCGGTACGTTACGCTTACATACGTGACCACATTTGCTGTAACTCCACTGCCATACTGACAGAGCGTGTTGATACTGCAGGCCTGCCCAGGCAGAACCTGAGGGTGACTATGAGGCTGGGGAGGGCCTCAACTTTGAGACCAGCAAAGGAGTCCAGCCGGTCAAGAGCTTCGATGACATGGAACTGAAACCCGACTTGCTCCGAGGAGTCTATCAGTACGGCTTTGAAAAGCCTTCAGCGATACAACAACGAGCAATTGGTCCAATTCTTGGCACTAGGGATGTTATTGCTCAAGCTCAGTCAGGCACAGGCAAAACATCTATGATTGCCCTGGCATTGTGCCAGAAGGTCGAAAACCGACAGTTCAAGTAAGTTGCAGTGGCACGCAACCAATACTAAGAAGCTCCTCAAGCAAACTTTGTCTTGGTTGTGGTTGCTGGCACCTCATTGCTGGCCATTTAATCTGCAGGACTCAAGCTCTTGTCCTTTCTCCTACTCGCGAGCTTGCTACACAGACTGACAAGACCGTCAGGGCGCTTGGAGAGTTCCTCAAGCTCAAGTCCCACTGCTGCATTGGTGGCAAGAGCATAGGTGAGTGCAATGGCTGACAGATTCTGGCATCCTCCATACCTTGACTGCACAGCAGCTGCTCTTACCCTTGGCAACATCACATCATGTTGTGAGTTTATCTGTTGACTGATACGTGTGATGTGCACTCACAGGAGACGACATCAGAGTGCTAGAAAGTGGAGCTCAGATTGTGTCTGGAACTCCTGGCCGAGTTTTTGACATGATCAAAAGACGGTCCCTTGACACACGGGACATGAAGATCCTGGTTCTGGATGAGGCTGACGAAATGCTCAACAAAGGATTCAGGGAGCAGATATACGATGTCTACAGATACTTGCCTCCAGACATCCAAGTCATCCTGGTGTCTGCTACACTGCCTCACGATGTCTTGGAGATGACGCACAAGTTCATGCAAGATCCTGTCAGAGTGCTGGTCAAGCGTGATGAGCTGACACTGGAGGTACACAAGCTACTGGTGCAAAATTGATGTGTTGCAGGCCCCTCTCTCAATGTGTGAATCTTTCAACACACTCCATTCATGGGGTTTTATATCATGCTACAGCCAAGTATGAGAAGGTGACTGGCAGCAGGGCGCATGATGCATGTTTTTTTTGTTGCAGTGGTATGTTTGACTTGTCCACCTGCCACTGCGCAAGCATGATCCCAGCTTGACGCGTCGTGCATTGTCAGACTTTGCCCTATGATGTATGCATGTTGAGTCTGTACAACACATAAACATACAGTGACATCACACAGCCGCGGCAAGGTGGGCACCTACTTTGCAGGGCATCAAGCAGTTCTTTGTGGCAGTCGAGAAGGAGGAGTGGAAGTTTGACACATTGTGTGACCTGTATGACACCCTGACCATCACACAAGCAGTCATCTTCTGCAATACAAAGCGAAAGGTGGATTGGCTGACAGAGAAGATGCAGCAGAATAACTTCACAGTTGCATCCATGCATGGTGACATGCCACAGATGGAGCGGGATGCCATCATGCAGAGCTTCAGGTGTGTTTTGTGGGCCCCTGTTGCACTCGCTGCCGTGCTGCTGCAGCATGCACCTGGTGAAATAATGATGCACATATGGCTTTTATGCGTCTGTGCTGGATGATTGCAGTAGGGCTCAACTGGGATGAGCAGTCCCCCTTTGCAGTAGGCTCAGCTGGCTTGTTAAGACTCTGCCTTACTTGACCGTTTGCGTGTTCAGCTTTGTGAAGCTGCATGTCGTACAAAGCAACTTCTTCAGCAGCAACCTGAGCTCTGGTGTCGTGTTGAAACAGGGGCGGTGATGCGCGTGTCCTGATCTCTACAGATGTTTGGGCACGAGGTCTTGATGTACAACAGGTCAGCGCGTACATCCTGTGATGCCAATTCCTATGCATGACAAATGTCTATTAGGGGCATGCTATGTGTGTAGCGCAACAGAAGGGTGCTGGGCATTGTCACTTGCAAGAGGTTTTACTATAAAAACACACTAATACAGACTTTCTGCTACCTTTGACATTGAGTGGTGGATAGTTAGATCCAGTCACGTGTAACTGCACTTAGTTGCGGTCAACAAGGGAGTCCTTTCCTGCTTACAGGTTTCATTGGTCATCAACTATGATCTGCCAAATAACCGTGAGTTATACATCCACAGAATAGGCAGATCAGGACGATATGGCCGCAAGGTGAGTCATGCATGCTTGTGTGATGTGCAAATGGTAATGGAGCTGCATTGTTAGGGCACGAGTTATGTCAAAGTTTGGGTTATGCTGTGCTGACACTGCTGCCTGCAGGGTGTTGCTATCAACTTTGTCAAGAGTGATGACATCAGGATCCTCAGAGACATTGAGCAATACTACAGTACACAAGTAGATGAGATGGTAAGCATGGTTGCATTCATGGCTCGATGAACTGTTTGCTGCTGTTCATTATGACATCAGTGAAAAGAAAAAAAAATGACATTCACTTCTGTTTGTGCAGCCAATGAATGTGGCAGACTTGATATAGAAGCTGTACAGCATGTATGAGGCGCTTTGGCGGTCTAAAACACCAGAGTCTGCTGGCAGCTGTAAGGGAGACTTGCACAGTTGTCCGCTGTCCATCTGCAGACATCTGTGTGACTGGAAGTCATTCCCATAAAGTTGTTATATCTCACATCAATGAAGCTGATGCCGTCTGTTTCATCGTGTTTCCTTTCATGTACTGCTGCAAGATTTGCACCGCATCTGAGATGGTAATGCCTTCCATCATTGATACCATGTTGCCTGACTACTGTGGTATGCACAGTCTCGACTTCTACGAACATGTTTGGATGTGGTTGCCCCAAGTTTAAGCTAGTGAAAGCCTGATCTGCCATTGCATTTTGCGGCGGTGCTGCATTGAGTACTAAAGCTGTATTAGCAGTACTGACTTAATGTTAAAGGGTGACGCGTATACAGGTAATTTGGCTTAGTGCTATTAGGCACACACCAAAGCTCGCACGTAAATGATATGTATCACAATGAGCTTGGTTGCAGAGCTATATCCTGACAAGACACACGTGCTGTGAACGGGCCGCGTCACGCCGTAATACACTGTAATACATTGCCACACTGCAACGTTCCCCCCCACTTAAGTGTGAACGTCCTCGTTCGTCCCAAAGCTCCAAGGTTAGGAACACAGTGAGCACAAAGCCAACTTGTCGTTGAATGGATACAACACTGATTGAGTTCACAACTCACACTGAGGGCAGACCTCAACACATCTCTGAGGGCACAACCTCAACACAACTCTGAGGGCACAACCTCACTCTGACGGCACAACCTCACTCTGAGGGCACAACCTCAACACAACTCTGAGGGCACAACCTCACTCTGAGGGCACAACCTCAACACAAGCCAGTCAGTCAAAACTCAGCATTGCAGTCCTTAGCCTTGTGGCCAGGCTCTCCACATCTGCAGCAAGTTTGAGACTTTTTGCGAGCATCCCAGACAGATGGAGGGGTGCGGACACGTTCCCGACCACCATGCTCATTGTCATGCTCAAGCAATTCATCATCATCATGCTCAGACTCTGAGGCAATGTCCAAACCAACATCAGGCTCAACATCGCTTGAATCAGCATGCACATCATGCCTCCTACCGTCAGTATGCACTGTGACAGCAGCACGTTGGTTCAGCTCACACTAGAGTGACTTCTTGTAGACCTGCTTCACATCCGTCCAACACTCTTCCGGAGCATTGTCCTGCACATACTTGCGCACTCCCACCAGGGTGATTAAGGTGTGCCAATCAACTTCCTCTCCTTAAGCCTGAACTCACGCACAAACTCGCTCACAGTGTCATAGTCAGACTGCACCATAGCATCATGGGCAAAGCGAATCTCAGTCGCAGGCTGCAATAAGCCAAAGCTGTCAAGCATGAAATGCTCAAACTGCTCCCATGACACAGCACTGGAGCCTTGAGCCAACACAGCGTCCTGAAACTCAAGCTCCCAAGACAGTAGTACAGCTCCGAAACCAAATGTTACAGGGTGACGCTTATACAAGTAATTGGCTTAGTGCTATTAGGCACACCAAAGTTCGCACGTAAATGATATGTATCACAATGAGCTTGGTTGCAGAGCTATATCCTGACAAGACACACGTGCTGTGAACGGGCCGTGCCACGCCGTAATACACTGTAATACATTGCCACACTGCAACACTTAATTTATAATTTGTCTCTCAATTGGTGATGAAGCAAAGTTTGTGCTGCACATCAGTGCTGCCCTGATGCATAGGGCTGTTGCCTAAAAACAGTGTCACAATGTACTGTGATATTGTGAAAGCCCGCATCACTTTTCCCCAGCTACAAGTATGTTCAGGCCTGCGGTGTAACGGTTACGGTTGCGTTCAAGCCATTGACCATGACACCAGCGCTTCAGCGCTCCTGTACACGTGTGATACCAAGTTGCTGCAGCTGAGTTTTTATAATGCTGATGTCTTGAGGTTGCCACTTTTGCAATGATGCTCACAAGTGATATCAATGTCAAGTCGGTAAGAGGCACAGCTCAACATATATTTTCGAGTGCTGCTGCACTACTGAGTAACTTGAATGCAATGCTGCTGCCAAGTATCACGCGCACGGTCATTGGCTGTGATCATGTCACATACAGGAAAGGCAATACAGGGCTACAGACCAACCAGTTGCTTTGCTTTGGTTGAGTCTGTTTCAATTCACCATGACGCCCAGCAGCCTTGACATTGGCATGTCTGACAATGAACGAAATGTTTCTCTGCACTTCATGCCACGACTCATCACAAAGCTACCGTCATTTGAGCATGCCGAGCATCTGCCAGCTTCTGTAGTGAGCTGAAGTCAACTGAGCCTGATTCCAAAGCTTCCTTTGCTGCTGAAGAGAAATTTTCCAAAGGCCAGCCCAGCGCCACCTGTACACATGCACACATTAGACACATTTCAAGGGCTGGAAATCTGTGATAGAAAGATTTCCAAAATGGCTAAAAGCATCGACACATATGTTGCTGTGCTCTGCAGATGCACATAAACAAAGGTCGTCAGCATGTGACTAAGGCATGCTGATCAGCATGTAGGATTTGTAAAGATGACAGGAGGTTTGCGTGCCTTACCCAAGGTGGGTGCTGACTGGCAACACCTGCCATCTGCTAAGACACTACAAACAAAGCTTGAAGAGTGAAACAAACAAACACATGAAGGAATGAGTACCTGCCATGTGCTGAGACCTGCTGGGAGGGCAACGCCCAGTGCAGCCAGCACATTGCAGAAGTACTCTAAGTCTGCCAAAAGCTGCTGAGTACCATGATGGCTCAGATTTTGTATCTGCTGCACTTCATCTGAATACATCTCGCCCGCACCAGTTGCCACCTGCACAGCTGTCAGCATGATTATCCAAGCTTGGAAGGCTTTGATCTTGTTTGTACGTACCTAGGCAGGCCCCTTAGCCTTGCCATACATCGTCAAAGGTTGGTCCTCAACGAATCAATGGTGCTTGAACTGGCTCCAGTAGGCATTCATGTATGTTGTGAAAGCTAGTTTGCGAACACATGGTGCCTAGAGCTGGAATGTGCATGAATGTTGGTGAACAAGCTTGCAGACTTTGGAAGGGAACGTGCAGGCAGTCATCGTGCATGTTCCAATGTCAACAGAGCACAGAATGGCATGACATGGCCAGGTGAGCCTGATTGAGCTTACTGTGCCAATACTTCTGCACATAGGCAGCACAGCACAGCACAGCACAGCACAGCACAGCACAGCACAGCACAGCACCAGTGTACTACAGCATAGCACAAGGTCATTCAACCACAGCAATGCCCATTCCGCTCAGCTATGCATCGAACGTCTTTCTTTTGCACAGTCACGGACACAGTGTGCTCCCAGCACATACAGTTTGAAAGGAGCAATGGCTGCGCAACTACATTTCAACGTCACGATCATACAGCACGAGATAAAGTACCTTATCTAGCCACTCAGTGTCCACCCCTTCCTCAGAGTCAGTGAGCAAGGACTCAAGCATCTGAGGCAGCATCATCAGATACTCTCCGGCTGCTGTCACGCTGAGCTGTGGGTACGCATTGAACGAAGGCAAGCTGAGGTTGCTTTCGGGCTCCTGTGCCGCCCATACTGGCAAGGCGTGAGTGTCCTTCAGCTGTGCCTTCACCTGCAGTAGCAGCCATTATGATCACAAGATACTTGGCTTCGTCCACCATACTGGCAAGGCACAAGTCCCCTTCAGCGGTACCTTGACCTGCAGCAACAGCCGCTGTTATTATTGTAACTGCTGGGATTATTATCATGACTTCTTGTTTGTGTTGTGATTATCACTACTGTTGTTCTTGTGGTCACAAGAAAACCATCTGGCATATACAATTGTGCAACCAATATGAGCACAAGAGCATTGGCTTATGCTGTGGGCAGGGCTAGCACAGAGGGGTAGCTTGAAGTTGCTGTCTGGACTCTCTGCTGCCAAAACTGAAAGGCATGGCCTCCCCCCTAGCCTTCACCTGCAGTGATTCCACTTTGGTGGTCATATTGTCGGCAGGGACGCCCATCCTCAATTGGAAGTGTAGCTGTAGTGCCAGGTCCGATGCAACAGGCATGGCAAGAGAGCAGACCCAGAGTTTGTTTTCTGGCCTGTGCCAGCAATATCAGCAGCAGTCCAATCCTCTGCAAGTTGTGCCTTCACCAGCAACAACAGTCAAGTTGACGGTATGTGCATAGCTGCACCGGCACTGCTACAATGACTTTGTGCATGTGCAATGTTGCCATTGCTGTTGCATGATCAGTCCGGGAACGTACCTTGTCCATAAGCACATCAAACACCAAGGCATTGACGCTGTCTTGGAAGGTCGCTGCCTTGCGCATGGTTTGAGGAAGTGGTCGCCAATCCTGTGCTACTGCCTGCTGCACCACGGCTTGGACCATTTGTAGGGCTTCGCCCTGTGCAACAAGGCATGAGTCACCTGGTGTAAACAGCTCTTTGCCTTTCTATGTAAAACAAGGGCTGTCAAACTTGACCCACTGCATTAAAAGCACAAACAAGGAACTTCCTTGGGGGGTGGGGCAGGAGGGGGGGGGAGGGGGGGGGGCGAGGGTTCTCCTTCTGCAAGGTTTGCTTGCTATTGAAATTATCAGCTGCTATAGATGATACAATTGGTAAGATTGCGGCAAGCATCTTGGCATTCAGATGACATGAGGTAGGGGCTGTCAGCTGTAGGAGACTGCCAGTTTCACCATGGCTTAAAATTTTTAGGTCCTTCCACTGTGTGACACAGAGATCAGTGTGTCACTAATGCTAGACTGATCAGAGAAGGGTTGGCAGGTAAAAAAGTCACTGTTGCAGTTGTAAAACTGCAGTGGGACTTGCACCAAGTGCTGCCGGTTGTGCAGCATAGCCTAGTGTGCAGTGTAAGGCTCAGCAGAATAAGGCACAACAGCGTACATCACAGCAGCAAGCACAGCAGCATAAGGTACAACGATGTGCAGCACAGCACAGCAGCCAGCACAGCACAGCAGCAGGCAATGAACTCATCCAAAACCAGCTGGGGCGCTTCAGGGCACAGGCGAGCGGAATGCACAGTGTTTGGAGAAAAAGCACAGTCTTAGTGAAAAGCGCGCACTCATACATTGGACATGCAGGGACAGTCGTGTCGAGGAAAGGAAACACATGGCTGGCTGTTGTTGACGCAGGTGGGTTCTGGAGTGCGTGCGTAGCCCTGTGAAGCATCCTTCATGGCCATGGTTATTACCATCTGCTCGCATGGTCATTACCATGTAAACATAAACCCTTGGATTGAAACAAGCTGCAACCATGCAGGTGCGCACATGCAGGTCATAGTGTGATGTGAGAGTGATGTGATGTAAACAGGGCACACCTGTGGCTGTTGCAGCCGCAGAGCTACCATGGTCAATGCGTGGCTCTGACTGGAGCCGATGGCTTGGTCTATGAGATCTGTCAGATTCAGCACAGCAGTGTGGAGGGAGCTCTCAAGGGCTGCTAGCTGCACTGACAGGGCACCTACGCACGCATGACAGATGAAGTGTCAAAGCTTGAAGGTGAAGACACAAGACCAGGTTTGGCCAGATAGCTGTGCCAAGTCAACAGACTGGCGCATCAAATAGCAGTGTTTGGGAGAACTCTGCTAACTACATTGCGTGGCTTGGGCAGGGCAGGGCAGGCAGGACAGGGGCAACAGGAATGGGCAGGGCAGGCAGGACAGGGCGACAGGTCTGGGCTGGACAGGTTACGGCAGAGCAGACAGGACTGGGGGACCTTGACATGCAGCATCAACATGCAATGTGTGCTACTGCAACATGATGTGGTTGTATAGCAACCTGTGAGGCAGTGTCGCAGCATCGCCTCGGCAGACACTAGTGCAACAAGCAGGCATCAGTGCAACAGGTCACTAAGCCTTGTGCCCATCACTGCTTTGTCTGTCAGAATGTCTCAGCGTAATTTTTGATATGTGCAATAGGCGCTTACTACTGCAACTACTGGAACGGCTGCGAGCCATGTTTGCCTTGCATGGCAGAGCAAAAGGATATTAAAAAACAACACACCTGCAATGTTGAGCAGAGCCACCACCAAAGTTGGGTCCTCCATGATTGTAGCTTCACCAGAGGCGCTGTCTCTGCCAGGATCTGTGGCGCCAAGCTCACTCAGCTCTCTGCTCAGTCTGCGTGAGTCCAGAGTGCTCTGGCCCTCTGGTTTCAGGGCAAGGCTTCTGAGTGAGGTAACAACACCCTATGCAGGATGATCCAGTGTTGAGGCTTGTGGGGCTTGCACCTTTTGAAGGTGAACGATCGCAGTACCCTCTGACAGCCTTGTGTATGCGATGTATGCATTTGACTTGTCAGGGCAGCAGGGTCTTATTCAGTCGATCAAACATACAGCCTTTCAAGCAAACTGCACCACCAATATAAGCTAAACCCTGAACCTTAAATGCTTATTGCATGTACTGATTGGTTGTACCGAACTGCAAAGTGCAAAAGTGCTACAGACTTGCAGGCAAAGGGGCTGCAGCGCTGACAGTGAAAATAAAAACCCAAAAAAGAGCTGCCAGCTTCTGTGTTTGGATTTGCGTTTTCAGCGTCAGCAGGTGCAGCAGCACTGGTTGTGGTTGCCAGGCTGCCACTGCTGTCTGTCACCGCTGCAACTTGAGACACAAGCAAGTCTGACATTGCAATGAATACACCACGTGCAGTCCTGTGATGATCAGAGCTCTCACTACAAAAGCCTGTAAAAGATTCATGCTAGGGTTGTGGGAACAGCCCACGGAAAGTCTGTAGCTCCCGTGCAGCTGAGACGTTTGGCCTGATATGGCATCCTATAAGTGTGATTAGACAGGGATCATAGGATGATTGGGCAGATCTTGCTGCACTGGAATTGACACTGCTTACTATGTCAGAGCGCAGTTTCACCTTGATATTGAGACTAGTACACAGAGGTCAATATTTATCAAGGGTGGTGCAGAGACCCAACCACATTGTGAAAGTTGACATGATTGTATGATGGTACCTGTAGGGAGTTGACGTAGTGGGTCAAGGCTTCATCTGACAGATGCAGTAGCGTGGGCAAGTGAGTGCCACCACTGACGCTGTAACACCACC
>JAABUH010004602.1_pt1 | contig 11110 bp, 11 predicted proteins | sample 5559121 | NCBI WGS metagenome assembly JAABUH01 (sample SAMN10711871, study PRJNA513364) | rock metagenome | isolation source: Antarctica rocks | place: Antarctica: Victoria Land, Battleship Promontory nord | collected 2015-12-28 | reverse complement strand
GTCAAGGTTGAAGGCAACAAGTGGAGTTTGGTCACCTGGAATGATGCTGATCATCTGCATAAAACTGGATTTATGGCAACTGCTTTTGGTGGTGGTGGTGAAGGAGGCTGATCTGCCTTCAGATGTTTGTTTGCATTTTATATTCAGTCTTCCATGTACTGTGTGCAATAGCCCAAACTTACAAGTAACGTGTTGGCCGTGAAGTCGCTATTTCATGTCATACTATGGTACTATGGCAGGTCTATGAAGCACATATCGTTTACTGCGTTGTAGAAATTTTCAGCATTGACAGTACAATGTATACATCAACAGCAGTTGAGCATTTCAAATCATCACATCAATGACAACATCTGAAACACACAGCATGTGAAAAAGCGGCACATGAATGCCAAATTGGAATCTCATTTAGAGTAAAAGCACCTGACAAGTATCAAAATCAACTAGCTACAAAGATCTGCACATGAAACTTGCTGCAGGTGCAACACACATGTCTTATGCCTTTGTGCAGCAACCACTGCAAAACAACTTTTGCCAAAATCTTCTCTGCTGCTTGCCTACTGGCATAGGATCGTTGTCTGGCAATATCTCCGTGGACAACTCCTCTGTCGGTGCCAAGGCTGATTTCTGCTGTGAGACAGAGTTATCAACCTTTGCTGCTCCACCACCAGCTTGGACAACAGTAATATTGACAGTTGCGCCACTTGGCCTGACACCATCCATCTTGTCTGCCTCAGAAACAGCTCCTTCCTGCCCTAGCATTGTGGCCTGAGATGCAACGCCATTTCTAACTGCATCTGGCATGGCCATGGTGCTACCCATGTGTGGTGCTTCTAAGCTGTTCAGGGTACCCTGAATGATTGTGCGGTCATCCCGCATATGAGCTGCAGTGCTGCTGTGCACTGGCTCTGCCCCATTTGCTGCAGTACCTAGAGAGGAGGTGCTAGAGGTCAGCCCTGCAGCATCTGCGCTTACACTCTGAGCATCCTGGGAGCTCTGAGCAGCAGTTGAGTCCTGAGCAGCGCTTGAGCTCTGAGCGGCATTAGAGGTTTGAGTCCACTCAGAGACATGAGTCAAGCGCGGCATCTGAACCTGACTATTTACATCACTGCTGCTCTGCTGGTTGATGCAAGACTGAGCGATAAGACTGCCATGGTCTGTGCCAGCATCACCACTGCAGCTGGTCACAGCCCGAGATGATGCACTCCGTGTAACAGCGCTGTGCTCACTTGCTTGCCAGCCCGGCTCCACAGTGCCTGCACCCGCTACAGCCACTCCCAGAGACTCCAACAGAGCCTTGTCCTGCTTGTTCTTCTCCTTCAAGAAAGCAGGAGTGATAGCCCCGGTGCTGACACGCCTGGCTGGCGGACTCTTGCTGCTGCTTGCTGTGGTACCTGTTGCCCCTGTTGCCTCAGTAAAGCTTCTGAAGTTGGTCTTGACCTCTTCAAGGGAGACCCGCTGTCTCTGTTCCTTGCTTGGCTTACGGGTGGCTGGGACTGCGACCTCAGACAGGCTGATGCCTCGCTGCAGTGCTGTACTCTGCAGCAGATTTGCCAGCTGGCTGAACTTGCTGCGCAGCTGGGAGCTTTGACTGGCAATGGGCTGGACAGGCTGCACTGCCTGCAACGTGGTCTGCCCCTGGTTGTCAATAGCGGCCTGACTGGGAACTTTTGCACCTGCAGCTACACCCAGACACAATGGAAGGTTGTCTTTTGTGATCCCAGGCAGACTAGTTAACTTGTCTTCCCTGTGTCTTGTGAGCAACAGATTGGCAAGACCACCTTGCCCTGTCTTTGGCACGATGATGCAGGAGTTAAGCCACATGTAAAGCGTACAAACACTGGAGCGTGACAGACTCTGCTACGCTGTAGCCATGGATGCAGGCTGCACAAGCCTGGGCAGCATCAAGCAACAGGGCTTTGCAAGGACTCTGCAGGCGTGACAATGGCAAAACGGAGAGAGCAGGCTGGTATACCTTGTGATGGTGCAGCAGGCCTGGTAGTGGTGGCCTTCACAAAGCTTGGGTAGACAGCAGCTGCAGTGCCCTGTCCCCTCAGCAGTGCAGCAGCAGGCCGCTTGACAGGCAGCAATGCATGTTTGCTGGTCTGCACCGGCTTCAGCTTGGCTCTCTGCTGCTGCAATGTGTCCACAGCAGCATCTGCTGTGTGAACTTCACTTGGACTGCCACTCCTGCTGTTGGTGGAACTGGCTGGGGCTGTGACTGGACGCAGATGCAAGTGCTGCTGCTGCCACGGGGCAGCAGTTGGCCTGCCAGGCTTGGACACTTCATCTTGAAGTAGGCTGTCTAGATGGTCGACTTTCTGCTGAACAACCTGAAGCCATACAGGACTGCTGACTGATACAAGCTGTGAGACAACAGTACATGTGCCAGAAACGTCTCTGCAGGTTCAAATTGCAAGCACCTGTTGAGCTGACTGATAACAAAAAGCAGTTGGAAACAAAGCAGAGGCAAACACAAGCAGGTATAGCAACATGTGAAGTATGACGTTGCTCATTAAAATGACAGCCACTTGCAGATACATGATACAGAGATGCATTGCTAGCTTTCAGCACTAACTATGCTGAGCAGGACAGAAGCACGTTGCTTTGGATTAGCAGCTTACCTCGCTGTTTGAAATAGACTGTGTTGAAGTGGTGCTGCCTGCAATATCACCTGCACAATTCCGCTTCAAACTCAGCTGCATGAGTCAGATACATGTGTGCGGTATGCCTGTCACATCAAGCAATACCAAAAGTACGCAATCCTGACTACAATGCACAAAGCATTGTATGTAATACCACAGATAACAATGCATCCCTGCTGCCTGGCCAACAGCAACACAGCTGCTCACCTGCTGCAGCAACCTGCTGAGGCTCATCCCTCAGGTGAAAGCTTGTAGATGGCGAGATCAGACTTGTTCGCCTGCCTGCTGCCATAGCCTGATTCCTTGCGCTGACAGCTGTCATTGAAACTTGCACTTGTGTGCCATTGGTATCAGCCAGTTGGTCTGCTGCTGCAGTGCTGGTCCCTGCCACAGGGTTTGGAGTCCATCCTGCCTTTGCCTTCCAACTCAAAGTAGGCTGCAATAGCCTGGATTGCTGAGAGATGGGCGGTGAGCGCCCTGGGCTGTCTGAGGTGGAGCGAGGGCTGATGCGCACCGAGGTTGGCTGATAGCTGACTGAGGTTGATTCAGGTATGGCAGCCAGGTTTGGGATTTCTGAGGTGATGACCATGGGAACAGCTTGTGGCTAGGATAAGAAACCAGTCTGAAGCACCAATGGCAGACAGGGTGCGAATCAAGCCAACCTGCAGGAGACACTTGCGTCGAGCTTCAAAGTTTTGGAACAGCACCTGAAAGTTTCGGGGTGCCTCCTTGTGTGAAGGACAGAATGTGCCGGCGAAAGAAGACACAAAAGCGGAAAGAAGCCAGACGAACCGAAATGTCTGAAGAATTGAAGTCTTCAAGGGCGTCAGCAGGGACCTTCGTTCACAGGATCGCTCCACGCCAGTCACGCTACTCACGCGTCCGGGGTGAGCAGTCACAAATGTCAGCAGTAGGCAGCGTAGCACGGTGTGTTGAGGAGGTCACGGTATCGCTGCGTCGCATCAACAAGATAATCTGACAAGTAATCTGGGGTTTGACTTCATATTCTCAGGTTAGACCGCGGTTCTTCGTGTCCTGGTATAACCGAACGAATGAGTGGATGCATGAATGAATGAACGAATGGATGGATGGATGAATGAAAGGTTAAGCTGGTATACTGAATGCCTCAGAATGCATGAATGAATGAACGAATGGATGGATGGATGAATGAAAGGTTAAGCTGTCATACTGAATCCCTCAGATTACAGCTAACACACGCTTGTCACTGCAACTCATGGCAAGTCCGGAATTTTGCATATATGCAAGCCATGCTGGCAGGCAGCCATTGCTGCAAGACTGCTGAGTAGCTCCACAAAACCTCATACTGTTGCTGAGATTGCACAGCTGTAAGACACTGTCAACCCCACAAAGGAAGGCCGCAAAACGCTGGCAGCAAAGCGCTTGGCACCCACACCGACCATAACTCCTTGCATGCATACATGTTTACACCTCTACGTGCAACTAAAAGCGTCTTGACACAAACCCTAGACGTTGCATTGTTGCAGTGTATGCATTTGTCAAGACTTGGGTCCTGCGGAGCTGTCTATTTCTATGTGGGCCTTTATTGAAGCGCTTGTGGCGATGACCAGGCCGTTTAAACAATATGAGTCCTGTTGCAGTAGTCTTGAAGCGTTCCTTATAAGACCTGCATTCAACACAATCACGGTCAGCAGAAGTTATCATTCATGATGAAAATCTATGAAGGCCATGGCAAACTGCTACTCAACACATGCTGTGCAAACACAGATGGCAATACGTGACGGCTTACGAGTATGGCTTCAGCTTGCCTCCTGTGAACTTGGGCGTCAGCCTTTTCATACCTCTTGTCTGCATTGCCTGCATCAACAACGCTTCTTCCTTCAGTGCACAGAAACATGCTGGTGAGCACTGAGGCTCCGACTGCAAAAAGCAACAGTTTTACCTGTAAAGCAAACGTGCTTTGATGAGTGTCAAGGGAGATTGGATTTTGCATTTTGCAGGGAACAGACTGGTGATCCCAATCTCTGAGCGACATGATGCTGAAGTATCTGCCGAGCGCCAAGCCAGGGGCTTGCTGAAGCATGCTGGGGTATTGCGAAGTCACCTCACGGTTGACAGCAACTTTACAGAGCTGGCACGACACTTGCAGGAGTCTTTGCATGATTGCCTTACGCAGGCCGCAACCCTGCGTGAACGGTGTGCCTCTGCCGGCTTCGCTGATCAACTCACGCAGCTGCGGCCCACTGTCGGTGAAGTCCGTGTAAAAATCGCAGCCTCTGCGACAGAGCTGCTACAGCGGTGACTGCGCCTAGGGCCAAGCTGAACAGAAAGACCGTGCTCGCCAACGAAATGGACCGCACTGCAAATAGTGAACCACAGCAGGGACAACTTATATCGCCTCCCCGTTATATTAGGAATAAAAATGTAACGCTTGCTGTCGTCCGAAACGCCTGCATCGCTTCGCTTCGTTATAGTCGTGCACGTTGTAGTCGTGCTCATGAGCGCGCTTGAGGGCTGGGCGTAAGACATGACCCGACCAACTTGCAGCTGCGGAGGCCTCGGAGCCACCTTCGACAACAGCATGTCCGTCACAAGCAAGATTGCGACGCCTCGAGATCAGACGCAGATCAGCTTTGCGCACGCAAGCAGCTCACTCTGCGTCGCAACAAAACGAGGAAAGGGCAAAGTGTTATCCCGGAGGAGCGCAAGCCCAAGTACAAATCTGCCTGTCCTTCACCTCACTTCCTTTGGTCAGGAGTACGTGGACGAGCTGCTTTCGCTGCCAGCAACACTGACTCCCAACGCTGACTTTGTGGATGGCTTGAATTATAGGGACATCGACCAAGGGGAGTCAGATCACTATCCACATCCTCGATTCGCATCAAGGTTAAAATCTGCATGGGTAGCTTGCAAAGGGCTTGACAAAGTAGCTAGTCTTCACCAGGCCCATGCCTTGATGCGAGCAGGATCACCTGTCAAGCTAATCAGGACTCCACTGGTGGCCAAGCTTTCCCAGTGGACCCTTGACCACCTGGTGAGAGCAGTTTGTTTGTTCAAGACCCATCCACATACCTATACTTGGCCTACCACTGTGTTCTCTGCTAAGGTTTTGCATTTGCAATTAAAGACACCTTACTGTAATGTTTGATACAGAGCAAACATATGGGACAAGAAGCATCATGGGAGATATTGTGCAGCCTGCAGAACCACAACGCATTCATTGAAACAGCTACAGGCAAGAACATCTTTGGCTCATACTACCATGTTCGGGAGCCACAGACCCAAAAGCTGTCAATGACATTTGAGGAGTACGCACAGTGTGCGAAACAATGGACCAGCAAGAAGATCATGTTTAAGGTAATTCACTGCTAGTACCATGTGCAGTTACGAATCGAAGTGGTAATTGTGCTTGGTGTCTGTGACTTTCCCGGCTGGCATGACCATTGCAGCCTCTCAGGTCAGGACATAGTCTGTGTGTCACAAAATTGACAGTTTGACAATTTGACTTTGAAGTCTGGCAAACAGTGCTCTGGCCAATCACATATTTGCTTGCAGAATACAATCATGAAAGCAAATGGGCAGCAACAGATTCCAAGTCCACTGCTACATCTGGCTTCTGACTTGACACAGGAGCTACATGACCACATCAGCTGGGAATGGCTCCAGGCATGTACACATTCTACATGATCAGTGCTTGCTGATCAGTTTGTAGGTCAAGATTGGAAATTTGAAGTGCCCTTTCAGTCTGATGGCAGCATTGCAAGACTCATGAAATGTATGCTCAACTGCAAACTGGTCTCTGCTGAAGCTCCAGGACGGCTAGGCTTACTAGCTTTTTTGGAACACACTCACAGCTGCATCTTCAAAAGATGTTTGTGAGCCCATTGCTCATGTGCGCATTGCAGAGCTGCCTTGTCAACTCTCTGCCGGTCACACTTGTTTCACACAGGTGCCATTTGGCAGCAGTCAGTTCTGTACAGTGAGTTCAATAGTGCTGCGCAGGCACTACAAAAGCTGGCAAGATTTGGAAGTGTGGGCAAAGTCAGCTTGCAATCTGCAGGTTGTGATGCTCTGTGCCCCGCCCAGTACCAGACCCATGAAAGACTGCTGGCACAGGTCACATCTTGCCCTTCAACTACATCTGTCAACAGCGTCGCAGCCGTACAAACTCAGCCCCGTCATGTCTTTCTCCAACCATTCATGGCTGCGATGCTATTGCTTCTGAAATGTGCTTGTGAGCTGTTGTGTATATTGCTGAAAGCAAAATACAGGTGACAGGCACATTGTTGTGTCATAGTACAAGCACTACTACCGAGCACCGCGTAAGGGTGAGGGTACTGGTGGCGTAACAGCACATTGCACATTCTCAGCATCGCTAACACAGGGTGACACCCCTGAAAGCTTGAGACAAATCATTAAAACAAGCATCACATCGTGCCTTGGGTGTGTCATGCCTTGTCAGCTTCACAGAGCCCAAGTGAGTTCTGAGTGCTGAATCATGTGGAAATGAGGGTTTTCACCGGATTGTGATAGTCAGACCAACTGGTTGAGGCATGTGACAGGTGACAGGCAGCCAGCGGCTTCTGCTGATTCCTGCTGATTATGCGTTCAATGGCATGTACCCCTACCCTGTGCACCACCCCTATGATGGCTACACCATGGTGGACCTGGAAAACCCAGACCTTGCTCAGTGGCCCAAGCATGGCAACGTGAAGGGCCTGTGCTGCATTCTGAAGCCAGGAGATGTGGTGTACTTGCCAGCCTACTGGTGAGGACCCATCAGCCATGTACAAGCTTGTAGCATGCTCTGAAGCTTGCAGCAGCATGAGGAGCATGCAAGATCAGCTGAATCTGCCTGATGCGTTTTGCATACTTCATAGCACTTCATGAGTTCACATTTGCATTTGCAGGGATGGACAACCACGTTGTGCAAGTCAGCCTTTTGGAGTTAAGCCATGCATTGGGTGCCGCTAGTTGTGTTGTATGAGTACATTAGCGCCCTGAAAGACGGTAGTGTCAAAAATGGTAGGAAATCCCCTTTGAAAAGTTCCATACCACTATGCAGGTTTGTCCATGCCCAGCATCTTGAGGAATCTAATATCAGTCTGATGTTTCACATGGGGGCAGGCATGCGAGCACGCCCTCCTGCCTGCGCCCCACTACAGCTTTCCCGCCATCTGGAGGCTAGAGTGGCAGATTTAGAAGGAGTGTCAAATGTGCGTCATTGGCTGCGTCTGATTGGTATGTCCTACCTGCCCAGAGTCACAGGCTCTCTGTGTTTGGTATAATCTGGGCCCGTCCGAGGTCAGACTGGCTGTGCATGTTCTACAACTCTGGCTTTGTGATGTGTTCATCACACGTGACTGATGTCTGTCTGGCAAATACTTATGTTCCTTTTGCCTCCCAAAGAAATGATTGTCAGTCCCTGCATCCCATGTGCCTTGGCTTCAGGCATCAGCTGGTTAATGTCAGGCTGATGCACATCACAATTGGCCAAGGGGGAGACCCATGGGTGCCATGCTGGAGTCAATCAGTGCAGACATCGTGGGTTTGTTTCCTCCAATGTGTCAACGTGTAACATGCTGCATGCTGAGGGCAAGCTACAGTGACACTCGGCAGCTGTACAACATGATCAGTTCCAGAGCTGTGGCTGACCCTCAAAATAGCACATCCATATTGGTTTACATGACTCAACATCGCTACAGGGTGCTTTGTCCAGGCTACTGTGAAGAGGAGGAATGGATAGACTTGGCCACAGTCAAGGGCTACCGCCGCATTGTCATGTGCCAGGAGGTCCGAGATGAGCTGATTCTAAATCTGACCAATGACGCTGTGAATGCTGGTGAGGAGGAAGAAGAAGAAAATAAGATGCAGGATTGGCAGAGGGTGGTGATAGCAATGTGTGAGGGCAGGCTGCTGCCCACCCCCTGGCTCAACAAGGTCATGCTCCGTTCCTCCTCTGCACTTCCACCCACATGTACCATGGCACAAGTGGGGCTGCCTCAAACAGCACAATGAGCCAGAGCATAGTACTGACTGGTCCCAACCTGAACAAAATTCAACAGCCGTGAGGCACATCCGTGGTCAGTGACATAGACACATGCATCCAAGCAACACTCACAGCCTCACTGTGGGAATGTGTGCTTGGCTGAGGAATGGACAGTGACATGGCTGCTGTGAGCTTTCAACAACATGGCCTCCTTTGTTGCACAAAGCATTGCAGATTAACGATCAAATATGCGTAGGTGCACATGCCTCTGCACACCTCCTGGATGTATGTGCTGCTTACCATGACCAGGTGTCCCTGATGCAGCATGCACAGCCAATGAGCAGAAGCCTGTCTGGCTAAGAGAGCCTAGTGTTGCTTAAGATCAATCAGGCACTCTGCAAGCCAGCCTCGAGGACGATAGTGTTGTACAGGAATACACAAGTTGCATGCACTGCAGGACTTCCGAGAGCCCCTCTACTTGACAGACACCGCAGTTCAGCTTGAGGACACACGCTCAGCGGAGGAGCGCAAGTACCCGCAGCTCTTCCGCCACAAGCTCAAAGGTGACCAGTCCTTATACTTGTCCCTGGCAGTTTGTCATTGCAAGGTCTATTCACCTGTGGCAACTGCACAGGTGAGTAGACCTTGCAATGGCGTCCACCTCAGCCTTGACATGCATTGCTGAGATGGACGCCCAGACAGCATGAATCACACTGGACCATTTGGCTTTTATGTGTTCATTGTGTAAAATCTTGTTATGTGCAGCAGTTGTTGGAAGTTTTGCCATTGCAAAAGGAAGTTTTGCCATTGCAAAAGGAAGGTTTTCCAACATCTTTGGGCATTGACCTTTCCATGTGAAGCCAGCAGTTTTGTGTATGCTAAACAGATGTAAACTCAACTTGCGCTGCATTCATTCAACTGACTTATTTTGCATCTGATTCTGGTGGCGTTGCTGTCTGCCACATCGTTTCATGAGACTGAAGTCTAGGTTTGCTGGTTGCAGCGGAAGGGTGGAGTGTACCAGAAAGCAAAAACACCATCCCAATACCTGGCTACAGTACTCAGTCAGCATTGCCTGGTCAAAAGGCGGAGGTTTATCAAGCATAAGCTACATAGACAATCCTGACAGGCTCCAGACCCATGCTGACTGTATCAAACAGCTGCGCATATACACAGCAATTGTAGGCCAGATATTTTGCAGCAAGCTGTTTAGCAGTCTTGTCCATACACTGTTTGGTGTGAGTTTCTTCACCAGGCAGGAGGTATAAGTGTCGTGGAGGGCAGTAGGTGTACTCAAGAGCAAATGTGACTGATGGGGTATCCGACAGATTTGGATCAATTTTACATGCAGTTGAAGCAATAATGATGTTTAAACCGTTACAGTCTGCATGAAGTACAGTGCTGGTCCACCTTCACGCCTGCCTTACAGCTTGCTTTTGCACAAAAGTATTTACAAATTTGTCTCTCTTTTTCCTCACAACTCGATTCATAGCTGCCAATGCTGGGCTCGTATTAATTGCCTCGAAATTACGCCAAACGTGACATTTCAGAAGAGATGTTGGCAGGGTCGAATGCTCTTGGCTAATTGTGAGTTGACCTGCCACCACCACTCTGTCGTTCTTCATGTCACCTGTCACAAGCAGCTCCCCACCCTTTGCTGAGCACTGTCTAGCCCTCATGATGACGGGGCCATCCTTCAGGTATTTAGCCCAATCAGGATCCAGCACGCAGTCTGCATGAGCCAAGCCTGTCGCAGGTCCTCACTCACTCCTGAGGTCAAGACAAGGCTCAAAGAAACATGAAATGGTATGGCTTGCCATCACCTGCCATGCGCAATTGCTGAAGTAATGCAGTGTATTCAATATATTAAATCACAACAATACTCAAGTAATGCAGTAGTATCTGACATTATAGAGATCTCTAGAGTCTTGAATCAAATTTCCTGACTGTCAGCGCGCTGCAGAATGTGCTTCTTCAAGCCATAATGTGATGACTGTATGAAAAATTGTGTCAACATTGTTACAAGTAAACGTCATGCTGCAGCCAGAGACACTTACAACAGCACTGCAGTATCAGTACACTGACATGCAAAACTTAAGCACTCATCAACAATCTATGCAACCCATTTGTGCGTACCAACCAGATCAACAGCGGCCAGAAGTTGATGCAAAATAAGATTGTTGGTTCTGAAGGCCCTGCAAACGACTTACACTGTGTGACACACTGTTGATGCAAAACAAGATGCCAATAAAATTGCTCAAAGATTGACTTGATGTTTGTGCTGACAACCTCAAACAGCTGAAGATCTGCCATGCGGTCTTTGGCACACTGCCGCCACTCACACTGTTTTGTTGTTGCCTTCACTGTGACTGCCCAATCCCAATTGACCGCATGTAGTCTGCCAAGGCACTGGGGTTGCGGGTCTGCATGTACACAGTGCCAGGACCAGAAAAGCGGCAGACCTTGCCCTCAGAAGACACCAAAGATGTCATAAAGCTGC
>JAABUH010004601.1_pt1 | contig 11111 bp, 19 predicted proteins | sample 5559121 | NCBI WGS metagenome assembly JAABUH01 (sample SAMN10711871, study PRJNA513364) | rock metagenome | isolation source: Antarctica rocks | place: Antarctica: Victoria Land, Battleship Promontory nord | collected 2015-12-28 | reverse complement strand
GCGTGTCCACCAGGCGCACCAGCTCCGCGCGCGCGCGCGCCAGCTGCGCGCCGAGGTCCGCCGCCTCCACCTGCGCGCGCCGCGCGCAGGCTGAACCTATCCCTAAACCAGCTGCACTAACCCTACCCATATCCGGCTGCACAATGGACCCTAACCTTCCGGCGCAGCGCCGCGCGCCGCGCGCAAGCCGGGCAGCTGCGTGTATGCGTCTGCAGGCGCGCCGCCTGCGCCTCTGCACGCCGGCGCGCGCAGCGCGCTGCGCTGCCCCGGGCTGTGCGCTGCACCCGTTGTGCGGGGTCACGCATCACGTAGACCTCCTCCCAGCCACCAAGCGAACATGAGCCAACCGCTCCAAATTGATCATCCCGTGCACGAGCGGCATGTCCTTCTCACGCACTAGCGGCATGCCGCCGCCTCGAGCAGCGCGCAACAGCGCTGTCGCTAAGCATAGGAGAGGCCGCGGGCTCTTGCGGCCAACGCAGGCAGTGCTTGCACCCTGCCAGCACGTTTTCACCAGGCAGAGCACATCGGCGGGCTCAATAAGCCGGCTCCTCTAGCTTGCAAGGCGAAGAACGGCAGCGGCGTCGCCCAGGGTCGGCGCGCCCTGATCAGCTCCAGGTTGCCGCCGGCCGCGCGCTCGGCGCGCTGGATCATCTCGGCGACCGCCTTGCGCCGCTTGTCCAGCGCGTCCGCGGTCAGCAGCGGCGCCGGGTCGCGCGCGGCGGCCGCCGCGCGCTTGGCGCCGCTGCCGGCGCGCCAGCCGTCCACCAGCGCGTCCGCGGCCGCCTCGGCCTCCTCCTCGGTGCACACCTGCTCCGCCGGGTAGCCTGTAAGCCCTACCCTATAAGCTGACGGCCTGGCGCCTGGCAGTCAGGGCTGGGCTGCTTCGGGGCAGCTGGGCGCGATGCTCCGCCTTGACAAACGCGGCGTCCGGGTATGTGCGCCCTGCCAGCCGCGGCGGCACCACGCCAGCCTCCGCGCAGCTTGTGCTCCGCACCGCCGGCCCCCATGCTGCTTCGGCGCTCGGTGCCCGCCGCGCACGAGACAGGCAGACAGGCCGCTGCGCGCCGGGGGCGCGCCTGCTCCGCTAAGGCAACCGCCTCGCGCAGGGCGGTCGCGTCGGCGTCCATGCGCTCCGCCAGCCGCGTCAGCAGCGTGCGGACCTCGTCGCGCTGCTTGTTTGCGGGGCGCAGCTGCTCCTTCAGGCTCTGCCGCAGCGGCCGCCAGGTTAGGGTAGGGTAGGGCAGGGTAGGGCGCTGCTTGTTCCGAGCTGCGGGCGCTGCTTGTTCCGAGCTGCGCGCTGCTTGTTCGCGGCGCGCAGCTGGTCCTTCAGGCTCGGCCGCAGCGGCCGCCCAGCGCGGCGCGCTGAGCGCGCACAGACTTGGCTGCCCAGGAACCCCTGCGTCTCCTCCATCCACCGCACCTGCGGTGCTTGCACGGCCCGCAAGCGCAGCTGCAGCGCCGCGATGCTCCCGCCGTGCAGAGCACAGCCGGGCGCAGCCGGCAGGCTCACGAAACAATGGGCGCCGCTCGCCGAGTTCTGCTGCTTGTTCCAATAGGAAACATCCTTGCGCAGCCACCACGCAGTCTACAGCATCGTTATGGCCTAAAAAAATTTATATGGTGTAGGGTATAGGATACAGGATATAGGGAAGCGCACCTTGACCAAGCCCGCGGCCGCGGCCTTCGCCTTCGTGCGTTCGTCCATGTCGGCGGCGGTGCTGTCCTGGTTTCCTTGCTGCGCGGCTGCCTGCGCCTCCGCCTCCGCGCGCGCCGCCTCCGCCTCTGCCAGCTTCGCCTTTGCGCCCTCATCCTGCACACGCAGAGCCGCTGGGATGCCACAGGTGTGAAAACCCTACTGAGCCCCTTCTGTTCCGCAGGCAGCGGCGTGGCCTTCCCTGTCAAAGGTACTCTTGCCGGGGTGTACAATGTGCAGGGCTGTTGATGTGTGTGGTGTATAGGGTCATCGGGGCTTTGCATGCGAGCGAAAGCTCCGCGCACCGACCCCCGACACCATTTGCTTTGCGCTGGGCCCGGTGCGCCGCAGCCTGCGCGCGTCGGCAGGCGCGCGCACCGCGGGGCGCAGGCGGCGCTCCAGCTCGTTCTCCGCGGCCAGCAGCTCGCGCTGCTGGTCGACCAGCGAGGCGCCGTCCTCGTTCTTGGGCGCGCGGTCCTCCAGGTCCTGCAGGGTGGCCGCCGCCTGCTGCGCGGCCCTGCTGGCGGCCGTCCGCTCCTGCTTGGCGACGTCCAGCGCCTGCGCAGGCACGCAGCCCTGCCTCAGACCCGCAGCAGGGGCGCCAGCCTGTCCGGCGCCAGCGCAGGCAGCAGCGCATGCCCAGGCAGACGCAGGGTTTTGGCCAGGGGGCGGTAGGAAGTGCACCAGAGCCTCCGCAAACCTGCGGGTGGCAACACTTTGACAGCATCAGCAGCGCTGGACGAAGCGTGGAGGTACCAGTAGCATCTGCTCACGTCGCACTGCGGCCTCGCAAGGCTTCAAAGAAGCCCGCAGTGAGCCTTGCAGATCTTTGGCATAATTTTGTGTGGGTGAAGCCCTGCCAGACCTCTCAAACCTCTGCTGAAGCCCTGCCAGACCTCTCAAACCGCAGTGTGCACATAAGAACTAGGAGTGACACATCCTGGCGGCTGTCGGCACATGCCTGCTTGGCGAAGCGGTCCTCGTGGCGCGCCGCTGCGAGCTCCTGATCGGCAACCGCCGCTGCCTGCTCCGCGTTCGCCAGGTCGCGCTTCACCTCGGCGATGGCTGCCGAGGTGTCCCTGCCGCAGGCAGCCTCGTGCGTGAAGGTATGAAGGCAGGATCAGGCGCTCTGTCAATTATTGTCTACGAAACTAGCCCTCTTTCTCGTTAAGGCTCGTCCGCGCTGGTGCGCCAATGCAACGGTAAAATTATTTTTGAAAGTGTGTGGTCAGACCCCTCCTGCATTTGTGCTCGAAAAGCATTGCAGAGGCGCACGTCTGGTCTGTCATGTCTGCAGCCCATGGCACTGTCTTGCATCGCAGCCACGGCACAGTGGCAGAGGCTCAGCAGCCGGCTAGCTCCTTGACAGTGCGCAGCCAGCGCGTGCGGCCAAGGCCGCGGGCGCACTTGCTGAGGCGGTACGGCAGGCGCGGCGGTCCGGGGACGGCCGTCTCGCAGCCGCCCTTGCAGTACGCGTGCCAGCCGTCGGAGGCCCAGGCAGCAGTGATCACGCCCTGCCGCATGAGCGGCCCGCGCGCCAGCGCAAGCCCCTCCCGCTCGTCCTGGTGCACGCGCACCCCCGGTGTGAGGCGTGCCAAGTACTGTGCCATGCAGGCTCTCCCTCCACACACACAGCAGGGGTTCTGTTTGGAGCATCACCTCCGGCATGTTTATCCGTATCCATGTGGTGATGCACAGAAGCTGAAAATAATGGTCATGCATGAGTTGTGCAGGAGTTGTGCATAAGAGATGCCCCTGGGGGACCCTCCATTATGAGCAGTGCACTCAACAGCATGCTGCCACCTCCGCCAGCGCAGCCTCTCAACGCGGCCGGAGTCGAGCCGCGCACTGACGCGCTGAGCGCCATAGCTGCGCACATCCTCCTCTCTGGGACCATGCCTTGTGGGGAGGACGCATGTGCGCAACGAGGCAAACCAGTGTGCAGGCCAGCTCCATTAGCGCCAGCCGCCCCGCGTGGCTAATATGGTAGGGTAGGGTAGGGTAGGGTATGGTAGGGTATGGTTAGGTGACAGGGTCACCTTCACCAGCGCCAGCCGCTCCATGTGACCGTGGTCCACCAGCGCGTTGAACACGACGGCCCCGTACGTGCCGCCTGGCAGCGTCAACGTGCGCAGCACGGTCTGGATGCCCTCCGGCGGCTGCGGCTTGGCGCCGAGCTCGTGGCGCGGGTGGTCAAACGACATGCACACGCACTGCAGCCGGTGCAAGCCCGCACTCCGTGCCAGATCCTGCGCACGCTTGGCGCAGAAACGTGACCGCCGCGCGCTGTGCGCGACAGGCCAATGCGAACGCGCCCGCCTGCTCAAAGGCGAGCTCGGCGACACAGTAGCACGCAGGCTGCCGGGGAGACTTTGCGGCACCTGCGGCTTATCGTCCACGTTGTGGCGTGGCCAGCTGGATGGGGCCATGCAGGTGCACTGCAGTCGTGCATGCCTTTAACAGGCGTGCACCATGAGCAGCTGCTGAGTGACAGAGCCGTGCATGACTTGTGCGCCCCAGCACACATTTCACCGCAGTACCTCTAATGCTGGCCCGTTTCTGCTTTTGGCACGTTGGCAGTGCGCCCAGCGGGCCAGGGCAGTGCCACTCCCAGCGCTTTCCACGCGCCGCGCGCTCTCGCTGGCGCACCATGAGCAGCTTCTGGTCGGCGCGGCTGTGCACGACCCAGGCCTCCAGCGTGTACTTGAGCGCGGCGTCGATCGCGCCGGCCCACCGCTGGTCCGCTACGCTCAGCAGCGCGCCCAGCGGCCCGAGCGGCGGCCGCGCGAAGCGCTGCTGCTGCTGCTGCACGGCGCTGTGCAGCCTGAGCATGGCCGCGCCGCCGAAGTTGGAGATGGGGCAGCCTGCGCGCCGCCTGCAGCTTCAGTACCCGTGCTGGAACGGAGGCAGCCTGCTGCAGCTTGAGCACGGCCGGAGCGCCAGAGCTGATTCATTAGGCAGCCTGCGCCCTGCTCAGGGCATAACCAGATGCGTCCCAGCAGAAGTGCAGTGAGGACACCTGCTCGTGGGTAACGTCGCAACCCAGACACTACAGCAGAGGCGCACGGTGTAGCCCTGTGCTTTGCCTGAAACAGACTGTTTGTCAGCATTGTTGTTCCTGTTCTACTCTGTTGTCACGACAGTGACACGCGGGACACCACTTGGGAACGCCAAAGCTCTTCCCCAGTCATAAGTGAACAGTGTCATACGTGGCAGGCACATGCAGGAGCCCTTGAGCAGCTCGTGGGTGCCCGAGCGGTGGCACTGCATACAGGCTGCGACAGGCCGGACGTACTGGTGCTGCTCTGCAGCCTGCGCAGCTCAGACGTGACCCCGTTGACGCGCCGCTTGGCCGCTGCGGCCTGCTCCTGCTTCGCATGCACGACTTCCGCGCGCGACGCCTTGACTGTATCGGCCTCCTTCAACGCCTGCGCAGCTCCGCGCGTGTAGGCCAGACTGTGGTCACATGCGCTGCCAGGGGCGCAGGTCCAGCAAAAGGCCTGTTTCGCAACATGCCTCAACATGCTCACTGACCTCGCTTGTGCATAACAGATGGCTGGTACCAGAGCCGGCCAGCACTGCCCCCCCTGTGCGCATCATCTCCCCCACGATGTGCGCATCAAAATTAACGACAACCTCGACTTCCTGTGCACGCATGCGAGCTAACCCGTGCCCTCCAGGGTGTGTGCACGTGCATGGCGCCCTCGGCACATAAGCGCATCTGACACATCAGCGTGAAGGAACCCTCGGGCAATATCATATTACTTGCAGCCCCGTGTCAGTGCCATACTAATATGGCACTGACACCGGGCTACAAGGGCAGGGCGCGCACGCCCACGGCCAGCTTGGCGGTGGCGTCGGCGCCCTCGAAGGCCGCGCGGGCGTCCCTGTACGCCGCCGCATGCTGCGCCTCGGCATCCTGCGGCCCAACGGCACCGCCGGTCAAGGCAGGCGCTTCTATCGCATCGTCCCTGAGCATCGCAGAGTAGACACTCGCGACGCGGCTGGTGACGGAGCTGGTGATCAGGTCTCGCGAGCGCGGGAAGGTGGACGCGTGGACCTGAGCAACGGGTCCCAAGAGCCGCTCTTGCAGGTGTGCTGCGCTCCCTCGGGCGGCTACTGTGAAGCTTCATGGTTTTGTCAGCTCAGCCAAGCAGCGCCGCCAAACCAGACATATTGGCTCGGTCTGTGCTCTGTCGTTACTGCTGGACATGCCTACCCCCGGTGCAAGTTGGATGCCAAGCGGTCTCACACAGCCCAACAGAGGGAGGCCCGCACCTCGTTGGAGGCCGCCAAGCGCGCCTCGAGGGCGGTCAGCGTGTCCCTCAGCGTGTCGCGCTTCCGCTCGCCCTCGCTCAGGCTGTGGGCCGCCTTGGCGGCCTCCTTCTTGGCCGCAGTCAGCTTCTTCTTGGCCGCGTTGAACCGCTCCGCGAGCGCAACGCCCTTTGCGCCTTGCGCTTCGAGCGTGGCGCGGCTCACCTCCAGAGCTTGCACCTGCTCGCAGGCCGCAGAGGTGGGGCGCGCCGATGCTGCCGCCTGCGCTGCATCTGCCGAGCTGCTGCGGGCCATGCGCTGACGACACCGCAAGCGTTGGCGGTCACGCTTTGGCTTATCATGCGGCAGGCACAAGCCTCGCAAGAGGCAGGGACCCAAGTCGCGCAGTACAAGGTGCACGCAAGCCCGCAGCAGCGCATGCAGCGCGCTGTGCGTGGGTGCCGCCAGAAATGTATCAAGGTTAGCAGGCTGCTCAAAAGGGTCCATGCCATTTGCGCGCATGGATAGCGAAGACAACTACTGGAATGACTGCTACGCAAGGGTTGCATGCGGGGTTGCCACGCACCGCGGCCTTCTCCGCGTCGCCAGCGCCTGTCAGCTCCGCCTCGAGCTCGGCGATCTGGCCCTCCACCTGCGGGCGGGGCCTTGCACACGTGACGGCGGGGCCAGGTCCGTGTTGCAGTTTGCAGGCGTGCGAAATGACACTCCAGGTGGCATGAGACCCTCCTGTGCCCACGGGCACTGCATATGCGCTGCAAGGCATGGCAGCAAATGTTGCTGGACTGCACAACATGGCTCATTGCAGACACACCTTGCAGACACGCCCTTGGCTTTGGCAGACCACCATGCATAGTCTCCTCCCACTGTCTGCTCTGAGCATATCCGATACGTAGACCTATCCATGCACCGAAGCAGAACCAGGCAGTGAAGCAGCAGTGAACCAGGCAGTGAAGCAACTTCAGCCCCCTGACCTCTGGGCAATGCTGTGACCCCATTGCTAGCGGCGCAGCAAGCAGAGGTACGCCAGTGACGCGCTGGTGCAGGCCGGGACGAGCGCAGGCGCGCGCCCGCCGCTGGCTCTCCGGCCCCGTCTGCTCCGCCATGCCGCGGGTCTTCTCCAGGCTGGCGCGCAGCGCGCGCGCGGGCGCCCACGCCTGCGCCTGCTCCAGCCGGCCGCGCTCCGCCTGGAACTCCTCCACCGCCGACAGTGCCTCCAGGCGCTCGCTCACCTTCTTCATCTTCTCCTCCAGGGCCTGCGCCGAGGACGCAGGGCGAGTGGGCGCAGGGGGCGGCCCGATGCGCATACACATGCCTCAGCATGACGCGGCCGTCCTTACTCCACTGCAACTCCATGATCGCAAGCGCCTCTTGGCATGCGTCAGTTGCGTACCAGCTTATCAACATCCTGCGCGGCGCCAAATGCGGCCATCCTGTGCAGCCTCGCTAGTGCCCGGCTGTGAAGCACCGCCGAGTTTTTTTGCAGGCGGCGCTGACCTTGCGCTGAGCGCGCTCTGCCGCGCACTGCGGCACCACCCACCTGATGGTAACAGGAAGGATGCGCGAGCGCCCACGCCGCGCGCCGGCGGGGCGCGCCTCGACGCTGGCCTGCATCACGTCGCGGTTGTCCTTCATGGAGTCGACGTCCAGCCGGGCCTTGGCCAGTTCAATGATGATCTGGTCGAAGCCGGTCGCCTCGATGTACAGCTCGTACTTGGTCTTGCCGTTCGTGCACCCGGCAAAGCTCTTGGCCATGTCCTGCCGCCGAGTGCCGAATCGTGCAGGCTCAGCGCTTGACGGACTGGCAGCATGGCCGTGCAGCCACATGGGTTCCTTGCCTCCGCAGGATGCACATATGATGCGCTCATTGATACTCGTTCTGAACTGCAAGCATGGTAGCTGAGTGCCTGCGTGCTTGATTCCAAGCTTGGTCGATCATCCTTATTTGCCTATCCACAGCCCTGAATTTGGATGGCCGCTAAGCCGCGGTGGCATTGCCTGCACGGACGCTCTATTTCACCATGGATGCACCGCCGTGCGGCCCACAGTGGAGCGCGCCTGCGTCAGGCACTGCACGGGGTTGCCAGCGTTGATGTTGAAGTGGTCGGTGATCTCATCGATGTCCTCCTTCTTCGGCTTGGCCACGGCCTGCCCAGTGACGAGATCTTTGTGATCAGAAAAGCTGGTCGGCCAGCACCTCCGGCTGGGCCGTGCGGCAGACTGTTAATGTCATGTGGATCAGCAGGGCAATCTCGCTGCCTCGCGCTGCCCTGCTGCTGGCAGTAGACATGTGCACGCAGGCGCAACAGTCGGAAACCAGGACACCTGCTCACGCCCAACCTCCGCTCTTGGCGGAACACGGTCTCCCTGAATAGTATTGCCTGAGGTGTGCGCACCTTCCGGCCGACCTGGTCCTTGAGCGTCCACGCCGTGTGGCCGGCGGCCGCTATGCGCCGCTCGATGGTGATCGTCCGCCCATACAGGCTCGGCTTGTACGCATCGTCGCCCTGCGTACATGCATTTCAATAAACACCTCCGTGCAACAAGTGTGTGCAGACCATGGGGGTGAGGGTATGGTAGCACGAAGACATTCGATGCATTGTGAGACTGGCAGCCTGACTTCCATAGCGAAAGAGGAACGTTTATATACAACGGCGACTGCATTTGGCTGCTGACACATCGGCTACTGCAGGTCCGCGATGCGTTCGCAGGTCACGTCGGGGATAAGGCTCACACAGCAGGCACCAGGGCCTGGAGCAGCACGCACGCGGTGTCCCCAGCTGCACAGCTGGGGAGCACACAAACGACCTGCGCCGGAGCACGCACCGTGTTCCACAGCGTCACGCACGCCAGCGCGGAGCCGGATCCGGTCTTCACCACGTCGCCAAACTTGTCGGCGCCCAGCTGCTTCCTGGTCACGCCCAGGCACGCCTGCACAGGCGCCCAGATTACGCTCAAAAGCTTGTCTTGGATTCTGACAGCCGATGAGAACCCGGAGAACCTGTCACAATACGGCGACGACAACAGCGGCAAGCGCAGTGTGTTCTGCCAGCAGGGCCTGTATGGGATGTGAGTATGCACGCATCCACCGCATGAGCAGGCTTGCGTGAGTCTGCGGAGCAGGTTGCTTGCTGCACCTGCAGTGCGCTCATGATCGCGGACTTGCCGCTGCCGTTCGCGCCGCTGATGAAGGTGATGTGGCGCCTGCGCACGGAGCAGGCCTGCCATGTAGTCATGCGGAGGGCGGTATTTTGGCTATGCGCCGTGCCCGGCCACACATGCATTCACTCTAGCGGGACAGGGCAATTCGTGTTCAACCTAATATCCCATCATGCAGTAGACAAAGTGTGCCACCGGTGCTTCGGGCGCTTGCGGGCCATCAGCCAAGCCTCGTTCAGACAGTGCCAAATCCCTCTCAGCCCGCAGAGATTTAAGACGCCGTAACGGCAAGGCGCAAGCCGTGGAGCCGCAAAACGAGCTCAGTGCTCGCTCAGGGTCGCCGCTGGTCTCTCGCGCACCCAAACTCGACCTCGAAGTGGTCATGGCACTTGAAGGCCTCCACACGCACGCTCTTCACGTGCCCTGCCTTTGACAGGCCGTCCACCGCAACCTCGTCCTGCAGACACAGCATGTGCGCTCGCATGCTTGACCAAAGAGGCAGTGATCACAGTGTGGCATGTCAGACAAGCGCGCCTCAAGCTTGACGGCCTCATTTCGAAAGGAGGTCATGCCCGGCCTTAACAGACACCTTTCTTCCTTCTGGACTCACAGGCAGATTACCTCTACATAAAGCCGACGCTGATGAGGTACTAACTTTGGCTGCGCACGTGTGCTAACTAGCGCACATATCCTCACGCTAGCAGAGCATGACACGCTCTAGCCCTTCGTAAGGAACTAATATATCAGAAAGTTACAGGTCAAGATGGCACGGCAGCTGCCGCACCACAGAGCGCGGCACGCGCTGGCCGTTGGCACGCGGTTGCGACGGCTCCCCGTCGTCGCCGTCAGTACTTTCACTGTCAGCCCTGCGACGCGGCAGGGAGACCGCTGGTGTAATGGTGCTACGAGCAGCACACCACTGTTACATGCTAGTCTTTCACAGGACGCACAGGCACGACCTACTTGCCAAACATGCAGGTATGCGCAGCGTGTGTGCACAAGCACATGGGTTCCGTCATATGGCGTGCCGCTGCTCGGGGCCATCAGCGTCGTCAGTGCGCAAGCGCTTGCGGCCCCGCGAGCTGTCCATGGCCTGCTCCACCCCACGCAGGGGCCGCAGGCGAGCAGCTCCCACCCCCGTCCTGTGCTGGCCGTGCCGTAGCTCTCAAAGCTCACATCCCTGCAGCCACACAGAGAATGTGATGTGAACAGTGCAGGTCGCAGCAACTCCACACAGAAAACTACAAGGCAAGTGCTCGTGGCCGCACTTGCCGCCACTGGCTTTGTGAGCCACTTGCGGTAGGCGCCTCCAGCCCCCACAAGAGTCTGCTCAAGTGGCACGTCAGTGCCTGCACCAACAGTGAGCCGGGGCAGGTTTAGACTGCGTGCAGTGCCTCTCTGTGTGTGCCAGGGAACATAAACTGTACGAGGTGATAGCAACCCCATGGCCCGCGAGCAAGTGTCATAGCGCAGTTGCGTCATCAACAGTCTGCGCAAGAGCTGTCGCGCACCTCGGCAGCAAGCTAGCCTATCTGCTGACCAAGCGGTGATGCTTGCGGCTTCTCCAGGCGGGTGTTTTCTGGTCCTGCTCTCCACGCTCTGCCGCACTTCCTGCCAGTTTCCGGGACTCAGCCGACTGATAGCTCTTGCTGCCTATGCAGGCAGTGCTCTGCGCAAAGCAGCACTCTGCCTGAGCGCCACAGCTGCACGTGCTTGCTGTAAGAATGTACGAGGCACACTCACTCCACGCTCTGATGCACAGAGAGCGCGCTCTGCACCTCTGTGCTCGTCGGGCTGAGCGCACTGATGGATCTGAAACTGCAGCGGTGTTCCCACTCTGCCCTGTGCTGCTCCTCTGCCCAGCTTGAAAAATAGGGCTGATGGCTTTACCCTTTAGCTCCTAAGTGTCGAGCTGAACAGTTACAGACAGCCTGCAAGCTTGCCACCAAAGATGCCACCCAAGCAGAGCCGGAAGAGCGCGGCG
>JAABUH010004596.1_pt1 | contig 11119 bp, 12 predicted proteins | sample 5559121 | NCBI WGS metagenome assembly JAABUH01 (sample SAMN10711871, study PRJNA513364) | rock metagenome | isolation source: Antarctica rocks | place: Antarctica: Victoria Land, Battleship Promontory nord | collected 2015-12-28 | reverse complement strand
CAGCAGCTGCCCAAGAGCCCTTTCCATCAAGCCAAAGGTATTGTCCAGGTTGCTCCGAGTACGTCTGCCATCTTTCCCACCCTCGATGCCCTCAATCATACACATTTACGCTGCTGACGGATGCAAGTAGCTGAGGGCGTCGCACCTGGCCCGGCGGAACAATACATACTGGACTCGCTCCTTCTGCGATACATGCCCAACTTCTTTCAAAAGACATGTCCCGACCTTTTCAAGGTCCTACACGAGGGAGAGAAGACGACGTACAAGCTGCCTCAGGCCAAGAAAAAGTGTGAAGGGTTGACGGCGGATAATACGAGAGTTGGGAAGACCATCGCGAACGAAGCCGTGAAGCGGAAGGCGAAACTAGTGACGGAAAAGGTTGTTCCGCTAGACGGGTCCCTATGCATGACGTGGACTTCCACATATCCGATATCACGATGAGCGGACAAAACAAAGATGTTTGCATCAGCACTCAGCGCTTCCCTTTCTTCCCACAACACTCGACATCCTTCTATTGATAACCTCGGTCTATCAATGCTGTCGACTTTGTACTTCATGGAAATGCCCGCTTCTCTTCTCACCCAAATTACCACTCAATCAGCTGACTCGTAACCCTATTCACCGATTGGCTACACCACTCCAGCAACTCGAATCACACGCGATCCTATGATGCCCCTCACCGTCGATCCTACAATCACCTTGTCCCGGCTGTTTCACACGTATGATCCTCCTATGCTAGTCACTTCTGGTAGTCAACGTACGGGAGTCAATTCGCGCCAGAGCGCGACATGCACCCCCAGCACTGCGCTTTTCAACATTCTTGCCCGTCTACCCCGCGCGACTCTCAAAGTCACGCACAGTCATGTCATTCTATCCCAACTGTCCACCCTCCTCTCCGAATCCTGGGCCGACGACGTGGGCCAGCAGGAGATCGGGAGTTTGTGGGAGATGAAGATCCGGTCGGATCAGATGTTAGCTCGGGACACGATTCGTGGTGAGGTTGTTGACCTCAATGCCGCTTTTCAGTCCTTTCTGTTCGCTCCTGTCAACCTCGTGGCCGATCGCGGTTCGGATTATCTCAAACCCGAGGCGTACCCACCCGCAGGAAGTAGGACTGGCTGGGGTTCGTCGGTTACGAGGTCGGGATTGTCGGGAGCGGATGCTGCGGCTTGGATCAGGCGTGACGGCGAGAACTCTTTGGCCCGGGAGGCAGACAAGATTGCGATGGAGAGGAAAACACCTGATTCTGTGCCGCTCGATCCACTCCTAAACGGCGTTCGCGACGCGCAATCGCGCGAAGCCGGCTTCACCTTCAGTTGGTCCGCTGTAGAGGAACTCTCGACGCTCGAATCGCTTGATACGCGATTCGTCGATTCCTTGCTACAGGTAAGTTTTTACCCCTCCCCTTGTTTTATCCTTCTGAATATGACCGGGATCTCGCTGATGATCTCGATACATATCAGACATTCGAATATATGGACGGACAAAGGCTCAAGGTCGGCTTGTTGAGCAATTACAATGTGTACATTGTCGTCCTCCGCATTGCCAACGATCATATCGCGATTTCCGACCCTGTCCTCCGCTCGACCTCACTACGCCAGGTGCTAGACCCGCCGTTGGCCAATGATATGTCTGTCTGGGAGCTCCTACTGGCTTTGCTCCTCTACGCTGCCCAGCCCACACGTCTCGAAACTCGAGGATCGATCTGGAACGGACTGTGGGTGAAAGATGTGGAAGATGTCTTAAGGCCGGGAAAGCGGAAAGGCGGGAAACGACCGTTGTCTTCGCCAACAAAGAATAGAGCGCGGCAGTCAGATGAACCCCATGGAAAGGGCGACATTGGGGATGGTGGTCCCGTCAGTGGCGATTCCGACAGTGACATGGCGCGCGACACCTTCAGACGGCCTGAAGATCTCGACTACGCACGAGCAGGTGGTGTCCGCCACGTCTCTGATTCGTCTGACACATCTTCCATCTCCAACTCAATGTCGGAACCGTCTCTCGCAACGCCCCGTGACCGTGACAAGAAAAGTCGATTTCCCATCGACATCAAGACCGGCGTAGGAGATGAATCGCCATTTAAGAAAAGCCCGCTCAACCTCGACGCCACATGGTCCACATTCTCCCCCTCGTTGTCTCCCCACCTCCACGCAAAGACAAAGATCCCGTCGACATTATCCCCCTCCATGACCTCGTACCATCATCCAACGCCGACCCTTTGTTTTGACCTCGACTCACCTCATGTCCCTGAGCAAGAACTACTGAGGCTCGCTGAACAGAAATTCCGCCTCGTCGTCCCACCAAGTCGCGCACCACTCGGCGATGTCCGATTGTCGGTCAACCATATCATCTCTTACGGGCAGTATTTCACAACTTTCGCCGCCTCTTCCGACACCCCGATCGTCCACTCAAGTCTTGTGTTCAAGTTGGCCCGGCTTACCACTCCTTCTCACCATCACGAGTCGCGCCTACCTTCGGGCCGAGAGGTCAGGCGGACTCTCGATAACGAGGTTCAAATTCTCACCGGCCCGCTCAACGACTTGCAGGGCTGGGTGGTTCCTACGTTCCACGGACTGTGGCGTGCCGACGAGTGGGCCATCATCCTCCTTGAACGCGTCGATTCGCCTAGCATTTCCCATTCTGATATGGGCCTGCCGACCGATGGTTCCGCCGATGACGGCGTGAGGCAAGCATATACCGCTTTGCATTCCCGAGGCGTCGTTCATGGTGATGTAGAGCCGAGACATCTTTTTTTCATGGTTCCCCGTCAGAGGGAACAGTGTGGTAGAGTTGACAGAGTGAGGATTATCGATTTTGACCGGGCGCAGGCGTTCAAAGTGAGGGGATCAGGATGGGACGCCGCAGTGGCGAGAGAAAATAGGGAGGTGGAAAGGTTGTTGAGCCTCTGCCGTGGGGGCAGGGCAGTGTATGGCAACATAACTACTCCTGACCGACGGGTTCACCTGGAGTCTATCCAGGAGACCGAGCGTTTTTTGTGATACGCCGCACTAGTCTAACAACCAATGGAAGAGGTGTGGAAATCTGTTGGCCTGAGCATCGTGGATCTCGGCTCCTTTTGTATGTCTCTACGCTAGGCAGTGTCGTTGTGGTCCAGGCTACAGAAACAGGGTGCTGCAACCCAGACCGTCACGCGTCGTCCCTGTGGTCCCTGAGTATCCGAGTCAGTTATGGCAAGCTGTTGGACTAGTGACGTTTTGAAGAAGCCGTTGAAGCCCCTCAAGTTTCGGGCTCAGCACAAAGATAAATCTGTCAAACCTCGGGGATTCACTCAAAGAGAATGTATGTGTATCTGAAAGGAGGTGCTGCTTGATCTGACAGGGTCTCGCTTTCAGGTAAATTAAGAGAGGTTCGTTCAGATTCTCACTTCGAGGCTTGAGGTAAAGCGATGCGTCTCGAATGAGGTCAAAGACCTTTGCGGTAAGTCAACAAAGTTCTTTGAGATTCTCCGCATAGATGAGAATATCGTCGATGTATATTGTAATTCCGCACCTAAGACGTCCTTGAAGATTTCGTTCAGGGGAAAGACCGTAGGCGCATTTCAAAGTCCATCCCACACGACAAGTGACTCATACATGCCGTACTCGAGTACTGAGTTGAATGGCTGTGAGGTGTTCATAGCCTTCAGCAACACGCAGTAGTTGATAGGCCCCAACAAGGTCAAGCTTGGTGAAGTATTTGGCCTTGGATAACTTTGATCTGACTGATCAAAGGAAGTGGATAGACGTTGGGGATTGTTGCCTCGTTTCGTTACGAAGAACATTGGCGACCCATAAGCGGCGTTGCTTGGATGTATTTGGCCTGGTTCGGTTTCTTGCTTGAGAGTATCGAGCAGGATGATCCTTTGGTCTTTGGTGAGCTGATATAGCTTGGCTACCGCTAGCTTCGAAGATGATAGTAGGTTGATGCGCATGCTGTAGGGTCTTGGTAAGGTCTCGGTACCTCCCTTCCTGCAAAAGATGTCGAGGTAATGATAATGTTGACTTGGGACTTGACTAAGAAGCTCGATGGTTTCCTTCTGGTATCGAGAGGCTCGATAAACTCCGGCTCGGTGGGTTGATACTTGAATAGTGCAGTCGAGTCCTCATCAAGTCCTACAACTACGGCTTGGATAGACTCGGTACTGGAAACTTTGACGATGCTTGGCAATGTTGACTCGGTTCTTGGCGTTTTGACGATGCTCGGCGCACTTGACAAAATTGGACTAGAAGTCCATTTGGATTTACTCGGTAGAACTACGTTGTTTTGGATATGTGCCAGGCGTCCTTCGGCAAGACAAGGTAGCTTGAAGCACTGCTGTACTTGGGTCCGGGATACTAGGCAAAACATGGCTAGGGACATCGAGCATAACCGTGCGGGCAAGATTGAGGTTAACCGCATAACAAATCATCCAATTTGATTGTAGGACGATATCAGCGCGATGAAGCGTGGTGATATTGAGACGTGACTCAATAGGAGGATATTTGACGTGTGGTTGTACTCCAACGTTGATGTATTCGAATCAGACCAGCTTGAAGAGACACTACCATCGAACATTCGAAGTTCAATAGGATTCGGGTAGTTTGGCGACGATTGGAGAGATTTGTTGAAAGAAGATCTTTGATGTATGATTTGGTAGCTCCGGTATCCCACAGAACGGTGACTTGAGGCTTGGATGGAATGTCGAGGGTGACTGTAGTGATAGGCTGGGTATGGAGCAATGGCATTTGGACCGGATCTTGGTTCTGAGAAGGCTTGAGTGGGATATTGACAATGGCCATCCACAATCTTGACCCGCACGGAGGTCGGGCTGTTTCGGGGAATTGACCTGGCTGGCCGTGCATTTGTGCAGTACAAAGTTTGATGTCCGAAATTCCTGCAGTAGAGGCGTCGGCGATCCTGTTGGACGGGTGCCACTATTTGTCGGACCGCGGTTGTATTGGCCTATGTTTGGCAAAGGTCAAGTAGGGTGTGGTCATCATAGACATAATCGGCTTCGTTTCCCTAAAACCGGTCTCCTTTGCTTCTCGACAACGTTCCTGTTCTCGCTTGTATTGCTTATTGTCTAGAGGAACAATAAAGCTGATAAGGTCAGATAAAGAACGAGGCTGAAGACCTGATCTTGCCACATCGTCTTTCAAATACGGCTTAGGACTATCAATGGCCGTTCCATCCTACGAAAGCAAGGTACTGTTGAAACTAGGCGAAGTACGACAATGCTGGGCCAACTTGATGTAAAGCCTTCAACCTTTGCCTAGCGGTGCCTTTCTCATCAGGATCTCCGTAATTGGTTCGAAGGTAGTCAACAAAAAGCGAAAAGTTCTCGAGGATGATTGGCCCTGGGATCTGAGACAATAGTGGTTGTACGGCGAGAAGCGGTGTTCCTCAAAGAAGCGAGATCAAGTAGCTGATCTTAGGTTTGGTCGTTGGCAAACCTCGAAGGCTGGAGTTTGAAGTTTGCGCTCAGTGATGAAGGCGTTTAAGGTGTTGCTGGCCGTGGAAGGTTTCTGGATCCTTGACTTTTGGCTCCTTCTTTATGCTGCGTGCTGGAGTAGCCGAAGGTTGGCTGGTGTTTTATGCAATGACAGACTGGGTGAGCAAATTCATCATTGCAAACATCTGTTGTCAAAATGTCGCAGGATCGATGGGTCCTTGGCCAAAGTTCGGCAAAAGTTGCCTTGGTGGGTCAGGTAAAGGCTCGGCTTGAGGAGCATCGTCAACGGAAGGTTCGTTTTGTTGGCCCGACGCTCAGCTCCTTGAATCAACGACTTTCGACTAAACTTTTCGAAAGTCACTCGCCCGTGGGAAGAGTAAGTTCCAATCTTGAGTCATTGCTTTTCCCGTCTTCCAAACGCAATCCTCAATACGGCACACCTGGCCCATCCACTCCAACTCTCTCATTAGGTCTCTCTGATCAGCCACAATGACCCATGTATGCATCATTGTGACTCCGTATCCGCATAAGCTGAAATATTCAGATTTTGACCGAGGACGCCTCAACCTAACCTCAGCATCTCTAGAGATTCTAGGATGGAACTATTACCATTGGGAGCGGACAATGACGTCCTCGTACTCAAAGCATCTCAAGGCTAAGGCACTGCTTGACATCACTGATCCCACTTGTTTTCCGCGGTGCTGGGAAGCATCTGAAGTTGTTTTATGATCCCGCTGTGCTGGAAGAGTTTCAAGTTGTTTGAGCGTGATAGACACTCAAAATGAGGAGGTCAAGCGATATCAAATCGTTGGCGTTTGGGGGCATGGGTTCAGCAAGGAGATCTAGAGAGCTGAGCTGATGCGGAAGACGGAGAGGGAGGTTCGACAGACGTCTTGACCTTTGAGATACAGGTGAAGTTGGTACAAGTCACGGGTAGACGGCGGGATAGGTCAAAGACAAAACGGGTTTACCTGAGCTAGCGGAGGAGGACGCTGTGTCTTGAGTCTTGGGGGTGACGTGAAATGTGCTTGTAGAGGAGGTCAAAGCCTGTCGAATGATGTATGGTAGAAGGAAATCAGATCATCAATACATGATATCGAAACACAGGAGTTCTTGGGATAACTTATAGAATGTTTAAACAAAAAAGACGCATCTAGCGGCGGGGAGTATTTAAGCTTTTGACCTAGAACGCATGAAATCCATTCCCAAAACGCTTCCACGCCTTCATCCCCCAACGTCGTTTCTGGCCCTCGTTGTGGATCCAAGGACATCTCTGCCCTCATGAACCGAATCTGACACCCAAAACATAATGACCCAAACTCACTCTCTCCTCACCGACCGTCTCTTTGACTTCCCCATTGGCGCAATATCAACTGTCCCCCGAGCGTATGGTTTTGAGCGGTCGGTTTCGAACCGTAACACGACCAGGCTGCCGGTGGAATCTGTCATCTCCGCGATGAGGGATAGCGTTGGCTCGACGGCAATCGTCCCTGAACCATTGAGGATGACGTGGACGATGACGGGGATACAAGGTATGGCCGGGACTGCGAGCGATAAGACCGGGGAGAATGTCGATAGCGAGGATGAGGTGGTGGTGGTGACTTTCCGTCGGTCGGATGAGGCGTTGAGTATGTTGGGGGATGAATGGAAGGTCTTTTGGGCCGCATTGGACCAAGGTGAGCGGTTTTCACTCGCTCCTCTCCTCTATGGTCCCCCAGCTCCCCTCACCCTTTTTGCTAACCCAACGACGGAAGAGGTCTGCGCGAAGAGATTTCTGACTTGAAGCTTCAGATCCAGGGGTTCAACCAGTCAACGTCGGCTCTTTCCCTTGGTCAGCCTTCGAGACCACTCTGCACTCGAAGACGACGACTCAAACCTACCCGACCGAACCTGATCAATACCATCTTTACAACGACCTCATCGACGTCATCAAAGCCCTGCACGCGTCTCTCCAGCCCATCCTACATCGATTGAGATCGTGGCAGCGGTGCACCGAATCCGGACCGGTGGGTAGACTGGATTATCGGGTCTTTCTCTCCGTCCAGTCCAAACTTCTGAATTGCCCGGGAATGGAAGTCAAGAAACCCAACGTGTGGAGCGTGAGATTGAGCTTAGTCCTGCTGGCCAGGTTGAAAGTGTACGACATCATGCTTTCGGCAACGAGGGGAGCGGTGAAGATGCTTTGGATCGAGAAACATGGAGTGAGGCAAGAGGACGTCGCCCTGGCTCCGATAATCACGGACGCCGAAGCCCAGCTGGTGCAGAACATACTCGAACAGGTTAGCCCCCCCTCCTCTTTGTCCGACATTCGCTCAAGCACTTTCATCCCCAGGTGTTTGTCCAACTCCACTCACACCGCACATCATTCGACATTCTCTCCTCCTGGGACGTCTCCAATCTCTTCCATCGCGTCTCCCCAACCGACATCCAGATATCATCGCCAATCTACAGATCAATCGTCCAAGCGAGACAAGCGCAAGATCCTAACCTCGCCGGCGCAACGGATCTAGGCGTGTTGTACACATTCGCGGCGAAATGGAGTTTGTTGAAGTTGATGTTGGCCTTGCTGCTCTTTTCAGGCGGGATCCTGCAAAAGAAAGGCTGGACGGCAAGCGTGAGCTCAGAGGTGGAGAGTGGGAAGGCGTCAAAGAGGCCAAGGACGAGCAGGTCGGGTGCGGGAGAGGGTGAGGGTGGTGGACGAGCTGGCGGGGGCCAAGGTCAGGACCGGGAAGGTGGGAGTGGGAGTGGGAGTGGGAGTGGGATTCGAGGTGGAGGTGGATTGAGTGGCATGACTATGGGCAGTCGGGTGACGGAAGTGGAAGAAGAGGAGACTGATCGCTCGTATGGATCCGGTTCGTCCAAGGAAATGATCCTCACCCCAACAGCCGCCATGGATCTGGTACGTTCCCTTTCACTCCTCCTTCCCCATCGATCCTGACGCTTCGACCCCAAGGTGACAGACATGGATATTCGCTTCGACCTTCCGGTTGAACCCGATGACCCACTCCACGATCCGTTTTTCAGGGATTGGACGAGGCAGGCGTGGGTATCACATCCACACCCGTATATTCAGTCAAGCAAGATCAATCACGGCGACGGCAAGGTGGCACAACCGATCCTCCTACAGCTTGACAACTACCTGGGCCATGGCAGATTATACGACGTTTACAGAGGTCGGCTCGTCCGAGCTCGCTCGTCGATCGAGAACGAGAGCGAGGACGCGTCAGTACCGGTCGTGGCCAAGTTCGCGGACTTTGATACGTTTCTCGAACAAGACAGCCAAGGAGTGGACTCGATGTACGTAAATTCGGTAGGAGAGGCGCAGCGGGCTTTGTGGAACGAATGGGCCATCTTGCAGGGTCCATTGGCCAGTGTGCAAGGAGTTCTGGTGCCAAAAGTTTATGGCATGTGGACTGTGGCTTCGGGTCCGGCGCAGGGTGAGGGTGAGGGTGAGGGTGAGGGTGGGTTGGGAGCAGCGGTGATGGTATTGGAGGATGTTGGCGAGATGGTCTTCTCACCCGACCACATGGGGGAGATGCGCTGTGGTGATCGTGACCGGTGAGTGTCGTTTTCATCCATCTCTCATCTTGGACCCTTCGTCTCTGTTATCTACTCTTCATCTCACTCTCGGTCCGACTGTCTGATATCCCCTTCCGAGCGAACTCTTCACCTCTCCCTTTTCAAACCCAAACGACCTCTTCCACCCACAACTACTCAATCTCGAGCGAAAGTTGAAGTGATGATACCCTTCCAGCTCAACCATAACGGACCTCTATACCCGGCTGCACGAGCACAACGTCGCGCACTCTGACATCTCACCTCGCCATGTCCTATCCCCCTCGTCGTGCCACATGCTCCACACCTCCCCATCTTTGCCGTCGAAGCAGATCCGGCTGATCGACTTTGAGGGTGCTCGTCTCCTTACCTCGCTTCGGGTCGAGGACAGAAAGGTCAGGGTGGAAGAGGAGATGAAAGCGGTCAGGGCGATGTTGGAATGTCCGGACGCTTTCCTCTGACCGTCGAAGAGAGACAGGGAAAGGGAGCGAGAGGGTCTGGCAAGGGGGCAGAGTTTAGAGGCGGAATGAAGTCTAGTCAAGGGGGACGATGAAGTACAGACCTCTCTACTGCCTCGCCTGAAATCTACTGTAATATGTAAAACTTTGTCCATAAAAGTTGAAAACCTCTCCAGCGCCTTGGTAGAGTCCCCTCCTACCGCTCGTTCTCGACACTCGCTCTCACCACTCGTTTGTATCAATCGCTCTCATCATTCACTTTACCACACGTTTCAATGACTCACTCTACATTCGTCTCACTCACTCACTCATCCTACCATCCACTTCTACCACTTCGCTTCTAATCACTCGCTCCCACCAATCGCTACAACCAATCGCTTCAACCAATCGCTTCCACCACTCGCTTCCACCACTCGCTTCCACCACTCGCATCTAACACTCGCATCTACCACTCGCTCCTCCTACCACTCACTTCCAACCACTCACTCTCACTCCACTCCTCGGCGGACTTCTCTAATGACACCTAATCGTCTCGTGCCACTTGCGCGTCCGCCAAATCTCATGACGGCTGGAATCGAGGGGATGACTACTCTGTGAGGAAGAGGGCGAGGACAGGGGGGAGGAAAACAAGAGTCGAGAACACGGGAAGATGAGCGAGAGGTGATGGGGGAGTTTTAAAAACAACTTCATCCGCTTGACAGCGCCTTGTAACCCGTTGTCGAGTCTCGTCCACGGGTCGTCCAAGTCATCCGTCTTCAAGCTCCTCTGTAAACGGCGGAGGTTGGCCTGCAGACAGTTTTGAAAAAGGAGAAGAGCGTGCTGGTGGGGAAGGTCGGCAAAGGTTAGCTAGCGGAGCTAGTGATTGGTCGACCTTTGACAAGAGAAGAGAAAGGCAGATCGTCGATCGGCGGAGCCGATGCACGTCCCTAACATCTAACGCCTGGAGGGGACATACCAGGGGGGGTGGCATTTCTTTATTTGGTTTTCCCCCATCCCCAAATCAGTGGGGATCCTCCCGTTTTGGGGCCGGTATTTGGGCCCACAGCCTTGGCAGCGGTAATCTATCCTATACACAAACCGTGTATTTGGCCTTATGCTTGGGAGATCTCAGAGCTACCGGTCTTTTGGTCTTTTACAGGCGTTTCCGACGATGGCCTGGGCAAAGGGCACCGCCTTTTCCTCATTCACGAGTCGTATATAGGAGGGAAGGCGATGGCGCACACCGAAAGCTGTTGACTGATAGTTACGGAGCGGGAACTTATCAGCGGGGTCACCCCTCTTTCCTCATTCACAAATTGTACATAGGAGGGAAGGCGATGGCGCAAACCAAAAGCTGTTGAATGATAGGTAGGGTTAAGGAGCGGGATCTCATCAGCGGGGACACTCCTCCCTCCTCATTCATGAGTCGTTTATAGGAGGGAAAGCCGCGCCGCGAACCTTAGGGGGTATTGTAACGCATCTAGGGGGCTATAAGGTATATGTTAGGCTAGGTTATCCCGTGTACTTCGTAACTCCAAGTTCTCTTAGACCTCCTCAAACAGTCTCGCCCGCGATTTCAGCAACTCCAAGCTAATCCGACCCATCATTTTCTCGAAAGTCCATTCTCCGAGCTCCTTCTTCCATTTCCCGATCTCATCCGCCGTTTCCCTCGCTACTAATCCTCCAGTACTCATCA
>JAABUH010004591.1_pt1 | contig 11123 bp, 14 predicted proteins | sample 5559121 | NCBI WGS metagenome assembly JAABUH01 (sample SAMN10711871, study PRJNA513364) | rock metagenome | isolation source: Antarctica rocks | place: Antarctica: Victoria Land, Battleship Promontory nord | collected 2015-12-28 | reverse complement strand
ATGACAGAGATCATTTCATTCAGTTTCGCTGAATCTTTGATCGAGCTAAGCATCTTGTTGATTTCACTAATGATCAATGTAAAGATCTTGACATTCTTCTTCTTGACTAAAGTTCAATAAGCAGCGATTTCGATCATGACAATATTGACGAGCTTTTTCTTCTTTGATGACTAAATGAGTTCATGTTGATCGAGATCAACTTGAGTGCTTTGCTTTCATATGAAAGCTGATTCAATGAATTGATTCACTGATTTTGAATTTGTAGTTCGCTTTAAGATGATTGTTGACATAGACTTCAAGTTTTTTCGTTTCATTTTGCAGATCTCGCTTGATTCAAGTCGATGAAATGCTGATTGACTGCTTGCTTTTAAAATGATAAGTTTCGAGATTCGAATATTTGATGAAGATATCAATCGATCATTTGCAAAATCTATCAAAATTTGATTTCTTTTCAATCAAAGATTGTCAATGATTATCTTGTGCTGATCTAAACGAGTTATTAATAGAGACATCATTTCATTCTTATGCTCTTGTATAGTGACTGAGATATACAGAGCATATGTAATAAATCTTCGATCGAGAGTTTTGTCATATAAATGAATCAACTTCGATTTGAACAGTGAAATTGACTGAATATCAAAGCATTCACATAGCTCTGAAATCAATGAATCATCTATGAACGTCATGTCAGTGACTTCGATGTTTATCAAAGCAAAGAATCGAAATATCTTTTTTAGACTATTCAAGATGATGTTCACAATAAATGATTTGAAATCAAACGAGTCATCAAGCATATTGATGAAGCAAGATATGAGCATGTCGCTCTCAATCACTACTTTGACGAAGACAGATCGTTTTTCAAATTCGCTGCGATTTCATGCATCTGAGCTGATTCAAGACAGTCACATGCTCTATGTTCTGACTTCTTGCATTTGAAGCAAAGTTCTTTTTTAAACAACTTCTTTCTAGCAGAGTCAACGTTCGATATTCTGAATTTCTTTCATGCAGAGATTGAAGCTGAGATCGCAGTAGTGATCATCATCAAGATGCTAGCAATAGAACAAACGACTTGAGTCGTTGATATCTTGAGAGCTGATCGAGCATTCAATTTCGTCAATCGAACGTTGACTTGCATGCAAATGTCGACGAATTCATTCAAATTCATAGTTTGTTCATTAATTGTGACTCGCTGAAGATCTGAGCTAATTTTATGCTGAAGATCATCTAGTAAAGTCTCGTTATTGTATTCTAGTTTTGCACTAAGTTTCTGAAATTTCATTCAAAATTCATGAAAGAAGATCTTGTTTTGATACAACTTCAAGAACTGTCGTTGAGTCGTGTAACATTAATTGAGATCATCATACATCTTATTTATAATTGACAGTATCTCTTCTACTTTAAGAAACGAGTTCGTGATCGTGTCTCTCATTCTGAGTGCTATGTGTTTGATCGTCGTTTCACTGACTCGACTTTTCACATATGCAATCTTCATTTCTTCGATAGAAAAATGATTCTTGTTCATTTTCAGCTTGTTTCACATTCAAAACAATCAATTATTCACATTCTGTCTTGAATCTTCAAACAAAGATGAGTCAGATAGCTTGATCGACTTCAAGAATCGATCTTTCGAAATCAAAGTGCTTAGTCGACTTAATGTCACTTCTAGATGACGTATAATCACGTTCTTTTTCTTCATTTCTTTCTGTAAACACATTCAAACAGCATTCAATGTTGTCTGTGTAGCTTTCAACTCGATGTTGATCTTGTTGACATCATTTAACATCTGAATCATGTCATTGTGAATCTTGATTTCAATGTCATGCTGTTAACATATGTACTTGATAAAGACAGCGAGATCGTCTGCTTCATGAATGCTTATTCAAGCATTCAGTTTCGTGCTGATGCTGATCTTGATCATTTCGTGATCAAAGAGCAATGTGTTCATGTTCTCTTCTTCTGTATTTGATGACACATTCGTGTCTTCTTCTTCTGATGCTGTTCGATTCTGTGATAGAAGTGATTCTTTTCTAGCATTTCAAAGTTCATAGCGAGCAATGCTCACTGATTTTGATTCTGATTCTAATTCTGTGCTTCTAGTCATTGTGTGAGTCGAAAATTGCTGATCAAAATTCAACTGAAATTTCTGATTTCAGTTCTAGAACAACGCGTTCATGTTCTTCTGTTCTTCTGTTCTGATGACGAGTTCAGTAAAGAGTTAATCTAGAACAATGCATTCATGTTCTTCTGTTCTGTTCTAGAAATTTCTTGATTTTTAATGAGTCTTCTGAGCTCAATTTTCGAGTTTCGATTCTGATTCAAGTTTAAGTGATGTAGCTTGTTTTTATATCATCTACATATCAATAGCAAGATTGATGAGTTTTGAACTAATGTTATGAGTCTGCATAAAGTGAATCATATGAGTGTATTCTAACTAGAAGTTCAAAGCTGAAGTAGAAAGAAGATGCAACATGACGTGAGTTTTACTCACGAAGACATGCTAGATCGCTAGCGTGTCAACAACAGTTCTACTTACAGCTTTATACTAGTCTATGTTAGACTAATCAGACTAATCAGAAATATCAGAGATGCATGCTTGCAACACATTGATTGATTGATATCACGTCGTAATCATAGTGTGTTGCACACAGTCTCTAGTTGTTTAATGTACTTCTGAATGATTCAAGAATTTATCTCTTGAATCTTAATGATTTTTATATATATTTTGTTCATGTCTTTCAAATTTTGATATGTACAGTATTTCAAATTGACTCAATGAGCTTCTTTTTCTTTTCATACTCATTCATGTTGATTCATTATTGAGTCTACCATCAGCGTGTTTACTCATGTCGTCATTTGAAAGAGAGATTGTTTGAAGAATGTATCTGTAACAAATCACTTACAAGATTTTTTATTCATGATCTTAAATAAATTGATGATTTTGAATGTCTGAATCATCTTTTTATGCATCTTATTCATGATCAATTAACTTCATCTCATATTTCAGAGCTTTCATATCAACTGTGATTATCTTGTTCTAGAACTTGCTTTTTGAGAATGATGTAAACTTCTCATCAATTCTGCAACGCAAGTCTTGTACATGTTTATCATGATCACACATATGAGACTAGAATTAGCTTACTCTTCTTCTGATAGAAGATATATATCTGTTTATCTTAATCTGATGATCAGCGCGTTTATCTTGACATCACAATATGCATGATGAATTTATCAACATAATAAATCATTGTTCTTGTCGAGATGAATTCAAATCTTCTTTAGTCAGTTGATGATTAAAACTGACAAAATGATAACTAGATTGACAAATTTCAATGATATGAGATGTGCAAATGAGCTTGCGTTCACACATGAACATTCAATTCTTAATCTGTTATCAGAAGAGCACTTTGCATCTTTAGATTGAAAAGTATCGAGAGTGTCTTCTTTCAGATGTTCATTGAACTTCTTCTCGTGATGAGCATCGTTGATCTCATCATGTGCTATGTGCAATAAACGATTCAGACAAATCAATTCAAGCATCTTTATTGTTTTATCAATAAATTAGCATGCTTCATTCTTAATTTTGCTGACATTCATGTTTATCTTTTTAAGACTCATATTATTGACATTGTATTCTTCTCTCATGAACATTTTCATCTTAAACATCACAAAAATCTCAAAAGTCTGATATAAAAAAATGACGTGATCATTCTTTGCAAATGTATACATGACTGAGATTCAACATGATTAAAGTCATGCAGAAACAATTAAGTGTAATTTCATCATTTGTCTTCTTCATGAAGATGCTTTGTAACAGTCAATGATATTTTCATCATGAGTCTGTTTGATCTTGTTAGTCAAGAAACAAGATCGACTTCGATATTTCAATCATCTCACGTAATGCTTCTTCAAAGTCTTCTCACTATCTTCAACATCATTGAGATTCATGTGTGATCATGCATATTCTGACTTTCTTGCGATATCTTCTTTAAATGAAGTGTCAAAGATCATCATGTTCTGTTGAGATTTCATCTGCTGAGATGAAGATTGTACAGTTGCTTCATGTTGTTTGACTCGACTCGTTGAATCTCGATGTGAGTTGATGATATTGTTTTTATTCAATGAAAAACTATCATTCTTTGATTTGAAACTTGATACTGTTATTGAGTTATCAAAAGTTGAAGCTGAGATGTGAGACTTATCTGAAGCTGACATCAACATGTCATTCTTTTGAGTTTGCATCTTGTCATTTGACTTTCGTCACTTTGAATGCAATGATTCAGAACTTTCATCATTCTTTGTAAAGATTACTTGTTGTTAGTCTGTTATTCATACACATTCTTCAGTGACTTACTATAATGCAATGTTTGATCAGCTAATATGATGCTTGTTGTATCTTTCTTTGAATGATTGAATCTTGATTGCTTTCAAGAAAAATATAAGAACGTGTGAGTCTTGTTCGTAAGATTTTCACTTTTGTCAATTTGCTGTGAATGTACACTCTTCACAAATCTATCAGATTTCGCTGCATTGTCTGCTGAGTTGATGTTATTCTTTATTATACTCAAAACAGTTATGTCATTCGCATCACTTTCTTTCATGTTAATGATTGCTGACTGCTTCTGAACATGAGTAGACGTTGCATTGTCTGCTGAGTCAACGTTATTCTTCATTGTACTCAGAACAGTTGTGTCATTTGCATTGCTCTCTTTCATGTTAACGACTGCTGACTGCTTCTGAACATGAGTAGACGCTGCATTGTCTGCTGTGTCAATGTTATTCTTTGTTGTACTTAGAACAGCTGTGTCATTCGCATCACTCTCTTTCATGTTAATGACTGCTGACTGCTTCTGAACATGAGTAGACGTTGCATTGTCAATCGAGTCAACGTTATTCTTCGTTGTAAACAAAACAGTTGTATCATTCGCAATGCTTTCTTTCATGTCAATGACTGCTGACTGCTTCTGAATATGAGTAGAGTCTATTTGATTCTGCTTTATGAAATCTAAAGTTCTTGTCAATCTTTATTGATATACATGATTTATCAAATTATCAATTGTCATTTCATGATTGATTGATAATGTGTTGATCTCATTTCTTCGAATTGTCACTTTGTTAATCTGTTCACTTTCATTAACATCAATGAATCTCATGTGCTTTTGATGAGAAGCTGAGATTGATGAAGCATTGTCTGTGAGTTCTGCATTGATCATTAGTTCGCTGTTTACATACATGTGTTTCTGATCTATCAGAATATGATGTAGCGCGAGTCACATTAAAACGAGCAGCATGATTAGATTGATTCAAGACATCACGTAAGACAGCTTGAAAAGTTCTATCTGAAATTATTTTCAAGATCTCATTATCTGTAATGTAAATGATAGTGTTCATCTCAATGTAGCTCATGTCATCTTTGAGAATATCAATTCACATCTGAAACGAAACATTATAAAATCGATCTTTGTCATCATGTAAATCGTGATTAAGTACATTTTCAATTGAAGTCAAGCTCATTTTCGAAATCTCTTTTGAAGTGATCAGATTCAAGTGTGAACTTATCATTATACAAAGTTCAACGTCTTCAAGTATTTTGATGAATGATATGACTTTTAATGACTGCAAAAACTCAGATGCAGATGATGCTCATTGAATCTTTACAATCTTGCGTGTAATAATAAGTGATTGATCATTTGAAGATGATGTAGAACTAGTTTGTGTATGAGTGAAAGATGTGTTGATCTTTTCAACACGTCTCTGTTTAAAGTGTCTCTTGTTGAAGAGCAATTGTTGAACTATAATGATCAAACTGTTGATAATATGATTTGCTTCAAAGTCATTGAACATAAGTGAGTTGACGTTGTACAGAAATGATGTTAATTTCTTCTCAATGATAGTTGACTTTTTGTGAAATCTGATGTGCTTGAGTGTAGACGCGTGCTTTTCGAGTCATTGCTCAGTTTGATTTGTTAAATTCTTCAGCTGATATTTATTGATGTTTAAGATTCTAAGAATCTCTGTCATGTTTTTGAAAGTTGAACATTCATCATCAAGTTGAGAATTCTGATATCTGATAGTGATATTCTTTTTGAGACATGAGTTAGTCATTATAATGAGTCAATAAAATCAGTTTGATAAGATAAATAATGATGATGAAATATGAGTGCTGTTATTTGACTATGTGAGATGAGTTAACATAATAAACTAGATGTGTACTCAACTGATGTTAAATATGCAAATTCAATTAACTGAGATTGAGTTCAATGAACATATCTTGATCTTGATGATGATGCTCATTGAAAGAAACATATGATTAAATCATGATTTTATGTGATTATGAAAGTAACTTGAAAGACTCACATCGAGTATGATGAGCAAATAAATGAAAGATTAAGTTGTGTTAAGTACATGCAACGAATGTGATATTGTAGAAGCTGAAACATAGTGAATTTACTTTAGCTTACGTTGAAGATCTGCACTCACATGATGCGCATAACAGCTTAAAGAATAAGCTAGTCTATTGTTGATTGAAGTGTATTGTATCTGCAAGTTGTTATGTTTATATTTCAGTATGTATTACACAATAATCAATGTCTCAATCTCTTTGACAGACTTGAACTAGCAGCAGACAAAGAATTTAAACTTTGAAAAAGAATGTTGTCTTCTGTGAAACATGTTTATCAGTCGATGAATACTGTTTCTTGATCAGATTTATTTTCTTGCGATGCTTGCTTTTTTGAGAAATTTGTTACTTGATCTTCACTTACGTCTCAATGATGCTTTTGCTCTTCTGCGAAATTTGTTGCAGAAGCTTCATTCACATTCTGATGATGCTCTTACTCTTTTAAGAAATTGATTGCTTGATTTTCATTCATGTTTTGATGATGCTCTTACTCTTCTGAGAGATTTATTACTTAATCTTCGCTTACATTCTGATGATGCTCTTACTCTTCTGAGAAATTTGTTGCTTAATCTTCGCTCGCATATCAAGCTTCATTCTCATTTCATTGTGATTCTTGCTCTTGAAATTGACACTTTGTTTTCATGAAATCAATAAATTCTTGTTGACTAAAGTATTTCTCATAAACTTTGTTGATCGAGAACAGATTTTGAACATGTTGTATCATATATAAATTATGAGCATAATCATGCTGAAGTTCATCATAATTACATAACACAACAAATGAGTTGCAAGCATGATTACAAATAGTCAGAAGATGATTGAATTAAGACATGAAGTCAAGTTTTCTGATTTTCATCATACATAGAATAATGACAGAAGCTTCTTTGTCTTGAAAAGAATCAATCATGTACACTTCAACATTTCAAACTTTCGAGTCTGAGACTAAACTTTTCTTCAGTAACTGAACTTGTGCAGTATATTTCGTAAGAATGATGATGTTCTTGACAAATATTTTGACTTCAGCGTAGATCTCGACTAGCTCGATTGCTACAATGACTTCAATCTCATTCTGCTTGAACTGAGATGCATTGATTCTTATGTTGATCTCATTAACGTTAAGAAATGTCAATGATCATTCTATTTTGCAAAAGCTCTTCAATACAATGATTATGATAATCATATTGAGTTGAAGTGAAGAGTCAACTGAGAACTGCATCTGAGCTTTGTATCAGACAGTGAATACAATGTCATCTATGATGAGAATTGCGCGATACTGTTCAATGAGAAGCATATGAAAGTATTCAAGCATAATCAAATGTTCAAATAAACTTCTGTTTATGTAATGCATGAAGCAATTATTCTTGATGTCTTCTTTCGTTGATCAAAGTTGCTCATCATCATTAAACATATGCATCAAATCGTTGCTGTGAATCATAGCAATAAAGATCTTTGCATTCTCGACTCTTGCAACTTTCTGAACAACAGTATGATCTTCTTTGAATTTTTTTAGCATAGTAGTGTCGAAGTTGATCAGCGTGCAAACAACAACGCTCACGTCATGCTCAAGAATATTCACACTTAACTCAATCTCGATGCGCTGAAAGAATTCTTGATCTTTCATGTCAAGAGTTTTGTTACGATTCTAGCTACGCATCTATGTTGATAGCTATGTTGGTGACTATGTTGATGACTATCGCCGGCCGCTCGCCGCTAGACTATAGGATTGTTTCGAGGCCAACTCTATTCAGGGTTAGCTTATGTTCTTCTGAGTCATATAGATAGCCGGCTCTTCCCTTCTAGATACTTTCCTTCCTTAGCATTTATATACTCGTTACATTACACCCATATGACTCGCTCTATGCTGGCCCCTAACATTATATAAATGCTCCTTCGTTACAGGCGAAGTGAAATAATCTGCATCGATTCTCGAGTGCTTCTGTCGATCCTTCAACCCACTATCGACATTTGATCTAGCCGACTTGCAATCGTCAGCAGCACTCATCTCCCTCCCCTCGTGAGCTGATTCAGCGAGAATAAACAAAAGATTCGGACTCGTGCGCTGATCAGCGAGTATAAACAAACGATCGGAACCATCCGACTAGATCAAAGATCAGCGAATTAACCGTTCATTCAGATTCACAAGAGATTCTTCGGATTTGTTGAACAATCAAACGGGGTCAGTCTATGACTGCGTGAAGCCTCTATCCCAAAGAGCAACCAAAGAGGCCAGTCAAGAACTGCGTGAAGTCTCTATCTCGATGAGCAAACCTCAACAGTGAGCCTGCTTCAATGACACCCATCGTCAATGCGATGACCCATCTACCCTCATCGCCCTACCCACCAGTGAACCGGTCCGCCTACCCGTTCATGTGCAACTAGTGAGCCTGCTACAATGGCACGATAATGCCTTCGACAACAAGCAAACCTTTGAGCTTGTTTCTATATCGAAACCCCAGTGAGCCTGCTTCAACGGCACCCTCAATGCGATGGCCTACTCATCCTCATCGCCCTACCTATCAGTGAATCTGGTCAAATGTTCACGTGCAACTAGTGAGCCTGCTTCAATGACACGGTCAATGCGATGATCTACTCACTCTCATCGCTCTACCCATCAGTGGACCTGATCATACGTTCATGTGCAACTAGTGAGCCTGCTACAATGACATCATTCTATCTCGCATAGTGAGCCTGCTACAATAGGCATTTCGATTCTACACAAGGCTAAGAAAATACATTCATGCGGACATGAATCGTTGAAGGAGAGAGGTAATGTTACGATCCTAGCTACGCACCTATGTTGATAGCTATGTTGATGGCTATGTTGATGACTATCGCCGGCCGCTCGTCGCTAGACTATAGGGTTGTTCCGAGGCCAACCCTATTCAGGGTTAGCTTATGTTCTCCTGAGTCATATAGATAGCCGACTCTTCCCTTCTAGATACTTTCCTTCCTTAGCATTTATATACTCGTTACATTACACCCATATGACTCGCTCTATGCTGGCCCCTAACAAGTTTCTCTTATCTCGATTCTTTGAAAGTATGAGCAGAAAGTCTTAATAACAGCGTCATGCTCAGTCTCATTGTTCATCTTATTGAGCTTGACATTGATAATTCTCTGAAGCATATGACGTTTAAATTCGTGATCTCGCTTCAAAAGTTGACGTGTGACATAAGAATTAAGATCTTCGTAATTCATATTGAATGAATTCTCGTCGCTCTTGAAATCTTCGTAAGTCATATTGACTTCTTCATTGTTGATTTGTACAATTGAAGAATCTTGTGTCTTGTGCTGCTTGTCATTCTGTTCACTCTGTTGACTCTGAGATTGCGTCTTATTCATCGAATGATTGCTCAAACTTGTGACTTTTAGAAGCAAAGTGTCAAGACTGATCTGATGCAATTTGTATCAACAATTTTTAATGTCATGTAAAGTCTTCTTGCTTTGATCGATAATTTAATGTGTCAGCTGATCATAGAAGACATCAGATAACTCGTGAGAAACATTTCATCATCATCGAGTGAGATTGTTGTTTACTGAGTGAGACGTGTGACTGTCTTGAGCAACTATCTGACGTTCAATAAACTGCGAGTGAAAATGAATGATCTTCTTATTCATCAGAATGATGTCTTTGTTTTTCAGTCATTGAAGCTGTTCATTCAATTTGAGAATGAATGTATCAGCTGTATTGTTGAATGAACTCAGCACTTTGACTTTCTTGCTCAGCTTTAAGAGTAACATTGTGATAATGACATTCATCAATGTCTTTTCAATCTCAAAGAGTTTCTTGATAAGATTAAAATCGTTAGAAAGATTCTGAAGATATTGCATGATTAACATTTGAAACTTATTCAGCTTGATATTTCACTCAGCAAGAATAGTCAAAAGATTCAAGTTTTCAAAGAGAATTGATGTGAATTTGATACAAAGATTCTGACTCCGTATAATATCATGAAAGTGATCGTTGTATTCATAATATTTCTCATTAATATGAGCAGAATTAAGAATTCTGATTGTCGCTATTTTAATTCTGTTGAACTTGTCAGACATGATTAAATGAACTGAGATCACATTTGATGCATTGAAAAGACAATACTGAAGTACTTGTTTATCATCATTCTGTTACTTATGCTCGCGAAGATTGAACATCAACTTCAACTCGATTGAGCTTCAATTTGTCTTGATGAAAGAGCAATGAAGAACTATGCTCACATCTGTTGTGTTGAAGAAAATAAATGATTTGACAAGAATGATAACAGTTCACTTGTTATCATTGATTTGCACTTTAAAGTGATTTTTCAAGTCAAATTGATAGTCGAAGTGATCGAAAAGACGCAGCAAATCAACATACTTCTTGTTTGTTTTTACAAATGTGATGAGTGCATGCAACTTGCAAAGTAATGTTTGAGTCTTCGCAATCAGTGCTCGCTGTGTCTTCATTGACTGTAATCTAAAGAAATCTTTGATAAGTCAGCACTTTTTGTCATCGCAATAAGTGCATCAATATGATAGATAAATAGTCAAATGATTCTTCTTTAAAGTCACTTGTTTTACTTAAATGATATGTTTGTGATTTTTAAACTGATTGAATCACATGTTGAATGCTGAAAAGTCTCACTTTATTCTGATGCTACTGTTGAATTTTTGATACTGATTCAGAAATGTATCTCGTTCAATCATTCAGATGAAGATTTTCAGCTTAACTGTGCAATCTTCTGACAAATTG
>JAABUH010004588.1_pt1 | contig 11127 bp, 12 predicted proteins | sample 5559121 | NCBI WGS metagenome assembly JAABUH01 (sample SAMN10711871, study PRJNA513364) | rock metagenome | isolation source: Antarctica rocks | place: Antarctica: Victoria Land, Battleship Promontory nord | collected 2015-12-28 | reverse complement strand
GCCCTCGCGCCCAGCGGCGGTGTGGGCGTCAAGCAGGCTGAGCACGGCGGTAGACTGCATAGGGGGGTGAACTCCTTCGATGGCACGATGTATGAGTGGCATCTCATCCTACCATCGGGGGGCGTTCATCCCTTCCCTCTTCGATAATTCACGAGCCCTGGATAGCCCGATAGCCCGATAGCAAGCGTCCTAACAGATGCCGCACGGCGCGCCCCCGGTGGCTCAGGCGATGCTTCTCGTCAGGCGGTAGCTCGGCCATGGTCAGGCCGAGGCGCGGCAACAGGAAAATCGGGTCGTAGCCGAAGCCCTCGTCGCCGCTTGGCCTCTCGGTGATGCGCCCGAAGACGCGCCCGTGCGCGGCGATGCTCGCGCCATCCGCGCCGTCCGCGCCGTCCGGGTAGGCCAGGTAGAGGGCGCACTCGAAGTGCGCGCCGCGCCGCCCCTCGGGCACGCCCGCCAGCTTCTCCAGCAGCAGCGACATGCGCTCCCGGGCGCTCAAGCCGGGGCCGCCGAAGCGCGCGGTGTAGAGGCCCGGCGCGCCGTCCAGGGCGTCGACGGCCAGGCCGGAGTCGTCGCCGAGCGCCGGAGTGTTATACTGGGAGGCGTAGGCGCGCGCCTTGAGCCGCGCGTTCGCGAGGTAGGTACGCCCCGTCTCGTCGACCGCGATGTCCCCCCGCTCTGACGGGCTCACCAGCCGTATGCCGCGCACGCCCTCGCCCGCGCCCGCCCCGTACAGGGCAAAGATCTCCTCGAACTCTCGCCGCTTACCAGGATTACCCGACGCCACTATTATGTCCATCACCACAACCCCATCACATTCCCCGGCCACTACCGGGGGCGCGCCTTCCCTGGTCATGCCGCAGTACCAGGGGCGTCCGCTCAGCATCTACATCCATGTCCCATTTTGCCAGAAGCGCTGCATCTACTGCGACTTCGCCACCTTCACGGGGCAGGACGAGCAGATGCCGGTCTACGTCGCCGCGGTCGAGACCGAGATGCGCCGCCGCGCCGGCCCCCTCGGACGGCCGCCCGCGCAGACTGTCTTCCTCGGCGGCGGCACACCCAGCCTGCTGCCGCCCGAGGGGCTGGCTCGCCTGCTCGACGCCGTCCGCGCGCACTTCAGGCTCGACCCGGCCGCCGAGATCACCATGGAGTGCAACCCGGGGACGCTCGACGCGGCGCGACTAAACGCCATCCGGGCCGCCGGCGTCAACCGCCTCTCCTTCGGCGTGCAGAGCCTCAACGACGGCATCCTGCGCACGCTCGGCCGCATCCACTCCGCCGCAGAGGCCCTCGAGGCCTTCGCGCTGGCGCGCCGCCGCGGCTTCGACAACCTGAGCGGCGACCTCATCTTCGCCCTGCCTGGCCAGGACCTCGCCGATTGGCAGGACACGCTGCGCCGCCTCGTGGATCTCAACCTGCCGCACTACTCGCTCTACGGTCTCATCCCCGAGGACGGCACGCCGCTGGTGCGCGCGCTCCGGCGCGGCGAGCTCACGGTCCCCGACGACGACCGCGCGGCCGAGATGTACGAGTGGGCGCGCGACCACATGGCCGCGCGCGGCTACAGGCACTACGAGATCTCCAACTGGGCGAAGCCCGGCTGGGAGTCGCGCCACAATGCGGCCTACTGGGTGCAGACGCCCTACCTGGGCTTCGGCGTTTCGGCGCACGGCTACTATGACGGAGAGCGCCGCGGCAACGTGCGCGGGCTGGCCGGCTACCTGCGGCGCATCGAGGCGGGCGAGGACCCGGCAGCGACCGTGGAGGTCATCGACGCGACGCGCGCCCGCTCGGACGGCATGATCTTCGGCTTGCGGCTCATCGACGGCGTCGAGCGCGCCGTCTACCGCCGCCAGCACGGCGCCGACCCGTGCGACCTCTGGCCGGGCGAGCTCGCTTTGCTCCAGGCGCAAGGGCTCCTGTCGGTCACCCCCGAGCGCATCGCCCTCACGCGCGAGGCCCAGCTGCTCGGCAACTACGTCTGGGAGCACTTTCTGTAGGCGGTCAAACGGGTCCACTATACCTTTGATTAAGTGTCATGCCGCTGCCTCCGCCTCCAAGATGAGCAATGTTGTCTTGGCGTCAGGCCCGCCGACGTATCCGCCGACCGATCCGTCGGATCGCACGACGCGGTGGCAGGGGACCACGATCGGGAGCGGGTTCGTCGCACACGCGCTGCCGACCGCGCGCACGGCCTTCGGGTTGCCCGCCGCTGTCGCGACCTGGGCGTAACTTGCGGTGTGGCCGTAGGTGATGTCTGTCAGGTGGCGTAGGACCAGGCGCCTGAACCCATGGGACAGACTGAAGTCCAGGGGGAGGTCGAACCCGGTGCGGAGGCCGGCGAAGTACTCGTCGATTTCCCTCGCCACCGCATCGAGGCGCGCTGGCGCGTATAAGATGCGGGGGCTGATGTCCCTGGCCAGGCGCGCGAGGACCGCCGCGTGGTCTTCGCGCTCGTAGGCGACACGCACCAATCCCTGCGCGGTCGCCGCGAGCAGTAGCGTGCCGACGGGCGTGTCGATGGTGCGGTAGGCGACATCGAGGAGCCCTGCCTGCGCGGCCCCGCGAACCAGTCGGGCGTGCAGCCGGCGGGCCGCCTCCGCGTCGATCGGCGGCAGAGCGGCGAATAGGTCGCCCGCCTCCAGCTCGTGCAGCTCGTGCAGCTCGTGCAGCTCGTGTGACTCGTGTGTGGTCATCATTGGGGACCTCCTTTTCTATAGGTCTTGCGTAGGGTGGCGATGCCGTCGGCGGCCGCTCTACGGGCAGCGTCCGGGCTGCCCCCAGTGATGGCGGCGACGTCTGCGTACGGTAGCCCGGCGAGGTAGTGATACGCCACCGCCGCGCGCTGCTTGAGCGGCAAGGCGTGCACGGCGGCCCCCAGGTCCTCATTCCAGCGGTCCAAGCCGCTCGGGGAGGGGCGGTCCGGAAGGTGGTCGACCGTGATCGGGCGACGCGCCTGGGCGCGCGTCTGGTCGATGGCCTTGCGATGGGCGATCGTGACCAGCCACGCCTCCACGTTACTGCCCGGTCGAAGGGCCGGATAGGCCCGCAACGCGGCCAAGAACGTCTCCGACCACGCGTCCTCGGCCTCCATTGGCCCGAGGACGGCCTGGCAGACACGGAGCACCGTCGGCCCATGCGTGGACACGAGCTCTTCAAAAGGTGGCAGCGTCATACTCGTCATACGCGGGTCCGGGTCGGCGGGTGGGGTGCGTGGTGGCCGGCGGCGGTGGTCAGGAGCGCCACGGCGGCGCAGGCGGCCGTGGTGACCGCAAACACGTGCGTGGCGGGCGCGCCGTCCAACACTCCCCTGTGGCGCTCGATGGTCATGACATACTCCTCTCGTCTATCCACACCCTCGTCATTCGTCGTGCCCGCGTGACCAGGTCACAATAGGTAAACGCCCCCCCTGCCCAAAATGTGAGGTCACGCGATCAAGGCAAGCGGCGACAGAGCGTCACCCAACACAAGCGAGGAGGCGTGCCGGATCATGAAGGGATGAGGGATGCGGTACACGACAGTGGTTGTGCGACGGGCGACGAGAAGGATCACGTCGCCGTAGACAAGTGGTCACGAGGGGCGGATGAGCATGAGTGAGGATCAGGTCAAGAAGCTGCTCCTGAGCGTAGCCTGGTCGCGCGCCGAGCTGAGCCGAGCGAGGGACGCGACGGCATCGTCCTCACGCGCGAGGCCCGGCTGCTCGGCAACTACGTCTGAGAGCACTTTTTGTAGGCGGTCAGACGACATCTTCCATGGTCGTCAAGATGACCTGCGGACGGCGAGGGGCTGGCCCGAGCAGCGCCTGTGTGGGCAACACCGCTGGCAGGCCGGCGTCCGCAGCGCGCCACGTTTTCCCGCCATCGCGCGGCGCCAGGACCGGGGGCCGGACGCCGAAGACGCCGGCGAAGGCGACCCCCGCGTCCGTGGGCGACCAGACGATGGCGGAGACTGCGGCGTCGCCCGTGCGCGCGACACGCCGTCAGCGCCACCCGCTCCCGCAGGCCGTGCCGCGGTACACGCCCCCGACGGTCCCGGCCAGCAGCGTTCCCCGTCCATCCGGCGAGACCGCCAGACTGAAGATGGGATTGCCGGCGAGAGAGGGGCTCGCGCGGCGCCAGGACCCGTCGCGGCGCGTGTCGCGTGCGTAAACCGCGCCATCTTCGGAGCCGGCGAACAGGGCGGCGCCCACCGCGCCCGCCGCGAGGGCCACGATCGGGTTGCCGCGCAGCCCGCGGCCCGCGCGTCCAGTGGGCGCCGCCGTCGCTGGAGCGCCAGACGCCATCAGTGGTACCGGCGAACACCACGGCGGCCTGTTGGGGCTCCGCGACCAGTGCATTAGTTTGGAGCGCGAGACCGGTCGGCGCGCACGACCCGCGATGCGCCTCTACTTGAAGGTGACCGAGGCGACCTTGGCGGACTTAGAGACGACGAAGGTGTCCCACATCCCGCCCGCGGCGTGCCCCGGTACCCCACAGATGATCATGTATATGCCCGCCTTGTCGGCGACAAATGTCGCCGACTGTCGCACGCCCTTGCCCGGCGCAGACGCCCCCTGCTTGAACGTCGTGGCCCCCGGAAACGCCGGCGCCGCGCCCTCGCTGGGCGGGGGCGACTGGTAGCGGACGATGTCGACGTTGTGCGGCATGGACACGGCGTTCGTGTAGGCGACGACGACCTTCTCCCCCAGCGGGACCGTGACCACCATGCGGCCCTTGGCCGCGCCGTTGAAGTTGAACCCCGCGTTCACGTTGTTCCACCCCGAGATCAGGGTCAGATGCGCCACCTTGCCCGTCGTCGTCACCCAGGTGGGCGCCTTTGCCGGGCCTGCCGCCGCGCCCGTCCCGCCGGACGCGCCGGACGCGCCGTGGCTCGCCACGGTGATGGTTGCGGTCATGTTCGGGTGCACGGCGCAATGGTAGGCGAAGGTCCCCGCCGTGGTGAAGGTGTGGGAGAACGTCTGGCCGGCATGCAAGTCGGCCGATGCCGTCCAGGCGCCCGTGTCGCTGGTCACGGTGTGCGGCGCGCTGTCCTGCTGCGTCCAGACGACCGTCGTGCCGGGCGCGATCGTGAGGGTGCGCGGGCTGAAGGCGAAGTTTTGGATCGCGACCTGCACGGTCGCGTGCGGCTGAACGTGGGAGACCGCGGCTCGGGCGCCGATGAGCGGTGTCGCCAGGAGCGCGGGGGCGGCCAGGAGGGCGAGAGAGAGGGGCAGGCGCGTCGAGCGTCGCATCGTGGTGTGTCCTTTCGTGTGACTGTCCGTGTGTGATGGGCGGGTGGCGTCTCGCGATCCCGTTCAGGTCGTCACCCTCCCGGATCCTGTGCGCCGCTCCTCCCTGATCCTAGTGGACCACAGGGCGCCTGAGAAAGCGCCGAAAATGCGCGGTGGCGCCCTGAGAAATGCCTGAGAATTGTCCGCCGGGCGCGCCGGCAGCCCCCGGACGGGGCGCCGGGCCGTATACTCGTGTGGAACAAAGGTCGCGCGACGACGCCGGGGTCGGTCGAGGGGAGGGCATGATGGGCGGGGGGGCGCGGCGAAGGGGCGCGATGACGACGACGCGGTTCGCCTGGCTCGGGCGCGGGAGCTTGCTGCTGCGCTTCTCGCTCCTGAGCATGGTCGCGCTCGCGCTCATCGCGGTGGGCCTGGCCACCGTGTTGGAGCGCGAGATGACGCAGGACGCCCTACAGCAGCAAGCCGACGAGGTCACGATCGTCGTGCAGGGCGTGTTCGGCCGTCATGTGACCGCGACGACGCGCCTCGCGCCCGCCGCGCGGTCAAAAGCGCGCGCCTGGTGGGCCGGCCTCACCCAGGACCTCCTGTCCGCCGATGCGCACCTGGTGCGCATCAAGGTCTGGGACCTGTCCGGACGCATCATCTACTCGAACAACCCCGCGCAGATCGGCCGCGCCTTCCCCATCGACGACGACCTGCGCACCGCCCTCGCCGGCCACCCGGCCATGAATATCTCGCGCTTGACGGGGGCGGAGAACGCGGGCGATCCCGTCGCGCGCGGCGCGCTGCTGCAAACGTACATCCCCATCCGCGTCGGTGGGAGCGGCCGGATCATCGGGGCCTACGAGGCTTACTCCGACCTGGGTCCGCTCACCCGACGGCTGGACACGGCCCGCCGCACGGTCTGGGGCAGCATCGCCGTCGGGTTCCTGTTGCTCTACGCCGCGCTCTTCGCCATCGTGCGCGGCGCCTCCCGGCGCATTGGGCGGCAGATGCGCGAGATCGCGGACCTGGGCGCGCGGGCGCGCGAGGCGGACACGCTGCGGACGGTCGATCGCCTGAAGGACGAGTTCATCGGCGGCGTGTCCCACGAACTGCGCCGCCCCCTGGCCTCGATCAAGGGCTACACCGCGTCGCTGCTGCTGCCCGATGCCGGGTGGGCGCCCGCGGAGCAGCGCGAGTTCCTGCAGGTGATCGACGAGGAGGCCGACCACCTCGCCGCGACGATCGACACCCTGCTCGACCTGGCGCGCCTGGGTGGCGGCACGCTGCCGCTCGACCGGGAGCCTCTCCACCTGCCCGCGCTGACCGCACAGGTCGTCCACCGCATCCGCGCCCAGGCGCACCTTCCCGCGCACCCCTATGAGATGCGTTTTCCCGCGCGTTTTCCCTACGTGGAGGCCGACGGCGCCCGCCTGGGCCAGGTGCTGCTCAACCTGCTCGAGAACGCCGCCAAGTACGCCCCCGCGGGCACACCGATCGTGGTCGAGGGCCGCGCGGACGGGGACACGGTGGAGATCAGCGTGCGGGACCGGGGGCCCGGCCTCACTCCCGCGCAGGCGGCGCGCGTGTTCGACAAGTTCTACCGCGTCGACTCGGGGCTGACGCGCGCGACCGAGGGGACGGGCCTGGGCCTGGCGCTCTGCCACGCGGTGGTCGAGGCGCACGGGGGCCACATCGCCGTCGATGCGACGCCCGGAGAAGGCTGTACGTTCACCGTCACGCTGCCCATCGCCGCGGCAGATCGGTCCACCGGCGCGGCGGAGCGGATGGTCGGCGCGGCGGCCGAGCGATGACGGATCACGCGGACGAGGAGGGCGCATGGACGGACGCTTGACGCGGCGCGGCGACGACCGCCCGGCGATCCTGGTGGTCGACGACGATCCCCGCATGCAGCGGCTGCTGCGGGCCAACCTGGAGCGCGCGGGCTACCGCGTCGACACGGCCGCCGATGGCGCCGCGGCGCTCGACCGCATGGAGATCGAGGCGCCGGACCTGATCCTGCTCGACGTGATGATGCCCGTGATGGACGGCCTGACCTGCCTGGGCCGCTTGCGCGCGTTCAGCGACCTCCCGGTCATCCTGCTCACCGCCAAGGGAGAGGAGCGCGACAAGGTCCAGGGCCTCGACCTGGGGGCCGACGACTACCTCACCAAGCCGTTCGGGCCGGCCGAACTCCTCGCGCGCGTCCGCGTCGCCTTGCGACGCCGGACGCCGGGAACCGAGCATGCGCCCGCAACGCTCGTCGTCGGCGACCTCACGATCAACCTGGCCCGTCGACGCGTCCTGCGGCAAGGGCGGGAGATCCGCTTGACCCCGACCGAATACAAGTTGCTGTACGAATTGGCGACCAACCGGGGCCGTGTCCTGCTGCATGGCGAGTTGCTCGGGCGCGTCTGGGGCCCGGAATACCGCGACCAGGTGGACTACCTGTGGACCTACGTGCGCTACCTGCGCCACAAAATCGAGCCCGACCCCGCGCGCCCGCGCTACATCCTGAGCGAGCCCGGCGTGGGTTATCTGTTCGCAGCGGAATAATTGCGCCGAACCTGGCGCAAGTCGTCGGGAATTTGCTGCGTCGGGTCTTCACCGAAGAGCTTGGCGACCGTCGCGCCGAGCGCCCCACCCGGTGGGTCGTAGCGCAACTCCACCCGCACCTCTGTCCCGCGGTCGCCTGGGGCCGGCGCGAAGCGCACCGAGCCCGCGTTGTCCACCGTTGCGCCCGGGAGCGAACGCCAGGCGATCAGTTCGTTCGGCCGATCATCGACGACCTCGGCGTCCCACTCGACCGTCGTCCCGGCCGGCCCCTTCGCTGTCCAGTGGGACCGTCCCGCCCCCGTCGTCTGCACGGACGCGAGGCGCTTCATGAAGCGCGGCAGATTCTCGAAGTCGTGCCAGTACTGGTAGAGTTCCGCGGGCGATCGGTTGATCGTGATGGCCTTCTTGACGTCCATTACTATAGACCTCTCTCCTTCATAAGTCTGCTGGCTTCGTAAGTCCGCTGGCGTGGCCCTTAGACGCGCGTCCCACCGCCGCTCAGGACCTCTCACGCCCCTGGCCGATCTCGCAGGTACGGCGCAGCAGCGGGCTGCGACCGGTGGGGCTCGGGATTCGGGGCTTGGGGCGCGGGGCGACAGGTGATGCCGCGATGGGCATGCGGTTCATAACGATCCGCCCTATGGGGGTGGGCGGAGGCGCGTCCGGCGAGTGAATCTGGTCGGGAAATCCAGCCCCGGCACGGGACCGCCAAACAATCGGCCCGCCCCGCTGAGACGACGGACACGCCAATCAGGTGTAGGGACACCGGCGCCCACCTCAATATCACGCAAATAACGGCGTCATGATACGTGCCACGCGCGTGACCGAATCGGCCTCCTCGCCGGTCACGCGCCACCGTTGCCGCGCCTGCGCCAGAGCAGTACGCCACTTCGTCGGCGATCTCGTGATCGACGAACGGCACGGGCTCGGCGCGCGTGTCGACCAGCGCGAGATTGCGACGGGCGTCGCTTTGCGGGCGCCGCCCCTCATCCAGCGCAGCGACGACCTCACGCAGGGTTCCAGGGAGGGACGGCTCTTGCGACCGCCCATCGGCTGCGATTGGCGCGATGCGCTCGATCGTGTCGGGCGCGCGGCTGCGGTAAACGCCATAACCAGCGCCCGGATCCGCGAGGTGGAGCGCCCCCTCTGCGCACTCGATACGCCAGACGCCTGACCAGAACGTGATACGCCCGGCGAATCGAGGCTTCCATAGTAGGTCACATACGCGCCATCGTCGAACGCGAACCGGCAGGATACCACCGTATCACCTTGATAGCGCGTCCCGGGCGGTCGCCAGGCAGGGTCTGTGCATTGTCGGGGAGCCGAGCCCGTTTGCCCGCACGCCCCGTCGTTGGCGGGGGTCTGGGGGGAGGCATCTCCCCAGGTTCCCCCGGAGGCGCGCCCCAATGTCGGACCCGCGGTTAGGGTCCGGGAGACCAGGTAGCCAGGGGCGGAGGGGGCGAGAGGAGCCAGTCAGCCAGGGGCGGAGGGGGCGAGGAGCGGTAACGGCGACTTTTCACAGGCCCTGTAGCGATAGGTTTGGTCGATGACGACGGCACGACGACGGCACAGTGTATGGAGTATGATGGGGTGGGAGCACGCGGTTGGATGAGATCATAGGCGTCACGATCCGGCTGTAATCGAGGAGGAGTCCGCCATGCGCATCGAGTTCGAGGTCCCCGAGGACATCCTGCACCACCTGCTCGACCCCGTCGCGATCCCGCGGATGGCCCGCGTCCGCTACGAGATGGTCACGCCGCCCCCCATCGACGACATCGCGGCGGCGGTCAGGGAACAGGCGCAGGCGGCCGGCGCACCCGCCCTGATCAAAAGCGGCCAGCGCATCGCCGTCGGCGTGGGCAGCCGCGGCATCGGGCGGCTCCCCGAGATCGTGGCCGCCCTCGTGGCCGAGTTGCGCGCGCTCGGGGCCGAGCCTTTCATCGTGCCCACCATGGGCAGCCACGGCGGCGCGACGGCGGGCGGCCAGCAGGAGGTGCTGGAGCACCTGGGTGTGACCGAGGGTAGCGTTGGCGCGCCGATCCTCTCCAGCATGGAGACCGTCGAGGTCGGCCAGACCGACGAAGGCACGCCCGTGCGCGTCGACCGCAATGCCATGGGCGCCGACGGCATCGTCTTCGTCGCGCGCGTCAAGCCGCACACGGCCTTCCGCGGGCGCTACGAGAGCGGCCTCGCCAAAATGATCGCTATCGGCCTCGGCAAGCAGTCCGGCGCGGCCCTCACGCACGCGCGCGGCTTCGGCCACATGGCCGAGATGGTGCCCAAGATGGCCGCGCTGGCCCTCGACAAGGCCCCGATCCTCTTCGGCCTCGGCGTGCTCGAGAACGCGCACGACCAGCCCTACAAGCTCGTCGGCGTCCCCGCGCCGCGCATCCTGTCCGACGAGCCGGCCCTGCTCGAAGAGGCGCGACGCGCCATGCCGCGCCTCCCGTTCGACGCGCTCGACATACTCGTGATCGACGAGATCGGCAAGAACATCAGCGGCGACGGCGCCGACCCCAACATCACGGGACGCTACCCTACCCCCGACGCCAGCGGCGGCCCCCAGGTCAACAAGCAGGTCGTGCTCGACCTGACCACGGCGACGGGCGGCAACGCCAACGGCATCGGCACGGCGGACTTCACAACCGTGCGTGCGGCGAGCAAGATGAGCTTCGGCGCCACCTATCCCAACGCGCTGACCTCGACGGTGCCGCGACCCGTGGCCCTACCGATGGCGCTACCGTCGGACCGCCTGGCCTTCGCCGCCGCCCTGCTGACCTGCAACGCGGTCGGGCGTGAGCCACGCCTGCTGCGCCTCAAGAACACGCTGAGTCTGGGTGAGTTCGCCGTTTCGGAGGCGCTGCTCGACGAGGTGGGGACCAACCCGGCGCTGCGCATCGTCGCCGACCCGGCCCCCGTGGCCTTCAACCCCGACGGCAACCTCGCCGACCTGGCCGCCGCCGCGCCCGCGCCCGCGCCCGCGCCGTCCGGCTCGCTCGCGGCATCCTGGTAAGAAACCGGTCACGACGACGATCTCTCGCGGGTCGGCGGCAAATCCGCCCCCCGCGATGCGCCCGTAACTCGCCCGTGTCCAAACCCGATTCTTGAATTACAGGGCGCGTAAACTATTGTAGGGGCGTATTGCTATTGCAAACGCCCCCGTGTTCGAAGGCGCGGGGGCGTTTGTAATACGCCTCTACGCAGCGCCAGGCGCTTTGGTCCCGCGGATAATTCGTTAGCGCGCAGAAGTCCTGGGGTGAGCGGTGGGGACGCCACACCGCGCGGATGGGGTAGGCTGTTCCTAATGGGCGCGCCTGAGGGGGCGCGCACGAGCGCGAGGGGGACACGATGAGCCG
>JAABUH010004587.1_pt1 | contig 11130 bp, 14 predicted proteins | sample 5559121 | NCBI WGS metagenome assembly JAABUH01 (sample SAMN10711871, study PRJNA513364) | rock metagenome | isolation source: Antarctica rocks | place: Antarctica: Victoria Land, Battleship Promontory nord | collected 2015-12-28 | reverse complement strand
CCGCGCGGCACGGCAGCCCCGCCACGCCGACCGCGGCCGCGCACGTCCGCCTGCGCTGCACGGTGTCCGGCGGCAAGGCGCGCCCCCGCGCCCCGCCGCTGCGCCCGCGCTGTGCGGCCCTGCACAACCGCACCTGGCCCGCAGCGGCGCGCGCTGGGGCAGGGCTCCTGGCGCCGAAGTGGGATGGCACGTCGCTGCGCACGTTCGCCGGCGCTCGCCAAACGCATGCGCGGCCTTGCGCGCGCAGGTGTGCGCCAACTGCGGCACAAGCGACACGACGCTCTGGCGCAAGAACCGCGAGCACACGCAGGACCTGTGCAACGCGTGCGGCTGCTACCTGGCGACCAACAAGGTCAACCGCCCGGCGCACCTGTTCCTCAAGGACCGCAACGCGGCCGGCGGCCTCAAGCACCCGCGGCCGCCGGCCGCGGCGCCCGCGCCCGCGCCCGCGGCCGACTACACGTCCGACGAGTCCTCTGACGACGCGTCCGCGGAGCTCGCGCCCGCGGCGCGCGCGGCCCGGTGCGCTCTCACGGCCCCCCTGCGCATGGCGCCCCCGGCGGGTGCAGGGCACTGTGCAGGGGTGCGCATACGGGCATCCCTGCCTGCACTGGCACATCCTGGGGGGCAGCAGCTGCGCATGCTCGTCGCTGGCGCAACAGACCAGACGCGTGCTGTGCTGCATGCGCGTGCCTTGCATGTGTAAAACGGGTGGTACGTCCACTGATGGCTCCTGCGCTTGCGCTGTGCTTGAGTGCTCCCAGGCATGCAGCGAGTGTGCCCTGAGGGTGCTTCTGCAGAGACAGCCTGGGTAGGTGCATCTGCCGAAGCGCGCGCGCGCGCGCGGTGCGTGCAGGCCGCGCAAAAGCTCGGCGGAGAGCGCCGGGGGCGGCCTGGCGCGCGGGCGGGAGCCGCGCAAGCGCCGCCAGCGCGACTGGGGCTACAACACGCTGAGCGACTCTGACGGCGCGGGTGCGCTCAAGCGGCTTGCAGCATGGCGCGCTGTGCGCGGGGAGGGCGCTCGCCGCCTGAGCGGCATGCTGCGCAGTTGCGCTGGAGCCCGAGTGTGGAATTGCCGCAGAAGTGAGCCGAAGTGTTGGGCACTGCGCTGCTGGGCATGAAGGGGCTGCTGGCTGACGGCCGCGCCCCGCAGGCGACGACGAGGAGTGGGCGCCCGACGAGCGGGGCCAGTCGCCCGATGCCGACTGCGAGGCCGCGCGCGAGCGCTTCGTGGCCGTGGCGCTCACGCAGGGCGCGACCGCGGACCCGCTCTCTTGCGAGGCGCGCCGTGCAGCTGCCTCAGCTGCGCTGCCGGCGTGTGCTGGCACGCATGCACCGTGCGCTGTGCGGTAGTGACTACGTCTCCTTGCAGATGCACACATGAAGGGTGCACGCTGATGACAGTGCTCCTTGGTGATGCTGCATCAGCACGGACGGACGGGTCACAGGCGCATGGCACTGCTGGTGTGAGTGCAGTGCTGCTTGCGACATGTTTACCAGTGCTGCAGGAGTGCGCGGCTACATGGCATGCACACCGTCTTATCACACCGTGTTGCCCCGCACTTGCATGCATGGCGCGCTCTGGTCGTGATGCCCAGCCCCGCTTTGCAAATATATAAAAAAAGACATGGCACGATGCCAGTGCAGCAAGCGTGCGCGGGCGCGACTGCAGGCGGTCCACAACCAGGTCGTCGATTTGCTGGCTGAGGCGCTGATTGCAAAGAAGCAGCGCTGCGGCGGGGACGCGCGCGCGAGCCCCACATGTGGCGCGCACGCCGAGCCGCCGCGCGCCGCACCGCCCGCCGCATCCGCGGGTCTGCCGCCGCCAAGCGCATCCGCAGGTCTGCTGCCGCCCGGCACCCCGATGGCCTGTGAGCGCCATGCAGTGTCGGTTTGCATTTTGCATGACTGGCAGTGGCTGTGCAATCTGGGCGGCCGGACGCATGTCCGACGGCCGCGGTGCGCTCCCGTTGCCGAGCTCCAGAGGCTGCTGCATCAGGCATGTCGTGCTGTCGTGCGAGGTGTTCAGCACCTTGCGGGCCTGCCGAGCAGGCTGCCGTGCGGCGTGCCGCTGCATGAAACTCGAAAAGAAGTCGGGCTCCCATGCTGCGCAGGCGAGCTGGGCCGCAGCGCATCGATGCCAGTGCGCAGGTTCATCGTCCGGCTGCCGGCCGCGGCCGCGCCGGCCGCGCCGGCGGCCAAGGGCGGCGCTGACGACGGCGACGCCACGGTGCGCATGCGGCACACCCCGCGTGAGCGAGCGTCCTGCTCAGGCGTCTGCTGGGGCCGCTGATCTACTCTGCCAGTGTTGCTGCCCTGGCACAGGCGCTGTTTGCCAGCGTGCCGCTCAGGGCGTCCTGCGCTCACATGGCGCTCAGCTGCTGCCCCCCTAGGCCGCGGCCCCGTGACAGGCCAGTGCCAGCTGGACTGCAGCGTGGCCTGCCGCACGCGATGCTGGCAGGCGCGGCGCTGAGCCGCCCGCGCCGGCGCAGGTGTGCGCGAACTGCGGCACCACTGCGACCCCGCTCTGGCGTCGCGACAAGGCGACCGGCGAGGCGTTCTGCAACGCGTGCGGCATCTACCACAAGACGCACGGACGCCCGCGGCCCGTGCGCCTGCAGCGCAGCGGCAGCGGCGCGCCCCCCGCGCACAAAAAGGCGCGCCCGCCCCCCGCGCGCGCCTGCGGCCACGTGCATACGAGTGCTCGAGACGGGCCTGCTGCCCAGGGGCATGACCCTGCCCGCTGGCCTGCCTGCCATCCTGACGCTGGGCGTGCCGTTCCGCCTTTCGGCATGCGACAGGCAGATCACCAGGGCCAACCGCACATCATGCAATCAATGCACAGCACAACTATGGCAGCTTTGGTCCCACTGCCGATGGGGGCCGCCCGGGCCCCAGCGCGCTGCGACCGACTCGTCGCGCCCGCCACTGCAGGCCAAGACCGCCAAGGCAGGCGCGCGGAGCAGCAGCGCGGCGGCCGCGCCTGCCGCGGAGCCGCTCCCGGCGCACGCCGCTGCGGCCGCCGCGCCCGCCGCGCCCACGGCGCGCCTGGCGGCCGGACGCTCGTGCGACCTGGGCGGCGCCGCGCACGGCCTGCTGGCCGGCATGCACCTCAGCATGTCGGTCGAGCTGGCGGCGAGCGCCGCGCGCAACGGTGCGCGGCCCGCTCGCTGCCCTGGTTCATGGGACGCAGCGGGCCGCGGCGCGTCCACAGCACAGCGTCTGTGCCCTGCTGCACATATGCTGTTGGCAGGAAAACAAGCCCTCGGGCCTGATGTTGACCATGCATGATCTGTCTGGCAAATATTGTCTGACAGAGCCGCCGCCTCTGCTGTCAACCTGAACGTGCAGCGGCATGGAAGAGCCAAAAGAGGCATGCGCCCTGACACGACCGCACGCTGCGCGCCCGGCAGCCGAGCGCTACGCGCTCGCGGGCGCGGCCGCCGCAGCGCCGGCGACGCCGCCGGCCGCCAAGCTGGCGCCGCGCGTGGTGCCAATCAAGGTCGACGCGCGCATGTCGGCGCTGCACGTGCTGCACGTGCGCGCCCCGGCCGCGCCTGTCACGCCCGCCAGCATGTCCGCGCAGGAGCTGCTTGGCATGCGCGCCTGTGTGCACTGCGGGCGCTCCTGCCGTACTGCAAGACAGCCCACTCGCTCAGCATGCACCCTGTGGCTGCTGCGGCATCGCTGCAGCGGGCTCTGGCTGGGCGGGGGTGCTGCACCCGCTGCCCGAACGCGCCACAGCCATCTGCATGCAAGTGCAAAAAGTCTGCATTTCCACACAAACTTCACGCTGCTGTGAAGGGCTTGTTGCTGACCTGGTGATAGAAGGTGGAAAGCTCACGCCCGGCCGGTTTGCGCGCAGGCGCAGGCGGGCTGCGCATGGGTGGACAGCGTGCTGCCCGCGTCGCCCGGCCGCGCCGCGAGCGCGTCCGCGGACACGACCTTCGCGCGCCATATGGCGCTCTTCCCGCCCAAGGGCGCCAGCCGCAGCGGGCGGTAGTGGGCATCCAGGGCTGGCGCGGCCGCGGCCCGCAGCCCGCCCAAGCCAGCCGCGCGGGCTGCTGCGGGCGTGCTGGTCTGCTTCAATCGAGCGGCGTGGAGGGGAGTTGGAACGCATGACCATACACCCCGCCAGTGGGTTTCCTGGCAGGGGCGGGCCTGAGATGCAAGGAGGGCGGGGGTTAGAGATGTATGGGGGCTGCTTTGCAGGGCATGCAAAGCGTGGTGAAGGGATGGCCGGGCTTGTGAGGGGTGGCGGGGTGGGGTCCAGGGCTGAGCTGGCATGTGAACGGCTTTGGGTGGGCACGCGCACGTGATTGGGTGTGAAACCATGCTTATACAGCCACGTAGGGCATTTTCATGCGGCGCCCTGTGCGACTCTCCGGCGCAGGCAATGCAAATTGACCGGCCCTCGCTGCTTGGGGAGCCATGGAAAGCTTTCTGTGTGTCAGGCTGGGCGGGGTGCTAGGTGTCCCCCGCCTGCAACAGCGCATGGGCTGCTGGCAGCGCCGCCCCCTTACGCTAGCCCCTTGGTAGCCAGACCTCTTCAGGGTCTGCTTTGCTTAGAACCGTGGAGCCCTGTGTTGCATATTTGCGTTGCATGTATATGGCCTGCGGGGCTCTACAGGCACCCTGCCCGCCGCACTGTGCATCACTGCTCGCAGCTGTCCCTGCTAGCAGTTTGCCTGTGGCCTGTGGCCACTTGATAGGCTGACATGGAAATATTGCCGCATGTAAATCTCCAACCTTGTCCAATTGTCCAATTGTCAATACTTTTCATTCGTCCTGGGCCCATGGCTCGTCTGTCTGCCTTGGTTGGACCAGCATCTGTTTGTCAGCACAGGCACCTGCACGGAAAGGCTGCACCAAGGCAGCCACGGCCAGAGCGCAGCATGGTCAGGACCAGGTGTGTGTGCGTCCACTTTCGAACTGAGAGCCAAGTTCGGAAGCCGTGAGTTGAAGTGGCTGTGCCCCAGAGCGGGCGGTGATGTGGTTGCCGACTGGCTCCGCGAGAACTTGGGCGGAGCGGTGCTGCGCAAGAGCTCCCTCGGGGGCTCCTCCTGGAGCTCAGCATACAGGTGAGCAGATCGTGCAGACCTCAGAAGTGCAAGCCTTTGCATTTATGCTGGTGGGGGCTGCTAGCGCACAAGGTGGGAGTTAACATGTGGCCAACGCAGCCTTCGATGGCTGTCTATGCAAGTGGGGTAGAGTGCACTAGCTGTGGTGTCTGTCAGGGACACTAGAGCAGAGGCAAGTACTGCTGACATAGAGCAGTGTGTGCACGTAGAAAGCAGTCTAGTTTTGACCAAGGCATGTGCATGCTGTGGCAGGCTACACAGCACATACTGCAACGTTCTGCTTGCCTTGCCCTACGCGTGGGTTGGGCTCTGCTGAGCTCACGCACACACTGCTGGGTATGTTGGCAGGTAGCAACGTCCGGCTGAAGTGTTGGAGGGTGTCGGACCCCAAGGCGTCTTGGGGTCCGCTGTTGCAGCCTCTCCAGCAGCCGCAGTTGGCTGATACACGGACATCACTCATTCCGGTGCGAGTGAAGGTGGGTAAGAACCAAAGCTTGCGCCTCTGCGCAGGTATGAGCTGGACAACGGTGTGAAGGTATTTGTGAAGCTCAGCACCGCCGGAGACGACACGATGTTCAAGGGCGAGGCGCTGGGCCTGCAGGCGATGTATGGTGCGGCAAATCGTTGCCTCGTGGCGCTGGTAGCAGCAACACAGGATGTGATGCTGCATGTTCTCCTCAGCTCTTGCTGAATTGCACGCATGCAGACACAAAGACCTTACGTGTACCTAAGGTCTTCCATTACGGACCGCTGGCGCCACCCTCCGGCGGTCCGCCCAGCGTACCGTCAGTCCGTCCATTCCACTGCAATAACGCGTAGTCGTCAGCTCATGGGCCGGTAGCCTGTTGTTCAGCGCCCTGCTGCGCCGCACCAGGCGGCACACTGCGCGGCAGCGGCAGCTTCATCGTCATGGAGCACCTGGACATGCAGGGGCGGCCCAGCATGTTCGACCTGGGCGCCGGCCTCGCGCGGATGCACCTGGCCGCGCCCGCGGTGCGCCGCGGCCCTGCATGCCGCCCCGCCACCCGGCAGCGGCGTGGCGCGCACGCCGCGCGGCCAACTCCCTCGGCGCGCGCGGCGCCGCGGCCGGCGCGCTGCAGCCATGGCACTTGTGAGGGCTGGCGGCGGACGGGTGCTGCACAGCCTGTGCCTGCATGCGGCGCCTGCGCCCGCCTTCATCGCTGCCACGCCATGTCAGCTAAGCGTCCTTGTGTTTACACAGACGACCTATACCCTGTGTTGTCTTGTTGCTTTATTAGTCCATCACTGGAAACTCAGTTACCAGACAAGAAAGTAGGACCCCGCCGGCGCCAGGACGCGGACGCGGCGGCGGGCCGCTTCGGCTTCGCTGTGGACAACACAATCGGCGGCACCCCGCAGCCGAACGGCTGGCTGCCGACCTGGGTGGCCTTCTTCCGCGAGCGCCGCCTGCTGCACCAGCTGCGGCTCGCCAACGACGGCGCGCTGAGCCGCATGGGCGAGCGCCTGGCCGCGCACCTGGACCGCTTCTTCGAGGGCGTCCAGGCGCGCCCGCCTGCGCGCGTTCCTGATCTGGTGGCGTGCCGGCCCCGGCACAGTCGACGTGCGGACGACAGCGCGGAGCGCCTGTGCCATGGTGTGCAGCTGCTTGCGCATGCATCGCTGCCTGCATATTGCCATGTTCGGGGACGCGCACCCTGTCAGTCGTGCTGCCAGACCGTGCGCTGAGGTGTGCGCGCCATGAGCACAGCACATGAGCGCAGCATACCCTGGCACCAGCAGCCAGGCGACGTAAAGAGTAGCTCGCAAAGCACCCGGCGCGCTCAGCGCCGCCGCGCCGCAGGTCAGGCCGTCGCTGCTGCACGGCGATCTTTGGAGCGGCAACTACAGCGGCGTGGCCGGCGAGCGCGGCGCAGAGTGGGCGATCCTGGACCCTGCGGTGTACTACGGTGCGCGCGGATGCTGGCCTGCCGCCGGCTGCCCCTGTTGCGCGTGTGCTGCTTGCTTGTGAATCCAGGCTCCTTGGCAGTTGGGTAGGCAGCCCGGCTCGCCATGCCGGCGGGCTGCTCCGCCCACATCCGCCGCCCGCATGCACTAGTGAGGGGCCGGGCCTTCGTGCGCGCCACAACACCGCGAGTGCTGCCCTCCTACATACTCGTCATGCAGAGCAACACGGTGAGGTGGCCTGGCACTGTGATGTCACCGCGGCGCTTCTCGCATGGCAGCTGCCGGGCACCATTCTTGGCCAGGCAGACAGCATGTCTGAGGCAGGCATGCCAGCACACGGGAGCACCAGCCCTCTCTGGGACCTGCCTCTGCGCTGCAAGCTGGTTGCACGCATGCGCCAGGGCACCACGAGGCCGAGTTCGGCATGAGCTGGTGCGCCGGCTTCAGCGGCGAGTTCTGGAAGGGCTACCGCAGCGTGCTGCCCCAGGACCCGGGTGCGAGCTTCGCGCTCGCTCGCCCTCAAGTCACGTTGTGCTGCCACCATGTTTTGGCCACGCGCCTCGGGCGTGCTGTGGCTGCTCTGTGTGCTGCGGTGGCCTCCCATGGAACGGCGCGCGGCTGGCGGCGCGCGCTGTGCCGGCCTGGTCAGGCGGGCCTGCATGGGCTCTGTGGCATGGTGGCTGCATGCCGTAGCTAGCCGCCGGTATCCATGTGCCGCAGGCCTAGCGCAAGCGCAGAGCAGCAGCATCGCCCATGAGCGAAGTGGTGCTGGGGCCGGCCTCGGCACCCGGGCCTGATACACTTCCCGCTGAACAGGGAGAGCAGGGGCCAACGCAGCTGTGTGTGAGCTGCAGGCTTCGAGGAGCGGAAGGACATATACTTGTTGTATCACTACCTCAACCACTACAACCTGTTTGGCGGCAGCTACCGCGGGCAGTGCGAGGCTATCCTGAGCCGGCTGACGCGCAACCTGTGAAATGGACTCGAGCGCTGGCTCATTTGCACCGTGCTGTCTCGTTTGGGTCTGCGCTCTGCAAATGGCATGTAAGCTCTGGACTGTACGCGGCATGGCAAAGAGATGCAGAGCAGCAACAACGGAGGCTCTGATTCAGATGCAGAACAGGCATGTGTACAACTGCCCTTAACGGCCATCTGAAACGGCCATCCGTCAGGATTGACAGCCATTAGGGCCTAGCCAAGCAGGGTCTCTCACTGCGGCTAGAACGGCAGTGGTGTCCTGGCGCCCCCTATGCGAATGCGCCTTGTTCAGCCATCCAATAGCGCATCATTTGACAACTGAGAAGCTGGTGAGCTGGACTGCTAGTGCCGCCGCCAGCCGTCGCAGGCGATTGATACATACACAACTGCAACTTGGTACACAGAAGACTGCGAGCGCAGCGTCGTTGCTCAGGTGAAGAAGGTCTTCTTTGTTCACACCATTATGTATCACGCAGGCAGACAGTCGACGAGTTTTGACCTTCCGGCGATGCATCTCGCTTGAGGTGGCCAGTGCCCTCACCTCGGCAGTGCAATGCAGCAGCCGCGTGTGTATACTCCCGCTGTCCGGTCCGCTGCAAGCTAGTGTGAAGGTTGGCGCAGCAATGCGCGGGGGCTGCGCGCTCTTGCGAGCGCCGATAGGCGGCGGCCGCCAGGTTTGTCTGCGTGTCTTGCACCTACTTACTCAGGGGTCTTCCCAATGCTGCCTGCAGCGTCTACAGGAAAGTAACTGCCGCGATCATGCTGGCGCACAACTTTGCAGCCACGCCGGACGAGCAGTGCTGCTGAGTCCTGCCCCGCCGCTGCGGTAGCAGAGTCTGACCGGCAGTACCAGAGCTCTCTTGGAGCTGCGCAGGCGTGTCTCCTGGCGCGGAAGCCGGGAGCCGGAAAGTGCAGGCGGTGTCGGCTCTGTTGCACCTGCCAGGCCCGGCGCTCACGCAGACCCCTCTGCGCAGGCGCGCCCGCGCACCTGGATGCGCGAGGAGCCCGTGACGCCCAGCCAGCTGCGCGTGAAGGCCGTGACCGCCGTCGTGACCGCCGGCGCGCTGCTCGCGCTGCTGCTCAATGACTGGGGCGAGGGCAACGTGTTCTCGCCCATCCGCCCCGCCCTGCGCGGCGCCCTGAACCGCGCGTACGGCCTGCCGCAGCCGCCGCAGCCGCCGCCGCCGCCCGCGCGCCAGCCGCCGGCCGCCGACAGCGCCGCCTAGGCGCCGCCCCGCAGGGCCGCCGAGCCGGCTGCGTGCGCCGCCATGGCAGTCACGGAGCTGGCCACGGCGCTCGCGGCGGACTGCCCGCCCGCCAAGGGCGCGGAGCGCGCGCCCGACGATGCCGGGCCGGGCACGCCGCGCCGGCCGGCGGCCGAGCGCGGCGCTGCCACGCCTGCCAGCCCTGTGCTCGCGCAAGGTCTGCGTCCTGCTGTGCCAAGTGATACAGAAACACTGCTGACCTGCATGTGTGTGTATGCTGGGACGTGACGCTGCTCGCGCGGCACTAGCTTCTGTTGAGGAGGAGGACACGGTACAGAGGTTTAGGCAGTTGGAGGACTTGCTTTTTGCTTTGACATCCCACCCCGAATTTGTGTCAGTCTGTAGGGGAGGCTTGGGGCCAAGCGTGTCCTGCGGCTTGGAATAGTTTTGTCTCGCCCCCGCTGTTTGGGGATGCTTGAGTGATGCAGCATGCTTACGAGCAACGCGCTGGCCGCAGGTGTGCACGTGAACACCGCTGAGGTGCCCGATGGCGGCTGCCCAGCGCCGGAGGACACCGCTCATGGGCTCGAGGGCGCCAGCGACTCGCCGCCGGCGCCTGGCTCCGCAAAGCCGGCCGGCTCGCCGCACAGCCTGAGCCTTATCGCGAGCGCGGCCGTCGCCGCCAAGCCTTTCGTTCCCGCCACCGCCGCTGACAGCTGCATCGACAGGTGCGACCATCAGCCTTGCCTCATCCACAATTTCCTAGATCTGGGGCCAATAAAAAAGTATCTTAGCTGCAAATTGTGGGTGGACTGAAGGCATTGTCTCTGTTGTGTGGCGCTCGGTTGTGAAGGTGTGTCGTAGGCGAGTGGTAGCTCTGGAGCAGGTCAGCTATGCGCATGTCAAGTGCAGGCCCGCGCGTGGCATCACGCTACAGGGCTACCATGTGCGTGAGGTGCGCAGATGGGCTGCAGTGAAGTATCAGGCTGGTCGACACGCATGTTGTTGGTTGACATGTTTCCGCTTGAGCGCCTGTCCGGGCATGGCGCGCAGCGACGGGGGCGCCGCTGTGGCGGAGGCCGGCAAGCGCCCGGCCCTCAACATTAACGCTGCGGAATTCGTGCCGCCGGCCGCCGCGAGTGCGCCGGGCGCGGGCGGCGGCAGCGCCCAGCTGAATGGCCATGGTACGCCCGTGAATTGAATCAGGTTGTTTCCCACTCACCTGCACCCTGGTGAAGCTTACCGCATCTGCACGGTCCAGGCACCTGGGGACGATGCGCATGTCAGGCAGGAGCAGGAGATGCTGCTTGCATTGGGGTGGCGTAAAGGACCACTCGGCGGCTGCCATGCGCTGCATTGCCTGACGGGCTGGGGCATGGCAGCGCTGGGGGGGAGAGCGCTGGGCGTCCGTCGTGGCTGCCGTGCGTGTAAACCACGGCGCTCGTCCGCCCGCGCCGACGCGCGCGCGCATCGCGCAGGCGCCGGCGCCGAGCAGGCAGGGGAGGACGCTGCGCACGCCTGGCGCGGCGCTGGCGCTGCCGGGCAAGAGCCCGAGCGGGCGTGGCCGGCCTGGGATGGCTCCGCTGCCCAGGTGCTGCCATGGGCGGCTGGACGCCGGCTCTGTGCGTTTGCCTGTAGCCCGGCCTGGACAGCGTGCGGACGCATGGCGACCGTGGCGATACGAAGCTCCACACCGCCTCGCGCGGGGCTGAACAGAGACGCGGGGGGCATGTTGCCCGAGCGCGGTGGAACTCTGTTGTCAGGTCCGAGCGCAAGCGCCCACATCCTGGCGCCGCGCGGCGCAGGGCGCGTCGCAAGACTGGCACGGCGCGTGGGGCGCAGAGTATGCCGCGTACGGCGGCTACAGCGACTTTTCAGGGGAGGGCGTCGACGGGCATGCCATGTGGCACCCCACGGTGCGACTTCAGTCGCGCGTTTGG
>JAABUH010004585.1_pt1 | contig 11130 bp, 14 predicted proteins | sample 5559121 | NCBI WGS metagenome assembly JAABUH01 (sample SAMN10711871, study PRJNA513364) | rock metagenome | isolation source: Antarctica rocks | place: Antarctica: Victoria Land, Battleship Promontory nord | collected 2015-12-28 | reverse complement strand
ACATATACAACAACTGAGTCAACAGAGCACTTATAAGCAAATAAATGAATTTGAACAGCAAGCACAGGCAGCTGATCTGTTCCCATAACATTGGCAACCCTGTACATCAAAGCTTGCCCTAAAGGATTGCTGTATCCTGTGTAAAGAATTGCACCGCAACAGAACCCAGAAGTCATATGTCAAACAGTGCACATTCAATTGGTCATACAAACTAGACTTGACATTCAAAAGCTGATCTCTCGATTTCTAGACAGAGAACACGGCATCAAGCATGAATCGCTCCAGCAACAAGCCAAATTTGGCATCAAGACGGACTATTTGGTGTGAGCACTGGTGCTGATGTCCATGTCTGAGCAATCAGACAGTGTTGCTCAAAATTGCTCACAGCCTCTGTGCTTCTGTGTGTTGCAGCAGCAAGGAACCATCTTGAAGGGGCATTTGCTCGGCAAGACCAACTTGCTGCATGTACCTGGACAAGACAGACAGCAGCAGTCAGCAGTTGAAGTTCAGCACCCTTGTTGACACTGAAGTTAGAGCAATCAGGTCTGCAAAAGCATGCCACAGGTCATACATGTACGCGTTCAGGAACGCCAAGCTTTTTTCACATTGCTCTGCAGCCTGAACAGTAGTAGGCACTGAACAGCTGACCAGGCTACACTTGGTTATCCAACAAAGCTTGTTAATGAGACGAGGCACCTTCATACGCTCAGGTTATTGGGGAGATTTTGCATCATCAACTGCCACAGACATTACGATGGAACGAACACAACAGCATGCTGTAATCTGACAAGCGCAGAATGGCGGACTGACACCACCTTGATCAAGTCAAAATACACGTCCAGTGGGCAACACTGCTTGATCTCACCTGGAGAACCTTCCGACAATCTCAGGAAGGGTGTCATAATGTGCATAAGGGATGTCTCTCTTCTCACACTCGTCTCTCACAATCTTGGCAATAGCTGGGTAGTGTACAAAGGAGATAGCAGGGAAAAGGTGGTGCTCAATCTGTAGGTTGAGACCCCCTGTGAAAAAATTGCCAATTCTGCCACCCCAATTGGCAGATGTCAATACCTGTAGCAGAACATGTCAACTGTGAGTGTGAGACACTGCCTGAGCAGTAGGAGAGACAATAGTCAAAGACATCAGGTGTGAAAGCCATCAGTGTAAAAGCAAAGTGTGCCATGCAGACATGCAGCAATGGCACAACAGCCGGCATCGCGCATCCTGTGTGAGCAGTTGCCATTGCTTTGACATTAGCGTAACATCAGCTAGCTGTCTGCAAAAACGAGTACGTGGGGGAGCAGGGCAGACCTGCTGAACGCCCCAGTCTCGCTCCTGATAGTCTGTCAGCAAGCTTAAAGTGGTTGCGGAACCTGACACCAGAGGTTTGGCCTCCGCAACATTGTGGGACACAGCAAAAGTTGCAGCCAGAACCACGCCCTGCACATCAAAGAATGTGCTGAAAGCATGTCCTGCCAAGCACCTGATGTAGGACCAAAACATGCAGATTTCAAGTTGAGCAAGCTGCTGGCATGCAGTGGGCAGCACAGTGATCACTGACAACACTGGTGGGCAACGTGAATAAAGAAGCTGACATTATGGCTTTCATAGGATGAATACTGCCTCAGAGCTTCCTAGCAGCTGTTGCAAAGGCATGCTGTCAAACATGAACATGTAAACTGACATTTCCAAAATTATTAAAGAGAGTGACCTGGGTGGCCATATAGGCAGCGCCGCCCAGAGCTGCAGCAGGCCAGCCATGCAGCATAGCAGGAATGACTGCTATGATGCTGTAGTGAACCAATTTGCCAAGGACGACTGTTGCCTTCTCAAAGGCATTGGCACCATGCAGAGTGGTGCCCTTGGTCTGGTTCTCCAGCAGCCCTTGCCAGTCACCCAGTTGGAAGACCAGCTGCAGAAAGGGATACGCTCCCCACTGCAAAACAGTGCTCAGTCTCAGCATACACAACCTCATCTAATACAAGCAGACCCTTTGCTCACACTCAGAATGCACCTGGCCTAACATCTGCCCAGTTTAAGTGATACAACAGTGTTGTGCGACAGACCAAGGACATTGGTAAAAAGGACCTATGCTCAGCTGAATATATACCTGCTGTTTATACACCCAGCAAACTACAGCTTTTACTGGAAGGCATCTGTGTACATTAAACAGGCTTGCTGTTGTATAAGCTCTCAGCAAGAACTGCACTGGAGCCCTGCAGCACACAGTACAGTAACAGCAATAGCTCATGTTGGCATCCTTATGCACCGTGTGTGTGAGACACCACATGTACAATATGTAAGCCTGTGGCAGTACCATGTAGATGTGCTGATACTTGTGGAACCATTTGCGTGGCATCCTGGCGTCAAATCTCAAGAAAGGGAATGCACTGAAGACGTCTTCATCCAGCTCCAGGTCGTTGCAGTGTATGTGATGAGACACCTGCATTCACATGCATAGCAACAGTCAGAAGTGTCATCATAAAAATCTGGATTGGCAAGCCCTTATGTTTGGCAAACTTGCCCCTGAAAGCCGACTCCAGGGGTGGCATATAAGTAACATTAGACTGAGTGAACTTACATGTTGCTCGATTATGTATCATGATCAGCTTGCATGTTGCCGTCTAAACCTGCAACATGGTGGATAGGAGTAAAGGCATTGCGACAAGATTCTAACCTGATGGTGGTACCTCCACATGAGTGAGGAGCCTCCTATCAAGTCATCCGTGAGGCCCATGGCTTTGTTCACCAATGGGCTAGTGGACATAGCGCCATGATTGCCACAATGCTGAACGGTCAGTCCGATCCAAGCTCCAGCCAACCCTACAGCACCAAGATACAGCATGAATGGACCTCAAACACATGATGTATGGATGGCCAAATCCAGACTGAAGTGGTGACAAAATCAGCCATGTGCAGACATGGCACAAATGCTGATTGGCAAGCTTTGTACTTGAGCTTCAGGGATTGTGATGCATGGCAGCATGGCAGAATGTACTTGAGCTGCAGGTGGCAGAGAGGCCATGCAAGCTGGCTTACCTAAAAGAAATCCTGTTGTGAGGCCTGTGTGAAACAAGTATGCCCCACAAGCTGCAGCAGCATATCCCAATATAGCCACAGCTGCCTTGCCGCTCCCAGTCCTGTGAGCACCCTTTGCGTCTTGCCCCTTGAATACCTCTCTACGTACACGCTCCCTGAATGCCACCACAATAGCTCAGCATACTGACAACGTTAATCGAACAAACTGCCGAAACAGAGCCAAGTAACTGTGACTTGACGCATTACCTGATGGTATTATACAGGTCAGAGTCGTTTGGATATGGTGAAGATGGTACTGCTTCCACAGGAAAGTCTTGCAAGACTGGCAGACGCTTGAGCTGCTCAGAAGCTACTTTGGGTCTCAGGTGATACGACTCAAACAGAGCTGTGCAATCTCGACCAATTGCCAGATTGATCAACCAGTTGCCAGCAGGATGCCTTTCTATGAATGATGTCAAGTCATAGGCAATCCCTCTGTAGACAGTCCATTTGTACTGAGTCCATTTTGAGTCCTGCCAAGGTGACTGCAGAACCTGCTTTGGCTGCTCAACTTGGGCTGGTGCAGTTAAGACTGATGTGCATACGCAAGTGTTGGCTTGACGGGAGACGTGATGGAGTCTCTGGCGTTTCAAGCAGGGGCTCAATGAGGGCTTGAGGACCTGCATACACACTCAACTCAGGGCAATAGTGTGCTTCCCAAGCCACTGTACTGATGGATTAGGTAACACGGTATCACTGCATGGAGATGGCCTGACCAGCGACCAAACAGATCAGCGGCCTACGTGCTGAAATACGCCTCTTGTGCGCAGCTCTTGTCGAGCGGGTCTAGTCTGGTATGCGCAAGTGCCAAGACTCCCGGCGGTGCTCATGACAAATACAGCCACAACTCTAGACGGGCTTGCTGTCGGCTGCTTGGGCGATGTCGCTGCGGTGTCTGTACAGATCACCTCAGTCTGTGTGGTCAAGTCAACCAGGCAGGAGGTGAACCGTTTCACAACTCAAAATTTCTGACCACGACGATGGATACCAGGGTTTTGGCCAGGTTAGGTCACAGAAAGTTCAGGTTGGGTTACGGCGTGACAGACAGCTAAGAGCGCTACAATGAACGCTGTTGGGTTCAGTGGACGTCAAGCCGCTCCGTTGTGCCCAACTACATTGCCCAGGCAATTTGGGTGCTGGCGTGTCGCGCGAGACACAAAGCGGTGCGGCAGGGCGCGCATCAAGGCACGTCCTTTTGCACTTTTCGCCTTCTCCTGGCAAGTGGCATGGTTCTTGCATCATAACATACGGTAATGAATGTGCTGCAGGTGCAAAGATCCGCCACAGGCCGATCCATCACAGTACAGGCAGTGGCAGCTGAAGCTCCAGCAGATGTACAGACAATACAGCCTCCCACAACACAGCAGCCAGCTGCACAGTCACTGGGCTTCTACAGAGGCGACGATGGTTACTTATATTGTGACAGCGTCAGAGTAGATGATATACGACAGCAAATTCCAGCGGCTGGTCCCTTCTACTTGTACAGTAAGGAAGTTATCACCAAAAATTACAAAGCCTACGAAGCAGCGTTGCAAGGGCTTGACAGCATTGTGGGCTATGCAATCAAAGCCAACAACAACTTGCTGGTCATGCAACACCTTCAGCAGCTGGGCAGCGGTGCTGTGCTGGTGTCTGGCAATGAGCTAAAGTTGGCAGTTGCAGCAGGCTTTGATACCACCAGGTGTAGTAAATGGCAGCTTTCCCAATCGAAATGTAAGCATACATGAGATTCTGAGTTTCGTCATCATGTTTCCTGAAATGCAGGACTGTCTTCAATGGCAATGGTAAGCAGCCTTGGGAGCTTGAGCTTGCTGTGGAGCATGGTGTTTTGATCAATGTAGACAGCGAGTTTGACCTTCACAATATCAGGGCTGCTGCACAGAAACTACAGAAGTCTGTGAAAGTGTTGATCCGCATCAACCCTGATGTGGACCCGCAAGTGCACAAGTATGTGTCAACAGGCTTGGCAAGCTCCAAATTTGGCATCAGAAACAGCCACTTGCAGGTTAGTCATGATGTACTACCCTGTTACTTGCAAGCATGGTGGTGCCTATCGACCTCTCTGGCAGTTGGTATTGGTGTCGCATGTTTCTTCAGGTTGCCTTGTGTTTCTGCAGTGGTTTTTAGATGAAATCAATGCTGAGCCTCTCCTCAATTTGGTTGGCGTACACTCCCATCTGGGATCTACTATCACAAAGGTGAGCAGCAGCCCCTGTGCTGACACAAGCTTGACGTTGGTATTTTGGAGCAGTATAAGACCGGCCTGAGTCATGCTTGCAGGTGGACATCTTCCGAGAAGCGGCCATCATCATGACTAATTTTGTCAAAGAGATCAGGTCACAGGGTTTTGAGCTACAGTATCTCAACATTGGTGGAGGACTCGGCATCGACTACTACCGCAGGTGAAACACTGTCCGTGTGTTCATGACAGCAGGCTCTACCATTTGCTTGGCAGGAAGCTAGCAAAGGTTGCTGCTTGCAGGGGTGACAAACTGCCTACACCCAAGGATCTGATTGATACAATCAGAGGTGTTGTCGATGATTTAGGGCTGACAATCATCATCGAGCCGGGCAGATCAATGGTTGCCACTAGCGCTGCACTTGTCAACACAGTGACAGGCACTAAGGCCAATGGAAACAAGAACTTCATTGTTGTGGATGGCTCCATGTCAGCCCTCATTCGGCCTAGCCTGTATGACACCTACCAGCATATTGAGCTGACAGCACCAAGTGAGTTTACATCTTGAGTGTTGTGCTGCTGTCTTTGATCTGACAAAGCTGATTTGCGTCTTATCTTGGCGTGTGTGTGCTGATGGGCTTGTGTGCAATGCAGATGATGCTGAGCAAGTTACATATGATGTTGTTGGGCCAGTGTGCGAGTCAGCAGACTTCCTGGGCAAAGAGAGGCATTTGGCCACACCACGTGCTGGTGATGGTTTGGTTGTGCTGGATGCTGGTGCCTACTGCATGAGCATGGCTTCCACGTATAACCTGAAAATGAGGCCTGCCGAGTACTGGGTGGTCAATGGAGAGCTCAAACTGATAAGGAAGGGAGAGACTTTCCAAGATCATCTTGACATGTTCAAGGGGCTGTAGTTCACTATGTTCACATGTGAACACCTGCATATGAGACTGCAAATGTCTGTACAATAGTCAGTCCGTCTTTTATAGTTTAGAGTGACATTCTCTGCAGCTTCGGTGTATTCCAGGTGTTTGCGACTACTGATAGGCGCTCAGTGCATGTGCTTGGTTGTATTCACGGTGTCACGGCTACCCTCTGACAATGCTTGCTGACCTACAGGGTCTTTCATGAAGCAATGCTGCATGGATTGTCAAATTTGCATTTTGCCTTAGAACAGGGTTTGCATGTGCTGCGTACCGCTTAGCTTTTCTCATGGCTTCCACTGTCAATACTGTAAATGATTTCAGGTCTCCTGAGTGGATGCACAGTTGCTTGCATAGAGACATTGACGTCCCGGGGATCGACATTTTAGAAGCCGAAATTGCAAGTTTCGGTGAACTCAAACTTGGTCTGGTCCCGCATCAGGCGTGACGCGATTAAGGCAGTAGTGCTGTAAAGGAAGAGTTGTTTGTGCGGCTGCTATCAACTGAGTTGTGGAACGATCCGGTTGCATTCTTCAGCTTCTACTGCTGGTGGATCCTGCAAGCAATGTCTTGAAGCAGTTTGAGTGGCATCCGTTGAGCTTACTCTTGCTTGCAAATTACAGCCTCTTGCACACGCCTCAATCAGACAAGTGCAGCACAATGGCAGACATCCGGCCGGCATACCTTGATTGATGCGGACGCGTCCGGCCTTACCTGGGCCTTAGGCTTACTACCTTAGACTATTTGCAACTTGAATATGAGCGAAGCGGCAACTGGGAGTACAGCAGCAAATGGTGGCTCAGATCCATTAGAATGGCAGTTCTTGCAGTGCTTTGGCGAGAGGACACCTGGGGAAGAAATTCAAGAAGGTCCGGCTTGCCACCTGCCACTATGTGCATATGCTACCTTGCTGGCAAATAAGCTATCAAGATTAGCTGTGAACTATTCTCTGAATGTAACACTGACTTACTAGCTGGCTGCACCACATCCTGGCATCAAGCCATGCCAGCTTCGCGGCAAACTCTGCAGATGAGCCTTGTTTACTGCTGCAGCTGATATCATCTCTGCAGTCACCTTTGACCACACCGGTCAACATCTCGCAACTGGAGATCGCGGAGGACGCGTTGTGTTGTTTGAGCGAGTGCCAACACAGGCGGTGCGCACCACATGCATTCAGCAGTTTGACAACCAACTTCTCGATCTTAGCAGATAGGCCTTTCCCTGCTTGTTGCTACACAATATGACAGCACTTCTTTGTACAATGCAATGTTGCAAGTAAACGGCTGTTGTCATGCTGCAGAAAGCAGCAGGACCTGATCAGCGGGCCACACCTGCATCACGCCTAAGCTCATTTGAGTATCGCTACCTAACAGAGTTCCAGTCTCATGAGCCAGAGTTTGACTACTTGAAGTCATTAGAGATAGAAGAGAAGATCAATAAAGTCAAATGGTGCAGAACATCTTGTGGCAGCAGGATGCTGCTGTCCACCAATGACAAGACCATCAAGCTTTGGAGGGTAAATTTGGAAGCAGAAGTGCTTTGCATCCTTCATTTGTGCAGTGTGCATATTATGTCACAAGTGTGGATCACAAGCAACAAATCAGGCTGCCAGCACTGCAGGTTGGAGACAGGAAGGTTTGCTCATTGGCCAACTTTAACTTTGGAGACGGCTCACATAACGGCTGGTCAATTGCTGCTGGGTATGAGTCCCTGCCCTGTGGTCTTGTTGATGCAACTCAAAAGTGTAACATTGTCCTTTGTACAACTGCAGCACGCTGCACTCCTACATGTACGTGACATTGCAATCCTGGGTGGCACTGTAAGGCCTTCAGTACATGAGTGCAGGAACACAGGGGCAAATGGTTCAGCAGCCCGCCAGAAGCTTGCTGCATCAACAGAACACAGGCTGAAGTCTGCGGAGAATCTGCGCATGCCCAAGGTACCAATGGGCATATGTCACTTGTCCCATACCCCTGCTTGGGCTCTCTGCGCCCTGCACTGGTCATGTTCATTCAACCCAAGTGGACTGATTTGCCGTGTGCATCCATGCTTGTTGCAGCTCAGCACCTGGCTGCTCTCCACTGACTTGCTATCCAGCGTGATGTACTAATATGGTTCCCTTGATTTTCTCCCCTGCAGATCACTGGTGTGGAGAAGATCATGCAGGCAAGATGTCGGCGTGTGTTTGGGAATGCACACACATACCACATAAATGCCATCTCCATAAGCAGTGACCAGGAAACCTTCATCTCCAGTGATGATCTGCGTGTCAACCTGTGGCATCTGGATCACACCAATCAGAGCTTCAATGTGGTGGACATCAAGCCTCCCAACATGGAGGACCTGACAGAGGTACATGCTTCAGAAGCTGCACAGACATGAAGGTCTCCAGCAGACAAGTACATCCCCTGTATGTTGCCAACTGCGCTTGTATTCTGGCGCATGCAGTACCGATCTGAAGCAAAGTTACATTCTGCCTTACCTTGGCTGCAACAGCTGCAATGCTGTATACAGAGGGGAAAGTTGAGTTTATCAGCTATGTCACGCAAAAAGGTCATCAACACTTGCCTGCATTTGCAGGTAATCACTGGAGCCGACTTTCATCCCAGCCATTGCAATCTGTTTGCTTTCAGTAGCAGCAAAGGCTCCATCAGAGTGGCAGACATGCGCAGCAGTGCGCTATGTGATAAGTCAGCACGCTCATATGAAGAGGCACAAGCCACAGTACGTCTCATCGCATGTCATGTAGCCCTAACAATACATGCCAGTATGCCCGTGTGTGTCGATGCTGCACAAGCTGTGTGGAACACATGCATGCTTTCCGCACGTGCTACACAAATTTCATGTACAAGGACTATGCACAGTTGATGATTGCCTCAAATGATATTATTGCTGCTGTAGGGATCAAAGTCATTCTTTAGCGAAATCATCAGTAGTGTGTCAGACATGAAGTGGAGCTCAGATGGCCGGTACATTCTAGCCAGGGACTACATGAATCTGAAGCTCTGGGATCTGAACATGGAGTCTGCCCCAGTTGTCACGTACTCAGTACATGAGCATCTGCGTGCAAAGGCGAGTGCAAACTCCTGAAATTCAGCCTGGTCTGCAGCTCATCTTGAGCGCTTGTCCTGACGGGCTGACCAATCTCCATGGGCTCTGCAAAGGCCTTCATGTGCAACTTCAGCTGAACCTATTGCCATGCACACATGTAGATTGTGAAAATGTTGCTGTATGCCTGCTGCAACACGGCAGTCCAGTGACTCAAGTCGTGGTGCCAATGCTCTTAGGTGCTCAGCTGGCTGAACATATCAGCTGCAACTTCACATGCACCTCAGCTGACAAGAGTTGTGTGCTGCAGTTGTGCGACCTGTACGAGAATGACTGCATCTTCGACAAGTTTGATTGCGCCATCAGCGGCAATGGACAGTATGTCACCACAGGCAGCTACAACAACTTCCTGAAAGTGACAGGCCGTCAAGGAGGGCCAGAAACCATTGTGGAAGCCTCTAGAGACCCCTTGAGGAAACGCCTCCAGCCCCAAGCAAAGGTACAGCGTCCAGTGAGTCACTCAAAGCCCAACAAGCCTTGTGCCCATCATCGTGCAACTCAAAGCGCTCATCTGAATGCTTATGAACGGGTACAGATCAAGCACAGCTGCAACATCTTTGTATACATGTGTCTGTGTTGTCACCATGGCATGCATTGCTGGCTACTGGGCAATGATGTCTCAGTACAAGTAATACTGATGGCATGTTTGAAATGGTTGAGCTTGCTTGTGCAGGCATCAAGTCGTTTTGGGCTAAATAGAGGTGCCAGCAAGCGACTGACGACCCCCGCTCCTGCAGAGCAAGATGCAGGGAACACAGACTTTTCTGAGAAGTTGCTGCACCTAGCGTGGCATCCAGAGGCCAATCTAATTGCAGCTGCAGCTTCAAACAGCTTGTACATGTTTTGTGCCAAGTGAGTAACGTTCAGGATGCACAGCATCAATTGAGCTCTGGTCATGTGTGGGTTGCGTTGTCCAGGTCCAATGATATCACACACTGCGTGCTGTGAACACTTCGGCAGACTGTTGTCACCAGAAATGAAAATCGCCAGAGGACACATGAAGCCAGCAGCAGTTGTGTGTGGGATGGTTTGCGGCCAATGTTGCTAGTGTGATAGAAGGCTTGTGATTTGCTTTTATTTACTTTGTAGTCTACTTTCAATTCGCTGAAGATGTCCAGTCTGAGATCTGGACTGCATGTCATTCTCACATGTTGCTGAGCCCTTGAATGGGATGTTTCCTTATGCATCGCCTATCAGTCGCTGCGGATTTGAGGCAACTCTAGTCGGAAAGGCAAACCCATGGTTTGGCTGCCACACAGCGAGAGCGGGGTGACCTTCACTCGAGAAAACAGTCGCAACAAGCGTGCAGCTGTGACAGTAGTTTTCACTGAGGTGACAAGGCGATCGCAGCAGCCACTGACTTGGCTGATCACTTGCATGCACGCAATCCTTCTGGGCGCTGAAGACGGCAGATTCCAGCTACAGCATGCAGACTGAATATTTTGCATCTTGGGCTGTGCCTGAATTGCAGCGCGTCAGGTGTGGCAAGTGTCTAGACCATGTAGTATATTCCGGGTGCTCAACCTTGAATGCTCTCGACTCCTGCGCTCTCAGGGATACAAACAGGGTCAAGTACAACTCGCGGTCTGCACAAATCTTTCATCCTGCAAAGGCTAAGGATGCAGAAGCAGAACAAGAAGGACAATCCCTGCCCCTGTTAGGCTCCATATCCTGGGCAGCACAGACTGTAGGTCCCAGCAAAAGGCAGAAGGCACAGAAAGAGGACCTGCTGTGTTATGTAGGAGGCGCTGTGTGGGCGCTTGATTGGTGCCCTGCCTGTGGTAAATTGCTCGCAGTTCTGCTTTTGTAAAGGCTAAGCAAGTTGCACTGCAGCTTTCA
>JAABUH010004581.1_pt1 | contig 11136 bp, 10 predicted proteins | sample 5559121 | NCBI WGS metagenome assembly JAABUH01 (sample SAMN10711871, study PRJNA513364) | rock metagenome | isolation source: Antarctica rocks | place: Antarctica: Victoria Land, Battleship Promontory nord | collected 2015-12-28 | reverse complement strand
GGGCGACCCGTCCGCGTTCATCCGGCCGGCCACGACCGTGCTGTCGCCGCACCTCAAGTTCGGCACGCTCTCCTGCCGCCTGTTCTACGCGCGCCTGCAGCAGGCGCGCCGCCCCGCTGCCTGTGGTATGGTGAGGCGCTGGCATGGAGCGGCGTCGCTCTGGCCGAGCGCGATGTGGCCCGATTGATATGGGAAGATGGCCACTGCTGCGCAAGGGGGCTGCATTACCACCGCCCCTTCACCCGGTTGTGCAGGGAGCGTGTTCTGTTTGCCCCGACAATGCAACTGCCTGTGCGGTCTCCCTCGCACGCCGCCTCATAATGGGAGCATTGGCCTCCTTGTTCGTGAAACGTGTTGCGACAGAATGTGTGCATGCGCGGACGAATGTATGTGACCGAAGGTGCCCGTTTGCGTGAGGACGTTCTGCAGATCAGGCTGCCGCTGGCATGCCGGCGACCGTGTTGCAGGGCTCACTCGCGGGACGTGTGGCAAGGTTATCGCTCATGTGACGGCCGCGCTGACACCCCCAAGAAGTGTGCGCCGGCCAGCGCGCGCGCCGCCAGCCTGCCCGGAGCGCAGGCTCATGCGCGCACCGCCGCCCGGGCGGCAGATCCTGCGCGAGAAGAGGGAGCACACCAAGCCGCCGGTGTCGCTGGTCGGCCAGCTGCTGTGGCGCGAGTTCTTCTACACGGCGGCCGCGCTGACGCCCAATTTCCACCGCATGGCCGGCAGCCCCATCTGCCGCCAGATCCCCTGGGACGACAACGAGGCCCTCTACCGCGCCTGGGACGAGGCGCGCACGGGCGCGCGCCCGGGCCGCCCCGCCGCGGCGGCGCCCCCGCCGCGGCAAGTATTAGCTTTTGTTTAGAAAATCCTGTTCCCAGTGCCGGATGGGCATGCGGCGTGCATGGGCCCTGCCTGCTGGGGTTCATCCAGATAGCAGAAAAAGGGTCTAAAGATCCGGCCTGCCGGACATTGCATGCATGTGTACTGGGACGAGTCTTTCCGACGCCAGCTGTGGTGATTGGGCCAGGCGCGTCGCGCGTCTGTGAGTGCGAGCCTGATGGGCGCGGCTGCTGCGTGGCAGGGTACCCCTGGATCGACGCCATCATGATGCAGCTGCGCACGCAGGGCTGGATGCACCACCTCGCGCGGCACTGCGTGGTGCGGCCCCGCTGCCTCCCGCTTGCTGCCGGGCAGGGACGGCGGAGCCCGGGCGAGCCTGCCCGGTCACTCATGAGAGCAAGATGGTGCGCTTAAGAGCCTGGCACGTGGCTCCAGTGTTCGTGTCGAGGTGCATGGCCGTGATCACTGGTGTTCGGGCATGCCCTTCTTAGCGAATGCCGACACAGGCCATGTGTGGCACGGCATGGCCGACGTGTCCCCCAAGCAGACAACAGGGTAAGTCTGTGGCAAGGCACGGCCGACCTGCTCCCCAAGCTCACCAAACCTCTGAAGAGTGAGGTGACTTGTGAGGTTACTCGAAAGGGGCATGGCAGGCGTGCTTCCTGACGCGGGGCGACCTGTACGTGTCCTGGGAGCGCGGGCGCGACACATTCGACCGGCTGCTCATCGACGGCGACCCGTCCATCAACTCGGCCAACTGGCTCTGGCTGTCGGCCTCGGCCTTCTTCCACCAGGCGCGCCCTGGCGCGCGCCGCTGCGAGACGGCGCATGTCTGCTGTCCTTGCCCGTGCACTGGTCACCGCCCATGCCTGTCATGGCTGATTTTGCGCTTCCTTGATGACGTGCTTGTTCTGACGGCAGACGCTCCTCCTCTGCGCCTGCCAGCCTGCCACGCTGACCCTAGACCCTGGTGCGGCCGCCAGTTCCACCGCGTGTACTCGCCGATCACGTTTGGCAAGAAGTACGACCCTCACGGACATTATGTTCGCCATTTTTTGCCCGTGCTGAAGGTGCGCACAGGCCGGTGCACATCCCATACGTGCTGGTGTCAGGATTGCTTGCTGACACATTCAAAGAGCACAGAAAGCTGCGTGTTTGCCTGGGAGGTGCCGAGCAGCTCTGGCTGCAGTGACGCGGAGGGGCATGTGGTGAAGTGGGCTTGCCTCCGTGGATGGATGGGAAGGCCGTGGTGCGCGGCCCGGGCAACGCATGAGCCTGCACCCGCGCGTCAGCGCCGTATGCAGCCTCGGCAACACCCCTCTGGCATCCCTGCAGCCGAGTGCGCCCAGTCCTAAACCTACCCCTGCCACTTGCACGCAGGACATGCCGGACAAGTACGTGTACGACCCATGGAATGCGCCGCCAGCAGTGCAGGCGGCCGCCAAGTGCGTCGTCGGCAAGGACTACCCGGCGCCCATTGTGGACCATGCGAGCGTGTCTAAGGTCAACATGGAGCGCATGCGCCAGGCGTACGCAGCCGGCCGCGCGGCGGCCGCTGGCGCGGCGGCGGCCGCCGGCGCCAAGCGCCCAGCGTCGGGCGGCGCGGCCGCCAAGCGGGCCAGGTGACGCCGGGGAGCCAGCTCAGTTGCGCGTGTGTGTGTGTTGGCGCTGGCCGGTCCAGCGCAGAGCGCACACAGCGGGGCTACGTAGCTGGTCGCATGGCGCGGGGATGCTGTGCCGGCTGCGGCGCGCGACTGCAGCTCTGCGCAGCCTGGCAAGTGCGGCTGAGTCCTACGCGTTTTTAACTTGATGCTTTGGTTCGTGCTTCGTCAGCAGGCATGCAAGGGAACATGAGGACGTTCGCATGTCGCTGCTGTGTATTCTCTAAGTCTGTCCAACTGTTGTGCTGTGGCAAGAGTGCAACTATGGCGTGCGTGCACCAAATGAGTTTTGTAAGGGTTGGAAGGTTTTATGCTCGCGTTCCTGTGTGAGGAGTGCTGTGAGTGCAGCCATTGACTGCATGGCTGCATCTGCCCCCTGGGTCATGCATTTTTGTTTTTGGAATAAATGTGCTCTCCTGTGCATGGATATCATGTGCCACGTGTTGGGAAGAGGCATGACAGCAGCAACGTGCGTGCAAAGCAGCAATCTACTGATTTGTGCAGACCAGAAGCAAACAATGCGCCGGCGCGCCAGAGGCAGCATATTGTGCTGGTGTACGTGACAAGGGCCACGCGTGGGCGGCAAACACCCATCGCAAATACCACTATGAGGGGCAGGCGAGCAGGGCGAGCGTGCCGTCCCGGCCGCCCACCACCACCTCGCCCGTGTCAGGATGGCATGCCGCCGCGAGGACCTCCGACTCTGTGCGCACGCGCACCGCCGACGGCATGCGCTCCCAGTCTCGCGCATCGCCGTCGCACTCTGCCGGCCCTGGCAGGACACGCATGAGCGTTGGGTGATGACAGCGGCGTGTGGCCAAGCAAGGCCGACCTGGCAGGCCTCTGCATGGCAGAACGTCACTGCCTCACCATAGTACCGTCCTCACAAGCGCCAGGGTAGAAGCCAGGCGGCAAAGCATGAAAAAAAGGCAAGGCGGCGCCCGCAGCACATACAGCGACGCCGTTGCCAAGCGACGCCGACGCAGAGGCGCCCTGGCGATGCGGGGCCGGGCCCGGGCGCACCCGCGGCGCACGGCGACGCGGCGCCCGACGCAAAGTCGAGCAGGTGCAGCGCGGCGCCGTCCTGGGAGCCCACGCAGAAGGGCCCGGGCGCGGGCGCCCACGCCGCGTGCCGGCGCCACTGCCGCACGCAGGTGCGGCTCGGGTCGTCCTCGCGGGCCACTGGCGGGCAGTGGATGTGCGTGACGCGCTGCCGCACCACGTCCAGCACGCCTGCATGCGGCCCGCGCGCAACCCTCACCTTGCTGTGAAATTCGCAGCCTCCCGCAGCTGCGCCAATCACAAGGACCACCCGGGTTCCCTGCTGCCGCACAACATCCAGCACGCCTGCATGCAACGCGCGCCTCTCGAGACGCGCTGCGCGGTCGAGCTGCTCGAACAGCACCTACCAGGTTAGCCCGCTCCGGCGCATGCCGCCCGGCCCGACCACACTTGGCCGGCACGCTGGCAGGCGAGTTCAGGGCTGCTGGCACGCCTGCCTGGCAGGGTCTGCTTGGCAGCGGGACGCCAGCTCGCGCTGTGGCCGGGGCCGCGCAGGGCGGCATAGGGTAGGTCCTCACCCTAACCTTAAAAGGGTAGTTGAGCCACTGTGTGCGCTCACCGGACCAGCCGCACGTCAGGTGGAAGCCGAGTCGGCCCGAGTCGAGCGGGTCCAGCACCAGCGAGTGCACGCCGGCCGCCGGGAGGCCCGCCTCGGCCGCAAGCCCGGGCACGCGCGCCAGAGCGCCCTGCAGGGCCACCTGCGCCAGCTGCGCCGGCCGCTGCGCGCCCAGCATGCTCGCGGCGCGGACGCGCATGTCCCAGGCGCGCACCTGCGGGGCGTGGGCTCAGCGGTGGGCGCCCCGACGGGCTTTGTGCTCGCAGTGGTGCGCTCGACGCGCGGCTGACACACACGCCGCGGGCGAGCACTGCGCCATGAGCGGTGCGCCGGGTCCTGCCTCGACGCCCGCAATGTTGAGAGCGTGCCCAGCTGTCTACACACGGCAGGGCATAAGCTGCCGCGCGTCCCAGCCGGGGCCTCCCAGGCCGCTGCAGGTGTGCATGCTGGAGCCAAACTTGCGGGCGGCAGCGCCGCCACGGCAGCTGCCTGACATGATCTGAAGCATTATTTGCTCCTGACAGCACTGACCCGCGCGGGGAGCGGGCCTGCCCCCGCATCCCCTGCTCGGCTTTAATACTTGCCAGGTGTCCAGCGGACGTCTCTGCTCGGCGGGCGACACGCACGCGCGCGCGCCTGCGCGCGTACGGCGGCGCACCTCGCCGCGCGCGCCGCTGCCGCCCGCGTAGACCACCCGCCCGTCCGGCGTGGCCTGCAGGCTGGTGAGCTGCTCCGCATGGCGGCCAGCGTCCGCGCAGCTGATCGGCAGCCGGCGCGCGCGCGTGTCCCAGAAGAACACCTGCCGCGCGCCAGCCTCGGCTACGCTCGGCCCCTCTGCCCGCGCTGTCTCGTTTCACCCAAGCTGTGCAGCGCCTCCATCCAGGAAGGCCGTGCCAAACACAGCAGCTCAGGGCTGTCATGGAATGAAAGAGCATGATGGAGCAGACTCTGCAGGTGCCAAAGGCACACAAGGGCCGCTGAGGAGCGCGCGAGGGCTTGTGAGGGTATCCTGCGAGGGTTGCTGAGCCGGCCACGCGCCTGGCCGCCGCTCCTACCCCAGGCGGCGGCAAGGTGGTGCTGTGGGGTAGAGTAGGGTAGGGTAAGAGTAGGGTAGGGCAGGTCACCTGGCCGCCCTGGCCGGCGGCGGCGAGGAGGTGTGGGTCGCCGCCCAAGAAGCAGACGTCTTTGAAGCCCATCGCACGGGGGGCCATCCCGCCCTCCCGGGACACCAGCAGCTCGTGAGTGGGCTCGTTCTGCAGAGCGGCACGCCCTCAAATGAGAGCAGACCCTCAAGCCGCTGCCGCAGAGAGACGCGCTTGTTGATGGACCCTTTCGGCGCAGGCACATGACAGGGAAGCGCTCATGGAGTGCCCGAGCTCCCCAAACGCTAGTAAGAGTGCAAAAATCATGTGTCCCCAAGCGTGACAGACATTTGTATGGGGCACTTGGCACTGCTGTGAGCATCACACGAGGACAGCCGGGCTGCCACACTGCCCGGGCTATGCGCCATGCAAGCCATGGGTGTGCATACAGTGCACGAGCAGTGCGCGCGGGCACAGGTAGAGACATTCACCCAGCTTACATCACGCACCATGTCAGCGAGCACAGCTTCCTGGGGCAGGCCCCGCACATGCCCCACTCCTGGTGTGCGCCTGTGGCGAAAGACGCCGCATGTACCTCCCCTCAGTCTGCAAAAGCATGAGCGGGGCAGGTAGGCCGGGAGCGCGCCCTGCGTGCCGGCAGGTCATACAAGTGCACGTCGTGGAGGAAAGCAGACACGGTGGCCAGGCACCCGTCGTCGGCGGGGTTCCAGCGCACTGCGTCAAAGAACTGCCGCGGACCCATCTGCAGCTGCGCTGCACAGACGTCCAGTATCCTGCATGCACAGGGTGGCAGCAAACGCGTCAGGTGCTGCTTCTGTTCATATCTCACCAGACGCCCTGGTAATGGAGAGTGCAACCGGCGTGCAGATCACAGCGTGAGCAGCCTCCTGCAGACGTCCGCGCCCGCCGCGCAACCTGATGCTCCAAGGGGTGCAAGCAGCAGGCGGGGCGCGCACCGGCAGCACTCGGGGTGCGCCTCAGCGGCGCCGCGCAGGGCATCCAAGGAGGTCAGCAGGATGCAGCCCTCCGCTGCTGAGACCGCCAGGTGCCCGTCACGCCGGCGCAGCGCGAGGCACTTGACGTCAGGCGCCGTGATGAGCCTCCGCAGCGGCGGCGGCAGCGCCACGGCCAGCCAGTGCGGCACCGTCTGCACCGGACCCTGCTGTGCCGCACGGTCGTCAGCACCGACTTGCGGGAGCCACGCTCAGCACTTGCCTGCCAGACTCGGCCTCACAGGCACGCACTAGGCTCAAGCGCGCATGGTAGCTCTGCATAATCTTCGCCCGCAGCTCCGGGTCCGTCTGCCCGGTGCGCTGGTGCGCGAACAAACACCTGCTGCCCCGGCGCGGCTGGCTCAGCGTGCCGCGGGTGACAGGCGTACTCTGCCAGAGCTGTGCAGCTGCGCGGCACGAGCCGTGCAGCGCACTCAGTGAGGTGATGGTACGTCCTGGTCCGCTTCCGCGCGTTTTGCACTAGCGTACTCGCTGGCGCCTCAGGACCGACCTTATCGGTCTGGTGCAGTGGGTTGGCGCACATCACAATCTTGTTATATACGTGCTTGCACTACACGGCCTGGCGCGTGGTTGACAGCAGTGCTTTGTATCCACACACACGCGGTGTGCACAGTGCGTGGTGATGGACTGCACCTCCCAAAAAAGGTGAGACGCTCTGTTAAGTGCCCAACTCAAAATGGTTATGGGTTGGTGACCTCCTGCACCGCACTCTGTGCTGGTGATGGCACTCGAGGCGCCTAACAGTGAAAGGCGCAGTAAAGGTAGAGGAAACCCTTTCGAGCCACAGCATATAACCTACCTCACAGCTTGGGAAGTGCTTGCCAAGGTGCGTGTCTGGTAAGACTGGTAGGCACCAAGCCGTGTTCCGATATGACACCAGGCCTTTGCACCCTCTACCTGTTACCAAAACATGGGGGCTGTGAGTACCAGTACCAGGGCCGCGCCTGACTGCTGAAGCAGCTTGTTCCCGATGGCCAAGGGCGAGCGGCAGAAGGCAAAGCCGTCCAGCGCGGCGCGGGCTGCGGAGCTGCTGGGACAGGGCGCGCCCAAGCCTGCGTTCGGCTTCGGCGGGTGCGGCCGCGCACGCCGCCCACAGCTGCACACGCGTCGCACGCCACTATTGCATGAAGTCAATGGCAAGTTGTGCAGTGACACACAGCCAGTTGTCGCATCCACGAAACACATCTTATATTTGTATCGCCTTGTGCCACCCAACGTGCTGTGCACCTTGCAAGGCCTGGGCCTCCCCTCTGCCGCCAGGTTGGCTGCCCGGCCTGGCTGCGGAAAGCGCTCATGCTCGAGCGCCCCTGCGCCACACGCGCGCAGGTTCTCGGGGGCGCAGCCGCTCGCGCGGCCCGCCGAGGCTGCCGGCGATGCGGGCGATCCGCGCGCGGCGGAGCCGGCGCTGACGCCCGGCGACCTGGACGGCGAGCTGCTGCAGCACCTGCGCCGGCTGTCCAAGCGCGACCCGGTCACCAAGCTCAAGGCGCTGCAGGCGCGCGGCGCTTGGCGCCACCGCGCCGGAACCCCACTGCTTGGCGGCCGCAAGCAAGCGGCTCCTGGAAAAGGACTTGAAGGCGCTGCGCCGCTTTCCTGGCCGGTTGTCTTGTTTGCGTGCGCTCTGGTAGGGGCGCCTATCAGGAGGGTCCAGCGGGCGCTGCTTAGAGTTGCGGGCCGCATCAATCATCATGGTTGCCTGCAGCTGCAGGCACATACTCTAGGCGCACTGCTGCTTGAGCATACAGCAGCGCGGCTGCTGCTGCACCTCACTGGCGGCCGCAACGGTCGTGGGTGGTAGCGTCGGTCTCACGATGAGGCAGCGAGCTCAGCGGGCACAGAGTGCTGCCAATCACACTCAGGCTTTGGCACTGATGCGCGCGCGGCAGGCGCTGCGGGAGGCCGTGCCGCAGCGCGCCAGGGGCGAGCTGGAGGCCTTCCTGCCGGTGTGGGCCAAGGCGTACGCGCGCCTGGTCACAGACTCCGACAGGCGCGCTACCCGGGCCGCTTCTGCAATGAGGTCTTGCTGTCTGTGTGGGCGCTTGCGCTAGCTGATGCTCCGGGGGCGGTTGCGCGCGCTGCGCCTTCGGACATGTCTGTCCGGGCTCGGTGCTCGTTTGCTGCTCTGCAGGGGAGCATCCAGCTGACGCAGCGCATGTTCTCCGGGGTAATGCGACTTCCATCGCACGCATTGCTGGGGCCTGCAGTGGCGCCGTGTGTCGCGCGCCCCAACATACCAGCGCCCGCCCATGCCTGCTGCCAGGCGGGCTCCACTCGCACTGCTGAGCACTATCTGTCCTGCGTGCAGGGCGGTGCGCACGGAGGCGTCGGCGGTGCTGGGCGCGCTGGCGGGCGGCGTCGGGCGCGGCCTGGCGGCCGCGCTGCGCCCGCTCGCCGGCCCCTGGTGGCTCGCGCAGTTTGACCCCGCGGCCGAGGCCGCGCGCGCCGCGCGCGGCGCCTTCCAGGCGGCGTTCCCTGGCGCGCGCCAGCGCGAGGCGCTGCTCTTCTGCCGCGCGCAGGCGCGCGCCCCCGGCCGGCCGCCCGCCCCTCGTGCCTGCGGCAGGTGTACGGCTCTAAGCGCGGGCTGCGCGTGCGTGTCGCTGCATTGGTCGCCTCTGTGCCGTGGAACCGGGGCAGCTTGCCGTGTGGTGACAGCCGTGACGTGACAGCTTCCAGCCCCGGCCCGTCATGGACAACCCTCACGACTTGTCCACGGCTCTGCAGTGGGCGGCTCCGCGGCCACACGCGGCTCTGGGGACGCTGACGGCGCGGCGCGGGCGCCGGCAGGTGGTGGGGTACCTGGAGGACGCGCTGGAAGCCGCGCCGGCCGCGCTGGGCGAGCCCGGCAAGGAGGCGCCGGAGGAGGCGGCGCAGCGCGCGGAGCGCGTGCGCGCCGCTGCGCTGCTTGCGCTGGCCTCGCTGCTGGACCTGGCGCTCTGCGAGCCCGGTGCGCGGCCTCGTCGTTGGAGCTTGGCGGCGGGGGGGGTGCAATGTGCTGTGCGGCAGGCCCTGCGGGCCCGTTGCGCGGCCCCGGCGCTGCGAGGCGCGCGGCGGCGGGGTCGCCGCGCTGTGCACGCCGACCCCGCCGCCGGGCCTTGTGCCCTGCGGGTCCGGCGCGCGGCCGCGGCGCTAGAGCCCCGCGGCGGCGGGGCCGCCGCGCTGTGCATGTTGGCCTGGCTGCTGGGCCTGGCGCCCTGCAGGCCCGGCGCGCCTGCGGCGGTTGCGCTCGGCGAGGCGCAGGCGCAGGCTGGGGAGCGCGCGTGAGCCTGCTCGAGAGGTACTGTCCTGGAAGGGGGCACGCCAGCGTGCTGCCTCCCCCCGCGCATGCCTGCACCGGCGGGCGCAGCGCTCCGCAACAGCGCAAGGACCTGCACAGCGCAGTGCGTCCGAGCAGCGGACCATCAGCGGCGGGCGCGCGTGCAGGCGGCGGCGGGGCGGCGCCCGGCAGCGGCGCAGCACCCAGCGGCGGCGGCCGCGCCGGCGCGGGCGAGGCGGAGGCGGAGGTGGTGGAGCGCGTGCGCGCGCTGCTGGGCCGGCCGGGCGCGCTCCGGGCGCTGCTGGGGTCCAAGGCGGCCGGCGTGCGGCGCGCCGCCTACGTGCTCGTCACGCACGTCTGCCTCCGGCGCGCGCACCGCCCCGGCCAACACAGGGTTGCTGGGTGTCGGGCGCCCAAGTGCTGCTGTGTTGTTGGAGAAAAGCGTTGGGTTTTGTGAACTCGCGGTACAGGAGGCTGGTCCAGCTTGCCTGCAGCGCCATGGCTAGGAATGCTTGCGCCTCATTAGGACCCAGCTTTGCTGCATACCTGCTGCGGGGTGTGGGCGCAGGGTTGCATGTGTCAAAGTGGCGTGTGCACACCCTTTTGGCTGGTACGGCCTGGTGTACCTCAGCCTGCTCTGGATGGCGTACTGGGCGTGACAAGGTTTGTTGCCCTTAAAATCTGTCAGAACATCCACAAGCGCCCGCTCTGAGCCTGTGGCTGCGTGCTGCAGCGCGCCGGGCGCGCTGGAGGGCGCGCTGGGCGAGGCGGCGCCGGCGGTGTTCGGCGCGCTGAGCGACCGCGAGTCGGGCGGCCACGCCGCGCTGTGGGAGATGCTGCTCACGTTCGGCCGCGCGTTCCCGGGCGCCTGGGGCGCCGTCGACGCGCGCAAGGCCGTCCTGCCGCGCCTGTTTGCCGCGCTGCGGCGCGCCCCGGCGCCGGCACTGGCTGCTCTGCTTAGGAATGTGGGACAGCGTTTGCTCCACAGTGTGTGCAACAGTGTGGCGGCTCCACACCTTGTTCTGCCTGCGAGCAGTTGCGGTGCGGCACGCGGGGGGAGCCCGCTTGGACGGGCGCGCGCGCCTGCTTGCTGGTCCACGGAATGCGCTGAAGTGCAAGGCTCGTCCAGCTCACTAGGCATGCTGCGCCTGGCGCAGGCACGCGTGCTACGGCTCCGCAGAGGCGTCGCTGCCCGCGCTGCTGCCGTTCGTCGCGAGCATGCCGCGCGCGCTGCTGGGCCCCTCGCCGGCCACCCTGTGCCAGGCGCGGCCCGGGGCGCCGCTGGGGCGCTGCGCCGCACCCAGCGCGCACAGCCGGGCGCCTCCCCTTGCGCCCGGGTGTTGTAATAGCTCTGCCCATGCTGTTTGTGTGGGTGTGTGCGCTGCCGCCCCCCATCGGCGGCGTGCTCGGCTGGGCACCCCCTGCCAGCCACTCCACCCCAGACAGGCGCGTCGGGGCCAGCAGCTGTTGTAGCAGTGCAGCGTATGGCACCTGCGCATGCTGCGCACCAGCCGCGGGATGGCCGTCCCTGTCACAGCTGAGACACAGCGTTTGCTGTCTGCTGAGTGCGCCTCGTGTCACCTGTGCTTGCAATGGCTGCGTAACCTGCGCTGCAGATTGTGTGTCCAAGTGCTGTTCCCCC
>JAABUH010004576.1_pt1 | contig 11143 bp, 9 predicted proteins | sample 5559121 | NCBI WGS metagenome assembly JAABUH01 (sample SAMN10711871, study PRJNA513364) | rock metagenome | isolation source: Antarctica rocks | place: Antarctica: Victoria Land, Battleship Promontory nord | collected 2015-12-28 | reverse complement strand
CGGCCGGCCGGTTCACGTCGAAAATCGTGGTAGAAGGTGACCACGCCGTGGACCTCGGCGCGCGACAGGTTCACGGCCTCGGCGATCATCGGGACGGCATCCTGGGACACGTATCCGAACGTGTTTTGCAGGGCATGAAGGATGGGCAGGGTCGCCCCGTCGAGATGGGCGTGCTCAGAGATCACTTCGGCAGCGCGCGCCGTGGTCCAGGGCTCGTAGGGCATCGTCAGTCCAGGTCAGAACCGTTCTGATCGGATCAAGGAACTCTGAAGCGGTCCGGCAATCAATAGAGCTGTTCCGTGCGGCGATAGAACATTTCTATCAAGCGCAGGCGCTTGGCGCATCAGAGGCTGTCGAGTTCGCGCGTCAAGCGTCGCGCCTCGGCCACGAGGGCGGTGACGATCGGCGTGGTCGGCTCGCGATGCGGCACGACGAGCCCCACCGAGTGGGTGACGTCGGGATCGACGATCGGAATGGAGGCGACAGTGCCGGGCAGGCCGATGCTGTCGGCCAAGATGGGGGGCAGAACGCTCGACCAGCGCCCGGTCCTGACGTGCGACACCAGCACGATGGTGGAGTTGGAGACGAGGGTCGGCTCCGGTTCGATCCCTGAATTTCGCAGCATCTGATCGATGATGCGTCGGTTCTGCATGTCGGGGGTCAGGAGGCAGAGCGGCACCCGCCCGACCTCCGCCCACGTGACCGAAGTGCGCCCGGCGAATTCGCCGTCATGCGCGGTCAACAGGCGATAGCGCTCGTCGTAGAGTGGCACGGTCCTGACTTGGCCGAGCGGCTCATTGTCGAGGTAGCTGAGCCCGGCATCGATCTCCAGATTCTCCAAAAGGTGAAGGATCTCGATCGAGGTGCGGGACAGAATAGTGAAGCGGACCCCGGGATGCTTGGCCCGGAACGGCGTCGTCAGACGCGCCACGATGGGCAGCGCCGTCGGGATCACCGCGATCCGGACATGGCCTTCGAGACCGCGTTTCAGCGCGTCGAGGTCCTGGCGCATCGCCTTGGCGTCGCCAACGATGCGGCGTGCCCATTCGAGAACCCGCTCGCCCTCGGGCGTGAAACCCTGGAACCGCGAGCTCCGCTGGATGATGAGGACGCTGAGCGCGTTCTCCAGCGATTTCAACCCGGCCGAAAGCGTTGGCTGCGTGACGCCGCACGCCTCCGCGGCACGGCCGAAGTGCCGCTCCCTGGCGAGCGCGAGGACAAATTCGAGTTTATCGATCATTCGGCAGCCGCGAGGAACGCTGCCGCGGAAAAAGCCTCGGCGGGCGCCTTAATTAAGCTATTTCGAACGCCTTCATCATCAACGATACCCGTTCCCGGTCGGAAATCCATCTCATACACGAAAGCCGAATTCTGTCTGACGCGCCACGCGGGATCGCGAACGTCGGCTCATAGAAGAACGAAACATTAGAAAAGGTAATCGTGCGGGTCGGCAAAGGGTCGAAGGGCACCAAAACTGCTCCCGAAAACGAACAGTTTTGAGAAAGAAAATGTGCCTCCACCGATGTTGGGGGTCCGGTAGCAGCGGAACCAGAAGTTCGATTCAGGCATACACGACAACCTTCCACCACTGCCCCAATTAGAAGCTCCCTTGCTGCAGCAGCTCACGCCACGGCCGCGGGCTGGGAGACTCTGCCCGACAGCCGCACCTGGCCAGGGGTCATATCGAACAAGCCGCGGAAGGCGGCGCCGAACCCTGGCTGGCTGGCGTAGCCAACGATCTCTGCAGCCTTGCCAGGCTGGCCCCGGTCGTGAGCGCGCTCATAGCCTCGACCATGCGCGCCTGCTGGCGCCATTGGCGGAAGCTGAGGTCGGTTTCAGCCCGGAACAGGCGGGCCAGCGTTCGGCTGGGGTGTGCCGCAACCACGCTCCGGAGCGGCAAGGCCAAGTCTTACCCTTTGCCCGAATGCAAGCAACGGCGTTCGTCGCTGTTGGCCATCCCTCACAAAGCACGGATCGCGGCGGCGAACACATGGGCGATGCACTGGAGGCTTGTTCGGAATGCGTCCGGCGTTACAGCCGCGCCGTGGCCATACTTGGCCCCCCGCGCCGCGGCCAAGAGGACGGAGACCACCTGGCGCGCGTCCAAGCCGGTGCTCGCCAGATTCGCTTTGCCCTCCGCATGCGCGGTCTCGATCATCCGCACCAGCCTCGCCTCGAAGGCCCGGTCCGCGGCCTCGACGACCTCCCTGCCTATGGACATCCGTGCGGCCGAGAGTTCCGGCAAATGGCCGGAAGCGCCGTACTGGTCGAGCACCATCCCGAACCAGGCGTCGAGCTGGCCGAAGATCTGGGCAGCCAGGTCGCCGCCCCGCGTCTCGGCCGCGTCGCACAGCCGCTCCGCCAACGCGACGTTGCGCGCCAGGAGGGCGCGGAACAGCGCCTCCTTGCTGGTGAAGTAGAGGTACAGCGTGCCCTTGGCGACACCGGCCTCTGTTGCGATGTCGTCCATCGACGTTCGCCGGTAGCCGAATCGCGCGAACAAGCGGTCCGCCGCTCCGACGATCGCGTCCGACTTGGTCGAGGCCTCGTTCACACCGTCCGCCATGGCCCGTTCTTGACCGGTGCGGGCTTGACAGCAAGTTACCGCGCGCGTCAGATGACCAAATGATATGTTCTGGTCATTCGGTCATGTCCGTGGCCGGCGTGAGGGCACGCACCTTGGGCGCCGCCGGGAACGGCCCGGTCGGCCAGGCCGTTCCCTCCAGCAGGGGGAGCAGCGAGCATGATCGGCTTCGACAAGCATGGATCCGGCGGCGGAGGCGTTATCGTCCTGAACGACTGGCTGTCGGACACCTCCACATGGGACGAGGCGCGGCGATACCTCGGTCGCGAGGACTTCACCTGGGTGTTCGCGGACCTGCGCGGCTACGGGCGCTCGCGCGGCCAGGGAGGACGCTTCACAATCATCGAAGCCGCGGGCGACGTCATTGCTCTGGCGGACTCCCTCGGTTGGGGCCGTTTCGCAATCGTGGGACACTCCATGTCCGCCCTCGTAGCCCTGCATCTGGCCCAGCACCATCCGAACCGGGTCGAGCGCACCGTCCTGGTGACGCCCTCGCCGCCGCGCGGCTTCGGCTTCGATGATGTGACCATGCAGGCCCTGCGCGCCGGCGCGTCCGGGGACGATGCGGCGCGGCTTGGCTTGCTGCGGCGGATGCAGGGCACTCGCCTGACGGAGCAATGGATCCGCTTGAAGCTGGAGCGGTGGCGCATGTCGTCCGACTCGGAGGCCGTCGCGGGCTACACGTCCATGTGGGCGCGCGAAGGACTGCCCGATCCAGAGGCGAAGGTCGCCTCGCCGCTGCTCGCGATCACCGGCGAGGACGACCGGGAGGACATGCGCGCCGACGCCACGAGTGCCGCGCTCCGGCCGCTGGCGAGCGACCTGACCGTGGTCCCGCTCGCAGACTGCGGGCACGCGCCGATGCAGGAGATGCCGCCGCTGTTCGCCACCGTGGTGGAGCGCTTCTTGTTGGGATCGCAGGTGGCGCGCCAATCGCTTGGGCCGCAGGAGCGGACGCATGGGACAGGGGCCTACCTCGTGGTCCAGGGCACGGTCAGGGACGACGAAGCCTGGCGCAGGTACGGCGCCGCGGTCGTCCCGCTGATCGCCAGCTTCGGCGGCAAGCACCTGACCAAGGGCGGTGGCGCCGAACTCCTCGAAGGCGGTCATGCAAACGAGCGCACCGCCTTGTTCGGGTTCCCCTCCATGGACGCCATCCACGCATTCTGGGCATCGCCAGAGTACGCTCCTGTAAAAGAACTCCGGCGCGACGCGGCCACCCTGGACATATGGGCTGTCCCCGGGAGCCTGATCGACTCAAGCGGCTGCGAGGCGCCTTGTCCGTCCCGGCCGGCGTCCGCAGCCTAACCGTGTTCCCGGCCCGTGCCGCCAACCGTGCTATCCTGCCCGTTCTATGGCGGGACCTCCTGACGCAAGGGTCGGGGTTCACCCGCTTTCGTAAGCAGCAACCACGCACAAAACCACCCTGATGCAGGACCAGTGTGACGCGGTTCAACACCAGCAATCCTGACCCGTGCGGACGCAGAAATCGTGCATCTATCTTCCGTCTGTAAATCCTGCTCTGCTCGGTTTTTGCGGCCGGAAGGAACGGGCGATGCTGGTGGGCTACATGCGCGTGTCCAAGGCTTCGCGGGCGGGTTCACCCATGCCAGCGAGGGCGGCGCGCGGGCCGGCGATGTCGCCACCAGCATCTGCGCCGTGCTGCTGGCCGAAGCCTGCAATACCGGCTTCGAGCCGCTGATCCGGCGCGACACCCCGGCGCTGCGCCGCTCCCGCCTGAGCCGGGTCCGGCAGAACTACGTCCGCGGCGAGACGCTCACGCGGGCGAATGCCGCCCTGGTCGCCGCGCAGAACCGCGTCCCGCTCGCCCGGGCTTGGGGTGGCGGCGACGTGGCCTCCGCCGACGGCCTGCGCTTCGTGGTGCCGGCCCGTACTACCATCCACTCCGGGCCAAACCCACGCTACTATGACCAGGAGCGCGGGGTCACGTTCTATAACCTCGTCTCCGACCAGTTCACCGGCCCGAAAGGCATCACCGTGCCCGGCACCCTGCGTGACAGCCTGACCCTGCTCTCCGTCGTGCTTGAGCAGCAGACCGAACTGCAGCCGACCGAGATCATGTCGGACACCGGCGCCCCCTCGTCGTGCTCGGCGGCGGCATCGCGTTCGGCACAGCCCTGGGTTTCCCGGTCGCCCCGATGCTGGTCAAGCTGCTCGGCGGGGTGTTCGACCCGCCCCCCGACGCCCTGACGGTCCCGTGGCCCTATGTGGCGAAGCTCATGGCCATCGCGGCGGTCGCGGTCGTCGCAGCGGTCGTCTGGGCGGGGCATCGCCCGCAGTCCCGCGTCGACCTCGCGGCCGGGCTTCCCCGGTAAGCGCCACATCACCCAGGATCGATCGATGACGTTCCGCTTCCGCCACCTCCTGCTCCCGGCCGTCCTGGTCGCGTCGCTCTCCGCGAGCGCGCAGGAATGTTGCCCCGTCGTCGGACGAGGACAGCTGCCGACCCGACGTGTTCCGCCTCTGCGCGGGCGACATCCCCGACGAGACCCGGATCGTGGCCTGCCTGAACCAGCGGGCCACCGAACTGTCCCCGGCCTGCCGCGCCGTGATCGCGCCGGAGCCGACAGCATCGAAGCGGCGGGCGCGCCGGACCTGATGCGTCGTCGAACCGGCTGGTCGAGCCGCACTCGATCGGGCGAGGCCCGTCGAGCGGAGCAGGCGCGAGGAGAAAGCTCGACGCGCTTCAACCGAAGAACTTGGTCGCCTGTGCGTGTTGATGGGCGAGCGGCGCGGCGAGATCGCCGACCGAGGCGGCATCCTGGCCGAGGGTCGGCGCCGAAGTTCCAGCCCCAGACGGGCCGTCGTGGAGCGCCTGGGCCAAATCGGCCACCGACGCGGGGGCGGAAAACGCCGAAGCGGCCTGGCCGAAAAAATTCGCGCCGGCTGCCGGCCCGGACGTGAAGGTCAGCCCGTGGGCGCCAGACGCGGGCACGAGCAGCGTGAACACGCCGGTGTGGGGGTCGATCTGACCGAACCCGCCGAGGCCCGCCACGGAGGCATAATAGTCGTTCGGGTTGAGCCTGCTGTCCGAGAACGACAGCACCTCGTTGCCCGAGGTGTTGGTCAACTGGAACGTACCCGAGGTGGCGCTCGGCTTGATGACGTCGTCGAGGCCGGAAGCCGCGTTGCCGTTCGCATCCGTAACCTGGGTGAACCGCACCTGCTGATTGGCTTGGCCCGGATTGTGGATGTCGGCGATCACGCCGTCCGACGCCCCCGTCAGGATCAGATCACCGTTTGGCGCCACCTTGAGTGAATCTGGATCGGTGATGGGCAACGGCTGATTGCGCTGACCCGTGACGGTGTTGAGGCCGGTCGCATCCGAATTCAGGATCGGCACCGTCTGCAAGCTGCCGGACGGCCCGTTGCCGTGTTCCAGACGGACGATGACGGCGTCGCCGTTGCCGACGGGATTCGTATAGCTCTCGAAGACTTGGCGACCCTTGAAGACGATATCGTCGTAACCGCGGCTCGAAGATGGCTGCGCGTAAGAGAATGGTTGAGACGTTTGCCCCGTCTTGGGGTTGATCGTCGTCAGGGTCGAGTTGCCGTCCTGGTTCTGCAGTGCGTAGACGAGACCGTTCTGAGGATTGTATTTCAGGCCGTCGACGGTTCCAGCCAGTGTGTAGGACGCGATGATCCGGCCGTACTGACCGTATTCGACGACCTGGCTCGAACCGTTCGCCCCCGTGCTGTCCGCACCGTTTCCATACTCCACGAACGTATCGTTCCCGACCTTGGTAATCGAGTCGGGAGCCGAGGCCCCGCTCGGCGCCGTCGCGAAGACGTTCACGTCTTTCACAGAAGAACCCATCAGCCCACCTCGCGTCGATTGCTCGCTTCTAATCGAGAGGCAACCACAGAAAGACAACGTTGATGTGACGGGCCTGAGGATCCATTAGCGGTCCCACCAACGGCGCGGCTAGGCGCGCCGTTGGTTAGCGGTCCGTCCGGCTTTCATCATAGCTTCACATGGAAGCTGCATGACGACGCCGAGCCTCTGTGGCAGCAAGCCAACCGAGATGCGGACCACGGGAAAATCAATGAAAGACAAATCTGGACCGCAGCAACGCTTGCTGGACGGGCTCGGCCTCGACCATGAGGAGCAAAGCGGGATCCGGTGCTGAAAGGCTGGGGCAACGCCGGCTTGTTCAGCATGGCCGGGGCAGTGATGCCGCCCGTGATCAACGCCAACAATATGTCGATCTGCTGCGATTGCTTTCCGGAAACGCGCGGGGCAGTGGGCAACTCTCGACTTCGGTGAATCCGAAAGCTTGCCCGCGAGAGATTGGAACCGCGGCTCGACCTACGAGCGCGGCACCTCGGCCAAAGGGGTTGAGATCACCACCGCCCTCGGGCCGGCCCGCCGACTTCACGATCCCGTCCTTATCGGCAACAGGAGATTTCCGATGACCATGCTATCGCGTCGCGACGCCCTGGCGGGTGCCGCCGCGCTTGCGGCCTCGGGCGCCGTGGGCCGTGCAAGCGCCGCCCCGCCGCCCCTCGTGATCTATCATGCCATCGATTTCGTCGGAACGGCGTCGAAGGCGTTCACGGCCAAGACCGGGATCCCGGTCAAGCTCGTCGAGCAGGACAGCACCGGCCTGGTGCTGGGCAAGATTTCGGCCGAGGGCGACCATCCGCAATTCGACCTCGTGTGGATCGAGGGCTCGGCCGTGGCCGAGCGGCTCAGCCAGGCGAAAGTGCTGCACGCGTTCCCCGACCTCGTCCAGAAAGCCGCTTATACCGACGTCGGCCGCAAGCTTGCGCCCGCTTCGGGCTTCTTCTTCCCGACCAACGTCAGCGCGACCGGGATCGCGGTCAATACCGCCAAGATCGCGGCCGCCGACATGCCGGCCTCCTGGGCGGACCTCGCCAAACCCGCCTTCGCCGGCTCCGTCGCGGCCAAGGACCCGAACCTGTCCGGTCCGGCCTTTCAATGGCTCGCTGGGTTGTTCCAGACCGTTGGGGTGGAGCAAGGCAAGGCCCTCCTGTCCAAGATCCTCACCAACAAGGCGCTCTCCGGCTTGCCGAGCGGCGGCGCCGTGAACAAGCAACTACTGACCGGCGACGCGAAGGTCGGGATCGCGCAGGACAGTGCGACCTTCAGCAAGATCGCCGCGGGCGAGCCCCTCACCGCCTTGTATCCCACCGAGGGCGTGGTGGCCCTGCCCTCGACCATCGGGGCCAGCGCCCAGTCGAAGAACCTCGACGCGGCGCGGCAGTTCATAGAATTCGTCCTCAGTCCCGAGGGTCAGGCCGCGATGATGGACGGTGAGGACGCGGACTTCTACTTCGTCCCCGTCATCCAGGGCGTGAGCGCCAAGCCGGGGCGCAAGACCGACATCGCCTTCATCTACCTCGACGACAAGCTCGCCAGCGCGCATGAGGTCGAGTGGAAGAAGTGGTTCCGGGAAAGCTTCGTTCCCTGACCGAGATCTTCGCACCGCTCCGGCCCGGCGCAGCAGGTTGGGCGATGCCGTCCGCCGGCGCGCTCGGCCGGCATGCGTTCACGGCCGCGATCGGCGGCGCTTTCGTGCTGCTGATCGCGCTGCCGCTCGGCCTCGTCCTGGCGCAGGTGTTCATGCCGGCCTTGTTCGATGCGGAGGCCGGGCCGGGCAGTTTCAGTCTGGCGGCGCTGGCCCACAGCCTCGGCGACCCGCGCAGCGTGCTGGCCATCGTGCACTCGCTGCTGCTCGCCTGCATCGCGGCCGCGAGCGCCACGGCGCTCGGCTTCCTCTATGCGCTGGTCATGCAGCGCACGGACGTGCCCTGGCGGCCGGCGCTCGCCCTGGCGCCGTGGCTGGTCTTCCTGACGCCCGGATATCTGAAGGCGCTGGCCTGGGTGCTGCTCATGGCGCCGCGCGGATACCTCGCCCAGTTCGGCCTCGTGCCGGTCTGGCTTCAGCACGCTTTCTTCGGCTTGCCGGGCCTCGTCTTCGTGCACACGCTGAACCTCTTCCCGCTGGCCTATTTCATCGCCGCCAGCGCCATGACGGGGCTCGGCGGCGAATTCGAGGACGCCGCCCGCACCGTGGGGGCCTCCCCGTGGCAGGCCTGGCTGCGCATCAACCTGCCCCTGCTCGGGCCGGCGGTCGCGCTCGCTTTCCTGGCCATCTTCGCCGAGGTGGTGGCCGATTTCGGCATGGCGGCCACCGTCGCCCGCACCATCAACTTCGGCCTCCTGACCTACAGCATCTTCACGGCGACCAGCGATTTCCCGGTCGATTTCGCGCTCGCCGGGAGCCAGTCGCTCGTGCTCCTGTCGATGCTGGCGCTGGTGCTGGCGGGCGACCGTCTGCTCAGGCGGCAACGCAGCCTCCGGCTGATCGCGGGCCGCTCGCGGCCGGCGCGGCGGATGCGCCTCGGTGCGGCCCGCTGGCCCGTGGCGGCGGTGGCCCTGCTGATCGGCGCCCTGGCGGTCTACCTGCCGCTCGTCGCGATCGTGCTGCGGGCCGCCTGCCGCACGCTCGGCCAGGGGCTCGTGCCCGGCAACCTGACCTGGCGTTTTCTCCTCCAGGCCGTCACGCCCGACCATGCCGCCAACACGGCCCTGCTGCGCAGCCTGGGCTTCGCGGGCCTCACGGCGCTGTTCGCGGGGGTGGTGGCGCTGCTGCTGGCATGGCGCATCGAGCAGGGCGGCAAGCTGCTGCGCCAGTCGGTGCTGCTCGTCGCCGTGGGCACGATCGCGATCCCGGGCGTCGTCCTCGGCCTCGGCTACATCCTGGTGTGGGACCGGCTGCCGGGCTTTCGCGACCTGCCGCTCTACGGCACTTGGCCGCTCCTAGTGATGGGCTATGTGGCGGCGGGCCTGCCCTACGGGCTGGTGATCGTGCTCTCGGCCATCGGCCAGATTTCCCCCAACCTGCTCGACGCGGCGCGGCTCCACGGGGCCGGCGAGATGGCTCGTCTAACCCGCATCGTCGTACCGCTGATCGCGCTGAGCCTCCTCACGGCCGTGCTGTTCGTCTTCGTGCGCACGGTGTTCGAACTGCCCATGTCGGAAGTGCTGCAGCCGGCCGACGGGCCTCCCGCGCCGGCGCTCATCGTGCGCCTTTTCAGCAACGACGACGACGGCATCGGCTCGGCTCTGTCGCTCGTCGCCATCCTCGGCACCGCGCTGTCGGCCGGCGCCCTGTGGCTCGTGGTGGCGCGGGCCTTGCGTTCTTTCGGGAGGACCGGGCTTGACGCCATGGTTGGCATGTCGCGGGCTCATTAAGCGGCTCGGAAGCAAGCAGGTCCTGCACGGACTGGACCTCTCGGTCGAGCACGGCGAGGTCCTGTCGATCCTGGGGCCGAGCGGATCGGGCAAGACCACGCTCATCCGCCTGATCGCAGGCTTGGCCGACCCAGACGCGGGCGACATCGCGATTGCCGGGCGCACGATCTGGAACCGCGGCACCAACGTGCCCATCGAACATCGCGGTGTCGGTTTCGTGTTCCAGGATTACGCGGTGTGGCCCCATATGACGGTGGCCGGCAATGTCGGCTTCGGGCTCCAGATGGCTGGCATGCCGCGGGCCGACCGGGACCGCCGCGTGCGCCAGGCGCTCGAGGCCGTGCATATCGCCGAACTCGCCGAGCGCTATCCGGACCAGCTCTCCGGTGGGCAGCAGCAGCGCCTCGCGCTGGCCCGCAGCCTCGTGGCGCGCCCGCAGTTGATCCTGATGGATGAACCGCTGAGCAACGTGGACGCGGCGCTCCGCGAGCAGCTGCGGACCGAGATCCTGCAGGCGGTCCGTGCGCAGAGCGCGACCGCGATCTACATCACCCACGACCAGAGCGAAGCCATGGCGCTCTGCGACCGGCTGGCCGTCATGCATGACGGTCGCATCCTGCAGACGGGCGCACCCGAGGATCTCTATCGCCGGCCGGCGTCCCTGTTCGTCGCGAACTTCCTCGGGGGCGCCAATGTGCTGCGGGGCAGCGTGACGCTCACCGCGGGCGCGCCCGAGTTCGTCGCGGGATCCTGCCGCATGCGCTTGGCCGACGTCCCCGCGCTCGGTCCGAGCGACCTCGTGTTCCGGCCTGAGGACAGTGTTTCGGCCGGCAGCCTCGACTGCAACCGGCTGGAAGGATCGGTCACGACCTCCGTCTTCATGGGCCGTTGTTGGCGCGTGTCGGTCGAGATCGGCGGCCAGCTCATCCAGGTCGACTGGCCGGCCCGGGTGCCCAAGGGCGAGACGATCGCCTTCGCGGTGCCCCCGGATCGGTGCGTGACCCTCGCCCTTGACCCCGGCCCGTGCCGAACCTGATCGTCGTCGCCGACGAGCGGCAAATGGGCTGATCGGCTACGCGAACTCAGAAAGATCAGCCGCGTGATCGTTCAAGCAACTGAGGCAACCGCTCCTCGATCCAGTCCGCCAGGCTGGCGACCTTCTGCGCCGCCTCCTCTCCGAAGGGCGTCAGCGTGTACTCCACATGAGGAGGGACGACGGGGTAGGAGCGTCGGTCGACCAGGCCGTCGGCCTCCAACCATTGCAGGGTCTGCGCCAGCATGCGCTCGCTGACGCCGCTGACCTTGCGCCGCAACTC
>JAABUH010004575.1_pt1 | contig 11144 bp, 18 predicted proteins | sample 5559121 | NCBI WGS metagenome assembly JAABUH01 (sample SAMN10711871, study PRJNA513364) | rock metagenome | isolation source: Antarctica rocks | place: Antarctica: Victoria Land, Battleship Promontory nord | collected 2015-12-28 | reverse complement strand
ATCCCAGCAAGCCCCCTGGACATTGGGCCGCAGGATCGTAGCACACAGGCTCATGCCGTAAGAGGAGGAGCTGAAGTGGCGGGGGAGGCCAAGGTACATGCGAGGCATTGGGACATGCAGACACATCAGGCGTACTGGCGCCAGTGAAGCAGCCCAAGCGAATACACTGCACAGCCGAGGACCACGCACGTGCGCGCACGGGCGGCGCCATTGGAGCGCCGCATGAAAGCGCCTCGCATGCGCTGCGCAGGGGAGGGTTGGCGCGCCCGGCCCAGTCGACGGCCGGCCGCGCCAGCGTACCCTTTACCGCCAGCGGCAGCACGGTCTCGGGCGGCACGCGCAGGCCCACGGCAGCCAGCGCGCGCGCCGGCAGCCCGAGCGACATGTCCAGGCGGCCGCTGCCGGGGTCCACCTCGCCCCAGATCGCCAGGTGCAGGCCTGCGCGCGCTTGCCCTTGCCCATCACGGGAGAAGACGGCTTGCTTGCACGCCAAGCAAGCGGGCTTGCCTCTGCCCCAAAAAGGGCATCGCGCAGCGCGGGACGCGCGCGCGCGGCGTCTCGCACCGCACATGACAGACCAGACTGGCGGGCACCCGCGCATCACACAGCAGCGGCCAGCGCCGCGCCAGCGCCCAAGCATGTAGGTCCGCCTCCGCAGGCCCGCAGCCCGGGCGCGCCTCGGGACGCGCCGCCCACCAGGACGTCCAGGCGGCGCGTGATGACCGCGCCGCCGCGCACAAAGTCGAACTCGGCCGCGCCCGTGCGCGCCTGCAGGCGCGCGCCGTCCAGCGTGCGCCCGGCCGCCGGCAGCAGCTCCGCCGCGCGGCCCAGCAGCGCGCCGCGGCCCACTCGCAGCCTGCCGCGCCGCACGCTCCCCTCTTCCCTACTCGGTCTCGAAGAGGCTTGTGGGCCAGGCAGGCCTCGGGCGCAGCAGACACCCGCCTCTGCGTGAAATTTATTCTGGGCTCACGGCTGCGCGTCGCTGGCGATGCTGCGCGCGACAGCGCGTCACAGCGGCGCTGGGGCGCGCCCAGGGCTCCGCTGACGGTGCTCCGGTGCACATGGCCCATTCCGCTCCCTCAAAACCAAGCAGCCTTTTGCGCGCGGCAGGTGGAACAGCACAGGCTGGCACGTACGTAGCGCTCACATGGGCGCTCCATGCCCGGCCTCAAGCGCAATGCCGAGCACCAAGGCACGAGGCCCCGGATAGAGTCAATGATGTCACCTTGCCAGAGCCCTACATGAGCAGCGATCTTGCCATGCTGCAACCCCCTGTCAGCGCTTGCAGTGCGCGCGCACCGCAGCGGCGCCAGGCGCACAGTGACGCGCTCCGCCGGCAGCTGGAGGCCGGCCGGCGTGATCGTGACCGCAATTGTGCCGCCATCCACCGCGGCGACCTCAGTCAGCAGCGGGTTCAGGCGCGCCAGGCCGTACCTGCGGTGTAGGGTGACGCGCAGAGTTCAGGCGCAGGGTGAGGCGCAGGGTTGGGCGCAGGGTGAGGCGCAGGGTGAGGTGCAGGGTGAGGCGCTCAGCCTGCCTGGCTGTCCCACTCAGCCTGCCTCGCTCCCTGCCCAGATACCGTTCAGGCCCCAGCGATGGCAGGCTCACTGCTGCTGCTTGCGCGGGGAGCGCAATAGCAGCTCACAGCCCAGCCCTGCAGCACATGCGCGCTGATAGGATGAGCGTGCCACCGGACACAGCGCTGGCGCCCATCACTTGCTGCTGACGGTCGTGCGATCATAAGAAGCGCCAGGCGGAGCTGCGCACTCCATGTTAACGGCTCGATCCAGATGACAAACGGCCTTGTGGTATAGGGTTAGGGTAAGTGCGCGCCTGGCGAGTGCGGGAGTGTACTGGAGAGAGGCAGTGGCCGGGCGGCGCAGGCGCTGCACCGCCCGAGTCTGCCAGCCGCTGGCCTCCGCGCGCACGTGTTCGCTGCTCAGGCTGCCCGCGAACGGCTCCGCAGGGCCTGGCCGCCGCACAAAGCCCTCTTGCATGCATGCACGTAGAAAAGCAGACGCATCTTCTGTGTTTTCATTGAGCATTAGACTGTCTCTCTATATGTGGACTTCCAGTGCGCACAGACCGGCTGAAGTTTGAATGGCGGTGTACACTTTGCCAAATCTACACGACCATAGAGACAGCCTGATGCTGAATCAAAGTGCATCGCAACACTGTCTTTGAATCCGCTTTGGATTGCCTAGCACGCATTTTCTGCCAGGTAGGGGTTTTCCCAGAACGCCGCATGCAGCCTCATGGCGCACCTGCGAAGTCGGAGGGCGGCCGCTCGTGCTGCAGCCAGTCGGCATCCAGGCCCAGCTGGACGCCCTCGCTGAGGAGGCCCTCCTCGCCAACCACCCATGCCACATGTACGTCTCGCCCCAGAACCTGGACGCGAATGTGTGCATGAGTGCATTAGCACTTCAATTTCACATCATCGAATTGCTGCTGAGGGAGCCAACTTAGCGACCTGGGGCAGCTTCAGGTATTAGAGATGGTGCTGAGGGCATTCCAAATCACGACAGAAAGTCTGGCAAAGGGTCAAGATAAATAAGCAGCGTGTGGCATGAATGGCAGACGCATGCAAGGGAGAAGGCATGTTTGCCTTAGGAGCCAGCCAGCGACGCCGTCACCAAGTCACGAACACTGTGTGACGATAACAGTGAACGCGCGCCTCGGCCAGCTCCGGCTGTACGTCGTACGCAACGCCGTCGGCCACAAAGAAGCGCGCATTGCGCAGCCGCACATCCGCCGAAAACGGGACCTCCACGCCCGGCGGCGCGGCGCTCGTGGGCGTGTCGTCGGCAACCTCACGCGCCGCCGGCGCGGGCTGCGCCAGCGGCGACTGCGCCATGCGGCTCAAGCGCTGCTCGGCGCTCTCCCAGGCCTGCGCACGCTCCAGCCCAACTCGTCGCAGTCGCAGGCCCACTGGCACGCATCATACCCAACCCTTACCACGCCTGAGCACGCCTGAGCACAGGCCAGGCCTTCAGTTCTCGCAAGTGTTTGTTTGCTAGGCAAGCGCGGTAAGTCATGATGTGTGCAGCACCAGCAACAGCCGGCACCGCACCACACTGTCGGATATGTGCGCCGCACGCCTGAGAACTGACACAGAGCGGGCATGCGGTGCACGTGCTGACTCAGAGCGGTGCACGCGCGCCGCGCCTGCAGCAGCGCGTCCAGCCGCCAGTCGCCCGTCGCGGTGCGCGCGCCGCAGACGCGCGGCGCCGCCAGCACCGCGTCGAAGCGCCGCCCGGCGGCTACATCCCACAGCGTTGCAGACGTGGTCAGCCTGGCAGCCTGCAGCAGCGGCCGGCCGCCCTCCGCGGCCGGCGCCGCCACCGCCAGGCCGCGCAGCACGACCGGCTTGCGCCACCCCAGCGAGGCCTGCGCTCCGAGGGGCACTTTAAACAAACGGGCAGTCTGCGAAACCCGCTGTACCTGACCTGCACGTCTTCAGGCACGCAAGCAAAGATATGAAACAGTGATGCATTAACGCAGGCATGAGCACGGCTGTCCAGCTAAAGTTCAGCATCTGCAAGCAGAACACAAGGGGACCGCTCGTGCACTATGCAGACTCTCATGTGAAGCAACAAGCGTGCAAATCTTGTTTGTGAGGCTTCAGCATCACTCGAGCTGGAACCAGTTACCATACACGAGGCAGAGCTGAAGGCAGTCCAGGGGTGAAGGGCGCCAGCATTGGGCGGGCCAGAGGCCGCGCCGCAGCAGGATCGGGCCCTGGTCGACGCACCTCAGCCACCGTGACGCGCGTGGGGGCGCGCACGTTGTAGGCCGCAAGCGCGGCTCGCAAGCCGAGCGACGTAGACAGGATTGCGGGAGCGAGCGCAACGACGCCCAGTGCCAGCAGGATGCCTCCGCCCACCCGCGCCAGCAAGCGCGGGTAGCGTGGTGGGGCAATCTTGCCGCCTGCTGAGCATGTAACGAGCCCGTGGCGCGCATGCAGCCCATAACCGGTCCGCGCCGCGTGTACAAATAGACGCGCCAAGCGTGGCTGCAGGCAAACGGGGCACTGCGGGGATCTAGCAGCGCAGCCGAGCACTGGCATATGCCAGTGCACAACCCGCACGGCACGCCCAGCTGCTGCTAAGCGCATTCTCACTACACCATCGCCGCTCGCACGCTTACAGCCCTAGTATAAACACTGCGCGTCAGGCCAACAGCTGTGACTGGTAGTTCACGCCACATCACGGTACTTGCGCTTCCAAAGGTGTGCTCCAGAGTACATTATGCAAAAACCCTGTCGAGAGCTTTGTCGGAGCTGAGTAGAGGAGCCGCTTGTTAGGCGTTTGGGGGCCGGAGCTGCACCAGACAGTAAGTACTCCCGACCTTGAGGTGTGTCGATCTAGTGCTCCCTCCCACGGGAAAGCTGACGATCCACAGTGTTCCAAATGGGTCTGAACAATCTTCAGTCCGCCGTCTGTAATAGAACTGAGTCTCCTGCAATACGTGCTCAGTGGCGTGGCGTGGTGAATACCATCTTGACTTCAGTTGGCTAGCAGCTCTGTTTCTGCTGCACAACCGGCATCACCACAGGCTACTGCGCCACACACGCACTTGCATGAAAGCAGCAAAATTGCTTGTGACACCGGTTATATGAAACACGCCTTCTGTCTTGGAAAGGGGCTTCATGTTGGACGCGCCGCTCTGCAGGCTGACTGGCGCTGGTCAGGGCTGACTGACGCTGGTCAGGGCAAGGGGAGGGTGCTAAGTGGTGCCTGCACGTTGTCCTCACGCCACACCCTGGTTGAGGCAATGGTCCCGGCAGCACACTCTGCAAGCAGACTCAGTGGCGCTTTGCATAAAGCAACTAGGGCGCTGAGGTCAGCTAAATGGCGCTACGATATCAGAGAATGTCCTGTGGCTGCATCTAGGCTAAAAGCAATTCAGGCACCAAGTAGGGCGGGGACGCCGATAATTTGCCGAGCCGCGAGCGCCCACGAGCGCATGATAGCATAGCAGCTGCGTTGCGGCAGCGGTATGGCTGCGCTGGTCATGGTAGGGGTACGCCGCGCTCACACTGTGACAACTGATGAGCCTATCATTTCCAATCATGCGCTTGAATGTCAGCGCTGCGCCTGATGATGACTCAATGGCACACAGCCGGGGCGCCGGCAGGAACTTGGCTGATACGGATAACGGACATTTGGCAACTCATCCTTTCATGCCCCTATTTGTGCATGTACACACTGTCAATATCCGAGGTTCTTGCAATTTTAACAGTGCATGGCATGCATATACTGCATTATAAAGAGCATGTATTGACGCATGATGACGGACGCAAGACGCACTTCGCAGCCTCAACAGCCTGCTGCAGTTGGTGCAGCTTTGGGCCCATACAAATACATCGTCAGGCCATGGCTTCAGTACTAGCACAGCGCAGACCGCTTGCGATAATGCAAAGCTTTTCTTTTGGTACTAAAGAAGACGGCCAATGTCCACACAGGCCAGCCGGCCAGCATAACGAAACAGCTCGGGATTAGTTTTTCCCTGGGAAACCCCTGTGCACTCACACAGGCCTCGGGCCCCGTCTAGCAGTACCTGTGCATACACACGCAAGCCCACCTGTTGAATGAGCCAGTCGTTGTTCCGCGAGTGGCTGCCGCCGCCGGTCGCCAATGAGGCGCTGCGCCGAGAGGGCGCGCTGTTTGGCACTCTCTTCCGCTCGCTTGCGGCTGACTGGGAGGCTTCAGCGGACCTGCCGTCCGCAGAGCGCAGCCAGGCCAGCCTCAGATGGATATCACTGATCAACAGGCACGCCCCGAGGTGTCCTGCGCGCGTGGCGCTCAGCCCGTACTTGCACGCCTGCATCGGCTGCGGCGCCTTGTGCGTTGAGGTTATTGGTTGTTGCTGTATGCAAGCGCCTTGGCTCGTGTGCACGGACTAGTGCCCAACGACAAATTAGCATGTGCCGGAACAAGTGCGCGCAGTTTCTCTTGTTGCGCAAGGTGCAGCTGCTTTTGCATGCTTGCACGGTGGTGCAAACAAACAGGAGTCAAAACGCTGACTTTAGCATAGCTGCGCTCTGTGTACTTGAACATGCTATCAGAACTTGAGTCACCAGCCTTTCCTTTTGCTTTCGGTGGATGTTGTGAACGTTGCTTTCCGCGAGGCTTACAACCTGCGGAGTTGCTACTTCTGCAACGCGCATGTCGCTGTCTCGGTGCTTGTTCCTGGCCTTGCAGCTTCACCCGCACCATGTGTTAAGTCAGGAGTGTGCTGACACGCCTTGTGCTCATGCTGGGAGTGGGAAACAGTGCGTGGGACGCGCCGCTCAGAACTGGCGCCCAGCGTGGTCTGGCGCTCGAGCGAGGAGGTTGTTGATGCCGTGCTATATCACCACCACGTTCATCACAGGCACGCTGTAACACACACGCAGCAACTCACGAGGTTCTGGCCGGCTGCGCAGCTCGGGTCTGGTGCGTAGCAAGGCCGAGTGCACGCGCGAGGAGGCCAACGGCGCCGTGCGCACGCTGCTCGACATCCTGCTGCAGTCGACCTTCTGCCAGGCCTCTCAGGTGCGCTGTGCGCATGTCGAGTGTGCCCCTGAACACCGCGCTGTGCCCTGTCTGCCAGAAACGATCACACCTCAAGTCAGCACCCAAGTAGGGGTGCACGTATGCATGCGCCAGAACTTGCTGTCCCTGCACTGGCCCCGGCGTGTTAAGCTGTGGGTGCTCATGCGCGCATGCCATCACAGTCACTCATCAGGGCACTACGCACCCTGAGCTCAAAGGGGTTTGCAAAGGGCACCGGCCCGCGACCTGGCGCGCAGGTGCGATGGGGCGCGCTGCTGGCCAAGCTGCTGCGCACCTACCGCACGCGCATCACGCTGTCCATCCCCTGGCGCCCGCTGTTCGAGACGCTGCGCGCCAAGTTCGTCGAGGGCCTGGACACCTACAGCGGTGCGCTGCTGCGCCGCCATGGGCCCTAACCTACCCTGCACCACCCTAGTCTGGTGGCCGTCTGGCATACAGTCCGAGCGCGCTTGGTTGATGCAGCAACGACAAAAGGCTATGCTGATGACGCCGACCGTCAGTGGATTGTGCAGAGAGTGCATCCAAATCATCAGCCCCGCGCCCTTGACGGCACGCGTGCTGGCCGCAGGCCCGACGGTCACCGACCTGCACCGCGACAGCCTCAGCCGCGTCATCCACCGCGCGCGACGATTCTTTGCGCCCGGCGCCGCGGCAGAGATCTGGGCCACATTTGGGCCCCGGCTTGGCAACCCGCTGCTGGCGGAGTCCATGGAGGTGCGCTGACATGCGGACATCATTAATGAATTAAGTAAGAAAGTCATGCATTCTGCCCCGCATGCTGGCCTTCAATTCTGTGAAGCTACTGCCGCGGGTGACTCACCATTTATGCCTGGACGAGAGATGTCCCGCCTGGGTGGGAACCAGTTGCGCTCGTAGCATGAAGGCTGTCAGTTCCTCTTCGCCAAGCTTGCGCGCTGGGTTTCTGTTGATGCCGCAGCTGGTGTGCTGAAGACCAGCACTGTAGTGTTGCAGCATCCACCATGCTCCTTCAGAAGTCAATTCGTTGACTCGGGTTATGGTTGTTTTCAGCACCGCTACGCTCCTTCATAGGCCTGGCACCTGTCCCACAACACAGAGTTGTAACATTAGGCACTCCCGCTGAGACCAGCACACCTTGTTGCAGAGGGTCAGGGGGCGTCAAACGTGCTGCAAGTTTAATGTCACGTCAGCAATCAGCCATGAGTGATGCGTGCATGCTGTGTCAGCAGGCCCCTGAGGGGTTGTTTGCTGGGCGCCGCGCAGGCGTTGGGCTGGCTGGCCATGCTGCTGCCGACGCAGCAGGCGGCGCGGCGCGACGGCGACTGGGACGCGTGGCTGCGCGAGTGGCTGCGCCTGTGGGGCGAGGTCTACCACAGCGCCTTCTGGAACACGCTGTGGCTGCACCTGGTCGCGCGCCTGGCCAAGCACGACACGGCCGGCGCGCCGCCCGCGCGCCGGGGCTGCGCATGCGCTGAGGGGCGTGGCATGGGAGTGTAGGGGCTGAGTGCTGTGGACTGTGTGTGGTGCGACGTGCCATGCCACTCTAGCACATAACCCCAGCAGGAAAGGCCATGCAGTGACCTTGAGTGCCACGGAGCCTTGCATTTCTTCTGTGCTGAGGCCCACGGCTTCGTGCAGGGGCAGCTGCCTGCAGGACACCGCCCGCTGCCTGCCAGCGCACACAGCCTTCATGCGGTGGCGCACACCTCAGCAAGGCTGGCAGCAACCTGTTGGTGGCAGGCTGCCCCGCGCCCACGCCTGCTGCCTCACCGCGGCGCAGGCGCTGTGGACTGGTCGCCCCACCTGCCGCGCCTGATGACGCACATCCAGTGGGTCATCGAGGTGCCCGTCGGCACGGCGTCGGCCGCCCCGCCTTTCTGTGCGCCCCAGCAGGCCGCGCTGCTGCGTTGGTGCAAGCGCTGCTGCATGTTCTTATCACAGAGTCATTTGAGGGGTTGCTGTGTTCCGGCATGCGCTCCTGTGCGGCATGCATAGGCTATGGTGCATGTGCCTTTCACGGCGTGTCGACATGGCGCGCTTCTTCTGGAATGCGGGCGCCGACGCTGCACAACCTGCCTCCAGTAGGGACACGCGCGCAGACAGGGGCACCTGCACCACCGTGCGAGCGGACATGCAGTGCACGGCCTCTCGTTGTGCCTGCTTATGGAAGCGGCGACGCGTGCCTGTGCGCGGCGCGAGCGAGCCTGTGTGCACATCCTAGACCGAGACCTAGACCTAGACCTAAACCTCGGCGCGCAGCGCGCCAGCCGCCGGGCTACTGCTGGCAGCTGTTCACGTCCGAGATGCGCAAGCATCACGGCTCGCAGTCCGCGCCCAAGCTGCTCGCCTACCTGGTCGGGCGCGGCGCTGCGGCCGGCGCGGCGTCCGGCGGCGGCGGCGTGGGCGGCAACGGCGTCGCGCCGCCTGCCGCCCACACTGACAGCGAGGGTGCGCTGGGCGAGCTGCCAGGGGCGTGCAAGCTCCGAGCAGTGGGCAGAGTGAGATGCTCAACTCGGTTGCTGTCGTGCGCGGCTTCACGGCAAGCGCCTGTCTGGGCGGGGCGCATGGCTCTTGCAGACGCTTGAGGCGTTTGGCGTGCCATCGGCGGTGCATGCAGCCCGTAGCATGGCCGACGTGGCTGCGGTTGTCGGGCAGCGTGTGCATCTGTCGGCGCCCACAGGGCGCTCGCCAGCAGCCCAGCGGCGCCGGCGGCGACGCGGTGCTGCGCTCTCCGCCAGGGCAAGACGAGCTTGGGCGAGCCGCGGCTCGCAGACAGCCCGCGGCGCGCGCGCGCGCAGGCGACCCAGTCCTGGACGACCTGGAGCGCCTGGCCGACCTGCTGGAGCAGTACTTCCACCCCTCCAACACCGGCTCGTGCGCGCGCCGCGGGGCCCCTGCGCTGCCAGGCCGCTGCGCCGCCCTGCCCCTGATCCGCTCTGAGCCACACACCGAGCGCGGCAGAGGCCGCAGACAGCCTGTCAGCCCGGCACAGGCGCCGGGCAGAGGCGCCGAGCATCTTCGGGCGGCTTCATGGAGCACATCCCGCTCTGCCCGACCGCTGCTGACGCGCTCCCGCCTTGATGGGCAGGTGGACCAACGCGCTGAGCCACTTCCTGGGCGGCCTGCGCAAGCACGTGGCGCACCGACTGACGGAGGAGCGGCGCGGCGGCGGCGGCGGCGACGACGACGACGACTCCGATGCCGCCGACGGCGGCGAGCCCGCCGAGCCCGAGGATGATGCGGGCGGCGCTGACGCGGGTGCCGCCCTGGCGTCGCCAAGCCCGCTTACATGGCGCTGCCTCTTGTGGTACACACACGGTGATTGCAGATGTTTGAAGGCAAGAACCAAGTGACAAAGCGCCTCTCGCAGTGTATAAAAAACCGTGGCAACACGAATTGAGATTGTGAAGGTCACGATTTGTTGACGACACCTTTGTATTTGTGATCCCTGCAGAATGAGCCGGGAGACCAATGGCGTTGCAAACGATGAATGCGGCATGCAGACTCCGTGGAGCACATGGACGGCGAGGGCGAGGCAGCTGCGGCGACGGCAGAGGGCGGGCGGCCAGCGATGGCGCCGCCGCGGCAGCTGCTGTCCCGGGCGGCGCTGCGGCGCGTGGCCGCCGTGATCGTGCAGCTGGCTGGGCGCGCGCAGTACTCCAAGGTCCGCACCCGCTGGGATGGGTCCTCGTTTGTGAGCTGCTGGCTGCTGCGAGCTCAGACTGTTGCTGCCCCGGCCAGGCTCATTGGCTACATTATGCAGCTGATGCGGCCCTATCAGCTTAGAGGCGCTGAGCGCAGACCTTGACGCTCATGCGCTTGAGTGGGATGAATTACAGCAGACCTGGGCGCCCGGGCGCCTGGTCAAACGCATACTATGCGCTCTGGCCTGCTGTCAGCGCTCGGTGGCAGCCTGGCAGCCAGGCGCGCGACCCTCCAGGATGCCAGACCCTTTCGAATATCGCACAGCCACCCGAGGGGCGCCGCCCGCGCGCGACGCAGGACAACAGCCTCATGAGCACCGCCTGCTTCAGCCTGAGCCAGGCGGCCTACTGGGCGCCCGACCTCGTGCTGCCGCTGGTGCACCAGCGCTTCGAGGTGCGCGCGCGCTGGCCCCGCGCTGCTGTGGCAGGCGCCCCGCGCTGCTTGGGCAAGTGCTCGGCTTTGGGCGGTGCGAGCAAAGCGCAGCGCGCGCGAGCCTGCTGCGCGCGCCGCAGGGGCCTGCGCGGCGAACGACATGTGCTGCAACTGGGCAACTCTCCCCTAATCCTATGGTTTGTGAGACCTCTTGTTCTTACCATTGCTATGTCCAGAGCCTTGGGCGGGGGCTGTGGCAGGAGGCGCTGGAGGCGGTCACGGCGACGCACCAGCTGGTGGCAGCGGTGCACACGCTGGGCCTGTGCACGCGCCCGCTGCTGCTGGCCGGCTTCCCGGCCGCCGCGGCCGAGGCCGGCGCGCCGCCGCTGGTTGCGGAGGAGCTGGGAGCGCAGCCGCCTGAGCAGGCGCGCGCAGGCGCCCGGGGTCGCGCGCCTGGGCGCGCGTGCATGCGCCGGCGCGACAGCCGTTCTGGTGATGCGAGGGAGGCGTACGCGCTGCCGCCTGGGCTCC
>JAABUH010004573.1_pt1 | contig 11148 bp, 20 predicted proteins | sample 5559121 | NCBI WGS metagenome assembly JAABUH01 (sample SAMN10711871, study PRJNA513364) | rock metagenome | isolation source: Antarctica rocks | place: Antarctica: Victoria Land, Battleship Promontory nord | collected 2015-12-28 | reverse complement strand
AGTCAGGTCCAAAAATGGTCTAGCAAAGCGGAAGACCTTATCGAGGCTTATACTCAGGTGACCACTCCTTTCTGCTTGAATCTGGGGAGCGCTCATGAGAGAAGCCTATTCGGCCGTATGTTCCTGCTATGGCGCGGTTCTTGATCGTCGTGACTTTCCTTGAAGGTGAGTTTGCAGGTCGGCAGATGGAAGAGGGGGTGCTGATGAGGGTGTATGAAGACGCGTTGAGGATAACGACCCAGTGGAGCGATCAATTGTGGTACCTGTCAAAGTCAGTCGACTACGCTGAGTCCCAGAGCTGCTTAAGCTGCCGGAGAGAGAGGTAATTGGCTGACGCAGATGCGTTGTAGGCACCGCAAATTCCCTTGGGGACTATCGCATCTGTTCCTCCTGTTCAATGTCCTCGTGAGTCCACGCTCTCTTGTCTCGAAGAAGTCTGAAGAGCGGGATAGACGATGATCTCGTGCTCGACCGGTGTCATCTTTAAGCGGTTCCCGGAGTATGCGGTGTTCGGTCTGCTAGGCGTCGTTGTTGCCCAAGGTCAGCTAGCCATGGCGTCTCCGCCTTGCAGCGAAGTCGTCGCCGTGCAGGGTGAGACTGGGAATAGCTGACGCAACGCCCAGGTCTCGGCTACGGCCTCCTCTTCGACCTCTCCTTCTTCCTCCGCAACCTGAGCGTCATCGGTGGACTCCTCATGGTCCTCTCCGATTCCCTTCAGAACAAGAAGAAGCTCTTTGCGGGCCTTCCCAGTCTCAGCGAAACCGATCGTAGAAAGTAGTGCGCCCCTTTCCTCCCCCTATACATCTGGCGATTGACGATGAGGTGGTTAGCTTTCAGCTGGCAGGCCGGATCCTCCTGATCTTCCTCTTCATCGGCTTCATCTTCCAGGGCAACTGGTCCTTTGCGCGTGTGCTCGTCTCGATCGTCGGACTGGGCGCTTGTATCATGGTGGCTGTGGGGTTCAAAGCGAAGTGGAGCGCTAGCTTCCTCGTGACGCTGCTGAGCGTGTTCAATGTTTTCATCAACAATTGGAACGTCGTGGGCGTGGAGATGTGGGATAGCTGCTGATGGTGTCTGAAGGTGGAGCGTGCACTCTGCTCATCCGCAGAGGGACTTCCTGAAGTACGACTTGCGAGTATATTTGTTGGCCCGAGTGTCACAGCTGACGAGAAACCCTTTGACAGCTTCCAAACCTTGTGTGCGTTGATCTGGATATGAGGTTGATTGCTCACCACTGATATCCGCAGCCATTGTCGGCGGCTTGCTGCTCCTCGTCAACATCGGCCCAGGCGGTATCTCTGTGGATGAGAAAAAGAAGGTGAGCTCTAGATCTTTGGACGCCACCTCGTTTCGCGGTCGGAACGTGCTGTGGGCTAATCCAGCTCCTCAGGTGTACTGAGAGCGCGAGCACCCGTTGTGGATTGGCTGAAGCTGGGGGACGGTCATGTGCAGTCGCAAAGGCTATGAAGACGCATGCATCACAAACTTCACACTCAATCACGTCTATCAAGGATTCAAGCTTCGTACAGATCGTATCCAAGCATGCACTATAAGGAGGGAGTTATAAAGCATGAATCTGATCTCAGCACTGATCATTCGATGTCCATCGCGTCGAACGCCTCCCAATCGACCCCCATCCGCACGTCCTGATCGCCTCCATCCCTTGCAGTCGATGTACCCATTCCGTAAGCCTTCTCCACTCTCCTCACAATCTCCAGCTCCTCCGCCTTCCATTCCGCCTCCTCCGCCTCGGCCGCTTCCCTTGCCCAACGGTCCTCCTCATCTTCTTCCCCGAATTCCCGATGTCCAGTCCCGCTCCTACCCAGTGCTGTCCGGATTACATTCAACATGCTCACGTCCTCGCTATGCATCGCTCGATCTTCTAATCTGATCGGGTCCAGCTCGTCTTCGTCCTCCCAGAAATCGGGCAGGTCCGCATCCGATCCCCCGGTCTCAAGCTCGTGAGAAACAAGTTGGGCGTGTCGTGCTCGACTGCGTTGGAGGACCATCAATCGCCGAAAGATCTATCCTCACCGATCAGCTCAATCCCGTTCGAATGGAAGGGGAACCGACCTCCTCGTCGTCCGCCTGAGCCCGTCGATCCGCCTCCTCCTCATTCATCCCATCGATCCTATGGGTGGACTCGGGTAAACTCCGCCGTCGAGCTAGATCAATTTCTCGAACCCTCTTCCGCCGTTCTCGCTCTTCTATCCGCCGAGTGAATCTTTCTCTCCACATCGTGCCCTCCATCGGGGTCGTCCCTTCGCTGAATAGATCCAGTGGTCCGGTGGGGTAAGACGAGGTTCGCTTTGCTTCGACTGGGCGAGTATATCGGGTTGATCTTTGTTTCGAGGAAGAGGAAGAGGCGACGGAAAATGGGTGGAGAGTATGGGATTTCGGCGTGATATAGATCGGGCTTGGGGATGTGAGGGGTGAGGAGGAAGAGAGAGTGTGGGGGTTCAAAGGAGAGGATGGACGGCCTAGCATTTGCGGGGAGGATAGGAGTGTCATTTTTGTCGACATGGTAGATAAATGTACCAGAAGAACAGGAGAAGGTGAAGGTGGTGAAGACGATGGATCGCTCCAGAGTGGCAAACAGAAATCAACGCGTCAACCACGTGATTCGTCATCAATATTATTACTCGGCGGAAAAGTGGACGCGTCTAGCTTTCCTCCTGGCGGAAATCCACGTTGACATCAGGCTTCTTCCTGCTTGACATTCATAAAGGAAGTCGCAAAGAGAAAGCGAGATGGCAACTCGGGCGAGCCACACTCAGGCGGTCCAGAAGTTGGAGTTTGCGGAGAAGTTGGTGCAGACGGGCAAGAAGGAGAATTCGGATGCGCTGTTGAAGCGGTTGAAGGTGGGTGACTCATATGGCGGCGGCCTCTGCAATACCCGGTGGCGAGCTTTCTTCGCGGTGCTAAGCTGATCGAACCGTGTAGTCGCTGCATCAGAAGCTCGCTGCGCTCGAGCAGGATTTCACCGACGTCAAATCGCTCGACTCGGTTCGGAAACCGCTCATCAGCCAGATCATCCTGCATCACAAGGAGTGAGCATGCTTGCTCATCAGAAGCAATGATGGGTCGCTGATTGAATTCCCCGTCACCTAGTCGAGGAGTCAAAGCCTACGCAGCATGCTGCCTCTCCGATCTCCTTCGCCTATACGCCCCGGATGCCCCATACACCGGGGAGGAACTCCGAGTAAGCTTAATCCCATCTCTTCTCTTCTGCGCTAAGCGCGCGGAATTCTCAAGGACATCTTCCAATTCTTCTCCGCTCAGCTGATCATGAACCTCCGCGCCATCCCATCCACCATCCGACCACTCCAACCCTCACGCTCAAAATCAAACGAAGCCAGCCAGACCTCACAGTCGTCTCAGCGGATCACGGACGTCGCGTACTACACCGAGTATTACTACCTCATCGAGAGTCTAGCGACGATCAAGAGTGTTATCCTGGCTTGCGATGTGCCCGGTGGCGATGAGTTGGTTACGGGATTCTTTGAGGGGTTCGCGGAGGTCGTCAGGTGAGCTCGGTCCAAGGAGAATGAAGCGAGAGACGAGCTGAGGATGATGTAGATCCGATATGAGCAAGAACCTCATACGACATTTGGTGGATATATTGGTCGCAGTAGTGGAGGAGTCCAGCTCGATACCGTCAGGGGTGATGGACTGCATCGTATCCCAATTTACGGATTTTGCATCAGTGAGTTGGTTGACTTTGGATGTCAAGCCGTGCTGACCTTCCCAGAAACCCGAAACCCCTTCCTTCCAGCTTATAGTCGACGTCTGTAACCGGTGTCCTGACCGCCTACAACGACCCATCTTTGCGGTGAGCATCTACGTCTACCATGACGAATCAGCTGACTTTTCCCAGCACTTCTCGGAGATCCAGTTGTCTCATGGCCGCAGCCCGACTCCCTCAGACTTTAAGATTCTCTCGGACTCACACGACCTCCTCCTCAGCATGTACCGCTACAGTCCGGCTCTTCTGCTTAATGTGGTACCCCTACTCGAGGAGAATCTTAGGGCTGCGGACGAGATACCCCTCCGGCAGCTCACCACCAAGACGCTCGGGACGATGTTTGGCGAGCGTCCGACCATCGGTTCGGGAGTAGCGGATATCGCAAAAGCATATCCGGCGACTTGGAGAGCGTGGTTGGGGAGGAAGGTGGACAAGTCGATTCAGGTGCGATTGGCTTGGGTGGAGGCCACGAGGGGGATCCTGGGCAGTCATCCGGAACTGCACAAAGCTCTCGAAGGTAAGCCGCATCGTCCACTCGGAACAATCTAGCTAATGCAGACGCAGTTGAGCTGGTAGACCGGATACAAGACTCTGACGAAAAAGTCCGTGCGGCTATATGCAAGGTCATCGGCTCGCTCGACTACGAGACGGCATTGCATCATATCAGTAACCAGACCTTGCAAGCAGTGGGGGGCCGGATGAGCGATAAGAGGGTGAGTGATATACCTCTTTCACAGTAAGGTATCTGACCGCGCTCAGACCGCTGTACGAGCTGAGGCGCTATCGGCAATGACGAAGCTTTGGACTGCTGCTTTCTCCGAGATGTGAGTACAGGTTTCTTGGGGGTTCATCCTGCTTAGACTGGGATAGTGAGGCGAATGATCCCGAAGCGGTTGGCCACTTTGGCTGGATTCCGGAAGCCATGCTGCTCTGCATGTGCAGAAAAGATGCCCCTGTAGAGCTTCGGTCTGTACACGGATTCTTCTTACATGGACTCACGTTGACCTCGGCCCCAGATATCAAGTCGCTGCGACCTTCAAAGGCTCGATCCTGCCTCTTCCCGCCAAACCGGACGACGAGCAAGCCTGGGTAGATCGGCTCTTGATGGTAGCTGCGAACATGGATGAGTCGGCGCTGAAAGTGCTTGACTCTTTGACTGGGCTACGTGGATATGCGAGGTGAGATTCAGCCTATTCGCGACACCAATGGCTGATCAGGGATGATAGGGGCTCGTCACCATACCGGGCTTTCATTTCCTATTGCGAGACGAATAATGTGCGCTCAATTTCTCCAAATGCGTACTTGGGAGGGAGCTGAATTGAATTGCAGGGCGGAGTGATCGACCAGGATGAGCAGATCGTCAAACAGCGTCTCGACTTCGTCATCAGAGCCATCGCTCGACAACTGTTCTCAGACGCGGACAAGGCGAGGAAGGACATGGAGGCGTTTGCTGCTGCAAACGAGCAGAGGCTGTACAAGCTCTTCAAGGCTTGCGCAGACCCGCAGACCGATCTTCGAACGCTTGTGAAGTCAAGGGTAAGTCTTGATTGTTGCGCTGTCCGGTCTCAAGCTAAAGAGGACAGAACGAGCTCCTTCGCCGGCTCGAGCAGTCTCACACCGACATCCTCGAGACCTTCACGACCATAATTGATTCGGCGTCATGGATGATCGTCAATCACTCGAGCATTCCACCACTCATCAAGCGCCTCCAACGGCCCGAGACCCGGAACCTTGCTGCGGTCGCGGCACGATTCCTGTCACTCATCGCCAAAGAATGCGCGCCGATGTTCAAGAATCACGTGGCTGAGCTGTTGATTGTAATGGCGGACAAGAGTAATGACAAGCTGGCAGAGGTGGCGCTGCAAGCTCTGGCGGCGGTATGCAAGGCGGACCCAGCTTGCTGTCCTGATGATCGTCGGCCCGTGGATCGGGCTATTAAGATGGTCATGCAGGGAACCCCGAGACAAGCAAAGTTTGCTGCACGGTTCTTGGCGTACTGCAAGCACAAGGACGCTTCTTCGGAGCTCATTGAGGTAAGGCGTCTTCACTATATCAGTCCTTTAGCTGACACCGCTGCTAGTCGATTTTGAGTGACCTCATCGAACCTGATCCCGAACGTCTTCTATCGTATCTTCGAGCTTGTTCCGAACTCGCCCTTTCATCTCCAGCTGCATTTGAGGAGAAGAGCAGCGAGATCATCCGATTTATCATGCAAAAAGTCATGCTCAAGAAGTCAACCGCATCCGATGACGAGGCGACCGATGAATGGGTAGAAGAGGAAGAACTCACCTTCCTCGACAGGGCGAAACTCGTCGGCATGCGCGTGTGCACTCACCGATCCTTGGGCTTCGCACGGGATGAAAAGGCGGTCGAGATTGTGCGGCCTACGTTTGACCTCCTACTGTCCATCATAAAAAATGACGGCATGGTGAACGATGAAAGTGGAGAAGGGTGAGTGAGCTTCCGAGACATCGAGTCAAATCTGACCGACGACGACAGTGACCATGCGCGTTGTCATATGCGACTGCGAGCGGCATTGTGTATGGTAAAGCTTGCCAATGTCAAGGTCTTCGACAAGGCCATAGCTACGTCCGACTTCGAGTTGATCGCTTTCTCCATGCAGGTGAGTTTCGCAGCACCGTATGAATTTGTGCTGACGGACTCCAGGACCCATGTTTTCACATTCGCCATTATCTGTTGAGGAAGCTGGGCGAGGTGCTGCCGGTGCAAAGGCTCTTGCCGAGGTGGAATATCATGCTGAGTCTTGCTGCAATGGACCCAGAGGCGGAAAACATCGTCATGGTAGGTTTTCTGCTACGAGCTTCGGGGACGATCTTGATTTGAGGCAATCAGGCGAGGAGTGTCATGCAGAACATCATTCGGACTTGCGCGAATCTGAAAATCAGTGCGTCTCCCAATCGTGCCAAGTAAGATTGCTGTCCTGATACACGACAGCCGACCGGATCGATCGAATCGAGTTGCCCTTAGCAAGACTGTTGCTCGCTATCACGCATCATCCCGATTACCATTGGGATTTCGAGGGGCTCAAGGATATCGCCAGGTGAATATCAATGCTTTTCCGCGATTCAGAGCTGACATGGAAGTAGATTCATCGAGCTTTACCTCGACTGCGTCGCGACAATGGACAACGTGGGTCTCCTCTATGGCATCGCGGCGAGGATCAAGACCGTCAAAGATGCAGACCCTAAAGTGAAGGACAGCTCGGTATGGCATCTTTCTCACCGAGATGACTCAGGCTCATGATCCGCAGAATTTGTATGGTGTCAGCGAGTTGGCGCAAGTGATCATCCGGAACCGAGCCGATGCTCAACATTGGTCGCTCACGACCTTCCCGGGCAAGATTCGTTTGCCGAAAGATATCTTTCACAATCTGGAGAACAGAGAGGCGGCGCTGAACGAGTCGAGGAAGGAGTACCTCTCCGCTGAGACCTTGACCTGGGTGAAGAGCTTGGGGAGAAAGACGAATGGTATAGCAGGACCCAGCGTGAGTAGAGCTCGCTTTGGTGGTCTGATCGGAATTGATGGGGTGTAGAGGAGAGTGGTGGACCCAGCGAGCTCGCCGGTGAAGAAGCGGGCGAAGAAGGTCAAGAACGCACCTCGGAAGAAACGGCGATCCACGGATGATGACGATAATGACGCGGAGAGCGAGGACGAGGACGAGGACGAGGACGAGGACGAGGACGAGGTGGAAGGTTCGCTGGTCGAAGAGGAGGATGACGAGGCAGAAGTAGTTGAAGCGGTCGTTGGTCGAGGCGGAAGACGGGGCGCCAAGGTCAGGGACTTCAGCGCTTTCGCACCACCTGCTGATCCACCTGCAGGCGAAGGCGAAGAAGGCTGTAACGAACAGGCCGAAAAAAGTGAAGAAACCGGCCAGGTCGGAGGACGGGATGGACGTGGATTTGGGATCGGAGTTGACGGATCTGGAGGACGAGTGAGTTCGATTGCGAATTGTGCGTCGGGATTAGGGAAGGTTGCTGGCCTGCTGTGAGATTCCTCTATATCATCAAGATCCAATTTGCATGAAATTGATATGCTATCTACCCAAGTCACCTCATTGTTTGAGCTTGCTTGAAGCTTCCCAATGGGAGTCAATCACCAGCTCAACGTAAGTCTCAACTTCAGGATCTCCTTCTGTGCTTCTGGAGTGTGTGTTATGACCACATCCCGGCATGACCGCGATCTACGCCACCATACGAATCCCCGGGCACATCCATCCACGTGATAGTCAACTCCGTCGGAATGCCGAGCCCCAATCACCTGGTTCCGACCAACATTCCTCCCGGATTTTCCGGGACACCGAATCCGATTTTCCGAATCGATGCTAGACCACCTCACCGCGTCCACTCCACTCCCCCTGCTCGGCCCTCACCTACCCACATTGCTCCTTTCGACAGCCTCATTCTTCCTCGTCCAGGCTGCCTCGTACCGCTATTCTTCGCGATGGCTTGGGACAAAATGGGATGCTTTCGATGATCGGACAAAGCGAGGATGGGCGAGTCATACCGTCTGTGAGTCGCTCCTGGTTCGCTTTGGGCTTCGTCTGTTCGGCTAATGAATTGGAGGTAGCAATGACGCACGCACTGGTCATCATCCCGCTGGCGTTGCGAGCGTTGCGCTCTAGGATACTGGCGGAAGACCCGGTGTTCGGGTATGATCCGATGGTGGGACATGTCCTCGCTCTGTCCTCGGGGTCGGCTTCTTCCCTTCCATTAGCAACACCAAATCTCACGACGATCAACAGGTACTTCGTTTGGGATATCATCGACTCCCTCCTCCACTCCACCATCGGCTTCGTCATCCACGGTGCGTCCCCCTCACTCCCTTATTCTCGTCGACTATTCACTGATGCCATCGAGCAGGAGCATGCTGCCTAGCAGTCTTCCTCTTCTCCTTTGTCAGTCTCCCTTGTCCCCCATAACATATCATACCCAGCTGATCGACACCAGCGCCCCTTCCTTGCCGGTTTCGGACCCCCTTTCCTGCTATGGGAACTGTCGACGCCATTCCTCAACTTTCACTGGTTCATGGTTTGTCCTCAGTCTCACACGTTTCGTGCCCGTTGAGTCTGACCGTGAGTGGTATAGGATAAACTTGCCGTTTCCACCCCCTACCCGACACTCTTCCTCCTCAATGCGCTCATCTTCATGCTCGTCTTCTTCCTCGCTCGGATACTCTACGGGGGCTTCCAGGTATGTCTCAACCCCCCCCCCCCCCCTTTCGCTCGCTCCGCCATTCCACTCCCAATCCGCCCCTCCCGAGATCTTAGCTGACGCGAGGATCCAGAGTATCGCCTTCTTCCAAATCATGTGGACCGAGCGCGACCGAATACCTCTACACCTCCACCGTTCGTCCTCCCAACAACCTCCACCCCCTCCTCCCCAGTCTTCGCCCTCCCATCCTTCTCCCCTTCTCGTAAGCGTTAAGCTGACGAAGCGCAGTGATCTACTGTATCGGCAACCTCTCGCTCAACGCCCTAAACTGGCTCTGGTTTTCAAAAATGTTCTGCAAGACCATGGCCCGTCTCTCCGGGGACACGAAATCGGGCAAGGGGGAGAAACAGCCGTTGCTGGAGAAACTGGGTACGCCTGAGAGTGAAGGTGAGACGGAAGGGGAGATGGAGGGGGAGAAGAAGGTGGAGGTGGAAGGGGAGGAAGGGGAGGAAGGGGAGGAAGGGGAGAGTTTGACTTTGCCGGCGAACCCGCCTAGTCCGGTCAAGTCGATGGGGAGGCCGGAGCGGGATTGGTAGGAGTCGTGTTTGACTTTGGGCGATATCGGGGGCTTGGAATGGACGTTCGAAAGTTTGCAGCAAAAGTTTCCGACGGAGAGGATTTAGATCGGAATAGATGAGTAGAAGCAATGTACATCTCTGCTATTGGATTCCGGTTGGTTCGCCAGCAGTCACCGGCATAAGGATTCGGAGATGGAGCGCAGAGCCTGGGGACATTTTACATTTATACCACATGCATAATCGTCACCGCACACGGCTTGTCTCAGATAATCACGCAGAAGGGTGATGAGAAGGGAAGAACGTGGATGAGAGGTATAGACGAGACACATGGCCGAAAAGTTCTAGTCCACGACCATAAGGGAAGCAAAGGCAGTCGAGAGGAGAGGAATGGGAGCATCAGTACAGGAGCTAAGCAAAGACAGCCTTCGGAAGTCTGCTCGACGCCTTCCTTCCCGCCTTCACCACGTCCTGGATGATCTTTGATCGCTTCTTCGTTTTCTCGAGCATGGCAGTCGAAGTCGCTTGGACAGCTCCATACTTCTCCGCGGTGTCAGCTTGAAGTCGCCACAAGTACTTGACCGAATCGTGACTGAGATTTGACATTTCAGTAGGAGCGATCGCCGTAGCTGGGAAGAGGAAAGAGATACTGACGAGCTCTTATACATCTCGTGAACTTGAGTGGACGCTAGAAGCGCAAGTTGCGCACGAGCGACGCGGATCTGCTTGTCGGGAAGATCGATACGGTGCTTAACGCGCTCCTTGATGGCCTGGTGAAGCGGTCAATCCCAGTCTTCAATGGTCAAAGCAGATACGCGCACAATACTGATCTCGTCGAGTCTCTGCGAGGTCATTAGCTTTATTTCCAGCAGTGACAGGCCTACCATCATGATCTCATTTTCCTGCGATCCGCCGATCTTGGCCTGACCCGCATGCGCAACCTTGGTCTGTTTGCTTCGTTTCGCGGTGTTCTCCTCTGAAATTCCCTGCGAGTGGGATCGTTTCCGGGTACGAGGTGCTATCGGGAGCTCTTGATCGGCTTGATCCTCGTTCGAGTTGACCCTCGAACGTGCGGTGACAGACTTCCGGTCGGATGGCACCGGCTTCTTGACGCTTCGTGGAGCATGTATCGTCTGGCTATGGTCTTCAGAACTCTTCTCGAGCGAAAACCTTGCTGCTTTGACGGATCGCCCGAGATGCGGGGGGTTCCGGTCTGGCCCGGAAGAGGGAAGGTTTGGCTCAGTCGCTTGCTTGCGCTTGGCGCTTGACATAGACTTGACACGGAGGGACCTCTCACGGCGTTCTTCGGAATTCACATCATGAGATATCCTTGCATCAGATAATGCACCGGTTATCTCTGCGTCTGTACCGCCCAATTGAGCCCGATCACCAGACGAGCTCGAAGGGGATCGGCGCAGCGCACCTGATTCGACCATAGCTGTCTTCACTGACTGCTTGTCTGCTGTGTCGGAAGGAACGGCTTTGGCAGGAACATGCTCTTCGACGTCGGGATCTTCCTCGTCCTTGTGAAGCTGTCGCTGGTCATTGACTTCATGACAAGGAGCGCTTTCGGGCACCTCGACGATCACATTGTCCAGCTGAGAATGAACGACTTGGTGCTTGACGGACGACGGCACTGCTTCAGATGCTCGCTCTT
>JAABUH010004572.1_pt1 | contig 11155 bp, 17 predicted proteins | sample 5559121 | NCBI WGS metagenome assembly JAABUH01 (sample SAMN10711871, study PRJNA513364) | rock metagenome | isolation source: Antarctica rocks | place: Antarctica: Victoria Land, Battleship Promontory nord | collected 2015-12-28 | reverse complement strand
AAGTTATTAGCTTGCAGAGGGGGAAAGCAAGCAAGGTGAATAGCAATATCTAATAAATAATTATTGAAACAGCGTATAGTCTTGGTATTTATGAATATTAAGGCAACACTGATGAATACAGTCAAAGACTTTACCTCTAGTCAAGACCGTCGGTGACTTTTCCTTTCAGAAGTGATCGCTACAGACTAGTCCATCGGTGGGTATCAAATCGATCGATTTGATGCTAATGTACAGTCGGAGTCTCCGCTAGTTATCTAAGATGAATTTAGTGACAAGGCTCATGAATTATACCTCTATGGCGTATCAGAGGTTCGCAGAGTACAGGGTCATATATCGGAGGCGAATCGCTCATTTGAGAGTACGATATTATGATTAGAGACTTGGCAACAGTACTTACAAATATGCTTAGCGCCATGCCATGGCTAGGAGGTGTCTTTGTGCAATTCTATCCTATTCAACTAATCATTGCAACTCTATTTCTTTTTATTGTGGCTCTTCGCACAACTGGTCATGTTAACGTCCGAGCCCAACGGGGATATGACGCACGCACTACCGAGGAAAAGTCAGCTTAGTTACCTGAGTGTATAATCATTCCTACGTTTATCGGCATAGTTGACGGTGATGGATACGTTACCAACACTCGGACCAGCAACGGTCTCATTTCATGCCAGCTCGTTGTGTCTCTACAGACCAATTTTATGCTTCGCGAGATGCAAAGCGTACTTGAAATTGGACCCACATCCGTCTCCAAGCTCCACCATTCCGATTGGAATCATTCCTTACAGGCCCCTTGACTAAAATGAGCTCCGGAAGTACTATTATATAGCGTGTTTACGATGGTAACTACTTAGCAGCCATTCCTCGATCTAGAAGATAAGAACAAGGATGCATGGTCCTGCCGATGTAATACATAGTCTTGAAGGCAGGATTTAAGATCAGTACATTCACCTTCGAAAGTACGCAAGCGATCCTGTGCAATCAAAAGAATGAAAAGTAGAGCTACCTATTCTCCTCGGCGTAAAGTGATCTTCTTCTCCTCTACTAGACACACCTCATCCATCTGTCATACTCAGCTTGCCCACCATCAAGCCGTCTTTCTTCTTCAAGTCTCTAGTTTGTCCTCGGGCCCTCAGTCCCCTCAGTAAATAGCTGATCCGTCCCCTTGTGGCTCCCACTATTGCGTCCCAAGTCGTTACCACTCTCATGGCCGTCCCCGACGGGCGTCACACCCGCTCCGCCAAACATCTTCCCCAAAACTGATTCCAGAAAGATCGACTTCCCATTGACCTGGTCAAACCCCTCCTTCTTAGCGAATTTGTCGCTCCACTCTAACGGAAGGCTCCGCATCTCCAACACAATCTCTTCCTGCTCCACCGTCGTACCACAATTCGAGTCGATGAGTGGCTTGGTGCGAACGGTCTCCTCCTCGCTTCGAACCTCCTTTCCCGGTACCTCGGCGAGCAGAACTCTGGTATCCACGATACGGCTCTGAAGATCCAGCAGCCGCTTCTGGAAAGGACTGAATTCGTTCTCGACATCTGCACATGGAAGAAAGACAGCTTGGGATCCGATCATCTTGAAGTCGTCGTCATCTAGATCGCTCCTTCTCACGATAGAGGAGCAGAAGTTGTCACATGTCAACCCCGTGACATTGGCTGCGGAAGAACTCGGAGTGGTTCCGGTAGACTGTTCGGTGGTCTGTTTGATGGTATCAGCCGTGTATGACTTCTTTCTCTGATCGGCGATGATGCTGCTTGCGGGAGATTGAGTTGGCGGCGGGAGTTCAAGATCGCACGGTCTCCTTGTCGGACATGTTATCGAGGCCTTCTTCGATGTTTGGTGACTGGATGTACGGGTCGAGGTATAAGCAGGTGGGGGTTGTGGTCGGCGAGAGGAATTGACAGTACGACACACGGTTTATTAAGAGTAAGCATGTACGATCCCAGCTGCTCCAATTTACACCGCATTCTCTGCGATCCTTTCAAGGCCGAAACTCGGTTCTGCATCGGTGGAGTTTGATAGGAGCAAAAGGATCTTACCGTCAATCTGACGTGTAGCATCTTCAGCTTCGTCACCATCTGTGACGTCGAGATGTACCCCTTCCGGCGATCCTTACTGAACCTGATACATTATGGAATGGCATAGGTATCAGATCTGCCACTCGCACGGAAGCAAATTCAAGCGATCGACAGCACTTTCTTGAACTTTCATCTCACGTCCAAATATCGAGCTTTCGCTTATTCCTAACCAAAATGAGTGAATAACATTCAAAGCTAGCCGACTCGCTCGGCAAGATGCTGGAACCCTCTCCTATCTTCTCGGAGGGGTTACTGCCGAGCTCTTTCCTCCCACATCTCCCTCGAACTCAGTCTACTCTCTCGCCGTTATCGTCTCAAGAGCTTCTGGGTTGTATCGCTGCTCTTCGCGAGCTATATCTCCCTCCGGTAAATGGTGGCTTCCATACCTTCGATGTATCGGATGACGATGATGATCCCGACCCATCGCCAGAGGTGCGGAGGAAAAAGCGGACGTGCAGTGCTGGTTTGGTGGAGACTATGGAGGGTTTTGGTCTGGACCTAGCCAGCGGGTCGCCTTTACCGTGTATGATTCCAGGGGGAACAATCGTCGAAAACGGTGAAGAGGATGGAAAGGATGAGGAGGATGAAGGCAATGGGGAAGACCCAGCGGTGCCTGACGAAGAATCCACTGCTCACCTCGATCCATTTGAGAGGGAATGGTCGGAGAGGTGGTTGAATGGGGTCGTCAGGAGAGCTCAGAGCTGGTTGGGAGAGCAAGAGAGTATGGAGGAGCTGCAACATGGTGACGATTCCGGTGCTGTGATTGAGACTAGAGGCGTGGAGGCGGTCCTGAGAGATGCCACGGCGGTCCTGGCGATGATGGCCGGAACGAGCGGTGAGCTGGTCTCTTTTCCCTAACCTGGAATGCTCATAATGCTTAGCCGCCGGATCGCTCACTCGACATCTGCTCTTTCCCATCGACCCGTCTTTGTCTCCAGCTTTACGTGAGGCTCGTCGAGCCGCACCAGTGAACCCAAACCTATCGCCTGAAACGACAACCTTCCTAGCCTCTCTGTCGATGTCACCTGTCTCGCCGCTTTACACCTTTCTCCGCCGACCGAACCCTTCGCTCTCACCTGAGATAGCGGGTCCATATCGCCGCCAGCGATCTTCAACCGGTCGATCCACTACTTCCGACCTCTCCACTTCTCCGGAGAGCTCCTTCTCCCCATCCAAACGAGGCAGGCAACGAAGACGGCGGCCAGCCATTGCGATTCTCCTACATGACGAGCCGATGGCGGACCATCTTAGCGTTGGCGTACAAACATGGGGGAGTGCGATCTTACTCGGGAGGGAGATGGCGAGACGGCCAGAATCATTCGGTCTCTTCCTGCCTGGAGGAGGTCTGAGGGTACTCGAGCTAGGTGCTGGCACTGGATTGCTCTCGATCCTCTGCCGAAAGCTGCTCGATTTGCATCACGCATCGCTGGGCAGTACAGGCACATCCGACGACTTGGTGGTGGCGACCGACTTTCACCCAGATGTCCTGTCCAACCTGAAAATCTGTGTCGACCTGAACTTCCCACCTCAGCCAGCCGAAAACAGGGATCCGATCACCAGCTTCACCGACATCTCCTCCGATTCGGGCATACATATCTCCAAGCTGGATTGGTCGACTTTCCCTGCTTACATGGAGAAGCGCAAAGGTGCGCAATGCCACGAAGACAAAGAGGAAATGGCGCGATTCGTCAACAGGCCTTTCGACCTGGTCCTGGCTTCCGATTGCGTATATGATCCAACGCACGCTGCGATGCTACGGAAGGTAGCTCCTTGGGTCCTTAGACCTCCTCCCGGTGCCAACGACAAGCTTGACCCAGGAGGCACATTTGTGAGCAACTCCAGCGTAGGGTGCGACCGCAAGCTGATCGATGCAGCACATCCTCTCCCCGCTCCGACCGACATTCGCGCCTGAGCTCGAATCAATCGATACCCACTTCCCACTCCTCTCGTCATATCCACCACTACCACTCCGCCAGAATGTGCTGGATGAGAAAGGCTCTATACCCGAGGAGCTGGTTGGCGAAGGTTTAGGAAGGGACCGCGGACTCAAGCTTGGAACGAGGGGAGACGGGAAGAGATCGGTCCGGGGAAAGAAGGGAGAGGGTAGAGCGGATGAGACGGATGGGTATTGGTGGTGGGAGATTGGGTGGGGATGATAGAGGGGTGAGACATTAGAGAAAAAAACATTCATAGAGTGCTTGAGCATCCGTCACATGTGTCTTAATAATTCCTTCGTCAAGCTTGACTCATGACATGCTGATTGTGCTTATGGCAGTAGAGTTTTAAAGGGGTTTTTGGCTGGGGGTTCTTGGCCGAGGGTTACTCCTGGGAAGATTTGCCACATCGCCACTCAACCCCCACGTTTCGACGCGTCGTGTAAACAAAAGTCAATCAGGGCGGTGTTTCACATTCCTCGGCTCGTTTGATCGTCAATCCTAGCTATCCGAAGGGCGATACAGTTGTTGACCGTAAATCCGGTCGCGACTGGTCCGCAACGCCTTCAGAAGTTGGTAGATACATCGCCATGTCGCGACTCCCGATGTTGTCCACGCCAGGTCGGTCGACTACACCTACTGCCGGCATACCTACACCAACCCATCGTCGACCTCGTTCTTCCCTTGGAAAAAGTCAGACCCCTCACACCGTCACCACTCCGGATGAAGCGATGGATCGAGCACTCCAAGAAGCGCTGCGGAATCGACTACCCAGTAGCCTACGAAACAAAGACGTTGAAGGGGATCCCGACACCCCCACACAACCACTTTCACTGCAGTCTCAACTCGGATTAGGCTTTAGTCTCGCTGCACCTCGTACTCCTGGTCTCAGACCTCGTACTCCTTCAGCCTCAGGAACAGCTCATCCGACCACTCCATCGATGTCTAGAGCTACACGACCGCCTGTATCAGCTCGACCATCATTAGCTGGATCAACAGCTGGCGGAACGGGGTTTACTCCACGAAGAGTATCGGTTGCGTCATCTACGAACTCGACCACACCGTTTGCAAGAAGACCTGAGTCGAGGGCGTCGAACGCTCAAGAGGGTGGTGGGGCGGGATGGATGCCGGTGATAGGTGATAGAGTGAGGATGAGCAGTATGGGGATGGAGGGGACTTTAAGATTCATTGGACAGACCCAGTTCAAGGAAGGGGTCTGGGCGGGTGTAGAGCTTGAAGGCGGGTTCGCGGGAAAAGGGAAGAACGATGGCAGTGTCGATGGGTGAGTAGCTAACACAACCGGATGAGTATGAGGTCGAGCTGAATATCCGACAGTGTCGTGTATTTCCAGTGCCCGCCACTTTGCGGTGTGTTTGTCTACGCCTCCAAGCTGTCTCCACCAACTTCCGGCCCTTCTCGACCATCTTCCGTCGCCTCCTCCCATCGATCACTAGCCTCATCCAACGCCTCATACTCCCTCCATGGTCGATCAACACCTTCCTTCGACTCCCACCTCTTCAGACCAGCTACAACTACGCCCGCTCGAGCTACTCAAGTAGTCTCAAGCTCCGTCAAAGGTCGATTGGGTCTAGTAGAGAAGTACGAAGACAGTCCGCTGGAAGATGCCCGACCTGTACGAACTTTGCTTGGGAATAGTACGAGCAGTAATGCTGTTATGGCGGAGAGCAAGATCACGGCTGGATCGAGGGCGAGCAAGTATATCGGGATGACTGCGAAACAGCTCGATCATGCTCGAGCCGGAACGAAAACTTTGACGGCTAGTACAACCACGCCAAAGTCTTCGAGAATCTCGATGGGAGGTGTGACTCCTGCTCGGTCGGGACGGCAGAGTCTGGGTGGAAATTTCGCTACTCCGAAGGCGAGAGGACCGAGACCGAGTAACGCGATGGATATTATGCCTCCTCCGCCTAGTCCTGGGAAGGTCAATCGAGCTATGCAAGCTCATCAGACCCAGCTCGACGAAGAAATACGCGAGCTGAAGCGACGCAACGCGGATCTTGAGGAGGAGCTACGTAGCTGCGGAGGCGAGGACGAACGAAGGCGGATCGAAGCGTTACAATCGGAAGTCGATAGGGTGAAAGAGGAGTCAGACTCGCTTTCACATCAGTTATCCGCTTCGCAAGCGGATGCAGCGGACGCCTCGAGGCTCGCTGAGGAGCTACAGAATGTGCAAGGGGAAACGAACGACCAGATTGCAGCGAAGGAGAAAGCCTTGTTAAAGCTGCGGAAGGAGATGAAACTTGCTGCTGAAAGGGCTGCTGGTGAGCTGGAAGCGGGCATGGAGGCGAAGAGGGCAGAAGTGAGCAAGATGCAGGAGAGGGCGGAGCAGGCGGAAGCTGATGGGTCAGAAATGCGGGCGTTGGTAGAGGAGCTGACTCATGCGGGGCAAGTGAGTCCAGTCAAATTGAATTACCGTTGGGAGCTGATGGAGGTAGGCCACTATTTCTCTGTACGAGACGAAGCAATACGACTTCGAGGATAGGATTCGCACACTCGAGGATCGGAACAGGTCACTCGAGGAGAAGCTTCAGAAAGCACGAGAAGAGAACGCGAAACCACCATGTCCACCCGCCCCAGCAGCACGAGCTACAGCCGCCGAGATCGATAACGAGACCCTCACAGCGCAGATCAAGCATCTCCAAAACAAGCACAATCACCTCGAGGAGGAGCTTGACGAAGCGCGAGCACAAGCGGAGGCCGATGTGGAGAGCTGGCGAGGCAAGCTGGTGAAATCTCGCGACGCGGAGAAAGCGGTGATTGAGCAGGTTGCGAATTTGCGAGGGGAGATTTCGAAGATGAATGAGCAGGCTGAAGGGGCGAAGGGACGGATCGGAGAGCTGGAGGGGGCTTGGAAGGAGAGTCAGACAGCGCTTGAGGCGGCTAGAGCGGAGATCGAGGGTTTGAGAGGGGAAGCAGCCGTATGTCATCTCAGCTTGTGACTTGGACATTGCTGATTCAGCTCCAGGAGGCTTGCAGTATGCGAGTAGCGTTGCAAACGGCCTCTGTGACCGAGAAAGCCCTTGCATCGAAGAACCTTGAGATGAAAGAGCTAAAGGCTGAGCTTACAAACGCGAAAGATGGTCAAGCTCGAGCCGAAGATCTTGCTAGCAAGATAACGTCTCTGGAGGTGGAGATCATGACAGTAAGGGAGCGACGATCTGCCAGTCATATTTAGGCTAAACTGTCTAGCTCAAACAAGCCGCCTCGTCTCGACTGAAGAACGGTCATGCCAGTCCAAACACTCCTAATGGCCGTGAACCCAGACCCCGCATGTCGACCGGCTCCGCAGCAGATGATCCGGAGAAGAAGCTCCGCGGATTTCAACATATCATCCAGGAGCTTTCGGCGGAGAATACCGAGCTTAAGGAGAAGTATGAGGGTGTGCTGGAGGAGGTGAACTTGCTTAAAGAGGCGAGTCTAACTGGACGGTCGGTCTAATTAGTCGCTGACAAAGTGTAGGAGGTGAAGCTGCTTGAAGAGACGAGTGAAATGCCTAATGGCGGTGAGCGGGCCCATGGGATTTCTTCGGTAAGTCTCAAACCTCTTTGGCAAGCTAGCTGAAACGAGCAGAAGGAATTGGAGGAAGCCAAAGCAGCGGTTCAAGCGCATGCCGAGACAATCAAAGAGGTATTCCTCCCTCTTCTCCAAATGTCAAGCTCGCTGACCTGGCCAGCTCAACCGGGAGCTATCCGAGCTAGAGTCCCTAGTGGAATCGAAGATCTACTGTGAAGATGAGCTCGAAACTCGTCTCGCCGAGCTCGAGCGACAACTCCCTCGTTCAAAGACCCTGACCAATGCCGAATCCCTCTCCGCAGTACCGAGCGAATCATCCCATTCTCGGACTTCGTCGAATCATACTGGCGGAGAGGATCGGTGCGAGCTGTGCGGAGGACCTCATATGTTGGATGCCTGTTCGATATTTGCTGGGACTACGCTGGGAGAGGGGAAGCCTAGTCCTTTGGCGGGACGGGGAAAGGTTGGAAAGATCTGTGCTGATTGTGAGGTGAGTGTACGGATCCACGCGTTCGATGGTCTATGCTGATCCGACGGGACGTACAGAGCACGGAACATGATACGGCGGATTGTCCCTTGGCAGAGGATGTTTTCTGATCCGGAGCGTGGCCCGGCTATCAATGCATTTGCACATGCACCTCCGAAGCTGATAAGAGGGGCTCACAACCAACAAGAGACGGGAGGTGAGAGAAAACTCCGCCGTCTTCCCGGCCTTCACGCATAAGACGGGAATGAGGTGTATCAAATCCTTGCTATCTCAGCTGTTCAGTACAAGCAAAATCTCCGAAACGTCATGCATGAACGAGCCTGTAAAGAACAAAGTACAAGTGGAAATGTCCCTCCTCGTCGATCCCTTCTCATCTAATCCGCCTGTCCTTGACCAGCCTGAGAGCTGGTTGTTGCTTGGTGGTGCTGGATGATATGATATCCCACTCCTCCGACCTGGCTTTGTCTGGTTCTCCAACCCACTGTGCATCTTGCGTTCATACCTTGTGCCCTGTAGAATAAGTTGTTGCTCAGTTCTACATTTACTATTATCTGTTTACTTACATGAAAGAGAATCAACTCTCTCACCCTTGTTGCCTCAGCAGGGAAACGACTGAATGCCTCAATCCTCTTTGTCAACAACGAGTAAGCACTGTCGTACACCTCCTGGTCGTGATCTGAGCTGATTTTTGTGGGAACAGCTAAGATGCCATACTTTTGGCTGAGATGAGTTGTGAGGTCGTTCAGGTTTCCTGGTTCTTGACCCCAAAGGGTGTAGACATGTGTGTGTGTGCAGAATTGTCGTTGCTGGGCGCAAGACATTGGATCTCTGATGTAGTTGGCATCTTCCTGCTTACAAGGATACCCCCTGCTGTCTGATTTGTGGTGAAGCTGATTTGTGATGAAGTGGGGAAACAAAGAGGTTCTCTTGGATTCTTCTGGGGTCTTATACTGTGGGTAGGAGTTTAAACTTGTATATCCTTTCATTGTCATCTTGTACAAACAACAATGAATAGAAGAGTAAAAGTCTTGGAGGTTTTGACTCAGGCAGAATACCTGTCACGAACCTTGCCTCCGTCTTCGACCGGGGCCCGTTCGCTCAACCACTCGGATGATGACTTGGCGATTGAGACGCAACTCGACTACTGGGGAAGCGACTTGACTACTGGACTACTGGGGAACGACTTGATACTACCGCCTAAAAGGACAACTTGTAGCTTTAAGTGCGGTCGAAGAACAAAGGAGACTTGTATGCAACGACTAAGTGGTTCGATAGACAAAAGACATCAATCGAGGATCACCAGGGATCTGAGGACTAGACTCCTACGATATCCTTGATCACGTGCGCCAAAAATACTTCCGGATACCCGGTCGACTATTTGACTCCGTTATGGTTCGACAAACATCCACGACGCCTTCACCGTTCGGCAAATGTCTACAGTTGGGGGATGGATATATAGGTAGCCACACGTTCATACAAGGATCCCTAGTGATCCTCGATTGATGTTTTTTGTCTATCGAACCACTTAGTCGTCGCATACGAGTCTCCTTTGTTCTTCGACCGCACCTAAAGCTACAGGTGTCCCTTTAGGCGGTAGTATCGAATCGTTCCCAGTAGTCAAGTCGCGTCTCAATCGTCAAGTCATCACCCGAGTGGTGAGCGAACGGGCCCCGGTCGAAGACGGAGGCAAGGTTCGTGACAGTATCGAGGATCACTATTTCCGATTTCTCAACTGCAAGGATGTCTTACGATCTTCGTTCTCAAAGTCGGGTTGGTGCTGGTCACCAACCAGATGAAATGGAAGGTTCTGCTGAGCCGCAGGTATCTCATCGCCCACTACCCAATCGTCCACTCTCGTCGCACTCCCACCTCGATCCTCACTCCCCTAACCCCCCACCGCAGCTTATGGATCCCATCATCTTCCAGCAACAGATGCAGTAAAGAATGATGGATCTTATGTCTATGATGGCGACCAATCAGGCCATTCAGAATCGTGCCTCGTCGACTTTCAAGGAACCAAAAGCGAAGGATCCGGATACCTTCGATGGTGTACACCCGGATAGGCTGACCGGATTCCTTATGGAGTGTGAGTTGGTGTTCAGGCTTCAGGCGTCAAGATTCCCTACAGAGGACCGCAAGGTACTGTACATTACGAGTTACTTACCAGGAATAGCTCTTGATGCCGTCCAACCCCTCCTATCGAGTTCGACTTGTTCTCTTGATATGGAGTCGACAACCGCGTTTGCCCCCTACCTCAAGGCGAGCTTCGGGGACCCGGACAAGAAGAGAACGGCTCGTCAAAAGCTCAGGAACCTCCGCCAGACCGGAATGGCGTCTGAGTATTTTGCAAAGTTCAGAGAGCTTATCGCGGTTCTAGGTTGGGTGGACCAGAACCAATAGTCGACAAAGCCATTGACGGGCTGTCGTCGACTATGAAGGACGAGGTAGCGAGAAGCAATCGAGAATTTGATTCCCTCGATTCCTTGATCCGATTCATTGTCCCACTCGACAATAGATTGCGGGTGAGGGATAGCGAGAAGAAGAGGGAGGAGAGCGAGAAGGCGGCTAAGTCTTCTTCATTCAAGGCTCAAGCCCTTCCTTCACAGGTCCAGGTCCAAGAGCGCACTAGGATTGAAACTTCGTCAAGTCCCGCCTCGACGACCTCGACGTTTCGTCCAAGCCGTCCCACGACTGAGGAGTACGAGCGACGAGCTCGTGATTACTTATGCTACAGATGCGGGAGGAAGGGTCACATCGGTCGAGATTTTCCTACACGCTCAAGTTGGCCCGCGGGATACAAGGGTCAACATGAGACCGAGTCGCGAGTCAAAAGACCTCTTGAGTCAACAACTCGGCGAGCGCTGGCGAGGTGAAGGCTTACCCAACGTTTCTCTCTGCCTGCCTAGTTTCTCCTTCCCCTGTGCCTATTGATTCCAGTCTTCAGGATACCCAAAGACACGTTCGATTTGATATCCCTGAGGCCTCCAGCTCGGACAACAAGGTGGTGTCACGGGGACGAGGCGGGGTGGTCTAGTGGGGCAATATTCTCTGCATACAATCTAGGCGAGACTATATAATAGCGGTTAAGGAAGAGTACAAAAGGGGATGGACGATGGTTGGAG
>JAABUH010004567.1_pt1 | contig 11166 bp, 10 predicted proteins | sample 5559121 | NCBI WGS metagenome assembly JAABUH01 (sample SAMN10711871, study PRJNA513364) | rock metagenome | isolation source: Antarctica rocks | place: Antarctica: Victoria Land, Battleship Promontory nord | collected 2015-12-28 | reverse complement strand
AAACGCTGTGCCAGAAATGCCTCAAGAAAGATGAGTTATCTATCCAGAGTAGAGACATGTCACCGGCTGACCTATTCGCACGGCACTACAGCTACGAATGCAAGGCCCCGGCTCAGGAAAGGCCATATCTGTCAAGACCCTCGCGGACTCAGCAGCTTGCGAATCCTAAGCTTCTCCCAACATTGACTAGTGATGTTCCTAATGACCTTCTTCGGAAGTATGTTGTTCGATCACAACACAGGATTGTGTCGGCTGTGTACCGGCTGACAACTATACAGAGACGGTATTGCCAACGTAGAGCTTGCTAGAAAAGAAGCAGAGCGGGGTCGTAAGCGTAAGGCAGACGAAGACGAACACATGAATGGCTCAAAGAAACGTTCGAGGTCAACATCTTACTCTTCAGACTCGATCTCTACAATATCTACCAACCTCTCTCATTCACCGCCTCGGAACCTCCCGGACGACCGACATACGGGCCAAAGCCAGCTGCTCTCAAAATTGGAGGTTAGCCGCAAGCGAAGACGTAGTCGTAGCACTTCTATGTCTTATACTTCAGACTCTTCTCACGGTAGAGACGGAAGAGGTCACTCCGGAGACAACAACGGCGACAGTCACAGGCAGCGAGTACCAAAAGGGCGCGGCGTCGGTCCAGGAATGAGGAGATACTCCAGGTCAAGATCAGTGTCATACACTTCCGAATCATCTTCCGGCGAGAGACGTAGAAAACATTCTCTTAGCACAGACCGAAGCAAACGGCGCCGGCATTCCTCTCGAAGTCCAATTGACCGTGGAAGGGACAGAATTGGATTCAGCAAAATCGGTAGTCGACGAACGCGGAGTCCCACGAAGAGCAGAGACAGGGGCGAAATCACCAGGAACAGGAAGTCCATGACCCCCAATGTATCGAGGCAAGACGATAGTTCTAGACGCCAAGAACCTCGTCCTGCATTTGGACGCAGCAACAGCTACTCGAGAGATAACGACCGTTACGGCAGCGGCGCTCGAAATAGGAATCCCGGTGATCTGCAGTATCCAAGAGCACAAGTTCCACGAAGTGAACGAAGCCTTAGTCCATTCAGCAAGCGTTTAGCCCTTACACAGGCAATGAATACGGGTCGTTAATTTTCAGCGTCGGCGTTCGAAAAGCTTATGGGGCTTCCAAAATTGGGTTGTGCTGTAACGTATTTAATACCCTTGGACAGATCTCCACCTGCAGCCTGCAGTATGATAGGCTCGATATCTTATGATTTCTCCAACGTTACGTCCAAGTTCGCGACATGGATTAGGACGAGTGACACCGGTAGGCTCCTCGCTGAAACGCATCATCAAGCAGAGATCCAATTCATCCCTTCGAGCAAGTCAAACTATGTCATCGTCTTGTTCCCTTTCCCTCCTCATATCCTCGTCATCTGCTCTCTCCCTCACATGCACTCCCTCTACTAAATCCACTCCTCCCAGCCCTATATTCTCTCCTTCCGCCTCCCCACCAACACCATTCGTCTTCTCGATCTCCTTTTTCTTCTGCCCCTCAATCCTTTCTCTGACTAGCCTAGCGATCGCGGTCTCGGTCCTCGCATTCAGGACTTCCATCTTTCGAGCCACATCCCTCTTCAAGTCCCAGTTGGGTTTCCGCGGCTGCAATTGAAACAGATCGATTGGCTTCTCCTCTTTCCCTTCCTTTGCCTCTTTCTCCTTCGTCTCTAATGCTATCGTCGCTGCTCTCTCCTCCAGGGTTTCTGCGTCTATAGTAGGAGCGTTCTCGAAGCCAAGTCTTGGGCCCCGCGTCTCAGCATCGTAGTTCCGGCCGGAGAGATATTGAGCAGTAGGCTCAGCTGTAGTGACTGAAGAGCCTTCTGTGGGAATTGAGGGGGCAGGTCCTGAGGGATAAGCATCTGTATCCTCTGTGTCGGTGGAGGGCTGTTTGCGCTTCAAGGATTTGAGCTTTGCCAGGCGGGCTTTGCGCTCCGTGGCTGCTGCGTCAAGGGAAGCGTGGTTGGAAGCCATCTATAGACATGCAAGATTCTGTGTTGGTTCAAGATTACTGAGAAGCAGATTGATCGAGAAAGATTTGGTTGGTAGCCCCGATTTGGAATGGAGAGAGGATTCGGAGAAAGGGCAGCTCCGATTGGCTAGACAGATTTTAAGTGACTACCTTAGTTTTCTCAAGCACCAACTCTTTCTTTTCTACAAAGTCCATGTCAGTTCATATCAGCGCAGCTCCAGACCCATGGCGTCTACAGTACCTTCGCTCAAGCATCCATGCTGTTAACATTGTTCCAGTATCCCAAGGGGCTCATGAGCATCGAGGGCTTCCATGCTCAGTCGCTTTGTGCACATTTCACGATGCCTGCCGAAAGCCCATCGTTGTTCGCAGCCATGTATCAAAACATCCCTCTCAGCTCATCGAAGCAACGCGACCGCAGCTGCTCACCTTTCTTCGGGAACAGCTCAACCAATCCCCGTCGATTGGGTCATCCCGTCCCAACCACTTGAGACCGCTCAGCCAGATCATCTAGTGACAAGATTCAATAGCGCCAAATGTACAAAGACGAGTAGCATTAAGAGTTCAATTTCTCCACGATCTACAAAGCCATCTACCCGGCCACGTAGCTTGTCCAGGAAAAGTGTGCGACCCCTTCGAAAGAAGACCGCGAGCCGAGTGAGACTACGATTTGTACGGCAAGATTCGAGAAGCTCTGGAGCTCGACGACACCGGCTCCGTTTCCATATTTCTCGTCCGGCTACCAGCTTACCGGTGCGGTCACCAACCAGTCAGCGGATGACTCGACTGGAGCAGTATCTTAATTCTCCCAATTGGGTCTCACTTGGTTCATGGGCCGATGCCTCGAGGGTTTCCAACAAGGGATTTGGGCACCACGAAAATGAGCTGAGCATACACGAGATTGATTTGAGCTGGACTACAAAGATTCAGCGCCTGGAACAAGGTCATCGCCTCAAAGTATGGAGAACAGCTAATATTGCGCGATTTTTACGGAGGTCTGCCAGTCAACATGTGAGCATGAGAAGAGTACATCCTATATGGGTACATCTGCCGGTACGCCATCGGCTCGTAAGATGGCAGGACGCAATGCTTTGGTGCATGCAAAACAATCCAAAGAGAGCATTGGGCCTATTGCTTGTGACCATGAAGGGCCGAGCATTTCGACCTCCCAGACATATGGTCCAAGGCTGTTTAAAGTTCCTTTCTCGAAAGTTCCTTTTAAACATTTCTGAACCGGAGCCAGAAGCGCTGAAGGCCATCTGGCATCTCACTTTTAAGTTCGTTGGTGGCGCCTCTCCCGAAGAATTGCGATCGTACGCAGTGTCCCAAGAAGTCATACACCTCCTACTCAGGCATTGTGATGGCACGAAGGCAATCCTTTTATATCAGACATTGGCATCTAACCGAGCCCACCTGAAACCCAACACGTTGCTTCATTTCCTGGAAAAATTCGCGGACATGGGAAAGTTACATTTGTCCATGGCACTTCTCAAAGAAATTACTAGGCGCTGCCGTGTCACCTTTCTAGGAGAACCTCAATTACAAAGCGCTTGCGTAAAGCTCCTACGCACCCGTTGGAGTACTGCAGAGCCATATCTTATCCAGTCGCAAATCCTATCACAGATGTTGGAATTAGGAATTAGACCTAATACTCAAATGTACAACGTCATCCTCCTGAACATGATTGAGGGTCACGACTTTGACACTGCTTGGAAGACTTTCGATATAGCTCGGCAGAGCTTTCATTTCAAAACTGACACAATCACATATTGCATACTAGCGAAAGGTGCAAAGCTCAGTGGCGACTTCAACATACTGGAACTGGTAATTCGTGAAACGAATGAGAATCCTGAACTTCAAGACACTCGTTTGACCAGCAACATTCTCAACGCCATTGGTGAACTGAATCCAGGCAATGAATTCCCGACCATGTTGGATTTTTACAAGGAGAAATTTGATCTTCGGCCTCTCCAAGAACTTAGACTATGTAGATTCGACGTCAAAGCTCCGGAGAATGATAATGCTGAAGGAAAATGGCCTGATAAATACGTTCTCGGACAGATGATCCTTGCTTACAATAAGTTTCACGGCTCGCCCGAAGGCCTCATCGAAAGGTACAATCTGTATCATAGATTCGTTCGACATGAGCACCCTCTATTTGCCCCCTTTGCCTACGACGACTACGTCGCCAATTCATTCCTCATGGCATTTGGTCAAAATTTTGAGACACTCCAGTACTGCACCGTGGTCCTTAAAAACATGCTCACGCCCCCTTGGTCACCAAACTCAGCTCCTCATGCTGCCCCAACAGTTCAGACTTGGTCCATACTCCTCGCCGCCTATATGCTGCACAAACAAAAGGTCGCGGCAGAGAAGGTCCTCACGATGATGCGGGAACGTGGACTCCAACCCGATGTCGTCACCTGGAATATGCTTGTCGGTGGCTATGCCGCTATGCAAGATGCAGAGGGTGCGATGGGGGCATTGAGGCGAATGGAGGAGGTGGGGTTCCAGGCTAATTCGAGGACGTTGAAGGCGCTGGGCAGGCTTTATGACAAGAGGAATATGTTGGAGATGCTAAGAGCGAGCATGGAGGAGACGCAGGAGCAGAAGGGGCTGCCGTACGAGGAGCTCAAGGAGATGGTGGATGCGGATGAGGTTGAGGAGATGTTTGAAAGGGACGAGTCGGATGATCTGGACGAAAGGCAGGAGGAAGTAAGAAAGTATCTTGAGGGGTCACGTCAGAGGTACGAGTAGAATTCTGGGAACTTTGTGGGAGGCATTTCCGGGGCTTGGTGGCTCGCATCAAAGGTACATATGGATATCTGGGACTGCGTGCTTGTTTGCTCTACTCTTATACCCACTCAGCGCTGCGAACATTGGCGTTTGTGGAGCGTATCATGATATTTACACCATTAGCTTTGCAAACCTAAAAGCTGTCAGTATTTGTGGTTTGTCCACCATATAATCCACGTTTAGGGCAGTTTGATGTTGCGAAATTCCTTGACTCTCGGCATTTATACTTCAGGACCCAGCATATTCAGCAAACTTCTGGAGCACAAGCACACTGGCCTTGCGAAAGCGCCACAACTTTCTACATAAACATTTTAGACCAGAACCTCTTAAATGTGGAGCCATTAAAGGTTGCACGTTTAGAAGATCAATCCCTTTACGGACATACAACCGCAAATCCTCGTTCTTGTGTATGCTTAGACATCACAAGAAAGAGGGAAAATTCCTAGTGAGGTGCTTTTTAGAATATGCTTGAACACAAGTATCGAGTACATTTGGGCTTCGCTCGTGTCATCCAAGTAGGATATTAGACCCTCAACAAGATACTATCTTAGGGTCAGAGAAGCTTTGTCCTGAAGGGCTTGGGGCATTCAAGCAAAACATGAGACAATTCGGGAACAAGAAGGGAAATGATGTAGAATCGACTTGGCAATAATTATATAACGTACAATTGCTTCTCGAATCCTCCGCCCGCGAAGAAGTATCAACTCCTGTTCATCAATTCTTATTCATAAGATCTGTTCACTGTCTTTGCGCACTTGTACCGCCGCTTCTGATACCACCACGGCTGCTATGAGCGTGAATTCATTTAAGGGGCTCGTTGTACACTATCTGGCGGAATTCTAGAGGTAGATCGAGGAATAGAAAGGATCTGGCTTCAGACGCGGCGCTGGGAGACTATTATGATATCTCGTTAGGTGGAAAATTCGCAATGGATGATTTGGGAGTATTGACCTCAGTGGTGCCGGTCGGATCTCCTCCGTGGAGCTTGTTGGCCATCATCAGCTCCTTTTCCGTTCATGTTGGTTGACATCATGGACCGGGAAGCACTCCAAGATGGCTTTTGTGAGTCAGATGAGAAGGACATCTGGAAAATATTGGGTATCAAAGGTCATATTTTGAGGAAAGCACGTCGTCTGCCCCAGGCATGAATGATATAGCGAAACTCGGCAGCCCTATCAAGTTCCGAAAGCCCGAACACCGTAGCTCCCACAACAAACACCCCACACACAATTACCTCGCCAAAACCATAGAAGCCTACTCTCATCAGTCTCGTCTTCACGGAACATCGACTAGATATTGTAGTTTGTACTTACAGCCATGAACACGCAGCACAAGCTCACATACGGACTCAATCGCTCCCCGGCTCGAGCACATTTCCAGAAGATCCCCAGAATCCTGCCAGCACTAGAATCAGCCCCGTTTACCTCTCTGTGTGACTGTTGGAGTATTGGCTGACCCCTCACGATTGCGATCCATCATCTTAGGAAAAGTCGCGTGTACGTATGTGGACGTACAAATGAGTAGGAGAAGCACCAGCAGCAAAGACTGGAAATTGAAGAGCGCTGACTGTAGACAGATTTAGCGACATTCGCAAACACCTCTTGCTAATCATATTTCGGTCATCGTCATAGAAGCTCTCACCATTCGTTTCGTTTTTCGGTGCCACCCTTCACTGGCCCAAGCGACGTAAGAACGATCTCGTGTCTATGTCAAGGTATCAATCTAATGAGATTATTGTACAAGTAACAGCAAGTCAAGGACATGATGTCCAAGTTCACATAGTAAGTTGCGGATATCCCGGTCGATCACCCGTCTAACGAATCATAGCTCTATGGATATCGCCCAAGTACGGAATCACTCCGCTCGACAAGTCCCTCTTTTCGTTCCTGACCATCTCCTTAGCCTCCCAAGCCCTTCCCAAACACCTTTGATGAGCAAGAGTGCTATGTCATAAAGCACTACATAGCTCAGAAGGCGCGCCAATTGACCCGCGAGCCCGATTCTCGCAAGAAGGCACGTCACGTTAAGAAAGTACTTTCCGGTGTGAAAGTACTCTTTGCCAAACAAGTACGGGTCACCAAGAAGGTGCTCTTTATCAAGAAAGCTGTACGAAAAGCTATGACCGAAGTACGTCAGCGACCTGCCCGTCATAAGGGCCAGCTCAATTTTGGAGTCGAATGTAAGCTACACTTCTGACTATTGTTCTAACGCCCTTACATCTTCTAATCCCCACCAGTGCGTCAAATCCTTTACGCATACGGAGATGACAAAGACCCCCTCGATGAGACAATTCGCGTCGTTGACGAGATGGTGACGGACTACATCATCGAGCTCTCGCATAAAGCTCAGCATGTCGCCGAATATTCCGGGCGCTCAAAGATCAAGAACGACGATTTCTTGTTTACTATTCGCAAAGATGAGCTCGCCACTGGACGCGTGAAGGAATTGCACATGATGGAGAAGCGTCTAAAGGAAGATCGCAAGCAGTTTGACACGGGTGAGGGCAAGGTTGGCTTGGAGCGTGGTGGACGCAAGAAGGTATGTAGTATCGACTCCTCTTTTCTCATACAAAGCGTAGAAACTGTCTGCAGAGACGGTCTTCGGCCTGAAATACACGTATCTCAACCTCAACCTTTCACAAATAAAGCTAACCTCGAGGTACACTATAGAAGGACGACAAGGCCGAAGACGTCAAAGTCAGCACCAAAGGCAAAGGAAAGGGAGTCGAGGAGCCTCTTGACGACGACGAAGACTTGGTAGACGCCGACGATGAGTAATTGCTCTCTCGTGGGCAGTTCAAGGCGTCACTATTACGGTCGATTGTCCTTTTCCGAGTGCATGGCGTGGTGTTCAGCGAGGAAAAGATACCCAATTGTGGATAATTGATGAGGCTTCGTTAATGGTATTATGAAGCATAGCGGTGGCGTTGATAGTGGAGCGCTGGAAGCAACAGTGGTTTCATTTGAGATCGAGAGACTAAGACCACACAGTATTTACATACACAACTGACTTACTCTCTCCTCACCTCCTCTCGTCCACTGAAGTTCCCTCAGGCTCATCATTCGTGCTCAAAGTATCATGACCTCCCTTCCAGCTGTCGGAACTCTTCGTTGGGTACGAACAAAATGTCCTACTAAGTACTTGCCTCGTGGTCCTCGGTAATTTTCATTAATCATTTGGTTGCCTATGCTATTTGCCGCATTGACTGATCTGCATATCAAGCATTCAAATGAAGGCTGCCGATGCATGTCTGGCCTGGGATCAGAGGTGCAGAAGAAGTGCACTGCTCTCATAACAAGAGCAGCAAGTTCGAGGAATGTGTCAATCGTGAACTCGAGAGCGGTAGGCTTCGACGCGAATGAGGTGGCAATGTTGGGGCAATAATCAATGCGTCAAAGATCACTTGATGAGGGTTTTGGGTTGCTTTCAAGTCAATGAGCCTGTTATTGTTGTCATCCCGTTCCCACTAGCTTGTTTGTTTTACAACAGGAAACACGCCTCCATCTGCGTTTCTAAGCCCTGCCTATATTTGATTCCCAGCCCCTGACTTCTCCGCCCTTTCTTTACCAGTCACAGCGTTCAGACAGCCTAAGGATTTCGCTGTAGTCAGAGATTGTGTTCAGAGTTGTCTGCATCTCAATAAATGCAAGGAATCACGAACCTATTCATTTCTTCTCACCGTCCTTCCCATTGTCGAATCATGTTAGGATTGGAAGAAAGTATCGGGAAGAAATCATTCTGAAGTCCCGAGTTACTGCTTCACCACTAGCCCTCAAAGCGTACAGTCCGCAAGCTAGATCAAAAAGAAAGTCTTTGGGAAAGAATTTTCGAAACCCTGGAGTGAAACAGTGGGTATCGGATAAAATTGCTCGATGAACATACCAATCGATAAACAATCTGCGGAGCGTAGAATTTTCGAGCGTATTGTCGTAGACAAGACTCAAGCAGGCGCACGGTATGAGATTCTCGTTGTGGCTTTTGAAGATAAGACTTTGGACAGCGTGATTCTGAAGTAGAGGCATTTGACGGGCTTCTCCGAAGATATAGAGCTTCACCAAAATCTCCCAGCTGATATCCTTGAGGGTCTCGCGAATACCACGTACATTCCCGGAGTAGATCCACAGCTGGAATCGCTCAAACATGGAAACAGCCTCGTCCTGCATTTCGATGGTTTGATCGTTCGACTCTTTGAATTGGCCATTCAAAGCTGCTTCAAAGTATGGAGAGGCGTCACAGAGCAGTTGTTTGTGTAACTTAAACAAACGCTTCTCTGGTCCGACTTTGATGTCCACGATGGATCCGAAGGATCCGCTGAGAGCATGTCAGCGTAATCGATCGTCGAATTATCCTCCAGCCATGGCATCTTACACGTGTATCTTCCTCTCCTTGTCAGCATGGCTGGATTCCTTTTGGGTAGGTGGCACGCTGGCGTCCTTGGGCACCGGCATCTCTAGCTCAGGAGATGGTCTTGTCAGGCAAGGACTGTGAGCCAAATCGAGAGGAGAATTAATGATGAAAGATGAGGCTGTTCGTTGTAAAGTGAAAAGCAATGATGCTTAACACTTACGGAACACTTTGTTGAAGGCGAGTCTTACCAGTGTTGAAAGAAGCTTCTCACGAAGCACATTTCAAAGAGGCATTACCAAAGCTCCCCGCAAGAGTTGTCCAACAGAATTGATTTCAGAGGACCGGCTTGTTTTGTTGTCAGGAGGCAGCGACAGAGCTCGAATCTACGCTTTCACTCCCATTCCATATTTCTCTACTCTCCCTCTCCACCTTTGCCATAGCTTGCGCAACCCCATCTAGCTTCGCTACCACGTCTACCACCCCTTCCCCTACTCTGCTGAAGAATTTTTCATTCGCCGCTCTCCGTCTCCTCGCCTCAGCAATGTCACTCTCTTCGTCAGACTCCCCACCTGCAGCGTCGTTATCCCTCTTGAGCCCATCCTCTTTTGCTTTCTCGTTCTTAGCCTTAGACTTCATCTCAGGCTCTTCCTCGTCAGCTTCGCCCCGACCCCAAGCCTTCGCTAGCTCAATCTGTGCTTCTCTCAACCCATCCAAAGCCGCACTATGCGCAGATCCGAAGACATGCGTGCTACTAAAAGCACTCAGCTCGACCTCGGCCAGCGTGGCTTGCATTTCTGCCCATAAGGCATCTGTGCGGTCCCCCTCTGTTTGAGAAGGTTGCGGCGGCTGGGGGCGATTACGGCCAAGAGGAACAGATGAGGGATCTGGGCCACGAGGGGAGCGGGACCGGAGGAGAGGCGCTCGAGGTTGTGAGGTGGGAGGTGCCGGACCGGGAGGAAGGGAGATGTTGGAAGCATTGCGGGACGGAGGGCCCAGGAACAGAGAGGGTGGAGGGGCGCGCTGGGGATGGGAAGCAGATGCAGATGCAGAGCTGGGCGAAAGAGTCGACATAGCAATGGAGTCCGGCATCGAATGTAATGTTGGCTAAGTTCAAAGCTTGAGTGGGTCAAGGCATGAGACTCATGCGCCGGACGACCTTCACCCTCCGTCAATGCAACTCTCTGTCAGCGATCAGTCGCATTGCCTTGATGAGATTCTCACCAAACCACCTTTCAGAGTGTGAAGTACTTTGGGAGGGTTGTGAGAGTTGTCCAAAGTCGGGAGCGCGCTAGTCCAGCCACAGGGCTGAAGCTCACACAACTCGCTTAGCTTTTGGCACATCAATGACCATCATCGACCACTTACTGCTCCAACAGCTTTTCCTCATTCCCATATTGCGACCCCACATCAACCGGTAAGCCTCAGTCGCTTCCATATAATTCTGTCTATCATGTTTGCGTCTCCCTATGTCTGTTCTGCTTTGCCCTCAATATTCGACCTCAAGAACACCTGAGCTAACAATACCGCCTCCACAGCAATCATGGGTAAAGGCAAGCCCCGTGGCCTCAACGCCGCCCGCAAACTCCGTACCCATCGACGCGAAGGCCGCTGGGCCGATTTACACTACAAGAAGCGCCTCCTCGGTACCGCCTACAAGTCCTCTCCCTTCGGTGGCTCTTCGCACGCCAAGGGCATAGTGCTGGAGAAAGTTGGTGTTGAGGCAAAGCAGCCGAATTCTGCCATTAGAAAATGTGTGAGGGTGCAATTGATCAAGAACGGAAAGAAGGTTACTGCTTTCGGTGAGTGGAAGATGATTGGATACAACAATGAGATATAGTGGATATGGACCGCGTGCTAATTGGAGATCTGGTATATAGTACCTAACGATGGCTGTCTAAACTTCGTCGACGAAAACGACGAGGTTTTACTTTCTGGTTTTGGTCGAAAGGGCAAGGCGAAGGGTGATATTCCTGGTGTGCGATTCAAGGTGGTGAAGGTGTCAGGAGTTGGCCTGTCGGCTC